>Ga0194063_10001057_pt1 | contig 18485 bp, 19 predicted proteins | sample SepL3720m_MetaG_FD_155459 | JGI IMG/M metagenome (GOLD analysis project Ga0194063, IMG submission 155459) | Anoxic zone freshwater microbial communities from boreal shield lake in IISD Experimental Lakes Area, Ontario, Canada - Sep2016-L373-20m | ecosystem: Environmental > Aquatic > Freshwater... | reverse complement strand
CCGCTGCCCCTTGACAGTGAGACGAAATTCTCTTATCGTCTCAACTTGTGACTTCGGCCGAATCCCGCATTCTTGATGCCACCAAGGTGTGCTTCGAGCGTTGGGGCATCGCCAAAGTGAGTATCGACGACATCGCTGCAGAAGCAGGCGTCTCGCGAGCCACGCTGTATCGCATGTTCCCTGGCGGCAAAGATGTCGTGTTCGAAGCGCTGCGCGTACGCGACCTCGAAGAGTTCTTTGCCGAGCTCGAAAAGGCAGTCGGTGGCGCTGCCGATCTCGAAGACCTCATCGTGCGTGCCCTCGTGGTCGCCACCCGAGAGCTTCGTAGCAACTACCACTTGGCCATCATGTTGGCTTCTGAGCCCGGCGAGGCGTTGTCGCAGCTCACCGTGCAGGGCCTGCCGCGAATCATCCGCATGGCCTCGCTGTCGTTCGCTCCATTGGTCGAGCCCTACCTTGGGCGCAAGAGCGCTGCTCGCCTTGTCGAGCTGCTTGCCCGTCTTGTTATCTCATACTTCTTGGCGCCGTCAGATCTTGTTGACCTTGGCGACGCCCAGTCGGCCCGACGCTTTGTTCGCGCCCATGTTCTCCCAGCGTTCCAAATTGTTCCATCAGACCAAACCCTTCAACTAGCAGTTGCAACTACATCAGGAGTTCCACAATGACCATCGTGCACAACGACAACGAGTCGATTCTTGGCCGCGCCGAGATCAACGACATCGATGCAATCCTTGCCATCCCCACCACCGATGCCGACGAGATCTTGCACATTGTCCAAAACAATGCTGACTCGATCTTCACGTGGGACTACTCGCTCTCTCGCCCAGCGCTGCGCAAGCTCTACGAGAAGGCCAAGACTGGCCAGTGGAACGGCACCACCGACCTTCCATGGCACCTCGACGTCGATGTCGAAAAGACCGTGAAGCAGGACCAAGAAATGCTCGGCGTCGGCATCGACCAGAGCATCTTCGATGGCACTCCAGTGGCCAAGTGGGGCGACAAAGAGTGGCTCGAGTTTGGTATTGAGGGCCGCAACTGGCAGCTCAGCCAGTTCCTGCACGGCGAGCAGGGTGCATTGATCTGCACCGCCAAGATCGTCGAGACCGTCCCGTGGTACGACGCCAAGTTGTACGCCAGCACCCAGGTGATGGACGAAGCCCGCCACGTTGAAGTGTTCGCTCGTTACCTCGACGAGAAGCTCGGCGGCGGCTACCAGGTGAACGCTCACTTGCGCATGCTGCTCGACGACATCATCAACGACAGCCGCTGGGACATGACCTACTTGGGCATGCAGATCATGGTCGAGGGCCTTGCGCTCGCAGCCTTTGGCTTCTTGCACCAGACCACCCAAGAGCCACTGCTCAAGCAGTTGCTGCGCTACGTGATGAGCGACGAAGCCCGCCACGTTGCGTTTGGTGTGCTCAGCCTGAAAGAGGTCTACGACGGCATGACCGACCTCGAGATGAAGGACCGCCAAGAGTTCGCATTCGAGGCCGCCGTGCGCATGCGCGACCGTTTCATGCAGCAAGAAGTGTGGGAGCGCATGGGCGTGAACGTGCGCGACATTGTTCCAATCGCGCTCGCCGATCCAACCCGCGTGATGTTCCAGTCGATGTTGTTCAGCAAGATCGTGCCGAACTGCAAGAAGCTGGGTCTGCTCGATCGCAACGACAAGTGGCTGCGCCACCGTTTCGAGGAGATGGGCGTCATTCAGTTCGAGGATTGGGCCGACACCGGCGAAGAGTACGCATCGTTCGGTCTCGACGAAGCAATGCCAGTCGCTGGCGAGTAGTCGATCAGTTATTGCAAACGGCCCGGGGCTTTCGAGTCCCGGGCCGTTTTGTTTTTCAGGGCATGTTCTGGCGAGCAACAGCGTTCCGCCGCAGTCGATGGCCCACGCGCTCACTACGATGGCGGGCGCTATGACGCATCGTTCGCTCCCGCTCTTTCGCACGCACCATGCGCTGCGCATCAAGGGCTTTGCGAAGACCGAAGTCGTTGCCGTGGTTGCGGGTCACGACCTCGAGACCACTCAGCAGCACCTGTTGCAGCTCCAAGATTCAGGCCACGCGCAGTTTCGTGAGGTTCGCTCGCTGTGGCAGCTCACACCTGCTGGCAGCGAAGCGCACGCAGCTCTACTTCGCGAAGACACAGCGCATCTCACACCAACATCGCTGGCGCATATCTATGGGCCCTTCCTCGCGCTACACGAACGCTTCAAGGTGTTGTGCGGTGCATTTCAACTTCGCGAAGGCGTCGTCAACGATCATTCTGATGAGGCTTATGACGCCGCAATCGTCGCTGGTCTCGTTGCGCTCAATACCGAAGTGCACCCGATTGCGCTCGCCATCGGCCACGAGTTCGAGCGGTTCGCTCACTACTCGGTTCGTCTGGCAGAGACGTGCCAGCGAGTGATCAACGCTGAAACAAATATGTTTGCCGGACTGATGTGTGGCAGCTACCACGATGTGTGGATGGAACTCCACGAAGATCTGATCCTCACGCAGGGTATTGATCGAGCACAAGAAGGGTCCTTTTGATGGCACGGTTCGGACGTGTGCTCACCGCAATGGTGACACCATTCAACGACGATGGGTCGCTCAACCTCGATGTGGCGCAGCAGTTGGCGCGCTACTTGCAAGACCATGGCAACGATGGCTTGGTCATTGCTGGCACCACCGGCGAAGCGCCAGTGCTCAGCGACGACGAACGCCTGTCGCTGTTTGCTGCAGTCATCGAAGCGGTCACCATCCCAGTCATTGCCGGCAGTGGCACCAACGACACGGCGCACTCCGTGCATCTCACCAAAGAGGCCGCAGCGCTTGGCGCGGCGGGCATCTTGGCCGTGTGTCCCTATTACAACCGTCCGTCAATGGCGGGCATTGATGGACACATGCGGGCCATGGCAGCAGCCAGCGATCTGCCCGTGATGGTCTACGACATTCCTGTGCGCACTGGCCGCAAGATCACCACTGCAGCGTTGCTCAAGTTGTTCCGCGAAGTGCCCACCATTGTGGCGCTTAAAGATGCGGCCGGTAACCCCGGCGAGACAGCGTCGCTCATCAGCCAGGCACCCGATGGCGTCGAGGTCTACAGCGGCGACGACGGCCTCACCCTTCCGTTGTTGGCCAGTGGCATTGTGGGCACGGTTGGCGTGGCCACACACTGGACCGGCGAAGACCATCAGCAGATGTTCGATCTCTGGCACAAGGGCGACACCGTTGGTGCTCGCACCGTGAACGCCCGCATGCTCGAGAGCTTCGCGTTCGAGACTGGCGACGATGCACCGAACCCAATTCCTTCAAAGGCAATGATGCGCCATCTCGGCATCCCCGTGGGCCAAGCGCGCTTGCCTATGGGCGATGCTCCCGACTTCGTCGAGCAGAGAGTGTCCCAAGTGTGGGACAACCTGCAACGATGGAGAAATCAATTCCCTCTACAGCCAGGTCGTTAATTCGTGAGCAAACCTGATTCGGCTTCGCCAGTCAAGATCTACTTCCTCGGCGGTCTCGGAGAGATCGGCCGCAACTGCATGGTCATCGAACAAGACGACCAACTGTTGATGATCGACTGCGGGCTGATGTTTCCCGATGCCGACATGCATGGCATCGACCTCGTGCTTCCCGATTTCACGTGGCTGCGCGAGAACGCCGGTCGGGTTGTTGGCTGCGTTGCCACGCACGGTCACGAAGATCACGTGGGCGCCCTGCAGTACCTGCTGCGCGAGCTGAGCTTCCCCATTTACGGTTCGGCCGTCACGCTTGGTCTCGCTCGTAACCGCATTGAAGAAGCGGGGCTGCTCGGCAAGACCGAGCTCATCGTGGTCAAAGACGGCGAGCGCCGCATGATCGGCGTGTTCGACGTCGAGTTCATTCCGGTTACGCACAGCGTGCCACATGCTCACGCCATCGTTTTGCACACACCGCAAGGTGTCATCGTGCACTCGGGCGACTTCAAACTCGACCTCACTCCTGTCGATGGTCGTCGCACCGACTTGGCCCGCCTCGGTGCGATTGCCTCTACCGAAGGTGTGCGCCTACTGCTCGCCGACAGCACCAACTCAGAAGAGCATGGCCACGCACCCAGCGAGACCGCTGTTGGCGCCGTGCTGCGTCGCTTGTTCGCCGAGCAGGCTGGCCGTCGCATCATCACCGCCAGCTTTGCGAGCCACCTGCATCGCATTCAGCAGATCGCCGATGCCGCCATCGCCAACGGCCGCATTGTGGCCACGCTGGGGCTGAGCATCAAGAAGAACGTGCGCATGGGCCGCGACCTTGGCATCTTGCACATTCCCGATGCGTCGCTCATCGACATCGAGGACGCCGATAAGTACCCACCCGAGAAGCTGTGCATCTTGAGCACCGGTTCGCAAGGTGAGCCGATGTCAGCGCTCAGCTTGCTGGCCCGTGGCGAGAACCGCTGGGTGAAGATCACCGATCAAGACACGGTCATCTTGTCGAGCCATGCCATCCCGGGCAACGAGAGCAACGTCAATCGCGTGATCGAAGGGCTGCTGCGCTTGGGGGTCGACGTCATCCATAGCGGCATCGCCGATGTGCACGCAACGGGTCATGCTCAGGCCGAAGAGCTCAAGACCTACTTGTCCATCGTGCGGCCAGAGTTTTATGTGCCTATCCACGGCGAGTACCGCCACTTAGTTGCCAACTCGAAGCTCGGCGTCATCATGGGCGTCGATCGCCACAACGTGTTGTTGTGCGAAGACGGTGATGTGCTTGAACTCAGCGATGAGGGTCTCGCCCCAGCAGGTCGAATTCCGGCGGGCTATCTCTATGTCGATGGCATCGTTGGCGACGTTGGCCAAGGTGTGTTGCGTGACCGCAAGGTGCTGGCCGAAGAGGGTGTGGTGGTGGTCGTGGTCACTGTCGACATCACGTCGGGCAAGGTGCTTGTTGGGCCCGAGATCATCACGCGTGGTTGGGTCTATGCGCCCGAGGCCGAAGACTTACTCGACGAAGCATGCGAGCGAATTGCCGATGCCGTCGAGGCTGCATTAGCCAAGGGTGAGCGCGATGTCGATGCCCTCGAGCGCGATGTGCGTAAGGCCGCTGGTAAGTTCGTGAACGAGCGCACCAAGCGCCGCCCGATGATCGTGCCTGTGGTGATGGAGGCCTAGAGCCTCGGACTTCGCCGGTAATCACGATGGGTTTCTTCCGACGGGTCTTGGGTGCCGCAGCGGTGGTTGCGGTGGCCGCGATTCCTGTGATGGTCGGCGGATGTGCGAGCAGCGGTTCCGATGCAGCGCCTGGTTCGTCGGTTGGCTCCTCGGTTGGCGCAACCGCCGATCTGCCGTTGCGACTCGAACTGATTCGCCCAGCACTCGCTGCGCTCGAGGCCAAGTTGGGCGGGTCGCAGCATTATTTCGAGGTCAATGCCACCCCCACCTTGGTCAACCTTTTCGTGGCCAACAGCGACAACACGCAGGCCACGGCATATGTGTTCACTGCCGGAGCGCTCAGCGAGCCGGCCGCGCCCGAGCAAGTGAAGGCCGGAGCGCCCACGTTCGGCGCTGCCGATATCGCCTACGACGAAGCCCATGTGCTTGACCCGGTGCTGGTCGAATTGCCCGAATCCACCTATCGAGTGTTCTCGATCGTTGGCGTTGCCAATGGTGGCGCGGCCTATCTGATCACGATGCAATCGGCCAAGGGTGGCGACTTTCAGGTGCCGGTGAAGCCCGATGGGTCACTCATCGGCCAAGCCCAGAAGTGAAGATGCTCCAACCGTGGTGCACCCCCTTGGTACGTTGATCATCTATGGCAACGCGGGGCGCAAACGCCCGAAGCTCATCACCTACTCGATCTGCCGGTAAATCGGCATCGTCGTCCAAGTCGAATTCGTCGTCCAAGCCGGCGCCGAAGTCGACGAAACCAACGAAATCGGCGAAGTCAACGAAACCAACATCGCGTAGCGGCGGTACTCGGGCCGAATTGCGCGAGGCCGTCGAAGGTCGCGAGCACGAATTCATTGCCGTCGCGATGATCGCCGTTGGCGTGCTGCTTGGTCTTGCCGTCTATCTCAAAACCGCTGGCGTCATTGGTCGCGGCCTTTCGCGTGCACTCGGCTCGTTGTTCGGACTTGGTCGTTATGCGCTTCCTGTGGTGTTGGTGGCTGCTGGTTGGGCGCTCATTCGTCAGGGTCGCAGCGATCGCCGGGTGCGCTTGGTCGTGGGCTGGAGCGCCTTGGTCGCATCGGTATTGGCGTTGTTGCACATCTTCGTGGCGCCCGCCAACAGCTGGTCAGACCTTGGCCCACTCGATGGCGCAGGCGGATGGATTGGCGCGCTGTTTGGCGTTCCGGTTCGGTCGCTGCTGGGCGATGTCGCTGGTGTGGTGTTGTTGCTTGCGCTCGGGTTCGCTGCCATCTTGCTCATCACCGGGCTGTCGGTGAACACATTGTTCGAGCGGGTCAAGACTTCAGTCGAGACCGTGTCGGGTCCTGCTGCTCGGGCTTCGCGGCGCGCCTTCGGCGGAATGTCTACGTTGTCGAGCGATCGTGGCGATCGTGGCGATGGTGCGTCCATCGATCCGGGCATGCGCCCACAGATCTACGACGCCGACTCCGAAGATGGCGACCCGTCGGTGCCAACCAAGAAGTCGCGCAAGTCGGCGCCTGCGCCTGCGCCTGCGGCGCTCAACGTGGGTGGTCTTGCCGAGCAAGGCGAGCTCGATCTTGGCCCAGGTGCCAAGAAGGGCAACTGGGTGTTGCCGCCAGCCTCAATGCTCGTGCGTAGCGGCGTGCAAACCGTGAACAAGGCCGAGGTCGAGTCACGTGGCCGCACGCTGGTCGAATCCCTCAACTCGCATGGGGTCGAAACCAAGCTCGTGGGCATGACAGTTGGTCCTACGGTCACCCGCTATGAACTCGAGCTTGGGTCTGGTGTCAAGGTTGCCCGAGTCACCAGCCTCAACCGAGATATCGCGTATGCGATGGCCGCAATCGATGTGCGAATTTTGGCGCCCATTCCTGGTCGCTCGGCCATCGGCGTCGAGGTGCCAAACCACACCCGTCAGCTGGTGTCGTTGGGCGACATCATGACCTCGGCCGAAGCCAAGCTGGCCACACATCCGCTCGATGTTGCGATTGGCAAAGACATCGCCGGTCGCTCGGTATTCCTCAACCTCGCCACCACGCCTCACCTGCTCATCGCTGGCGCCACGGGCGCTGGCAAGAGCAGCGGCATCAACTGCATCATCACCTCGATGCTTATGCGCAGCACGCCCGATCAGGTGCGGCTCATCCTCATCGACCCCAAGCAGGTCGAGATGGGTCAATACAACCGGCTGCCGCATCTGCTCACTCAGCCGGTGACCAACCCCAAAAAGGCGGCCAATGCGCTGGGTTGGGCATGCAAAGAAATGGACCGTCGCTACGACATTTTGTCCGAGGTCGGCTTCCGTGACATCAGTGGTTACAACGCGGCGTTCGATCGTGGCGAGCTGCAGGCTGAGGCCGGCACCGATCGCGAATTCGAACGCCTTCCCTACATCGTCATCGTGGTCGACGAGCTCAACGACTTGATGATGGTGGCAGCGCGAGATGTTGAAGACAGCATCACCCGCATCGCCCAAAAGGCACGAGCCATTGGCATCCACCTCATCGTCGCTACCCAGCGGCCCAGCGTCAACGTGATCACCGGCGTCATCAAAGCCAACGTGCCGGCCCGTGTGGCCTATGCCGTGAGCAGCCTCACCGACAGCCGAGTCATCCTCGATCAGCCCGGCGCCGAGAAGTTGGTCGGCAAGGGCGACATGTTGTTGCTGCCGGGCAGCTCAAACGTGGCCCAACGAATCCAAGGTTCGTTCGTGAGCGAAGAAGAGGTTCGCAAGATCGCTGGCCATTGGCGCAAACAGAGCGCCGATGTTTCTACGGTTGCGGGTATCGAAGGCGACGAGGGCGATGGTGCTGGCACCGGCTTGTTCAATACGAGCTCGGGCGGTTCAAGCGTCACCAGCGGCGACGCCGACGACGACGACGCCTTGACCCGTCAGGCAATGGAGCTTGTGGTGCGTAGCCAACTTGGCTCCACCTCGATGTTGCAGCGCAAGCTCAAAGTGGGTTTTGCTCGCGCTGGTCGAATCATGGATCTGCTTGAACAGGGTGGTGTGGTTGGTCCAACCGAAGGTTCCAAGGCGCGTTCGGTGCTGATGACGGTCGAAGAGTTCGAACTGCTGCAAGAGAACGAGCGCAATCGCTCGTAGCGCATTGGCTGCACAGCCAATGCCGTCGCACAGGGGCTATTGCCACACAAAGTGCTGACCGAAGTCCCTAGCCCCTTTCGTGTCCTCAGCCTCACACTGAACACGACTACGGAGGTTGACACGACTACGGAGGTTGTGTATGCGGCTGCGGCAGCGATGGGCACTTGGAATCACATTGTGTTTGTTCGGCGCCGCTTGCGGGTCGTCGTCGTCGACATCGTCGACATCGTCGACATCGTCGACTTCGTCGAGCACCAGCACCTCAACGACACCTTCGCAAACCAAGTCGGTGTTGGCCTACTTCTTGATGAACGAGAAGTTGCATGTGGTCGGACGCGTCGTTGAGATTGCGGACCCGGCCGCAGCGGTCGAGGCCTTGCTCGCCGGGCCAACAAGTGAAGAGGCGGCTGCAGGCATGGTCACGTTGATCCCTGCGGGCACCGAGCTGCTGAGCGTCACGGTCACCGGCCGTGAGGTGAGAGTTGATCTCACGGGTGCGTTCGGCTCGGGCGGCGGCAGCATGTCGGTGCTGGGTCGGCTCGCTCAGATGGTGTTCACGCTCACTCAGTTCGAAGGGATCGACACAGTGCGATTCAGCCTCGATGGCGAGCCGATCACCCAGCTCACTGGAGAAGGCGTCGGTGTCGATGGTGTCACCCGAGCCACGTTCTCTGACATGTCTCCACTGGTGCTGCTCGAGCATCCGTATCACGACGAAACCGTCTCACAGCCCATTCGTATTGCTGGTCGCTCGAACACTTTTGAGGCCACCGTGTACTACGAGGTGCTCGGCGCCGATGGTGTGAAGTTGCTTGAGGGCTACGTGATGGCCACTTCTGGCACCGGCGAATGGGGTACGTTCGATGCTCGACTCGCCGACCTGCCGCCCGGCACCAAGGGGCCGCTGCACGTGCGGGTGTTCGATCGCTCGGCCGAGAATGGTGAACCGGTGTCAGTGGCCGAAGTGCGCATCAACCTCTGAGTTCCGGTGATCACCGCTTGCGCTTGCACCGCCATGCCTGCGAGCGGCAATGATGGAGACACATCAACACAGGGGAGTGCCGACATGGCTGCTTTGGAAATGACTGAGATCACCTCGGGCTTGCGATTTCCTGAAGGTCCGATTGCGATGCCGGACGGCACCGTCATCCTCGTCGAAATGTTCGGCCCGCGAATCACCCGTGTGCACCCCGACGGTCGCAAAGAAACCATTGCCGAGATCGAAGGCGGACCCAACGGTGCCGCCATCGGTCCCGACGGCGCGCTGTACCTGTGTAACAACGGCGGATGCTTTTCGCCTATCGATTTCGGCGATCTGCTGTTCCCTGGTCCATTCGATCCAAGCCGTTACATCGGCGGTCGCATCCAGCGCGTAGACATCGCCACCGGAGCCGTCACCGATCTCTACACCGAATGCGACGGCCGTCCGCTGCGTGCACCAAACGACCTCGTGTTCGACACCCACGGCGGCTTCTATTTCACCGACCACGGCATCCACGATCTTGGCGCTCGCACCGCCGATCTCACCAGCATCTACTACGCGTTGCCCGATGGTTCGTCCATCGTTGAGGTCGAGTTCCCTGTCGATAGCCCCAACGGCATTGGCCTCTCACCAGACGGCACCATGTTGTACTGGGCCGAGACCCACCACGGTCGCGTCCAGCAGCGCCGCATCACATCGCCTGGTGTTGTTGAGCATCCAATGCCTGGCGACCCATCGGGTTGTCTCGCCGGTCTGCCTGGCTATCAGTTGCTCGACTCGTTGGCCATCGATGGCGCTGGCAATGTGTGCGTAGCCACCCTTGCCAACGGCGGCGTCACCGTGATCCCCGCCGACGGCAGCGCCATCGACCACGTGGCCACCGGCGACATGCTCACCACCAACATCTGCTTCGGCGACGACGATGGCAGCGGCGAATACCGCACCGCTTACATCACGTTGTCGGGCACCGGAAAACTGGTGAAGGTCACGTGGCCGCACCGCGGCCTTCGCCTCAACTTCCTCTAAAGCCCCCGCGCACTCGCTGAATCAACCGGCCGACACCCCTCACTCGGTAGGCTCAGTGCCCGTGGCGAAGCGTTTCTACATCGAGACACTTGGCTGTCCCAAAAACCAAGTCGATTCCGACAAGTTGATCGGCACGTTGTTGGCCGACGGCATGGTTGCCACCGACGATCCGGGTAAGGCCGATCTCGTTGTGGTCAATACGTGTGCGTTCATCGACGAAGCGCGCAAGGAATCCATCGACACGATTCTGGCGCTCGAAGATCAGCGTCGTTCGGGTGCGCGTTTAGTGGTCACGGGTTGCATGGCCGAGCGTTACGGCGCCGAGTTGGCCGAGGCATTGCCCGAGGTCGATCAGGTCGCTGGCTTTGGTGTGTCGGTCAACGTGCTTGCATCACCCAAGCGCAAGCTCATTCCTGTGGGCTCGGCCCCAGTGCCAACGCTCGATCTGCTCAACCTGCCACGCCCCAAGTCCACGTCGCCGTGGGCCTACGTGAAGATCGCCGAAGGTTGCGACCGCTCGTGTGGCTTCTGCGCAATTCCGTCGTTCCGCGGGCCGCAGCGCAGCCGCGACGTCAGCTCAATTTTGGGCGAGGTCGAGCAGCTCGAAGCGCGCGAGATCGTGCTCATCGCCCAAGACCTCGCCAGTTACGGCAAAGACCGTCCCGACGAGCTTGGCGCAGGTTCCATTGTCCCGCTTGTGAAGGCCGTTACTGCGGTCACCGATTGGGTGCGCTTGCTGTATCTGTACCCCAGCGATCTCAGTGACGACCTCATCGATGCCATCTGCGAAACAGGCGTGCCGTATTTCGATCTGTCGTTGCAGCACGTGAGCAAGCCGTTGCTGCGTCGCATGCGTCGCTGGGGCGATGGTGAGCGTTTCTTGCGCCGCATCAACGACATCCGCGACCGTGAGCCAATGGCCGCGTTTCGCAGCAACTTCATCGTTGGCTATCCGGGCGAAACCGAAGCCGATCACGATCAGCTGCTTGAGTTCGTCGAAGCTGCGCAACTCGATTGGTGTGGGTTCTTTGCCTACAGCCCCGAGGAAGGCACCTACGCAATGGAGCTCGATGGTGCTGTCGAGCGCGGCTTGATGAACGAACGCCTCGCCGAGTTGCGTGAGATGCAAGACGAGATCACCGCTGCACGCCGCGACTCGCTCATTGGCGAGACGTTGCGCGTGCTGGTTGATGAGCCCGGTGTGGGTCGCAGCCATCACGAGGCACCCGAGATCGACGGTGTCATTCATGTCGCCGACCATCTCGCTGTCGGCCAGTTCTTCGATCTTGAAATTGTGAACGCTCTCGGTCCCGATCTGGTGGCCGAAGGCGCGGCGGGGGAGGACTAATGCCAGCGGATCCATCAGCGATTGCTACGTGGGCCAACCTCGTCACGGTGGGGCGCATGTTCGTGTCGCCGCTCATGTTTATTGTGATCCCCGATCACGGCGCCGGCAGTTGGCTGGCGTTTGCTACGTGGTTCGTGTTGTGCGCCAGCGATGGCATCGACGGCTTCTTGGCTCGTCGCCATGGCAGTACCAACTTTGGTGCGTTCCTTGATCCGCTCGCCGACAAGTTCTTGGTGTTGGTTGCGATGGTCACCCTCATCGACCGTCATGTGTTTTGGTGGCTGCCGGTTGTCATCATCTTCGCCCGCGAACTCACGATGAGCTTGTACCGCGTGTTCGTCGGCACCCGCGGTGTCAGCGTTCCTGCGAGCCGCCTCGCGAAGTGGAAGACCACAGCGCAGCAGTTCGCCGTGGGCTTCGCTATAGCGCCGCTCACCGCAGCCGACGCCACGTGGTTGTGGAAGTCGGTGCTGTGGTTGTCGGTTGCACTCACGATGATCAGCTTCTTCCAATACATGTGGAAGGCGCACGTTTCTAACGCCTCATCGCGTACCGCAAATGCGAGTTGATGTAGTAGCGATCGGCACCGAGCTACTGCTTGGTCAGATCGTGGACACCAACTCATCGTGGATCGGCGAGCAACTCGCAGCGCACGGCTTCGACTCGTTGCTGCAAATGAAGGTGGGCGACAACCTTGCGCGCGTAGAAGCGGTCTTGCATCGTGCGCTTGCCGATGCCGACGCCGTCATCATCTGCGGCGGTCTCGGGCCAACGCACGACGACCTCACCCGCGACGCCATTGCGTCAGTGATGGGCGTGCAGTTGCAGATGCAACAAGACATCGCCGATCGCATTCGTGAGATGTTCGCAACTCGTGGTCGCACGATGTCCGATAACAACCTTCGCCAAGCCATGGTGCCCGAAGGCGCTGCGGTGATTGTGCAAACGCGTGGCACGGCGCCCGGGCTCATCTGCCCACTCATGGTCAACGGCGTTGCCAAAGTGCTCTATGCGGTGCCTGGAGTGCCGCATGAGATGAAAGACATGCTCGAGCGGGCCATCTTGCCCGATCTGCATCAGCGCAGCGGTGTGGCCGCTGTGATCGCCAGTCGCACCCTGCGCACGTGGGGCGAGAGCGAGAGCGGTCTCAACGAACGACTCGACCCGATCATCGCCGAACTCGATGCGGTGGGTAACCCCACGCTTGCGTTTTTGGCCAGCGGTTGGGAAGGCATCAAGGTGCGCCTCACCGCCAAGGCCGCCACTGATCAGGCGGCTCACGAATTGCTCGATGTGTGGGACGCGCGGGTGCGTGCCGTAGTTGGTTCACAAGTGTTCGGCCGCGACGGCGACACGATGGAGTCGGTTGTGCTGCAGATGTTGCGTGAGCGCGGGCTCACGCTTGGTCTGGCCGAGTCGGTCACCGGTGGTCTCGTGGGTGCACGCATCACCGGTATTGCTGGTGCAAGCGATGTGTTCCGCGGTGGCATCGTGTCGTATGCCAGCGAAGTGAAGTTCGATCTACTCGGCGTGCCCGAGGGCCCAGTAGTCAGCGAGGCCGCCGCCGCTGCAATGGCAGTTGGCGCGCAGCGAGCGCTGGGAGCCTCGGTTGGCCTGGCGCTTACCGGCGTTGCCGGCCCGGCCGAACAAGACGGCATGCCTGTGGGCACGCTGTGCGTTGGCCTTGCCATCGGCGATGCTGTGCACACCGCCACGCTGCGTATGCCGGGTCAGCGCGAGCAGATGCGCCAGATGAGCGTGATCACGGCGCTCGATTTCTTGAGACGCACCTTGTCGGCGTCGGGCGCCTAGCCCGTTTCGTCGACGTTCGCGGTGTGCTCGTGTTCGTGCTTGGCCATGTGTCCCAATGCGCGCTGAAACTGCGAGACTTCATCGTTCCAGGCCCCTGTAGCTCAGCTGGACAGAGCACCGGACTTCTAATCCGATGGTCGCAGGTTCGAATCCTGCCGGGGGCGCTTTTGCTGGTCGCTTCGCCGGCGAACTTGCGGCGCTGACGCCCTTCACGGGCGTGTACGCCGCCACTTCGTGTGCGGTCGGCGGCGGCTTGCGGTGCAGTGATACCTCTGAGCAGGTTGTAGACTTTTTGTATGACAGTTTCATCTACAACGATTCGGGTGAGTGTCGAGCAACGTGATCGGCTTCGCCAACTCGCTGAACAGCGCTCCAGCTCAATGGCCGACACGTTCGATGCAGCGCTTGAGTCGCTTCGGCGAGACCAGTTCTACAAAGAGATGGCCGATGCAGAGGCCAAGCTGCGGGCCGATCCCGAACGGTTGGCCGCGTATCAGGCCGAGCGCGACGCTTGGCTCACAGCAGACCTGGGCTGACTTCGGTGCATTTCGGCGATGTGGTGCTGATCGACTTTGGAGTTCCCGTGGGATCGGAGGCCGGCGTTCCGCGGCCCGCAGTGTTGGCTACTGCCGACTCGTTTCTGAGCTACTCGCCATCAACTGTCTTCGTGGTTCCGCTCACCTCGACCGCTCGATCGTTCCCGAGCCATGTCGAACTCGAGGCCGACTCCTCGAACGGGCTCACCGCGCGAAGTTGCGCTCTTGTCGAGCAGATGCGGGCGGTTGCTGTTGAGCGTTGCTCTGCTCCGATCGGCAATGTGGGCGCCGTCGCGGGAAGGCAGATACTCGAAGTGTTGGCAATGATCGTGGGCATCGCTTGATCTTGCGTTGATGGGTCGGTTGCGGTGGGCCGCATGTGCGAACCTTGTGCGAGTGGACCAGACACGCATCGACAAGTGGTTGTGGGCGGTGCGATTGTTTCCGACGCGCACGTCGGCGGGCGATGCCTGCTCGGGCGGCCGCGTGAGGGTGAACGGCGTGCCGTCGAAGCCATCCACAACGGTGCGAGTTGGCGACCGAGTCACTGCGTTCGCGCAAGGACGTGACCGCATTCTTGAGGTGGCGGTGATCATCGACAAGCGGGTCGGCGCATCGGTAGCTGTTGAGTGTTTCGTGGATCACAGCCCACCGCCCCCGCCTCCCGACGACATGTCGCCGATGTTCGTTCGTGCCCGCGGCAGCGGGCGACCAACCAAGCGTGATCGCCGCCAGCTCGATCGCTTTCGCGACCGGTAGTCAGTTGCGTGAGATCAGCGAAGTAGCTGGCGGCGCCGCCCGTGGCGAGCCTGGGGGCGGCACCGTGGCAGCGCCGCCAACTGCTGATTTCCATGAAGGCTTGAACAGGGCGATTCTGGAGACCAGCGATTTGGGCCGCAAGGCTGTCCAACGTCTGTCAGAAGCGCCGCTTGGGTGCGAGCGGGGGGAGTGTCGCGAACGACGTTTCTGGCGGGCGAGGGAGCGATGCGATGCTTCGCTTGGTACATCGTGGTGCAGCGTTTATAACCGGTCAAATGTCGTGTCTCAACAACGACCGTTTTTGAGACATTGCGAGGGAATTTCTCTGCTGTGCTGATGAGCTGGTAGCGGGCAACTGTGGCTTGCTTTAGGCCTGCGCGCGAGAAAGTTGGTGGCCCAAGGGTGACTAAGTAGTGCGACTTTGGGCGATATCGAGCAATCGGTCAAACCGAATGTCTCAAAAACGTGCCCTCTTGAGACATTGCCACACAATTAATAATTCGGGCCTTCCCCGCAAGACACTATTTACCAATACCCCTCGCTACTTGAGTGCGATGCGGCAACTATTCACGGAGTGGCAACGGTGTTTCGGGGTGATGATCCATTTGGCGGGGTAGTAAATCAACGCGCCCCGTTGAAACAACTTGGGGGCCTTGTTGGTTATTACCGCGTTTGGGCTCATGTCATTTTGATCCTGCGTGCGCGCCGAAAGTCGGGTCGAAGTCGGTGGATGTGGACCGCCGTGGGTGTTGCTTCGCTCGCAGGCGACGCAGCTCTAATGGCCTGTGTTCGCCGCACGGGTAAGCCGGCCTGGGGAGCTCGGTCACTGATTGATGCTGCTGAAGCTGCGGTATGGACGAGCGCAACGGCGGCTGATGCCACTTCGAGTCGCGGCACCGTCCTTGGCGCTGTGCCGACATCGATAGACGCTGGGTATCTCACTGGGCTCAGCGACCGCTTGCGTCCCAACGACGTCAAGGTGCTCGCACCCAGCATCGTCGTGATCGGCGCGCAAACCGTGGCTCGGCTGCGGCTGGGCCGTAAGCCGCTTCTCGGCCAGATCGGTTGGCCGTTGTTCGGCGTGTTTTTTGGGTTCGGCCTGGGTCGAACTCGCCGTGCGCTGCTTCGTCGGTCACAGGAGTCGTGGCGCGACTACGCAGGCCCGCGCGTTGAATCGGCATGGTGGCGCGGTCAACACGACGTGACAATGTCGGATGCAGACCCCCGTAGCCCGCACAACCTGAAGAAGGACCTGCTCGTTTTAGAGGCTCACGGGTCGGTCAGCGCTCGTGAGGCGCGTGACCGATTCGCTGCTCGTAAATCTGAGTTGGTTGATGTCACTGAGCCCTACGGCGCGTACCTTGGCGAGGTCGCTCGGGGGCTTGCGATTGTCCCGACCGATGCGTGGTCAATTCGTCTCAGCCCAGCGCAAGTAATCGCGATGCGCTCAGAGCTTGAACAACACGGCGGAACGCAGATGGTGATCGCTGATGGGCACCCAGCGACCTTGGTCGTGGTCGACGAAATGCAAGCCCGACTTCCGGGCGGCGAGGTTCGCTGCACTTGGGGCACCGCGGCATTCGATCTTCCTGCAGCAGCACCGCCAGCACAGTGGCATGGCGACCCAGCGCCTTTGCTCTTCGCCGTGAGTGGCATCTGGAAACTCACCACGATGAGTCAATTCAAGGTCCCCCCGCCAATCGTGCTGCCATTCGTAGCGGTCGACGCGTTGTCCGCACTCGCGTATCGGCGAGCCACGCCAACAGGCACCGAAGTTGCTCGTCCTGTTCGGGTCGCGATGGTGTCAAATGTTGCATTTGCAACAATCGTTGCAGCCTGGTGTGGCCACCGCTTCTTAGATTCTGGAGCCGGCGAGCACGGGTATCCGGGTCTAGAGGGCGGTGCGTCGCTGGCGTTCATGGCCGTGCGTTATTGGGAAGACCTCCGGCCCAACGATCGTCGCGCCGCGATCGCCGCGCTGGCAGCGATCGTCGTCATTTCGGCTTGTACCGGCCCTCGCTCACGGTCATGGTTGGCGCTTGCCGAGGACTCGTTCAGCGCCGTGCTGCCACTTGCCGGGGGCACGCGTATCGCCCGCAGCATGACAGCTGACACCGAGAAGGTTTGGTCCGATTTCGGCGATCGAGCGGCCGCACTGATCGATGAGGCATATGCCGCTGGTGTGCGCAGCGAGTGCGAGTTACTCGCAGAACTCATCACCGACGCCGAACATGCACTCGACGATGTGCCGCTACCCGTAGACGACGCCGACGTCGTGCGTAACCACCTGAAGGAGGCGCGCGAATGGCTCCAAGAACGACTCGAATTGTTGTTGTAGAAGATCGCCTGAACTACGCCCAGTTGATGGCCGAGGCAATTGTTGCTGCATTCCCGGGTCACACGGTTGCGATGAGCTTGTCGTGGTCGCACGCCGAGTCGATGCTCGACGTGAAGGCGACCGAGAAGCCCTCGCTGATCGTGATTCCGCTGGCTCACAACGATGCGCTCGCTCGTCGATCATGGCAGGGCGTGCACACAGTGTTCGTAGACACACATGACACATCTCGTGATTGGCGTGAGGGACTCGGCGAACACAACGTGGCCCCTGTCTGGGCAGGCGCCGAACTGGCGGGTCGCCTCGTTGCGCTCAACCCGCGTCCACGCGTGATCTGTTACTCGAGCTACCTCGACAACCCATTGGTGAAGACATTGCTGTGGCAGCAAACCGGCAGCGGTAAAGCCGACGGTTACTTCTTGGCGAGCTCACTTGCCGACCCCGCGACGGTGCGTTCGGCGATCGTTGATCCCGTGCCTCAGGGTCAAGAGGCGCCGCCCAACGCACATGACTTTGCGGTGGCTGGCATCGACGAACACGCCCCGATCTTCGACGCAGTGAGCCGCGCTCATGGGCAAGAAGAGCGGTGGAGTGTGTTGGCCGGAATCCTGCCCTATACCGACGCCACGTCAGCCACGCGCAAGTGGTTCCAGCGTGTTGGTCGAGATCTTGGTCTTGACCGCGATGGCAATACGCAAAACATCGGGCGGTCCACGGTCGACTTCTTGCGGCGGGTCGCGTCAGGGCAGGACTGAATTGGCTCCATCCGCGTCGAAGCTGAAGTGGGCCTGCGAATCTCTGCTACAACTCACTCATGCGCACTGCGATTGCCGCTCTTGACCATCTCGTGCTAGCGACGCCCGATCTCGCAGCAACAGTGGCGTGGCTTCCTGATGCCACCGGAATCCGACCCTCTGCGGGCGGCCCTCATACGAACCGTGGCACGCGCAACGCGTTGTGTTCGTTTGGGCACGCCAGCTATCTCGAACTCATCGGCCCCGACTCGGAGCAGCCCGAGCCAACGCATCCCCGTCCCTTCGGTGTTGACGACCTCGCTGCGCCGGCCATGGTTGGTTGGGCTATCGCAGTGAGTGACATGGACCTTGCGATCGCTACGGCGCGCGAGCAGGGCTATGACCCGGGGCCGGCGATTGCGATGCAACGTCAACGCCCCGATGGCATGGTGCTCAACTGGACGCTCACGTTCGCACCGTCGATCTCGGTGCCGTTCTTGATCCACTGGGAGACGCCGTTTCACCCTGGCCGTGATGCGGCGCCCGGCCTCGAACTCGTTGAGTTCAGAGCTCGCCACCCGCGCCCATCCGTGTTGGCGAAGATCTTGGAAGCGCTTGGCGTAACCATGGGCATCGAGCGTGGCGACGAAGCGCTGCTCGTTGAGCTCAGCGGCCCACGTGGCTCGATCTGGTTCAACTAGTTGGTGCGGGCGGAGGGACTCGAACCCTCACAT
>Ga0194063_10001056_pt1 | contig 18486 bp, 15 predicted proteins | sample SepL3720m_MetaG_FD_155459 | JGI IMG/M metagenome (GOLD analysis project Ga0194063, IMG submission 155459) | Anoxic zone freshwater microbial communities from boreal shield lake in IISD Experimental Lakes Area, Ontario, Canada - Sep2016-L373-20m | ecosystem: Environmental > Aquatic > Freshwater... | reverse complement strand
ATATAGCCTTAGCCCTTACAGTATATCACTTTTCAGCGTTTTTAGACCCCCGTTTTTGATATTAAGCCACAAATCCTGATAATAATAAACAAATAATTTTTGATATAAATGGCCAATTATTAAAAGAGGATGAGATACCTTTAGCAGCTAGAATCGCCCGGGCTGCTGATTTATTGGAAGCGATGATTTTCCCCAGGGGCTATAGACATAATATTCGACAAATACCAGAAATTGCACAATTTTTATGCGAAGATTTTGTAGCAAATAAAGTGGATCGAGATTTATTTCTTAAATTTCTTGAAATAAGTAAAAAATTTCATCTTGAAGATATTAGCGGGTTAATTCAAAGCAAATTTGATTATGAAATTTAATTCGTTTTTTGAAAGACCGCAACCAAAACTGCAATATGTTCTCCTAGATCCACTCCTAATTTTTCTACACCATAACTAATATCAGCACGATTAACTTTAGCTGCGAAAGATTTATCTTTGAATTTCTTTTTCACTGATTTGACTTCCATGTCCTCCCATTTATTAGGTCGCATCAGAGAATAGGCATACATCAAACCAGCCAGTTCGTCGATGGCAATCAAGGCAGCAGACATTGGTGGTAATGTGGCAGCTAAATTCTGGTGATCGACATAATGATCAGCTACAGCAGTAATTAGTTCCTCAGGGTATTGCCATTCTTTGAACCATTCGATGCTTTTATTTGGATGTTGCTCTGGAAATTTGCAGTAATCCAGATCATGAAGTAAACCGGTAATATACCAGAGTTCTTTATCCTGATTAAGTTTAGCTGCATAAGCTTCCATTCCAGCTGCTACCATGTGGGCATGCAGTTTCTGGTAAGTATCTGGTACGTATTCAATTAATAATTTTTCAGCTTGTTCGCGAGTTGGTAATGACATGGTTAGTTAGAGTAAAAATTAAATAGTATCACGTATTAAGTATCAAGTATCAAAAAAAGTATTTGGTATCTAGTATCTAGTATCTAGAAAGTATCTGTTAGCTAATTCTTTATGACATACTAAAAGTGTCAAGTAGCCTAAATGTCATTCCGGAAGTTAGCTTTTCTTTGCGATAGCTTAGAAAAGGTTACTGTCCGGAATCTACCGATATTTTAATTAGTACTAAATTGCAAATTCCAAATTTCAAATTGCAGATTCTTGATTCCATATTTCATATTCCAGATTCCTAGATTCTTCTCTTGTCTTTTAACTCTTAACTTTTATCTTTTAGCTTTTATTTATACAAACTAAACTTCTTCGTCAACTGGTTGATTTTTTCATTATCACCAAAGATGCCAATTCCAATATACTTCAAATCTGGTTGTTTTTGAGTACTTAGTGCCTTTGCAAGCTCTTTATCATCAGAATAAGTAATCATGTCCTCAGTATAGGCCAGATATTTTAAACTTGGTTCAGCGCAAACTTTCTCTAATAAATTGAATAACTGCCCTGGGTTAGCTGTTAATGTAATTATAGGATATTGCGAGTTAGCTGGAGTATTTTTGGAATCACTGGTTAAAAAATTAGGTTGGCTAACTATATCATCTTTACCGACTTGAGCTCCAAGATACGCTGTGAGATGTCCGATCGTGTTTGTCAGTTGCCAGCTTTTTAAATCTTTGGAGATTATCAGTACAAATTTCTTAGATTTATCTTGTGGTTTACTGATAGATTTTTGAATACTTTCTGGGGAAATGTAATTCATAATATCCTGATAAATCTTTTTGGTATTATTCTCCAGTTCGAATTTTAACTGTGGAAAGAAAGTACCTTCTCGGGCGGTAATATTTTCTAGAAACCAGAAGATTCGCTCACTGTGACCATATCCACTTGTCGGAGGCATGCCATATTCCAGGGCTTCAACAAAATCGATATCCATCATCTGTGCCTCAGCATCACCTGATTCACGCATCTTTTGTTGGTCGAGGAAGCGATTTAATTGATCCTGGGGATCATTGATTTCAGAATAGCCATTGCCCAGTTCGCTACCAGCAATGATGACATGGAAGCGTTCTGTTAGTTCAGGATTTTCTGGTTTGGATTTGGCCAATGGTGACATGAATTTTGGCTCATTCACTAGAAATGCCGGTCCGTCGATTGTTTTGCGAATCAGTTTCCAGAGATTATCGATTAAACGATTACGATTAACTGCTCCAGGGAGTTTCACCCCAGCATTCTTTAAAATTTCAGCAATTTCTGCATCTGGTGTAGTAAAAATATCGACATTAAATTTATCCTGGATCACTTTCACGTAATCAATTTCTTGCCAATCATTTGCTAGATCAAATTCATGACCACGAGTAGCGAATTTAGTTTTACTATAAACTGCTTTAGCCACATAGCGGAAGAGCTCTTTTACTAGTTCCATATTATCCCGGTAATTGGCATAAGCCCAGTACCATTCAATTTGGTAATATTCTTGAAGATGCTCATCACTGAGACCTTCATTTCTAAAATTAGGACCAAAAGTGTATATTTTTTCAAATCCGCCGACAATTAGCCTTTTTAAGTATAATTCCGTAGAGATTCTCATATAAAAATCTTGGTCAAGATCGTTATGATGGGTGACAAAAGGATTGGCATCAGCTCCCCCAGTAATATGCTCGAGTACAGGCGTTTCCACTTGGATGAAACCATTTTTCTTTAAAAATTCCTGATTGGCTTCCCAAAATTTTGCTTTTCTAATAAACAATTCTTTTTTATCACTATGCAATATTAGATCAAGGTATCTTCTTCTAAATTGTTGTTCTTTTTCGTCTATACTTTGAGGCAGAGGTCGAATCGCTTTGGATAATAGTTTGATTTGAGTTGCCTGTAATGATATTTGACCTGTTTTAGTTTTAATGACTGCACCGGTTGTCTCAACAAAATCTCCATTATCAAGCTGATTAAGATTATCCCAATCTAAAAGTCCTTTTGATAAATCTCCTTTGAGCAAATCTTGTCTGATAACTATTTGAATTTTTTCTGAAGAATCACAAATATCCCAAAAAATAACCTTGCCATGCTCTCTCCAGCATACGATTCTTCCAGTTAAATGAAATGTTTTACCTGCATTTGTAGCAAAATTATTAATAATTTCAGCATTGGAGATATCTTTTTGACTTTTTGAAGGAAAAGGATCAATACCGAGGGATTTTAGCTTTTGAATTTTATCGATCCGATTTTGCCTTTGACCAAGTAAATCATCAGCATTAATTTTACTAATAACTTTTTCTGGATTTTTTTTGTACATGATTACTTTATAAAGTAAATTTAACGTTTTCAATCTAAATTTTAATTGATAATCGCTTAGTAATCAAGGTGATTAATAGATACTATGGGGAATTGAATATAAAATTTGATTATTAATTAAAAACCTTTTGTTCAATTCTTACAATTCTAAATTCGTGATTTGATCTTACATCTACAAACTGTTTCACCAATTTACTTTGAGTATCCACAAGATAATCTAACTTCTCATTCACAGGTACAAACTGGGATTCAAGCGAATTTAGTTTTTCATAGACAGGTATAAACTGAGATTCAAGCGAATCCAATTTTTTATATATAGGTCTAAGTTTGATATCAAATTTTAGTTCAAGCTTTTCTTCAAGTTTTAGTTCAAGCTTTTCTTCAAGTTTTAGTTCAAGCTTTTCTTCAAGTTTTAGTTCAAGCTTTTCTTCAAGTTTTAGTTCAAGCTTTTCTTCAAGTTTACGATCAAGTATTTCTTCGATTTTAAATAAATCAGTTTTGGTAAGTGACATTTGTTTTTGCTAAAAATTTAGTTTCAATTCTATATTAAATAAAAAGTTCTAAATAAACAATGTATTGCAATACAAAATATTTCATTTTGTAGATTCGATTCTTTGCCAGCCAGTTTTACCAATTAAATCCGTTTTTAAAATCCGCTGCTGGATAAAAATCCTAATCCAAAGCCATAAACGAAGGGGATAAAGTTCCAAAGACCAGATTAATTCTTTTAAGTTTGTAGCATATTTAATCGGAAACCAAAAATATTCCAGTTCTTTCCAGAAATTACGAACTTTGGTATCTTTTTTTATGACACCGTATTTCCAAAGTTGCAAATAACCTCCTACACTACGTAATTTCTGGGCATACCAGTCTCGAATATTTAAAGGATATTTTACTTTGATTTGTGCTTGTGGTTCATAAAGCAAAGCATGACCCTGATTAAATAAGACATAAGATAAATACGCATCTTCTACGAGACAATCTACAGGTAACTGCAGTGAAATTTTACGAAAAGCTAAAATATATCCGCTTAATACGAAAAAATTTGGTGTTCTGGAAACAAGTTTTAAAGATTTACCAGTGGCATCGCTAGTCATCGTCGCCATCCGTTTATGATGAGCTGCATCAGCCAGAAGATTACCAATGTAGCGCCAGAGGTCAGTTTTGGGATCAGCAGCAATTGGTCGACCAGTGACAGCAGCAGCTTCCGGATTTTTTTCAAGTTTATCAAGTAATTTTTTCAAAGCAAAAGCTTCAAAATATACATCACCATCAGTTAAAACAATAATTTCACCTTTTGCTCTGCGAAGAGCTAAATTTAAAGCATAAGGTTTTCCTTTTAAGGGATCTCGAATGTTTAGATATTTGATTTTAGAAAAATTTTGAATTGCAGCAGCAGCAGCAGTAATGGTAGCTTGATCAGGAATGACAGTGATTAATTCCAATGCATCACTAAATCCTGAGTAAATTGGATCACAAACAGCCTTGATTGCCTGACCAATTGTCTTCGCTTCCTTATATGAAGTAATGATAATAGTAATCATAAATGATAATCTCAATTAAATTATTTCAGTTGAAATTTTATTTGAATTTCTTTGGCTTTTGTATTATCTAGTTTGCTCACTTTACCAGTGTTACGTTGCTCATCCATAAATTTTGCTACTTCAGAAATGTATTGACCAGCTTGATCTGGAATGATTCTGACATGAGCATGAGGAATTTCTTCACCTAAAATCCAGGTATAAACAGCATCTTTACCAGTTACTTTCTGAAAATGTTTAACAATTTTTTGACAAACTTCAAAATATTCACCAATATTTTCAACATCCCAAACCCAGCGATAATGATTTTTGGGAATGACTAAAGTATATCCCTCAGTATGTGGAAAAATATCCAAAAATGCCAGAAAATTTTCAGTTTCATAGATTTTATAACTGGGAATTACTCCACTGGCGATTTTACAAAAAAGACAATTAGGATCATGCATGGAAAGGGAAAATAAAAAGTATAAAGTATCAAGTATCAAGTAGCAAAATAGCTGGTATCTAGTATCTGGTATCTAGTAAAAAAATTATAAATTATAAATTATGAATACCAATTTTTAAATATTCATTCATATAATTTTTACAGATTACAGATTACAGTTCTCACATTCCATTAAACATACTTATTTGAGCAATTGTTTTTAATTTAATTAGTTTTGGTTTAGGTTTCTTAGGAAATTTCATTTTGAGCTTATGCTTTTTACAAAGTGCTGTCAATTTCCACATAAAAATTCTTCCCTTATTTGGTGTTTTAGTAGGATAATCCCGGGCAAAAACTTCTGCTGATTCGATGATCCAGCGGGGTAATTCCTTAGCTAGTTTAATATATAAAGCGCGATGATCATTATCACTTAATTTTGTCGCAAGACGTAAACCAAAATCCTGAAATTCCTGGGAAACAAATTTATTTGGTTCAATCAAACGGTTTAAATAACTGTTTTCACTTAAAAGTGCTTTGATTGGAGCAAAACTAGCTTTCTTCATTTTTTAATTTTGTAACAAATTGATCAATCATGCCACGAAAACTATGACTACCTAAAAAAATAATCACTTTTCTCTTTTTCGTAATAGTTTGATTTAATAAATTTTCAATTAACTCGTTATCATTTAATTCGAGAATCACATTTTTATGAAATCTTAGTAATTCTTTTTGTAAAATAGTAGCATCAAATCGCTTAATTTTGGTTAGCGGTAATTTAGTGAATCTTGGTAAAATTATTAAATCAGCATCTTGAAAAGTATTTTTATATAAATGTAAACTCTCTGGTGTGCGATTTCCTGTATTTGGTTCAAAAATAGCAATTATTTCTGCATCTGGATAATCAGTTTTTACTGATTTCAATGCTCCAGCTGCCTTGGGTGGACTGCTACCAAAATCATCCATCACAATTAAATGTTCATTTTGATAAATGATTTCCAGCCTTCTTTTAATGCCTTGAAATTCTTCAATTCCTTCCTGAATTCGTTCTTTTTTAATACCCAGTTCTGCAGATAGTACAGCTGCTGCTAGAATATTTTCATTATTAAATCTTCCTGGTATGTTACGTTCAAAGGGAATAATTTCCGGGTCGATACCCGGGGTTTGTCTTATCAATGTAGGCAGAGGCCTAGAACTTTCTAATAAATACCAGTCTGGTTTAATAAAACAGCTTGATTTATCTGCTGCGTAATAGATCACTTGACACTTAGCAAATTTTGCTATTGTGACCACATTTTGATTGTTGGCATTTGCTACTAATAAACCATTGGCAGGTAATTGCAGTATCAACTTTTTAAAATTTTCCAGATAGTTTTTTTCAGTAGGAAATAAATCAGCATGATCCCATTGGATTGCATTTAAAATAAGATGAGTAGGTTGATATTGAAAAAATTTTGAATTTGGATTTGTAAGAGAAACAAGATATTCATCACCTTCGACAATTGACCATTTTGTATTAGAAGTTTTTACTTTTGCTGTAGAAATTTTTTGTACAGGAATCGCGCCAATTAGATGACTATTTTCAATTTTTGCTGCATTAAAAATGTTGACCAGAAGTGCTGTAATTGTGGTCTTGCCATAGGTTCCAGCTACTACAATTGAGTTTCCGGATTTGATAATCATTGCAGCAACTAATTCAGGATAAGTAATTAGTTTTAATTTCAGTTTTTTTGCATTTAGCATTTCAAGATTGTTTGGATTTTCCAGTCCCTGATATAGAACCAAATCAGGATGATTTCCAAAAGCATCTGTTAAATGTACAGCTTTATATCCAATAAGAATTTCAAATGAATGATCTTTTAAATAATTGCTTACTGGCGGATAAAAACCTTTGGCTGATCCACTTACGTGCCAACCTAACTTGCGGTACATTAAAGCAATTGCAGAAGTAGCCACGCCAGCAACTCCAATTATGTGCAACCATTTTTTCATTTTAATCAATTGATAAATATAGCTAATACCGGATAAGTTCGATTAATTATTGTTTTTTTTTGAATTTAGAAAATCGAACTAAGTTTGGTTTACTGGAAATAGCATTGATAAAATCAGTATAACATTTTAATAAATAATATTTCATACTTCTGTTCATTAAAGTGAAAAGAATTTGTCAAGAAAAAAATATCGAAAATTCAAAAAAAATCAAAAATTGAATAAATATTATATTCGAGCTGACTTTTTAGGCTTTACCTCAATCAAATATAAATTTTATTCTATCTCTTGACAAGTACAATATCTTGTTGCTAACCTGTGGTCGAAACACAATATGTTGTGGTTTCTTTTAAGGGGCAAATTTAACTATTTTTTATTCGCTATACTGCCAATTCCATTCATTCCAATTTTAGCGGATAAAATTTTTTAGCAAAATCAAAACAAAAATTGTATATTACAAAATATAATATAACAATAATTGATTTCGATGTGCTTATATAGACAATTTTACTTGGTTGTAAAGTTGTCTGACTTCATAATAGTTGCTCCCAATTTAGTTATTATTATTTAGTAATGATTTGCGCTTTTTGTCACCACCAAAATACTCGTGTTATTGATAAAAGAGATAATAATGAAACCAATGTGACAAGGCGGCGTCGTGAATGTATTAATTGTAAAAAACGTTTTACAACATATGAAAGAATTGAAACTATTAGTCTTAATGTAGTCAAACGTTCAGGAAAAATCGAAGAATTTGATCGGGAAAAAATTAAAAGAGGAATTTTAAAAGCAATAAAAAAACGTGAAATTTCTGAAGATAAAATTGATGAATTAATTGATGATATTGAATTAAAATTACTAAATCGCCAAAATCGTGAGGTAAAAAGTACTGAAATTGGAAATATGGTTCTTACACGCTTAAAGAAACTGGATAAAATTGGTTTTTTATTATTTGCTTCAGTATATAAAGATTTTGACAGTATTGAAAAATTTGAATCAGCTATTCTTGATCTCAAATAATTTTAAGTTTACTTTGATTAAATAATGAGTAGGACAAAATTTGATTTAGAACCAGTACTCACTGAAAATGCGAAGTTAATCGCAGAAAAACGCTATTTAAAATTAGATGATAATTTAGAAATTGAAGAAACACCCAGAGAAATGTTTATTCGAATTTCCAGATTTATTGCTAGTGCTGATCTTGATTTATCTGATAAGAAAAAAAATTATCAAAAGCCTTCAAAAGTATATGTGGAAAGTTTAGCTGAAAAATTTTTTGAAATTCAGGCAAATCTGGAATTTCTTTCAGGTATGTCATTATTAGACCGGGGTAAAGAAGATCTTGTTGCAGCTTGTTATGTCATGCCAATTCACGATAGTCTGGAGTCGATTTATGGCACGCTTGCCAATACAGTTGTATTACATCGCAGAGGCGCTGGAATTGGTTATGATTTTTCAGAAATTCGTCCTGAAAAATCATTGATTAATAGTACTGGTAAAGAAGCTAGTGGACCAATTTCTTTTATGCGTTTATATGATTTTTCTTCTGAGATCATCCTCAACAGAGGTGCAGTGAGACATGCTGGTCATATGGGGATTTTACGAATCGATCATCCTAATATTGAAAAATTCATTACTGCCAAACATGACTATTCGCAATTAACCAATTTTAATGTATCGATTGCCATTACTGATGAATTTATTAAAGCACTAGAAAATAAAACCACCTATAATTTGCAGTTTAATGGTAAAAAATATCAGGCAGTGCCAGCGGAATTAATACTGGATAAAATTATTGCCAGTATTTATCGCAGTGGTGAACCAGGTTTTATTTTTGTAGATGAGATTAATCGTCATAATCCTACTTTACATATTGGTAAAATGACTTCTACCAATCAATGCGGTGAACAGCCATTGCTCCCATATGAGGCATGTAATCTTGGTTCCATTGTTCTTAATAAATTTGTAAAAGTGGATCTATTAAATAGTAATATTCCAGTTCAGCAAAAAATAAATTGGGAACGAATGGAGTATGTAGTTCGACTGGCAGTAGAATTTCTGGATAATACTATTACATTGGCACATCATTTATTATCAGAAATTGAAAAAATTGTAAAATATGGAAATCGTAAAGTAGGTGTAGGTGTGATGGGTTGGGCTGATCTTTTGTATTTGCTTGGAATTCCTTATGATAGTGATCAGGCGATCAAGTTAGCTGAGAGAATTATGAAGTTTATTAATGATATTTCTCATCAAACTTCAGAGAAACTGGGAGAGCAGAAGGGTAGTTTTAAAAATTTTAAAGGTTCAAAATGGGATAAGCTGGGATATAAAACAATGCGCAATGCTACAGTGACAACTATTGCTCCCAATGGTACTACTAGTTTATTAGCTGATTGTAATGGTGGTATTGAACCATTTTATGCTCTTGCTTATAGTAGAAAAAATATGGAAACAGTTGGTGAAAATATTGAAATGGTTTATATGAATAAATATCTTGAGAGTAAACTTAAGGAGGAATGGCTATATGATCAGGCAATGATGCAAAAAATTTCTCAATCCGGTAGTCTGATGGAAATTTCTGAAATTCCTGAAAAAATTAAAAGAATTTTTGTTACTTCTTATGATATTAGTCCAGAATGGCATATAAGAACTCAGGCAGCATTTCAAAAATATACAGACAATGCAGTATCCAAAACTATTAATCTACCAGAAAAAGCAAATATTGAAGACATTAAAACAATTTTTAAACTTGCAGCAAATTCTCACTTAAAAGGGATGACAATTTATCGCAATAAAAGTCGTGACAAACAAGTTTTAAATTTAGCAAAATAAGTAAATGGATGTAGCAATTCAAACCTTAGGTGTTTCCAAAGAAGTATTTATTGAAAAAGTACTCAAAGAATTAAAACAAGGTGTTAAAGTAAAAACAGGAAATGTGGAATGTATAGAAGTTACACGTGTTTGGACAGATTCTCCAGTATGGCAATTTAGTATTTTGGGCTTGATAGAATGTGATTCACAAAAATTGGAAAGTATAATAATTGAATCAATTGGCATCAGTAAATCATTTTTACAACTTAAGGTACGAGTTGAAGAATTTCTCTTCAAAATGGAACGGATCAGTAAAAAATTTGGTGAATTAGAAGGTGTACCGGAAGAAGAAGCAAGACTGTTTTTGGATGGTTTTATGGAATCCAAGTTCAATCGGTTTCTTACAGCTCAGCTTTTTAAAGAAATGGCTGAAGATGAGAATTTCCAACAGTGGTTAATTTTTTAAACTAACATAATGTCAGAAAAATTTACAGTAGTTACAGTAGGTTTGATTTATAACACTGCTGGAGATTTTCTTATCACAAAACGCAGTTTAGAAGAGCAAACTTATCCAGGTTTATATTCATTCCCTGGTGGCAAATTGAAATATCAAACTGTGGAATTTGCCTCACTTGAAAAAAATGTAATCAGAGAGGTAATGGAAGAAACAAATATTGAAATTGAAATCATTGATTATTTACAATCATATTCATTTTCAAAAGAAAATGGTGATAAAGTGGTAGTTATGGCATTTCTGGCCAAATATCTTAGTGGTGATTTAGCGATTCAAAATATTAATGAAATTACAGAAGTTTCTTGGAAAAGTATAAATGAAATTGAAAAATTAAGTTCTCTGGAAAACATTAAAAAACTTTATCGTAGTGCAGCACAAAAATTAGCCGGAGAGATAAAAGGAATCTCACAGCTTCATGTGGCTGGATTAGTGATCAATTCCAAAAATGAATTTTTGCTTATAAAAAATGGTAGTGAATTCACTTTTCCTCAAACTGTAGTTACTCTTATAAATGATGATTTATGGGAAGCATTAGAAAAAAATCTTCGCTTGAAAATTTTGTCTGAGACTCAAATTGAGATTGCTGACGGCATGATTCCTTTCACAGATGAAGCTTTTATTGGAAAAAATGGTTTTCAAAATATTATTCAATTTTATATTTGTAAAGTAGCAACTGAACAAGAAAATCAAGAATCTGAAAATTTTATCTGGAAGGATTTTGCAGATTTTCCCAAAGAACAAATGAAAGAGCTTGATTATCAAGTATTTATGAAAGCCAGAAAGTTTATCGAGGAATTAAAATAGAAAAATGCAATTTTTTAATTGGTATTTATAATTTTTTACTAAATACTAGATACCAGATACCAGCTATTTTTCATGATACATAATACTTGATACTAATTAACTGATTTCAGAATAAATTTTTTCGCAAGTAACTATATTTTAATTAGTAATTTGAGAAAAAATTTACCTTCACTGCCAACTATTTTTATTTAATTAAAGCTAGTCTTATGCCCACATTAAAAACGGAGCAACAGCCAAAATATGGAATCAATCCACCTGAAAACTTAAGTATTCCTAAGATTCCGGAAAATTCTTTAGAAGTGATGAAAAAGCGCCATCTGCTCAAAGATAAATCCGGTAAACTCCTGGAAAATCCTGCTCAGATGTTTTGGCGGGTAGCAAGAAGTATTGGTGATAAAGATGAAAAATATCTTAAGGGTACTACTAGTCGTAAAAAGCGGATTATTGAAAGAACAGCAGCTGAGTTTTATGAAGCCATGGCCAATAATCAATTTTTGCCTGGTTCTCGTGTATTGTTTGAAGCTGGTAATTATTTAGATGGTACTGGCCAATTATCATCATGTTTTGTGTTACCTCTTGAAGATAGTCTCGAAAGTATTTTCGATACTATGAAAGAGGCAGCATTAGTCCAAAAAAATAATGGCGGTACTGGTTTTAATTTTTCACATATTCGTCCTAAAAATGATGTAGTCGGAGGTACCCCCAATGTGGCAGCAGGTCCTGTACATTTTATCAAGACTTTTTCACAGGCATTTGATCAAGTATTAAAAGGCAAGAAACGTGGTGGTGGTAATATGGCCATCCTTAATGTGAATCATCCTGATATTATTGAATTTATCAATCTCAAAGGATCTGATTCTTCGATTAGAAACTTTAATATTTCTGTAGGAATTTCTGATCAATTTATGGAAGCATTACGGAGCGATCAGGAATATAATTTGATCAATCCCCGTACCGGCAAGCCAGTAAAAAAACTTAAAGCAAAAGCTGTTTTCGATTTAATTTGTGAAAAAGCTTGGCAATGTGCTGATCCCGGTATATTTTTCCTTGATACAGCTCAAAATGTCAATCCCACACCTAATTTGGGAATTATCGAAGCGACCAACCCTTGTGGTGAAGAGCCTTTGCGTGCTTATGAATCATGTAATCTTGGTTCTGTCGTTTTACCAACACACTTAAAAAAAATTAAAGGCAGTTATCAGATTGATTGGGATTTACTAGCGAAAACAGTGCATACCGGAATTCATTTTCTAGATAACATGATTGATTATAGTCGTTTTCCACTCAAAAAGATTGCCATGGAAGTGGAAAAAACCCGCAAACTTGGACTAGGTGTAGTAGGTTTAGGCAGTATGCTTTATCAAATGGCCATCCCATATAATAGTCAGAAAGCGATCGATTTGACCAAAGAAATAATCCGATTTATTCAGGAAAATGCTATTGTAGAATCCAGTGAATTAGCAAAAGAGCGTGGAGTATTTCCAGGCTTTAAAGGAAGTCTCTGGGATAAGCTTGGTAAAAGGGTAAGAAATGCTACGATGAGCTCTGTCGCTCCTACCGGTACACTGAGCTTAGTTGCAGATACATCCAGTGGTATTGAACCAGTATTTTCTTTAGTTTATGCGAGACGTAGTTTTTATCAGGATGAAGGAGTAGAGAACAAAAAAATGTTACTTTATGTCAATAAAGAATTCGAAGCCTATGCTAAACAAAATAAATTTTATTCTGAAGAATTGATGCAGCAGATTGCTGAAAATAATGGGACTTTGTATGGTATCAAAGGTATACCAGATATAGCTAAAGAAGTTTTTGTGACCACTCATGATATTGCTCCAGGGTGGCATGTCAAGATGCAGGCCGCTGCTCAAAAAAATATTGATGCAGCTGTTTCCAAGACGATTAATTTGCCTTTTTCAGCAACAGTTGAAGATATTCGAAAGTCATATATTGAAGCCTGGCAAACTGGTTGTAAGGGGATCACAATTTATCGCGACGGTAGCAAGTCATCCCAAGTATTGGAAACTGTACAGAGATCACAGCAACCTGATCAAAAAAACATAGAATTAAATAATCCGGAAAATCTTCTTGCTCCAAATGCTTTACAAGTTTTAGAAAAACGCGCTCTTTTGAAAGATAAGCATGGCAATGTTACAGAAACGCCAGAAGATCTATGGCATCGTATTGCGAAATACCTGGTCAGTAAAGAAACTACAACAAAAAGTAAAATATATGAAAAAGAGTTTTTCGAAATCATGAATCAAGGAGAATTTTTATCAGGTGGTACTTTGTTATGGGCAGGTATGGGTAAAGATACTATACTTTCCAAGTGTTTAGTTTTGCCAATTGGTGATTCTATTGATTCCATTTTTCAAACTTTGAATTGGAATATTCAATGTTTAAGACGTGGCGTCGGTACTGGTTTCAACTTTTCTCCAATTCGTTCTACTTATGCTAGGGTGGGGCCAACTGGTGAATTTGCTGCCGGTCCAGTGGAATACATCAAAATGTTTAATCGCGCTCAAGATACAATTCGTGGTAAAGGTGGCAGAGGGCTTGGCTCTATGGCCATTCTCAATGCCGATCATCCTAATATCGAAGATTTTATTGAAGCTAAAGATGATTTAGTTTCGATTACGCATTACAACATTTCGGTTGGTGCTAGTGACAAATTTATGAAAGCTGTAAAAAATGATGAAGACTGGAATTTAATTGATCCTCATGATAAAAAGATTTACAAAACTTTGAAAGCTCGTGCTTTATTTGAAAAAATTGCCCGTCATGCTTGGAATAGCGGTGATCCTGGCATATATTTCATTGATAGTGCTCAAAAAGGAAATAATACCCCTGAACTCGGTGAAATGGATGCTACCAATCCTTGTGGCGAACAGCCTTTATTACCATTTGAAACTTGTAATCTTGGTAATATCAATCTTTCTAAAATGGTGATTGGTTTTCCATTTGCATCTGATCCGGATTATTTGGAATTAAATACAGAAAAAAAATTAGCAGCAATTAATTGGAAACGTTTGGAAGAAGTTACCAAATTGGGTGTACGTTACCTTGATAATATTATTGATATCAATAATTATCCGATTAAAGAAATTGAAGAAATGACCCGACGTACTAGAAATATTGGTGTCGGAATCATGGGTTTAGCTGATTTTTTTATTAAACTAGGAGTAGTTTATGGCAGTGAAGAATCTATCACAATCGTCAAGAAAGTAATGAAATTTATTAATGAAAAAACTGATGAAGCTTCACAGCAATTAGGTAAAGAAAAAGGGAATTTTCCTGCTTTCAACCAATCTAACTGGTTAACTAAAGGTTATAAAAATCGCCGTAACGTTAGAACTACTACTATTGCTCCCACTGGAACAATTTCGATAATTGCCAACTGTAATCCAGGAATTGAGCCTGTTTTTTCTCTGGGATATCGTCGTAAAAATTCCATGGGTGGGCTCGAGCAGGAAGTAATTGAGCCATTATTGGAAATTGTGGCCAAGGCACGCGGTTTTTATGCGCCTGGGTTAATCAAAGCTGTTGCCGATGGTGCTCATCTTGAAGATTTAGAGGAGAAGTTCGGAATTTCAGAAGATGTTGTCAAAGTATTTAAAACTACTCATGAAATTGATCCTGAAGCACATGTCCAAATTCAGGCTGCTTTTCAGAAACATGTTGAAAGTGCAGTTTCCAAAACAATTAATTTATCCGAATCAGCTAAATGGCAGGATATTGCGAAAATGTATACGCTGGCATATGATCTTGGCTGCAAAGGAATTACAGTTTTCCGTGATGGTAGTAAAGATCCTGCATTACAGGTAGGTATTCAGAAAAGTCTGGTATCATCACCACAAGCTTCAGCCATATCCGCTCCTTCGGCCCGAAATACTTTGGTTCCACTACCACGAGCTGATGTATACAAGGGTTATACATATTCTGTAAAAACTGAACAGGGAAATTTGTATGTCACCATCAACGAAGACGAAAGAGGAATTGCTGAAGTTTTTCTCAATCTGGGAAAAAGTGGAAGCTATACTGCTGGTTATACTCAGGCGATTGGACGCTTAATTTCTATGGCTTTACGAGCGGGAGTGAAGCCGGAAGCAGTGATTGACCCGATCCTTGGTATACGTACATCTGCACCAACGATGAATAAAGGTATGATTGTCTATTCTGTACCTGATGCTGTTGCCAAAGTATTAAAAAAGCATCTTGAAGAGAAAAAAAATCAAATGAAATTGTTGGAGGTGGAAGCTCCAGTTTTACCTACAGCTTTAGCTGTGCCAGTACTTGAAAAAGTTGTCACTGAGAAACCTGTGGCTTCAACAGTGACTAGTCCAGTTGAGAAATCGGTTATTGGGAAGGTGGCAATTCCTGTATCAGCAGTGAAAGAAACTAAAAATCAATATACATCAAATAATAAATTTGGTGATTTACTGGAGTGTCCGGAATGTGGAAGTGATCTCGAATATGCTGAAGGCTGTATTTTATGCAGATCATGCGGATTTTCTAAATGCGGATGAGAACTGCAAACTGGAATTAGGAATCTGAAATCCGGAATTTGGAATCAGAAAACTGAAATCTGAAATTAGAAAGTAGTATGAAGTTTGTAATTTAAATAGCAATCATTTGAATAATGCAAAAATAATATCAAAAATTCAAGCCAGGCAATTGATTAATCAAGATCATTTAGTCTTTGTTTCTGGTAGTTTTGATCTTTTACATCCTGGTCATCAGAATTTTCTTCAGGAAGCAAAAATGCTTGTTGGAGAACAAGGAAAATTATTAGTAGTAGTTCTGAATGATGCAGAAATTAGAAGGCGGAAGGGTGCAGATAGACCTAAAGAATCTTTAAGTGTTCGGATGGCAAATTTGGCCAAAGAACCTGAGGTTGATTATATTTTGGCATGGCCGGATATTTGGGAGAAAATCCCGGAATTTTTTAAAGAAATTAAACCGGAATATTTAGCTCTTGTTGCTGGTGATCCAGGCTCAGAAAACAAACAAAAAATAGCTGCGGAGCTAGGAATTAAATTACGAATATTTTCAAAATATCAGGATTTTTCCACAACGAAATTAATTTCTGATGAAAAGCAATGAAATCATACCGTGATCAAGGTTTGATAATAAAATTAGCGCAATTAAAAGATGCTGACCAATTGGTGATTATTCTTGGTAAAGAACATAGTCGTATTGAAGCTATTGCTAAGTCAGCCAGGAAATCAGGAAGTCATAAAGGAGGATTATTAGATTTATTGAATTATTGTAACTTCTCATTTTATCAGGGTCATAATTTGGAAATGATTACAGAAATTGAGCTGATCAATGATTTTGCTGCATTGAAAAAAGATTTACGTTCTGTTTCTGAAATTTTTTATCTAACAGAAATTCTTAACAGATTTTTATTAGAATCTGAGAAAAATAGTAATTATTTAGAACACGTTTTAGAATTAATTAAATTAATTGAACTTAATCCAGATCAATCTCAAATTTTGCTAAGCACTTTTGAATTGCAATTAATCAGTGCTATTGGTTTTGAACCTGAATTATCAGAGTGTATTTTTTGTAAAACGAAATTTCGGGTGGGTGAATCAAGAATAGCTGCTACCAAAGGTGAACCTGGATATTTATGTTTTAAACATTTTCCAGACGAACAATTTCAGAAAAACCTAGTTCCTGATCAAGTCCTTAAAGTACAAAAATTTCTTCTAGCTAATCCTTTACCTGAAGCATTACGGTTCAATCTTGCTCCTCAAATTTTGATGAGGATCCATGAGATTCAAAGAAGTTGGCTTGAAGGAATACTGGAAAATAGGTTAAAATCAACCAGGTTTTTAAATTTAGTGAGAAACACAAAATGAAGGAAACAAATTTACCCAATATTGCAGTAAGTGGTTGGTTTGGAGCGGGAAGTACTTCATTAACATTAATGCTTGCCTGGCTTTTCAAATTTAAATTATATCCAGTAACAAAAGTATTTCGATTATTAGATCAAAAGTTGGGATTTAGTAAAGCAGGTGTAGCTCTCCGGAAAGAATTTGAAAGTGAAGTACAACCAAAGGTCGGTAAAACGGTTGATAATTATAGTGATTACAAATTGATGAATCTCAATGGCATTATTCTAGAATCAGATATTGCAGCATTTCGCATCGGTAATCATCCCAAAGTCTTTTCTTTATTTCTCCAGACTAATATTGAAGTCCGTCGCGAACGAGTTAAATTGGAAGGAAGAGAAAAAGCAGAAACTGCGATTGGTCGGAGAGATAGTATTTTAAAACAAGTATATCTTGATCTTTGGAATATCGATATTTTCGATGAAGAATTAATTAAGCGAAAATATAGTTTAGTAATTAATAATTCTAAAATGACTTTTATTGATGAAATAAATGTAATTATTGAAACTTTGGCAAATGATCAAATTTATAAAAACGCGCAGGATTGGAATAAATTTATACCTAAAGTTACAAAAACAGTAAAGCTTTTTCAAGAAATTGGTAAAGCAGGCATGCTTAAAAAGTTGGAATCTAAAAAGTTAGTAGCTTCTCCAGAGGAAATGATGCAGGAAATAACTATGCTTTATCCCGAAGAAATTATTACTCTCCCAGAAACAATTCAGAAGATTTTTCTGGGACAGAAATGAGAACAGAAAGCCGGAACCAGGAATCTGAAAAATCAAAGATCAAAAATTTTATAGGGGAGACATCGATGTCTTCCTTATATCGAAACGAGATATTAGTAACATATCGAATGATCTAGCATGATAAATAAAAATTCTCTATTTATTTGAATTTTGATTTAATTTCAATCGTTGAAGAAATAAGTTGCAATACTGCTTAAGTATTAATAATCATTTTTTGATTATTCCAATTCCCCAAAAAATTAATTATTTTGATCCAGTTATTTATTGTAAAAAAAAAATTCTTGATAAAATGCTTGACATCAGTTTTGTCTCACTGCTGTCCGCTAAAAGTTTTATAAAAATCCAAATGGGAAATGAAAGAGAGGTAGAATTAAGATAGCTTAAGATCTTAAATTACCTCTCATGCATAATACTAACACGCTTTTTCGCGGAGTAATATCATTAGTTCCATTCCACATATTTCTGAGCCTGACTCGCAAACACAAAACAGATAGGTATATTCGATATTTTTCCACTTAC
>Ga0194063_10001053_pt1 | contig 18490 bp, 18 predicted proteins | sample SepL3720m_MetaG_FD_155459 | JGI IMG/M metagenome (GOLD analysis project Ga0194063, IMG submission 155459) | Anoxic zone freshwater microbial communities from boreal shield lake in IISD Experimental Lakes Area, Ontario, Canada - Sep2016-L373-20m | ecosystem: Environmental > Aquatic > Freshwater... | reverse complement strand
TCGACGGCGTCCTCGGCCTCCGCCTCGACAACCACCCCCGGCTCGGCCTCCGCCTCGACCACCACCCCCGGCTCGGCCTCCGCCTCGACCACCACCCCCGGCTCGGCCTCCGCCTCGACCACCACCTCGATGGCGGCCTCGTCGGTCGACGTGGACTCGTACATCACGACGATCTCGGCACTCTCGGCCTCGGGCGCACTCGCGTACACCACCACCGGGCCATCGTCCTCGGCGATCTCGGCCTGATCGTCGACCGCGTCACCGTCGCCGATCACCACTGTGGACTCGACCTCGTCGAGGACGTCCTGCTCGGCGTCGGTGGCCGGTTCGGCCTCGATGACGAGCTCCGCCTCGTCGGCGGCGACATCAGCGTCGGCGATCTCGTCTTCCTGTTCGTCCTCGGTGGCAGCCTCTTCGGCGTCGACCTCCGCTACGAACTCGGCGTCGGCGTCGGCGTCGGCGTCGACCTCCGCTATGAACTCGGCGTCCGCATCGACCTCGATGTCGTCGGCGATGTCGTCGCCGACCGCCTCGGCGTCCTCCTGCTCGTGATCACCGGCCACCGTGACCGCGGCGAGGATGCCGCTGCCCTTGGCCACCGCAGCCAGTTCCCCAGCGAGTTCCTCGACTGCACGCTCCTCATCCGGCTCATGGCCACCGAGCGTCGCCGGATCCTCGCGCCCCTTCGGTGCCAGCAGCATGTACACCACGGCCCCGATGAACACGAACCCCGCGGTGAACACATTGATCCGAATACCGGCGATGTGAGTTGCGGTGTCAGCGCGCATCAACTCGACCCAGAACCGGCCGACGCAGTAGGACGCCACATAGAGCGCGAACAATCGGCCGTGGCCGAGACGGTACTTGCGGTCGATATAGAGCAGGAACACGAATACCAATAGGTTCCACAGCAGTTCGTAGAGGAACGTCGGATGCACGACGGCGGCCACCTGGCCGGTTGAGATGCCGTCGAGCGAATGCACGTCGACCACGCCGGAGGAGTCACGGCGATAGAAGATCTCCAAGCCCCAGGGCACGGTGGTCTCCCGGCCGTAGAGTTCCTGGTTGAAGTAGTTGCCCAGCCGGCCGATCGCCTGCGCCAGCACAATGCCCGGAGCAACCGCGTCGCCGAAGGCCGGCAGTGGAATCCCCCTGCGGCGGCAGGCAATCCACGCTCCGACACCACCGAGGAAGATGGCACCCCAGATGCCGAGACCGCCCTCCCAGATCCGAAGTGCCGCGCCGATTCCGGCGCCGCCCTGCCCGAAATAGGAACGCCAGTCGGTCAACAGGTGATACAGCCGGCCGCCGATCAGACCGAACGGCACCGCCCACAGCGCGATGTCGTAGACGACCCCGCGCTCTCCGCCGCGGGCCACCCAGCGGCGGTCACCGATCACCAACGCAGCGATGATGCCGGCGATGATGCACAGCGCGTAGGCCCGGATCGGAACCGGGCCCAGGTACCACACGCCCTGGCCGGGACTCGGGATCAGGGCAAGCACCGTCGTCGTCACGTGGCGGGCACCTTCGTTCGAACCCCCACGGCAAGTTCCTCCGTCAATGTCCGCACCGCGTTGACGCCGTCGCTGAGTACCGACACCAGTGCCGAACCCACGATGACGCCATCGGCGAATGTCGCGATCTCGGCGGCCTGCTGCGCCGACCGCACGCCCAGGCCCACCCCGATCGGAATATCGGAGATCTCCCGGACCCGGCGGACGAGATCGGGTGCCGCCTGCGACACCACGTCACGGGCACCGGTCACACCCATGGTCGACGCCGCGTAGGAGAACCCGCGGGATGCTTCGACGGTGCGGGCCAAGCGTTCCGGTGTCGAGGACGGAGCCACCAGGAAGATCCGGTCCAGGCCATGGTGTTGCGATGCCGACAGCCACGCGTCCGCCTCGTCGGGAATCAGGTCGGGCGTGATCATGCCCAGCCCGCCGGCGGCGGCCAGGTCCCGCGCGAACGCGTCGACGCCGTAGTGCAGCACCGGATTCCAGTAGCTCATCACCACTGCTTTACCGCCGGCGGCGCTGATCGCCTCGACAGCCCGCAGGGTGTCACTCACCCGAACACCGGACTGCAGCGCGGTCTCGGTGGCGGTCGCAATCACCGGGCCATCCATGCCGGGATCGGAGTACGGCACACCGACTTCGATGATGTCGCAACCCGATTCACACATCGCGACCATGGCCTCGATCGACGTCGGCACATCCGGGTAGCCGGTCGGCAGGTAACCGATCAGTGCAGCCCGGCCCTCGGCACGGCAGGCGTCGAAGATCGGTGCCAACCGACCTGTCGGACTGTGCTGAACGGTCATGAGGGCGCCGGCTTATCGCCGTCGAACAAATCGAACCACCGGGCGGCGGTCTCCACGTCCTTGTCCCCGCGGCCGGACAGGTTGATCAGGATGATCGACTCCGGTCCGAGTTCGGCGGCGAGGTCTGCCACGCCGGCGATGGCGTGGGCGGTCTCGATGGCCGGGATGATGCCCTCGAGTCGGCACAGCAGCCGGAACGCATTCATCGCCTCGGTGTCGGTGATGGGCCGGTACTCGGTGCGGCCGGCCTCCTTGAGGAACGCGTGTTCGGGTCCGACGCCCGGATAATCCAATCCGGCTGAGATGGAATGGGATTCGATGGTTTGGCCGTCGGTATTCTGCATCACATAGGAGTACGACCCCTGGAACGCACCGGGTGTCCCGCCGGAGAATGTGGCGGCGTGCCGTCCGGTCTCGACACCGTCGCCGCCGGCCTCGTAGCCGATCAGCCGAACGCCCGGATCGTCGATGAAGGCGTGGAAGATGCCGATCGCGTTGGATCCCCCGCCGACACACGCGGTCACGGCGTCCGGCAGGCGGCCGGCCTGATCCAAGATCTGGGCGCGGGCTTCGAGTCCGATGACGCGCTGAAAGTCGCGCACCATCAGCGGGAACGGATGTGGTCCGGCGGCGGTGCCGAAGCAGTAGTAGGTGTCGTCGGCGTTGGCCACCCAGTCCCGGAAGGCCTCGTTGACGGCGTCCTTGAGTGTCTTCGATCCCGATTGCACCGCCACGACCGTCGCGCCCAGCAGTCGCATCCTGGCGACATTGAGCGCCTGGCGGGCGGTGTCGACCGCGCCCATGTAGACCACGCACTCCAGACCCAGCAGCGCGCACGCGGTTGCCGTCGCCACGCCGTGCTGGCCCGCCCCGGTCTCGGCGATGACCCGGGTCTTGCCCATCTGCTTGGCCAGCAGTGCTTGGCCCAGCACGTTGTTGATCTTGTGTGAGCCGGTGTGGTTGAGATCCTCGCGCTTGAGGAAGACGCGTGCGCCGCCGACGTGCTCGCTCAGTCGGGTGGCCTCGTACAGCGGCGAGGGCCGTCCGGCGTAGTGCGTCTGCAGGTTGTCGAGTTTGTCGAGGAATGTCTGGTCGGTGCGGGCCTTCTCGTAGGCCGCGGTGACCTCTTCGATGACGGCCATCAGTGCCTCGGGTACGTAGCGGCCGCCGAAGATACCGAAGTGGCCGCGCGCGTCCGGGTCGTGGATCGTCGACTCGGCGACGGCGGCGCTGGTGCGCGGCAGGTTGGGCGTGGAGGTGTCGGCCATATCAGGGCTCAGAGCCGGGCAGGGCTCAGCGGACCGGTTTCGGACATGACGGATGCGCGCCGGCGGTCACCAGATCGGCCACCGCGCTGCGCGGGTCACCACTGGTGACCAAACCTTCGCCGACCAGAACCGCATCGGCACCGGCACCGGCGTAGGCGAGCAGGTCGGCCGGCCCGCGCACACCCGACTCGGCGATCCGGATGATGTCCGACGGCAGTCCGGGCGCGATCCGCGCGAAACAGTCCCGATCCACGTCGAGGGTCTTCAGGCAGCGGGCGTTGACGCCGATCACCTTGGCGCCGGCCTGTAACGCGCGGTCGGCCTCCTCCTCGGTGTGCACCTCCACCAACGCCGTCATGCCCAGCGATTCGGTGCGGTCAAGCATCGACACCAGTGCCGACTGCTCGAGTGCGGCCACAATCAGCAGCAGCATGTCCGCGCCGTGCGCACGGGCCTCGTGGATCTGATACGGCCGCACGATGAAGTCCTTGCGCAACACCGGAATGCCGACGGCGGCGCGCACGGCATCGAGGTCGGCCAGCGATCCTTTGAACCGACGTTCCTCAGTCAGCACGCTGATCGCCCGGGCGCCACCGCTCTGGTAGGCCCTGGCCAACTCGGCCGGGTCGGGGATGTCCGCGAGTTGACCGCGCGACGGACTTGCGCGCTTCACTTCGGCGATCACCGCGATGCCGGGTGCGCGCAGAGCCGAGAGCACATCGCACGGCGGCGGTGCGCCCTCTGCGGCCGCCTTGACTTCGTCCAGGCTTAGCAGTTCCTCGCGAGCGGCGACATCAGCACGGACTCCATCGAGAATGGAGTCGAGCGCGGTTGCCGAACTCATGACAGCTGGGTCTCCTAGAGGTGTCTGATGATCAGGATGATGTGGGTCAAAGGGTAACCGCCCGGTGACGCTCACCCGTCACCGACCCTCGGTGCCGGACTCGGTCGCCGCAGCGTCCCCGGAGTCCGACCCGCGTTGCGTCGGGTCCAGACCCTCGTCGAGTGCGTCCCACATGCCGCGCTCGGACAATCCGCCGGTGCCGTGTTCGAGGCCTGAGCCTGACGGGCCGGCGTATTTCGCGGCCTGGCGTGCCTCCGTTGCTGCCGCGCGCATCAGCAGGGCCGCGGCCACCAGGGCACCTGCCGCGGCGGCCAGGGTCAGCACCGCTCCTGCGATACTTCGATCGCTGGCAACCAGGTTCATCACCGGGACGCCGGCCAACTCGGCTGCGCGCGCCGCGACGTCGGGCATCGCGATCAGGCTGATCCCGAGATAGGCCAGCAGCAAGCTCACCAGGGCGACCAGCACCGAGACCACGCGCAGCAGCCACCCGCGCACGGCCAGGCCGGCCAGGGCGGCCGCCAGCAGCAGCACCGCGAGTGGAAGCAGTGCGTTGGACCAGGCCGCGCCATTGAGCGTCGTCGTCGTCGGTTGACCCAGTCCGTCGGAGGATCCCACCGACACCCAGGGCAGCCGGGATGCCACCCACAGGCCGAGCGCCGAGACGATCAGGAGCAGTTGGGCGAGGCGGATCACGGCGCGCTCAATGTCGCAGCCGCGGCGATGGCGGCCAGCACCGCCTTGGCCTTATTGGTCGCTTCGGTGTACTCGTAGGGGCCGTTGGAATCGGCCACCACCCCGCCACCGGCTTGGACGTAAGCGATGCCGTCGCGCATCAGCGCAGTACGGATCGCAATCGCGAAGTCGGCGTTGCCGGCGAAGTCGAGGTAGCCGACCACGCCGCCGTAGAGCCCGCGGCGGGAAATCTCCACCTCCTCAATGAGTTCCATCGCGCGCACCTTCGGGGCGCCGGACAGCGTGCCGGCCGGAAAGCAGGCCGTGACGGCGTCCAATGCGGTGCGTCCCGGCGCCAGCTCCCCGGTCACGGTGGAGACCAGGTGCATGACGTGGCTGTAGCGCTCGATGTGGCTGTAGTCCTCGACCCGCACGGTGCCCGGCACACAGACCCGGCCGAGGTCGTTGCGACCGAGGTCGACCAGCATGAGGTGCTCGGCGCGTTCCTTCTCGTCGGACAGCAAGTCCTTCTCGAGAAGCTGGTCCTCCTCCTCGCTGGCGCCGCGCCAGCGGGTGCCGGCGATCGGGTGCGTCCTCGCCCACCCGTCCTGCACCGTCACCAATGCCTCGGGACTGGATCCGACGATCGAAAACGCGGTTGCGCCAAGCTCATTCGGGATATTGAGCAGATACATGTACGGGCTTGGATTGGACACCCGCAGCATCCGGTAGACGTCGATCGGATCGGCGTCGGTGTCGATCTCGAAGCGTTGCGACGGCACCACCTGGAAGGCCTCGCCGGCTTCGATCTCCTTTACCAGTCGCTCGACCACCGCCCCGTATTCCTGCTCCGTGCGCTGGGCGCGCGGGTGCGGTTCGGGCCGGGTGAAGGTGGCCACCGTGGAACTCAGCGGCTGCCCCAGCGCGGTGGTCATGACATCGAGTCGGGCGACGGCATCGTCGTAGGCATCGTCGACGTGGTCGGCGGGGCCGTTCCAGTTCACCGCGTTGGCGATCAGCGTGATGGTGCCCTCGTGGTGGTCGACAGCGGCGATATCGGTGGCCAGCAGCAGCAGCATGTCGGGCAGTCCCAGATCGTCGACCGCCAACTCGGGCAGACGTTCCAGGCGGCGGACGAAGTCGTAGGCGAAGAACCCCACCAGGCCGCCCGACAGTGGCGGCATGCCGGCCGGGGTGGATCCGGTGGAGAGCAATCCGATGGTCGCCCGCAGGACCTCAAGTGGGTCGCCGCCCGTCGGTGCGTCGTTCGGGGTGGCACCCAGCCACACCGCGTGGCCGTCGCGCACCGTCAACGCCGAGGGCGCGCCCGCCCCGATGAACGACCACCGCGACCAGGACCGGCCGTTCTCGGCGGACTCCAGCAGGAAGGTGCCCGGCCGGTTGGCGGCCAGTTTCCGGTACGCCGACAGTGGCGTCTCGCTGTCGGCCAGCACCTTGCGGGTGACCGGAACCACGCGGTGTTCGGCAGCCAATGCGCGGAACTCGTCGCGGGTCGTGGTGGCGTGCACGCGGTACATCCTCCCAGACCTGTTCAGCCCAGACCTATTCATCCGGGCCGACCGGCGATAGCGTGGCGGGCATGAAACGTGGTGACCAAGTACCCGAGTTCGAACTGCCCGATCAGACCGGAACCGTCCGTTCACTGACTGGCCTGCTGGCCGACGGGCCGATCGTGCTGTTCTTCTACCCCGCCGCAATGACGCCGGGTTGCACGAAGGAGGCCTGCCACTTCCGGGATTTGGCCGCAGAGTTCGACGCGGTGGGCGCATCGAGGGTGGGTATCAGCACCGACGGCGTCGACAAGCAGGCTCGTTTCGCTGACTCGCAGAGCTTCGACTACCCCCTGCTGTCCGATCGCGACGGCACGGTGGCCGAGATGTTCGGCGTCAAGCGCGGCCTGCTCGGCAAAGTGCTGCCGGTGAAACGCACCACCTTCGTCATCGACACCGATCGCACCGTGCTCGATGTCATTTCCAGCGAACTCAACATGGACACCCACGCCGATAAGGCGCTGGCGATGTTGCGCTCGCGCTAGTCGATCATCTCGAAGTCGGGTAGCGCGAACGTCTTGTCGAAGAACGGTTGCAGCGGCGCATAGAGACGGAAGTAGACGAACCAGCCGTCATCCCCAACAGTCTTCATGGCGTTCTTCTCGAAACCGGCCGGGGCCTTCGCGCCGACGTAGAGGTCGATGCTGCCGTCGTCGTTGACGACGAGGTCGGTCAGGCGGCTGTCCAGGTTTGCGCTGCGGATGTCGGTACCACCGTTGTCGTAGGCGCGACGAGTGTTCTCGCTGTAGAGCGTCAACGCCCAGAACTGGCCCACCGGAACGTCTTTGGGCACCCGGAGTTTGTAGGTCTTGTCGGCACGCAGCAGGTCGCCCTTACTGTCGCGCTTGGTGGTCATGTACACCTGCCCGGCCCCGACCGTCGGGTTGATCATCCCGGTGCTGCTGCCCACCGCCTCGTAGAACCAGGTGACCCGCTCATCGAGTTCCATCCGGTCGGCGGTCTCCTGCTCCAGGGAGAAGTCGAAGCTCTTGTACCAGGATGTGCCCGGCCAATAGGGCTCGGCGAAGCGGGGATTCACCTGCAGGTTGCGCGCCATCAACTCCCCCATCGCTCCACCCCTGAGCAGAATGGTCTGCTGACGCTCGTCGGGGTCGAACGCCTTGCCCTTCTCGATACCCAGCGGCAGTAGCATCGCCATCCAGGCCTTGTCCACCGGCCGGACCGGTTCCTCGCTGATGACGCTGGACAGGGTGCGCCAGTAGTCGAGGCCGCGGGGCGCGGTGGCGCTCCACTCGACGTCTTTGTCCTCGATGAACCGCGACGTGGCCAGCGACTGGCCGACGCGGCCCATTTTCATCGTCGCCTTGAATGTCTCGAAGTACGCCGGGTCCTTATCGAGGATGCGTAGCAGCACCCCAATGTTGTTGGTCGCACTCTGCCGGACGAAGTAGCCGGGCTTATCGAACTTTGCCGGATCGTCAGCGGGCCCGACGATGATGTACTTACCGCCCCTACCCTGGTCCGGCCCGGTCAGACCGAGGTCGGCCACCGGCCGCTGCCAGAAGTCCATCACGCCGCCGGCGGTCTGGCCGGCCGGATACTCGATCTCCAGCGGGCCTTTCTCCAGGCTCAGGAAGTTGAAGATGTAGGGCGTGGTCAGGTTGGCGGTGACAATGCCGCGCTTCTCCTTCAACGACCGCAGCACTACGAAGTCGGTCTCCCCGGTGACGCCATAGGCCTTGGCCTGCGCATCGCGCCAGGTGGCATTGCTGACCAACGGCGTGCTCCACAGGTAGGACTGGGTCGCGCGCTGAAAGTCCATCTCGTCGTAGAGCCGCGTGGAAGCGTCGTCGTCGAAGTAGGTGTTGGTCAGGGCGATATCGCCGATGGGCGTCGCGATCACCTCATTGCCGTGCAGCGTGGCCTTCTCCAGCGGCACGCCGGACGTCGGTGCCGACGTCCCAGTCGCGGTGGTTCCGGCGGTGCCGGCGCTTTTCGAGCTCTCGGTGCTGCACGCCGCGAGGGCCGCACCGCCCACCACCACGGCTGCCGCCGCCGCGACGCCACCGCCGATGAAGCGCCGCCGCGACGGGTCTGAATGGGGATCTTCGGGCACGGCTGAGCCTTTCGTCACGGTGAATCCCCCAATTTACCGAACCGCGCATTACCCACTCGCGAGCGTGCGTGTCGGCACGCCGACACGCCGCCTGCAGCGGACTTTCGCGCACGGTCGCGGGGGCAGCGCGGCGGGATGACGGGTCAGTCCGGCGGTCCGAGCAGCAGATCGTCGGCGACGAAGCAGGTGTGCTCGCCGGTGTGACAGGCGCCGCCGATCTGGTCGACCTCGAGCAGCACCGCATCGCCGTCGCAGTCCAATCGCACCGAATGCACATACTGGGTGTGTCCGGACGTCGCGCCCTTGACCCACTGCTCACCGCGAGAGCGGGAGTAATAGGTGGCCTCGCGGGTCTCGAGGGTGCGGGCCAGTGCCTCGTCGTCCATCCACGCCAGCATCAGCACCTTGCCGGTGCCGCGCTCCTGGGCGACTGCGGCGAACAGTCCGTTGGCGTCCCGCTTGAGTCGGGAGGCGATCGCTGGGTCGAGGTTCACCGGATCGCTCACCTAACTGTTATCCCCTCTGAAGCCATCGCCGCCTTGACGTCGCCGATGGTCAGCTCACCGAAATGGAACACGCTCGCCGCCAGCACCGCATCGGCACCGGCCCGCACCGCCGGCGCGAAATCCCCCACTGCACCGGCGCCACCGCTGGCGATCACCGGCACCGTCACCGCGGCCCGCACCGCACGCAGCATCGGTAGGTCGAATCCCGCCCTGGTGCCGTCGGCGTCCATCGAGTTCAGCAGGATCTCGCCGACTCCGAGTTCCGTTCCGCGCCTTGCCCATTCGACCGCGTCGATGCCGGTGCCCTGCCGCCCGCCGTGCGTGGTGACCTCCCAGCCCGACGGGGTGGGCGCGTTTCCGGACGGCACCGTGCGGGCATCGACACTCAACACGATGCACTGTGAGCCGAACTGGCGGGCGAGTTCGGCCAGCAGTTCGGGCCGCGCGATCGCGGCGGTATTGACCGACACCTTGTCCGCTCCGGCACGCAGCAGAGCATCGACATCAGCCACCGTCCGCACACCGCCGCCGACAGTCAGTGGGATGAACACCTGTTCGGCGGTGCGGCGCACCACGTCGAGCATGGTTGCCCGACCCGACGACGATGCCGTCACGTCGAGGAACGTCAGTTCGTCGGCGCCCTCGGCGTCGTAGGCTGCGGCGAGTTCCACGGGATCGCCGGCATCGCGCAGGTTGGCGAAGTTGACGCCCTTGACTACCCGGCCGGCGTCGACGTCCAGACACGGGATGACCCTAATCGCAAGATCCGTGCGCGAGTCGGCCACGTTAACGGCTCACAGCGGTCAGGGCCTCGGGCAGAGTGAACCGACCGGCGTACAGGGCCTTGCCGACGATCGCACCCTCGATACCGGATCCGGTCAGCGTTGCGATGGCGCGCAGGTCCTCGAGGCTGGACACCCCGCCCGAGGCGATCACCGGGGAATCGGTGCACTCGGCGACACCCTCGAGCAGGTCGAGGTTCGGTCCGGTGAGCGTGCCGTCCTTGGTGACGTCGGTGACGACGAATCGCGAACACCCTTCGCTGTCAAGGCGTTCCAGCACCGACCACAGGTCACCGCCATCGGTTTCCCAACCGCGGCCACGGAGTCGGTGTTCGCCGTCGAGCACCTGAACGTCCAGTCCGACCGCGACCCGATCGCCGTACTCGGCGATGGCGCGGGCACACCACACCGGGTCCTCCAGTGCCGCGGTACCGATGTTGACTCGGGCGCACCCGGTTGCGAGCGCAGCCTTCAGCGACTCGTCGTCTCGGATGCCGCCGGAGAGTTCGACGTGAACGTCAAGTGCGCGCACCACGTCGGCGAGCAACTCGCGGTTGCTGCCGCGGCCGAATGCCGCGTCGAGGTCCACCAGGTGGATCCACTCGGCGCCGTCGCGCTGCCAGGTCAGCGCAGCCTCCAGTGCCGTGCCGTACTCGGTCTCGCTGCCCGCCCTACCCTGCACCAGGCGCACCGCCCGGCCCTCAATGACGTCGACGGCGGGCAACAGGATTAGTGACGCGTCTTCTTTCACAGTGCCTCAACCCAATTGGCAAGCAGTGTCGCACCGGCGTCACCGCTCTTCTCCGGATGAAATTGTGTCGCCGACAGTGGACCATCCTCGACCGCGGCCAGAAACCGCACGTTATGGGTTGCCCAGGTGAGCAGTGCGCCCGGGTCGCCCTCCCAGGTCTGGTCTTTCGAACACAGGGCCGCGTAGGAGTGCACGAAGTAGAACCTGGTGTCGGCGTCGATGCCCTTGAACAGCCTGCTGCCGGGTGCGGCGTCGACGATGTTCCAGCCCATGTGCGGGATCACCGGCGCTTCCAACCGGGTGACCGCGCCCGGCCACTGCCCGCAACCGGTGCTCTGCACCCCGAATTCGACTCCCCGGGCGAACAGGATCTGCATCCCGACACAGACGCCGAGCACCGGCCGACCCGCAGCGACCCGTTCGGCGATGATGGCGTCACCGTCGATGGCGCGCAGTCCGGTCATGCAGGCTTCGAACGCACCGACTCCGGGCACCACCAGACCGTCGGCGGCCATCGCGGCGGCGCGGTCGGAGGTCACCTCGACGTCGGCACCGACGCGTTCCAGTGCGCGTTGGGCGGATCGAAGGTTGCCCGAGCCGTAATCCAGCACAACAACCGATCGTCGGGTCACAGAACGCCTTTGGTGGACGGCACCCCGGAGACCCGCGGATCAGCCTCGACAGCCTGCCGGAGCGCCCGGGCCACCGCCTTGAACTGTGCCTCGGTGATGTGGTGCGGATCGCGGCCGTACAGCGTCCGCACGTGCAGGGCGATGCGGGCATTGACGGCCAGCGATTCGAAGACGTGCCGGTTGATGACGGTGTGGTACGGCACACCCGAACCGGCGATGGTGAAGTCCACCAGGTACTCGGGTTCGCCGGTGTGCACGAAGTACGGCCGACCCGACACGTCGACAGCGGCGTGCGCCAGGGTCTCGTCCATCGGGATGTAGGCGTCGCCGAAGCGGCGGATGCCCGCCTTGTCGCCCAACGCCTGCCCCAGGGCGGTGCCCAGCACGATCGCGGTGTCCTCGATGGTGTGGTGGCCCTCGATCTCGACATCACCGCGGGCGGTGATGGTCAAATCAAAGCTCGCGTGGGTACCCAGTGCGGTCAGCATGTGGTCGAAGAACGGCACACCGGTATCGATCGATGTCCGGCCGGTGCCGTCGAGATTGAGGTCGACCACGATGTCGGACTCTTTGGTCGTCCGTTCGATCCTGGCTACCCGGGGTGCGGTGGCGGTCATGATGCTCCTAGTGGCTGTACCGAGTCGGCGGCAACCTTCTGGCTGGCAGCCAGGAAAGCGTCGTTCTCGTGCTCGAGTCCGATGGTGACCCGCAGGTAGCCGGGGATGCCGACATCGCGGATGAGGACGTCATCGTCGAGATAGCGCTGCCAGGTGGCCGCCGCATCTCCGAACTCGCCGAACAGTACGAAGTTCGCGTCGCTGGCGATCACCCGAAAACCCATGGCGTGCAGCGCGGCACAGACCCGTTCACGCTCCGCTACGAGAGCGGCCACAGTGGCCAGGGTCTCGCCGGCGTGCCGCAATGCCGCCCGCGCAGCCGCCTGGGTGATGACCGACAGGTGGTACGGCAACCGCACCAGCAGAACGGCGTCGATCACCGCCGGGGCGGCCACCAGATAACCTAACCGGCCACCGGCGAAGGCGAATGCCTTGCTCATGGTGCGACTCACGATCAGTCGGGCCGGATACTCATCGAGCAGCGCAATGGCACTGGGCCGGGAGGAGAACTCACCGTAGGCCTCGTCGACGATCAGCATGCCGGAGGTCATCGCGTCGAGCACCTGTCGCAGATCCGATGTCGAAATGCTTTGTCCGGTCGGATTGTTCGGGCTGGTGACGAACACCACGTCGGGATTGGTCTCCCGAATCGCCGCAATCGCGGCCTCGACATCCAGGCTGAAATCGGCAGCGCGAACGGCGTCGATCCACCGGGTCTGGGTGCCGTCGGCGATGATCGGGTGCATCGAGTAGGACGGCACGAAACCGATTGCGCTGCGGCCGGGGCCGCCAAAGGCCTGCAGCAGTTGCTGCAGGATCTCATTGGAACCGTTTGCCGCCCAGACGTTCTCGGCACCGATGCTAATTCCGGTTCGGGCGGTGACATACGCCGCCAGATCGCGGCGCAATTCGACCGCATCGCGGTCCGGGTAGCGGTGCAACTGCGCCGCCGCGGCTCCCACCGACTCGGCGACGTCGTCGATCAGGGCGCGACTGGGTGGGTGCGGGTTCTCATTGGTGTTCAACCGCACCGCAACGTCGAGTTGAGGTGCGCCGTAGGCCGATTTGCCGCGCAGGTTGTCGCGCAGTGGCAGATCCTCGAGGGCGACCCTGTCTCCAATACCCATCACGTTTCAAACCTCCGGCGGACCGCCTCCCCGTGGGCAGGCAGATCCTCGGCGTTGGCCAGTGTGATGACGTGTCCGGAGACGTCTTTCAATGCGGCCTCGGTGTAGTCGACGACGTGGATACCGCGCAGAAAGGTCTGCACCGACAGTCCACTGGAGTGCCGCGCGCACCCGGCGGTAGGCAGCACATGGTTGGAACCTGCGCAGTAGTCACCGAGGCTCACCGGCGAGAACGGTCCGACGAATATCGCTCCGGCACAACGGATCCGGACCGCGACACCGGCCGCGTCAGCGGTCTGGATCTCCAGGTGCTCAGCGGCGTAGGCGTTGACCACCCGCACACCGGTGTCGACATCGTCGACGAGCACGATCGCGGATTGGCGTCCGCTCAACGCCTCGGTGACCCGTTCGCGGTGCACGGTGGTGACCAACTGGACAGCCAACTCAGCGTCGGTGGCATCGGCCAGTGCGACGCTGTCGGTGACAAGCACGCCGGCCGCCATCACATCGTGCTCGGCCTGACTAATGAGGTCCGCGGCCACATGCACCGGATCGGCGGTGTGGTCGGCCAGGATTCCGATCTCGGTCGGTCCGGCCTCGGAGTCGATGCCGACCTGCGAGCGGCAGATCCGCTTGGCCGCGGTGACATAGATGTTTCCGGGACCGGTGATCATGTCGACCGGAGCCAGTTCGGCCCCGTCGATGTCGGTGCCACCGAAGGACAGCAGTGCCACCGCCTGCGCACCGCCGACCGCCCACACCTCGTCGACACCTAGCATCCGAGCGGCGGCCAGAATGGTGGGGTGCGGCAGTCCGCCGAAGGCTGCCTGCGGTGGGCTGGCGACCACCAGCGACTCCACGCCCGCAGCCTGCGCCGGCACGACATTCATCACGACACTCGACGGGTAGACAGCCGTGCCGCCGGGGACGTACAGGCCGACGCGTTCCACCGGCACCCAGCGCTCGGTCACCGAGGCGCCAGTCCCGAGCACGGTGGTGGTGTCGGTGCGGCGCTGATCGGCGTGCACGGCCCGGGTGCGGTCGATGGCGACCTCGAGGGCGGCCCGGATATCGGGATCGAGACGGCTCAGCGCGGCATCGAGTTCGGCGACCGGCACCCGCACCGCATCGGGGCGCACGCCGTCGAACTTTTCGCCGTATTCCAATGCCGCAGCCGCTCCGCGTGCGGCGACGTCGTCGACGATGGGCCGGACCGTGGGCACCACGGAGTCGACGTCAACCCCGCCCCTGGGCAGTGCGGTGCGCAACTGGGCGGCGGTCAGCGTCCGGCCGCGCAGGTCAATCCGGGTCATGGCGAAGGGCGTCATCGATTCGATTGTCCCTGATCGGGGTAGGGATACGAAAATCAATTACGCATCAAATCGGCGATGCGGGGTCTCGGGGCCCGCGGAAAGGCCCCGAACTCAGTTGGTCGGAACCGGTGCCGGGTTGATCGTCGGCGAGAACGCGGTCGGGCCGCTGGGGAGCACGGCCTTCTCGCTGGGTACCGGGGAACTCGAGGTGACCGGCGCAGTGCTGGTCGTCGTCGGGGCATCCTTCGCGGCCGGGGCACAGGCGCTCACCGCCGCCATAGCGACCAGGGCGGCGGCGCCCACGGCGAGCGCGATCCGCGTCACACGATCGGACTTCATGGCTACTCGTTCCCCTCTCCCCGGAGCACAGACCGGGGTGGCTTGACGCCCAAATCGTACGCTGCGCACGTGCAACCGGACCTGTGGCTGGCGTTCGTGGGCGCCGCGATCGCGATCAGCGTCTCGCCGGGCGCGGGTGCGGTGCAGTCGATGGCCACCGGACTCAATCACGGCCTGCGCCGCGGCTACTGGAGCATCGCCGGTCTGCAGATCGGCCTGATGTTGCAGTTGGTGGTGGTCGCAGTAGGCCTGGGCGCGGCGGTGGCGAAGTCCCTGGTGGTGTTCAACGCCATCAAGTGGCTCGGGGTGGGCTATCTGATCTATCTCGCGGTGCGGCAGTGGCGCATCACGCCGGAGGATCTGACCACCCAGGTCGCAGGCGATGCCAATGACGGACGTCTGTCGCTGCTCGCACGGGGCTTTCTGGTCAATGCCACCAACCCGAAGGGCCTGGTGTTCATGCTCGCGGTGGTGCCCCAGTTCGTGGTGCCGACACGTCCGCTGCTGCCGCAGTATCTGACGCTCGCGGCGACGATGGTCGCCGTCGACCTGGTGATCATGGGTGCCTACACCGGCTTGGCCGCTCGGCTGTTGAGTTGGCTGCAGACTCCGCGCCAGCAGAGGATCCTCAACCGGACGCTCTCGGCGATGTTCGCAGTGGCGGCGGTGGTGCTGTCGCTGGTTCGGCGCGCCACCTGATGAGACACGTGCCGCATGATGGGCACCATGCGCAAAGAAGACCATCCCAACAACTCCCCCGACGTGCCGATGAAGTTCCCGGTGTGGCTGGAGAACGTCCTCATCCGCTACATCAACCCGGTGGCCATCCCGATAACGCGGTTCACGCCGGGCATCACGGTCATCAAGCATCGGGGGCGTACGTCGGGCAAGGACTACCAGACGGCGATCTCGGCGTACCGCAAGGGCAGCACGGTGGCGATCGGACTGTTGCACGGCAAGACGAATTGGGTGAAGAACATCTTGGCCGCCGGCGAGGCGGATCTGACACTGGGCGGCCGTGACGTCCATCTGGTCAACCCGCGGATCGTTGCGGCGGGCACCGACGACCCGTCGCTGCCACCGATGATGCGGTTTGTGGCCCGCCGCGGAGTCGGGGTGTTCGCCGCCGACATCGCCTGAGGCGCCACATCGCCTGGCCGCCGCCCCGCGTTGAGTGAGGAATCCAGCAGGGGCCCACTCGCAGTTTGTCTGCGTGGCTCCTCACTCAACGGAGGGTTCAGCAATCCAGGCCCCTAAAGATCCAACCCGATATCGAGCACCCGCACAGAGTGGGTGAGCGCGCCGACGGCGAGGTAGTCGACCCCGGTGCCGGCGTAGTGCGCGGCGGATTTCAGCGAGAGCCCGCCTGAGGACTCCAGCATTACCTTTGGGGCGCGCGCGTCGCGGCGTTGCACGGCCATCTGGGTCTGCCAGACCGGGAGGTTGTCCAGCAGGATCAACGCCACATCCTCCCCGAGGATCTCGTCGAGTTGTTCGAGCGTGTCGACCTCAACCTCACATGGCAGATCGGGTGCGGCAGCGCGCACCGCACGCAGTGCGGCGACCACCGATCCGGCCGCGGCCACATGGTTGTCCTTGATCAGTGCGGCATCACCGAGGCCCATCCGGTGGTTGACCCCGCCACCGACGCGCACCGCGTACTTCTGCAGCGCCCGCAGTCCGGGAAGGGTCTTGCGGGTATCGCGAATCTTGGTCGTGGTTCCCTCGACGGCGGCCACCCAGGCGGCGGTGGCGGTGGCGATTCCGGAGAGGTGGCAGAGGAGGTTGAGCAGGGTGCGTTCCGCGGTCAGCAGTCCCCGGGTGGGGCCCTCGATGCGCAGCAGTGCTTGACCCGGCTCGACGTGCGTCCCATCCGGCACCCGATCGAGCACGCGGTAGCCATCGGCTCCGAGCACCTCGTCGAGCACCATGAGCGCAACGTCAACTCCAGCGGCCACACCGGATTCCCGGGCGACCAGGGCCGCTTCCGTGCGGGCGTCGGCGGGCACGGTCGCGAGGGTGGTGACGTCGGGTCCGTAGCGCAGGTCCTCATCGAGTCCGCGACGGATCGTCAGCAGCGCCTCGTCGCGCTCGTCAGGTGTCAGGCTCATCGCGCGACGGGGATGGCCGCGAGTGCGACGCGGCCGTCGGCGGTGCCGTGCACGCTCACCGGAAAAGCCTGCGCCGGATCGGTATCGGGAAAGTCGCCGCGGTGGTGGCAGCCGCGGGTCTCGGTGCGGGCCAGGGCGGCCACCGCGACGGCGCGCGCGGACACCGTCAGCGCGACGTCCTCGACATCGGTGCGGGTCGCCATCGTGCGGGGTGCGGCGCAAGCGAGTTCATCAATGAGGTGCCTCAGCCCGTCACCATCCCGGACCACTGATGCCCATCGCGTCATCGCCTGCTGCAGATCGTCGCGATCTAGCGCAAACCTCTGGGCCGGTTGCACTTTCGCCATCGGCGCACCGGCGCTGCGGGCATGCCCGGCGGCCTCCCGGCCCGCACGCGCACCCACCACCAGACCTTCCAGCAGACTGTTGGACGCCAGCCGGTTGGCGCCGTGCATACCGGTGCGGGCCACCTCACCGGCGGCGAACAGCCCCGGCAGAGTGGTGCGGCCATGTACGTCGGTGCTCACTCCGCCGCAGCTGTAGTGCGCGCCGGGAACGACTGGGATCGGGCTCGCCGTCGGATCGATACCGGCCTCGCGGCAGGCCGCGGTCACCGTTGGGAACCGCGCAGCGAACCCCTCGATGGACCGCGCATCGAGAAACACGCATTCATCTCCGGTCTCGCGCATCCGCGCCTCGATGGCCGCGGCCACCACATCGCGGGGAGCCAGGTCGCCCATCGGGTGCACGCCGGCCATCACCGACTCGCCGCGGATATCGAGCAGTACCGCGCCCTCCCCGCGCAGCGCCTCGGTGATCAGCGGCCGACGGCCGGATCCGTTGCGGTCGAACAGCATTGTCGGGTGGAACTGGATGAACTCGATATCGGTGACGTCCACGCCTGCCCACAACGCCAGCGCGATTCCGTCGCCGGTCGACCCGGCCGGGTTGGTGGTGGCGCTGTAGAGGTGGCCGAGTCCGCCGGTGGCCAGGATCACCGAGGAGGTGTGCAGCACGCCGATGCCGTCGGCATTGCCGACCAGCACACCGGTCACTGCGGAACCATCGTGCAGGATTTCCAACGCGACGTGGTTGTGCCGGATGTCAAGGGTTGCCGCAGCATGATCCAGGGCACGCTGCACCTCGGCACCCGTCGCGTCACCGCCCGCGTGCATGATGCGGCGGCGTGAATGGCCGCCCTCCCGGGTCAGTGCCCACTGGCCGGGGGCGCTCTCGTCGAACCGGGCGCCGTCGGCGATCAGATCTGCCACTGCCTGGTAGCCGTCGGCGACGATGGAGCGCACCGCGTCCTCGTCACAGAGTCCGGCCCCGGCGATCACGGTGTCGTGCACATGCGCCTCGACGGTGTCGTCGGTGTAGGGCAGCACCACGGCGATACCGCCCTGGGCGTAAAAGGTGGCGGTCTCGGTGGCCTTACTCAGTACAACGGTGCGACTGCCGCGACGATGGGCGGCAAGCGCAGCCGCCAGACCTGCCACACCGGTGCCGATGACGACGACGTCGGCACGCTGCTCCCAGTCCACGCCGGCG
>Ga0194063_10001052_pt1 | contig 18505 bp, 20 predicted proteins | sample SepL3720m_MetaG_FD_155459 | JGI IMG/M metagenome (GOLD analysis project Ga0194063, IMG submission 155459) | Anoxic zone freshwater microbial communities from boreal shield lake in IISD Experimental Lakes Area, Ontario, Canada - Sep2016-L373-20m | ecosystem: Environmental > Aquatic > Freshwater... | reverse complement strand
TTCGTGATCTGGGCGTGCCGGCGGGCGACCCGGAACATGACGATCGTCCCGAACCAGAAGCAGAACGCTTTCGAGGCGGTCGTGCAGACCCTCTACGACATGATGGAGGAGATCGTCGGGCGCCACATGATCGGGCGGACGTTTGCGCTCCTGGCGACGTTGTTTATTTTTATTCTGGCCTCGAACTGGTTTTCCCTGCTTCCCGGAGTCGGATCGATCGGTTGGGGCGTGAAGGAGCCCGGGTTTCTCAATGTGCCCGAGGTCACCACCCCGCTCTTGCGCCCGACGACGGCCGACCTGAACATGACGCTCGGGATGGCGGCGGTCTTCATGGTGCTTTGGCTTTACTGGTCGCTCACCGAGGTCGGACTCCGGCAATTTTTAAACCACACCTTCGGGGTCAAGGGCGGCCTCAAGGGGGCGATGGGGATCGTGCTGATCCCGGTCTTCTTTTTTGTCGGGATCATCGAGGTGGTTTCCATCTGTTTCCGTCCGGTTTCGCTGTCCCTCCGGTTGTTCGGAAACATTTTTGCCGGGGAAAACCTGCTGACGACGATGATCACTTTGGGAAAGACGCTTGGCCTGCCGGCGTGGATGGCCTATATCCTCTCGGTGAGCATCCCGATTCCGTTTTATTTCCTCGAGCTCCTTGTGGGCATCCTCCAGGCAACGGTTTTCATGCTGCTCTGCGCGGTGTACATCCAACTCGAAACCTCCCACGAGGAGGAGGAGCATTAGACTTTTTTGCCGGGACCGTGGCAGAGACTGCGGGCGGCGAAGAAACCAACAACCAAAATAAAAATGAATCCATACGTTATCGCTGAAGCCGCCGCCTCCGCAGGTGGTCTGACAGGAAACCTCGGTCTTGCCATCGCCGGCGCCGGTGCCGCCCTCGGGATCGGAATGATCGGAGCCAAAGCCGTGGAAGCGGTCGGGCGCAATCCGGGTGCCTCCGGAAAAGTGCTGACCCTCGCCATCATTGCGATGGCCCTGGCCGAGGCCATCGCGATCTACGCGCTGATCATGACGATCATCGGCAAGTAAATCCCGGCGATCCGGCCGACCGCTCCGGCGGGCGGCCGGATTCCCAACTTCATCGAAAAAACATGGACGCACTCACGCAAATTTTCGCCACTTTTGGTGTCACCTGGCCGAAGTTCATCGCGCAGGTTATCCTGTTCTTGATCGTTTACCTGATCCTGAAAAAATTCGCTTTTGGTCCGGTCGTCGCGATGTTCGAGGAGCGCCGACGCCGGATCGAGGAGGGTCAGGTGAACGCGGAGAAAATCAAGAAGCACCTCGCCGAGTCGGAGTTCCGCTGCCAGGAGATCCTGCGCAAGGCGAACGCCGACGCGCAGCGGATCATCGAGGAGGGCCGGGAAAGCAGTGAGGCGCACAGCCAGAAGGCCACCCAGCAGGCGATCAAGGACGCCGAGAGCATCATCGTCCGCGCGCACGAATCGGTCGTGCTCGACCGGGAAAAAATGGTTGCCGAGGTGAAGAAGGAAATGATCCAACTCGTCGTGGACACGACCGCGAAAGTTGTCGGGAAGATCCTCACCCCGGAGGATCACGAACGGCTCGCGGACGAGACGTCCCGTCAGCTCTGACCCGCATGAAACTCACCCCGGAAGCCAGGCGCCAGGCGCGCGAAATTTTCGATCTGACCCTCGTAGACGGGCGTCCCGATCGGGCACGCCTGAACCTTGCCTTCGGGGAGATCTCGGAAAAAAAGCCGCGCGACTACTTCCAGATCTTGAAGGCGCTGGTGCGCCTGGTTCGGCTCGATGCCGCCAGCCGCCACGTGCTCATCGAAAGCGCGGTTCCGCTCGGCCCGGAGAAAACCCGCGCATTCGAAGCGGGCCTGAAAAGCCGGTCCGGCGGGCTCACCACGGAATTCCGCCGGAACCCCGCGCTGATCGGCGGGCTCCGCGTCCAAATCGGCAGCGACGTCTGGGACGGCAGCATCCGCGCCCGGCTCGACGCGATCAAAAACCTATCGTAAAATTTATTATTCCAACGAACCACATGAGCAATATCGTCCTAGAACTCGAAGAAAAAATTGGTGCCATCAAGGCGTCTGCCGCACGCAAAACCAACGTCGGGGTCGTCCGCGAAGTCGGCGACGGGGTCGCGCGCATCGAAGGCCTGAGCGGGGCGATGCTCAACGAGATGCTGGAGTTTCCCGGCGGACTCGTCGGGCTGGCGCTGAACCTCGACGAGACCGAAGTCGGGGTGATTATCCTTGGCGACTACACGACGATCAGCGAGGGCACCGAGGTCAAGACGACCGGCAAGCTCCTGCAGGTTCCTGTCGGCAAGGGGCTCCTCGGGCGCGTGGTCGATGCGCTCGGGCGGCCGCTCGACGGCAAGGGCCCGATCCCGGCCACACAATTTTATCCTGTCGAGAAGATCGCGCCGGGGATCATCAGGCGCCGGAGCGTGAGCCAGCCGGTGCAGACCGGGATCATGGCGATTGACGCGATGATCCCGATCGGGCGCGGCCAGCGCGAGCTGATCATCGGCGACCGCGCGACCGGCAAGACGACGATCGCGATCGACACGATCATCAACCAGGCCCGGATCAACAAGGCCGGCGAGGAAAGCGGGGACCCGGATTTCCGGCCGCTCTACTCGATCTACGTCGGCATCGGGCAGAAGAACGCGAACATCGCCCGCGTGGTCGGCGTCCTCGAGGAGCACGACGCGCTGAAATACACGGTGCTCCTTGCCTCGACCGCCTCGGACGCGGCCTCCGAGCAATACATCGCGCCGTTTTCGGGCGCTGCGATCGGCGAATGGTTCATGGACAACGGCATGGATGCGCTCATCGTGTTCGACGACCTCACGAAGCACGCGAACGCCTACCGCCAGATCTCGCTCCTTCTCAAGCGTCCGTCGGGCCGCGAGGCATATCCCGGCGACGTGTTCTACCTCCACAGCCGGCTGCTCGAGCGCTCCGCGCGCCTCGGGGAAAAATACGGGAACGGCTCGCTGACCGCGCTGCCGATCATCGAGACCCAGGCGGGCGATGTCTCGGCCTACATTCCGACGAACGTGATCTCGATCACCGACGGCCAGATCTACCTCGAGACCGACCTTTTTTACCAGGGGATTCGCCCGGCGATCTCAGTCGGCCTCTCGGTTTCGCGCGTGGGCTCGGCGGCGCAGATCAAGGCGATGAAGCAGGTGGCCGGAAAGATCAAGGGCGACCTCGCGCAGTTCCGCGAGCTGGCGGCGTTCGCGCAGTTCGGGTCCGACCTCGACGCCCGGACGAAGGCGACCCTCGAGCGCGGGGCGCGGATCGTCGAGCTCTTCAAGCAGGCCCAATACCACCCGGTCGACATCCGCGTCCAGGCCGCGATCCTCTGGGCGATGCAGAAAGGGCTCTTCGATTCCGTGCCGGTGGAAAAAGTTAAGGACATGCAGAACAAGTTGACCGACTTCCTCGAGTCCCGCAAAGAAGCGATCCTGGACAAGATCGGGGCTAAGAAGCAGTTCGACGGGGAAATCGAGGCCGAGCTCGGCGCGGCGGTCGAAGAGTTTAAATCCTTCAATCTCTGATGGCCAACCTGCGTGACATCCGGCGGCGGATCAAATCCGTCAAGAACACCGCCCAGATCACGAAGGCGATGCAGATGGTCGCGGCGTCGAAGATGCGCAAGGCCCAGCAGGCGGCGATCAACGGGCGCGATTACGCCCAGGTGATGAACCGGGTGATCGTCTCTCTCCGCGATGCCGTGGAGCATTCGGCCCACCCGCTGCTCGACATCCGCGAAGGAAAGAAGGAGCTCGTTCTTCTCTTCAGCACCGACAAGGGGCTCTGCGGTGCCCTCAATACAAACCTCTTCCGGGAGGCTCTGGCATTCGATCCGGAGACCACGGTATTTGTTTCCGTCGGGCGCAAGGGCACCCAGTTTCTGAGCCGCACGAGGCGCACTATGCTCGCCGACTTCCCGCTGCTCGACCGCCCGAATTTCCTGCAGACAAAGGCCGTCTCGAAGTTCTGCATCGAAAAGTTTCTTGCCGGCGCGGTGGACAGAGTGACCGTCCTTTTTTCGATGTTCGTCAACACGCTTTCCCAGGTACCGAAGGCGATGCCTCTCCTGCCGCTGACCAGTTTGGAAGAGATCGGCCTCAAAAACGAATACGGTGAGAAGGACACGTTCGAGGGCGGCATCCAGTTCGAGCCGACGGCCGTCTCGGTGCTGGAGGCGATCCTGCCCGCCTACATCCATTTCTGCGTTTACCAGACACTGCTCGGCACCCGCGCCTCCGAGCAAAGCGCCCGGATGGTCGCGATGAAGAGCGCCACCGACAACGCCAGGAACCTCGTCAAGGATCTCACCTTGGAATACAACAAAGCCCGCCAGGCCAGCATCACAAACGAAATCCTCGAGATCTCGACCGCCCAGCTCGCGCTGGGTTGAGCGGACGGAGCGCATCTCCGAAGGTGCAACTTCTCGAATCCTCCAAGGGGGCATGGGTGCCGTGCCTGTCGGCAGGCAGATCCCGCCCGTTTTTTTCTGCGAGGCCAGTCTCAGGGCGATTGAGCTTGTTTTGCGGCGCTGGCCGACTCCATTGTTCAGCCCATGCCCGAGGAGAAATACCACCATTCCCACGACCGGATTTTCCGGCATGCGATGTCCCTGCCACTGGTCGCCCGGCAGTTCCTCGAAACGTGGATGCCCAAGGAATTCCTGGCTCTGGTCGAATGGTCCACTCTGCGCGTCGAGAAGATTTCCGGCATCAGCGAGGCGCTTGCGGAACGCCGGGAGGATCTTCTTTACCGGATCGAGGTGGCTGGAAAATCGGTTTGCTTCTACATCCTTTTCGAGCATCAGAGCCGCCCCTTGCGAACCATGCCCCTGCGCGTGCTCGAATACATCGGCCTGATCTGGCAGGCCCATCGGGGAAAAATCGAATCCGGGGGCAAGCTGCCGCTGGTGATTCCGGTGGTGATTTATCCGGGGCCGGGAAAATGGAGTGCGGTGCGCCGCCTCCGTGATCTGATCGAGATTCCTGCGGAAATCTCCGGCTGGGCGGCAAACTTCGTCCCGGACTGCGGATTTCTTCTCGTGGAATTGGCGGGTCTGCCATTGGAGAAGTTGGCCGACGGACGGCTGGCGAGGGCGGTGATGGGCGCGTTGCAGGGCGAGCGCGTTGGCGGGATGAAATTCCAGGAGATCCAGCGGATCGTTGCAGAAATCTTCGCGGAACCCCAACGCGGGGAAGCGCTCAAAATCGCGAGCCTCCTCTGCCAAAGTGGACCGGCTTTAGTCTCTGAATACAGAAAAGCCCGCGACATCAAAGCTTCTGCAAAACTGGCTGCGGGCGCGTCAAAGACAGCAAAAAAGAAGAAATGCTAGTGGCATTGGGCGAGACGCCCGTTCTCCCTTTTGCACTTAACGGGCATGCGCCACACCCCTCCGGGCGGATGCTTTTTTCGTGCTCAGGCGTCCGGTTTGATCTAGCAATGGAACCCGTGAATTCCGGGTGCGTGTTCTGATCGCGCGGAAGCTTCGCACTATGGAAAACGACAATAAAATCAGTCGGGATCAGCCGGAGCCCGGACGTCGGCCGCTGGAAGACGAAAATCTCCCGCCTGCCGGGGAGACGCGTGCGGAGCGACTCGCCCGATCCCTGCGCCGTGCCGTTCGCAGCGCGCGCGCGCTCTGGGCGAAGTTTGTCAGCGAGGCCCGCGCAAATTATTTCGAAGCCCGTGACGCGCTTCAGGAGGCTCGGGCGGTCATCAGCCAAGAGCATCTGTTTTCACGATCGCACAGGCATCGGAAAAGAATCCGGAAGGCCCCCGACACAAGGGAACCCGGCGCTCCGCTGCTCCCCGGCATTCCCCATTCGGACGTCGCGTCGGCTTTCGCCAAAGGGCTCGCCACATTGGAAACCGCAAAATCCCCAGGCCTCCGCCCGATCCAAAATAAAGAGGTCGCCGCCCGATTTCGGAATGTCCTCGTCGTCGGAGGCATGGATTTTTTCGGAGCCGCGCTCGTCCACGAGCTCAATGTCGTCGGGTTCCAGGAGATCACGATCACGGACTCACTCAGCGACGGGGTTTGCAGGTGCCTCCCGGCACTCAAATTCCGCGAATTCCTTTCCCGCGATGAGGTCAAGGAATCGTCCCGCCTCCGCCAGTGGACGGATTTCTCGCACGTTTTTTACCTCGACGAATGGGCGGAGGATTCCATCGGTTTCCCCAAGCTTCTTCTCGCCGCGATCTTCAATTCCGGTGGCCGGTTCGTCGCCCTTTCTCCGGCCGCTTCGATGGGCGCGATGGATCCGGCCGAAGGAAGGCAACATCCGGAAAATTTTCGTCCGATCACGCCTGGCGGGGTACTTTCGTGCCTCTTCGACCGATACGCCCTCGCGAAATCTCCCGACAAGAACTACATTTCTTTGAAGCACCACCAGCTATTTGGTCCGGGCGAGCAACCGGGCACCAGCCTTGACGGGCTGGTCAAATCCTGCCACAGCCAGATCCGCTCGACCGGATCCGTCCGGCTGTCGGCCGCGCTCGGGCCCGATGCTCCGGAGGGACGGCGCAAATTCGATTTTTTTCCTGTCCTGGATGCGGCGCGCGTCGCCCTTTATTTGTCCCAGAGCCACTTTGCGGATGGGGTTTACGAGCTGGGCTCGGGTGCGTCCGCCACACCCGGCGACCTCGTGCAGGCGGTGTTCGCCGCCACAGGGGGCGAGGCGAAAATCGTCTGGGACAAGACCCTCGGCTACACGCCTCCCCCGCCGCAGCCGGAGCGCGCATTTCTCGGAAGGCTCCTCGAAGCGGGCTGGAAACCATCCGCCGCAGATCTCAACGCGGCGGTTCGCAACTACACCGCTACCTACCTCGACCACGGAATCCAGCTCGGCGAGGAACCGCCGAAACCCGCCAGCCCACCCGAAGAATCCCGCTCGGAACCACGCGCCTCCCTTCCTCAAAAGAGAAAAAAGCACGTCGAACCGCCGGCCGCCTGACCCCGAAACGGTTCACGACTTGAACCCTTCACCGCAAACAAAAAAACGCACTGTCCGCCGCCTCATCGAAGGCGTCGGCACCAAGGTCGTTTTCTCGATCCGGATCCGGCGAATCCTCCGCAACCCCCGGCGGCGGAAAAAGCTCTTCCGCATCTGCGAAAAAAAAGTCCTCCGCGTCCTGCAGCCCGTGCTCCTTCCGCTTGAGCCCGGCTGGCGGAAGCTCCGCAAACACTTCCTCCTGCCCACCGGGGCCGCCGCCGCGCGGCTGTGGCGGCGGATCATGGCTTTCACAGGCTCACCCCTCTGACCCGGCTCCGCCGGCTCTACCTCGGCGGGTTCGCCCTCTTTTTTCTCCTGGCCCTTCTTCTCTTTTGGCTCGGGAGCCCGGCGGGCGGCCCTCCTCAGGATCCCGAAACCGCCCTCGCAAAACTCATGGAGGACACCGCAAAACTCATCGGACAACAGCGCCTCAACAAGGCCGAAAAAATCTTGAGAAGCTGAAAGCGTTGGCTCCCCGACACCCGACGGTCCTCACTTTCTCCGGCGCCATCAAGTCCCTCCGCAAAGATTACGCCGGCGCACGTGCGGATTATGCGCTCGCCCTCGAGGTCGCCCCGTCGAGCTTCAACGCCGCATTCAACCTCGCCGAGGTCGACTTCGTGACAAAAAATTACCCCGCCGCCACCGCCCAGTTCCGCAGGATGCTCGACGCGCGGCCGCAGGACGAAATCCTCCTCTACAGGCTCTTCCTCTGCGCGCTCCTCGAAACGAACACCGATCTCGCAAACTCCTGCCTCGACCGCCTCTCCCCCGCCGGCACCACCCCCGCCTATTACTACGCCAACGCCGCACGACAGTTCCAAATGAAAAATCTCCCCGAAGCCAGAAAATTCCTCAGCACCGCAAAAACCCTCTACCCGGACAAAACCGCTTTCTTCGACTCGTCCAACCAGCTCCTCGGCTTCCACTGAAGCGCTCCGCCCTGTAGCCGCGCCCGTGCCGGGCGTGTGGGCCAAAGGTTTCCGTTGTAGCACGGCACTCTGCCGCCGTGTTCCTTTTCGCTCCCCACGAAGTCCGCCCGCCAGTCGCCCGGAATCATCTGTTTTTACTCTCACAAATAATGTATCAGGTGGGACATTATTTGTAAGGCAACTTATTCGGGTTGGGGTGTGCTGTGATCAGGAAATACAGGTAAAAAGTAACATCATCTAAATCATTAGGCTTACAAATAATGTATCAGATGGGACATTATCCTAAATACCGAAATGGAATCTCGCGCAGAGGCGCAGGGACGCAGAGGAGAGGAAGTTACGAAAAAGAGGTCACACATCTTCCGGGTGATTGGTGATCTTCCTCCAACTCCCTGCGGCTCAGCGACTCCGCGGGAGCCCCTGCCCCTGCATTTTCCTTTTTGGGATTATTTGTGTATGGATTTTCATTTGATGTTTTTTCATGCCATGCATGGGGCCCGCATTGCTTTTTGGTACCCCTGCCTGGCGCTGCACAGGCCGGGATCTGTATCTCAAAGACAAAGAATTTTGCCCGCAGAAGGGATGGGAAAGGATTGCCAACAACACGCGGTTTTTGATTTTTCCGTGGGTGATGTGAGCCCCGCCGCAATGCGGCTGGAGAGTTTCTGGCGATAAAACCGAGGAAGCACGGAAGGGATATCGATCCAGACTTCGCCGAACGGTTCGTATTGGGTGACAAATTCTTCGATCTGCGCGGTCTGGAAATCCATGTAAGTGAGGTGGTAAAAGCATCCTTCTCGGCCGTTGTATCCCGTGGATAATCCGAAGGTGTGCGGGAACCGAAGCGGTTATGGTTATCCCAGGAGCAACAATAAAAGCCGGGAAGCACTCCGCGCATTTCGCAGGCTTTGACGAACGTCTCGACCACATCGGTTTTGTTGCCGGTGGTGCCGACATGGCAATCATTGTGCCTGGTCGGCCAGAGGCAGTGACCGGCCACATGCTTAGTGGTGAGCACGGCGTATTTCATCCCGGCATCGCGGGCGACGCAGACCCACTGGTCAACGTCGAGTTGATCCGGCGCATAGAGCGTGGAGGAGTGGCTCCCGTCGGGAAGTTCCGATCCTGTGTATGTGCTCATCCCGAAGTGGATGAACATTCCGAATTTTAGAGCTTCCCATCTCTGGAGTTGCTCGATGCTCAGTCGCTGGGCGCCGCGTTACCCAAATCCGCCGTTACGTAAGAACGCGGGAGGCAGGGAGTGCGGCTCGACAAAACCAGCGCGCCAGCGCTTCGTGGATCGGGCCAGTCGAGCGTTTGGCCCAGGGTGGGCAACCGGAGCGAAGCGGAGAAACGATATCTGAAAGGGAGGGCGGCGCCCTTGCTGTGGCAGAGAGGATGCCGGGGGCGACATCCCTCCATGGATTGCGCTGACGCGCGGATCAGGGCGTTAGGTGGTGGCTTCGCAGGTCATACGGGTTAATGGTATTTTGCGGGCAGGGCGCGGCCTTTTTGTGCGCTCTGGGCGGCGAGATCGAGGATGTGGATCGGGCGGCGCGACCACTCCGGGGTGATCACGAGCTTGGCTCCCTTGGTGAGGTGCCCGGCGATGTTGCCATAGAATTTCTCCCAGGCAGATGGATAGTGCTCGCCCTCCTCGAGGGTGTGTTTTTTTCCATCCCTCTTGTGCAGGGTATAGCCATTCCAATCGATCACGTAGCTTCCTTCCGTGCCGGTGATTTCGAGAAAGCCGGGTTTTGGGTTTGAATCGAGCGAGGTGATATGGAGTTTCAACCATGAGCCGTTGCGAAACCGCACCACCGCCTCGGCTTCATCCTCGTTGGTGTCCTTTTTCCATTTGGTTTTCCCGGCCCAGTAGCCGGTTTTGGAATATCCCGAGACCTCGGTGATCTCGGAGTCGATCAACTGCAGCCCGTATTCGAGCAAATGAACGCCCCAGTCGTAGAGGAGGCCGCCGGAGATGCTCCGGCTGGTTCGCCACCAGTCGCCCGGCTGCGAGCGCGAACCCATGCGTGCCTCGATCCGATAGATGTTGCCGATGACTTTCTTTTCCTTGATTTGCTCGACCGCCCGCAGGATCCATCCATCCCAGTGGCGGTTGTGGTAGGTCGAGAGAACGACGCCGGACTTTTTGGCGGCGGCAACCATGGCGTCGCACTCCGCCGTGGTGATGGCGAGCGGCTTCTCGCAGACCACATGGCGACCGGCTCTCAGGCACTGCAGGCCCAGCTTCGCATGGGTGTTGTGCGGCGTGATGATCGTAATCAGGTTCACATCCGACTTGCGGAGCATCTCCGCGACGGACGAGTAGGTCTCGATGCCAGGGAAATCACCGCTCGCCACCTTGAGCCGCTCCGGGTCGATCTCGCTCACCGCCACCGGCGTCATACCGGCCTGTTGCATTTCTTTGAGGTGTCCGCGCCCCATGTTGAAGGCTCCGCCGTAGCCGATGACCCCGACCCGGATGTCCGAGGGATTTTTGTATTTTTTCATATTGCTGATGGATTAAGAAATTACACCCGTTGTCGGCCCATCCCGCAGGATGCCGCGAGACCGACTGGTGTCCGGCGAAACGCTCGTTTCGGGGGTTGACAGAAATTGAAGTTCGAGGGCGAAGCTATGAGCGCATCATGGCGGTGTCAACAGATTGCCGCGACACAGATTGTCGGGGGGTGCATGACGCGAAAGTTACCGAGGCAGGACGTCCCCGGCCCGCCGCAGGAGGTCAGCCCGGAGGTCTGCCCCTACCGTTCCGCCTATGGTGGTTTTCCCGTCATGCGCCCGTTTTGCTAAACCCACCCGAGCCAGCCGATGAGCCCGGCGGTGGCGACGAGGAAAAGCGGGTTGATTTTTGTCGTCGAAAAAATCGCGGTGCAGACGCCGGTGAGGAGGAACGCACGCCAGTCATGGTCGGCGGCCTTGCTCATGACCCATCCGCTGGCGAGGATGAGTCCGACCGTGAGCGGGGCGAGTCCGCGCTCGATGGCTTTGCGGAGCGGCATGTCCTTCGCCCGCTCCCACACGCGGCTGACGAGGTAAACCAGCACGCCCGCGGGCAGCATCATCGCGATCGTGGCGAGGATCGCCCCCGTAAATCCAGCCGCCTTGTAGCCGATGATCGTCACGATGAGGACGCTCGGTCCGGGAGCGGCCTGCGAGATCGCGAAGACATCGGCGAACTGCTTGTCGGTGAGCCAATGGTAGCCGTCCACCGCCTTGTGGTGCATTTCTGGAAGCACGGTGTTGCCGCCGCCGATCGAGAGGATCGAAAGCGAGCTGAAGAGGATCAGGATCTGCGTCAGCGTCTTGATATTCATGGTTTTTTCGGCCACGCCCAGGCGACGGCCAGCGGAGCGAGCAGGGCGAGGCAGGCGAGCAGCGGCCATCGGGCGATCCCGTTCATCAGGAAGATGGCCGCGAACAGGGCCACCGGCACAACGCCCGTGAGGCATTTGCGCCCGGTTTTGACGACCATCGAAAGCGTCAGCGCCACGGCGGCTGCGGCGGCCCCCTTCAAGATCCCCTGCACGGCGGGAAGGTGGTGGAACTGAAAATAGAAATACGAGAGCGCCAGGGCGATGACGACCGGGATGAACGTGAGGCCGAAGACCGCCGCCACGGCACCCGGGACGCCATGGAATTTCACCCCGACAAAGACCGCGAGGTTGACCTGGTTGGCACCGGGAAGGATCCGGCACATCGTCACCGCGCTCAGGAACTCCTCGTCCTCCATCCACTGCTTCTCGACAACAATCACCTCGCGCGACCACGCGGAGAGCCCGCCGCCGAACGAGGCCAGCGCGATGTGGTTGAACGTCAGCGCGAGAGCCGCCAGCGTGGGCTTCTCACTCATGGACGAGATCCGAATCGTGCGGGAAATCGTCCTCGTGGTGCAGCGACGGATCGAGCGGGTCGGGCGCCTCGTAGCGGTGTGATGTTTCCCAATCGTTTTCGAAGACCGCGAGCAGACGCGTCAGCACTCCCGGATCGCTCACCTGGGTGCCGAGCTCCCGGCGGAGGTCGAACGCCGACCGGTCGATGTTCATCGAGCCGACGAGCGCGTGCGCCTTGTCCGCCAGGAGGAGCTTCGCGTGGAGGCGCAGGTTTTTTTGCTTGTGCACCCGGATCCCCGCGCGGTGCAGCACGCGGAGGGACGAGAACGTGTCGAGGATGTCCCAGTCGCTGATCCCGTGCTTGCCGCCGCAGAGGACGCGCACCTCGACCCCCCGGTGCGCGGCACCGAGGATGCGGTCGAGGATCGTGGCATCGACAAACTTCGGGTGCTGGATCAGGAGCGAGTGGCGCGCGGAATCCACAAACCGCGACATCGCCTCGCGCGAGTTGTTGTTGCTCCAGAGGAGCCCGGACTCCGGCGAGGGGTGCCAGTCTTTGCGCTCGTCCCAGTCGGCTTGGAACCCCTCGGCGACCTGCGCCACCTTCGCGGGCTCCTGGATGATTACCCCGTAGTCGCGCGTCACCGTGAAATACTTCTCGCAGAGGTTGAACGTCGCGATGAGCACCGCCTGGCCGTCCACCACGATCGACTTCTCGTGCGTCACGTAAAATTCCGGGCTCGCCCACTTGATGGCCACTCCCGCATTCTTGAAAAATTCGAACGTCGCGTCGTTGGCGCGGTCCCCGCCCGAGCGCTTCGGATTGAGCATCACCCGCACCGCAACCCCCGCGTTCTTCCTCTCCACGACCGCGTCCATCAGCTCCGGCTGCGTGAACGTGAATTGCTTGATCAGCAGGCTCTCGCGGGCGAGACGGATAAAATCCAGCACGGGTGCCGCGCCGTCATCGGGCTGGACGATCAGGTGTGAGACAGGAAGAAACATGGTCGGAAAACTATCACGCCGTCCGCCCGCGCGCAAGATTCCAAGCCAACCCGCCTCGTGCGCATCTCCGCGAGATCACAGCGCCCGCAGGGCGGCTTCGATTTTTGAAAAATCCGGAAGGTCTTTCGGCGTCGGCGTTTGCTCGCTGTAAACGATCGTGCCGCCGGCATCCACCACGAACGCCGCGCGGGCGGACGTGTCGCCGATCCCGGCCAGCCCGGGAAACACGACGTCGTAGGCCTTGGTCACCGATTTGTTGAGGTCGCTCAGAAGCTGGATCGTGATCCCCTCTTTCTTCGCCCACGCGGCCTGCGCAAACGGGCTGTCCACGCTGATGCCAAGCACATCAGCCTTGAGGTCGGCATACTTCTGCAGCCCGGCCGTCACATCGCACATCTCCTGCGTGCAGACACCGGTGAACGCCAGCGGAAAAAAAAGAATGACCGTCGCCCGCCTGCCGGAATTCGACGCGAGCGATACGTCCACGAGCCCGTCGGCGGACATTGATTTCAGAGTGAATCCGGGTGCCTGGGTGCCAATTTCTAGTGCCATGGGTTTTACTTGATGGAAAAAATTCCGGTGTGGCGAGATAAAAATCCGGCGCGTCAGCGCGGAGGAAACCGGATCGATTCGAGCTCCGCGAAGACATAGCCGATGAAGAGATCGAGCTCGACGCGGAGCGGGATCCGGTCGGCGTCGTTCGACACCCAGACGGTTCCGCTGCGGAATTTCCCCTGGGGCTCGAGGCGGAAGTCGTTTTTCAGATTGATTTTTTGGAGGGCGAGCTCGATGCGGATCGCGTCGCGCACGGTGCCGGTGATCGTCAGCGGATCGGTGCCCGCCACCTTGAGCTCGACAAAAAACGGCGTGTCGCCGGGGAAGATGATCGCGGAAACCGATTCGCCCGGCGCCAAGGCCAGGCTTCGGAAAAAAAGCGCCCCGGAAAAAATGTCGCGCGCCGGCGCGATCTTGAGTCGCTTCCAGCGCGCGGGATTTTCCCCCTCCGGAAAATTTTCCCGGAGCCGCCAGATCCCGTCGGGTCGCGCGACGATCTGTGTCATGACCAGCCGGGCCGCGTAGTTTTCCTTCATGACGGTGTAGATCGTCCGGAACCCCTCTCGCGCGGTCGCGCTCTCGATCGAGGCGTCGAGCTGCCAGAGGACGCGCGCAAGCCCGCTCGTGGCCCCCGCCGCATCGAGCCGGATCGTCCCTCCCTCGTCGGAAACTTTCACCCGCGCCCGGGCGGCTTCGATGTCCGTCCAGCCGATCCGGAACTCCGCCTCGAACGGCCGAACCGCCGGGAACGTCCCCGCCTCGTCCGGCGTCAGCGAATCCCGCCAGTCCGCATGAAGCGGCGCGGCAAGCAGCACAGAGACAAACAAGCCGGACAGTATGCTTCGCAATTTACTTTGACCCGCTGTTGAATTCGAGAAGCCTATTCCAGTTGATGGCTCCATCATCGTCGCAGAAGTCGGCGATGAATTCTTTTGCAAACCTGTTTTTTGCCTTGGCCCATTCTTCATTGAAACGATCTTTGTGCCGAACCGGCAAGTCTTGCATGGCCCCGATGATTTTCAGGTAGCAGTCCTTGTCCCCGGTCAATTCAGCCCAGAATGTTTGCCCGGCCATTTCAGCGAAAATCCTATTTTCATTCGGTGCCGATGTTTTCTTTCCATAGGAGTAGCCAACAATGGCCTCGAAGTGTTTCTGGAGCTTCATCATGCGGCTCCTCAACGCCTGAAATTCCTGGTTTTGGCGACGGCGGCTTTGAGCATTGAAGACCGAGGGGCCGGATTTTACAGCGATCGCCTTGTATGAGGTTTCGGATTCCATCACAATATCAACGCCTTCCGTCGGGGAAGACGTGCCCGCCGCGAGATCCTTTGCCAGCGGCTCAAAAAAGGCGTCGCCGAAAATGGTTTCGTCGGAAGAAGACATGAAATCCCTCAGCAGCCGATCAATGACTTCATTTGCATCCAGCAAGCCGACGGCCCGGAAAAGATAGGGGTTTTTCCGCTTCAAGGTTTTCTTGAGATCGAGTGCGGAAAGCTTGGCGATCCGGCGGGCGTAGAAGTCGTTCAAGCGATTCTGCACGGAATGGAGGAGCAGGGCTTCATTCATGGCGTCAGATTCTCATAGTTCACGATATATTTCAAAATGCTGCGACCGATTTGATGGCCGAGCCCCACGGGGACTGCATTGCCGATTTGCCGGTATTTTTCAGCGATCGAACCCTCAAATATCCAGTCATCAGGAAACTGCTGAATCCGGGCGTATTCGCGCACGCTGAGCGGGCGGAGTTCCGTCGGGTGGCAGAGGCAGGTGCTCTTTTGAACCGGGCTTGTGGAAACGGTCGGGCATGGCCGGTCAAAAGAGAGCCTGCGGTAAAAGCCGACCTTCCCTCCGCCGGAAGCATATGCGCCCCCCATCGCTTCCCGCAGAATATCCTTGGGAAGATTCCGCCAGTTTTGCCCCTCTTTCAACATGCGAAGGTATTTTGCGCGGGCCGCAGAAAACGGCATGATCTCCGGGCTGTCTTCATGCAGCCCGGCCAGCGCATCTGCCAGCGTGCGCCAGCGCGGAGTGAACATATCTCCCGAACTGACAAACATGGGGGGAGGCATGGACACCTGAAACCCGTCGCGACTCCCGATGAAAACGACGCGCTCCCGTTTCTGCGGAACGCCATAATCCGCGGCATTAACGAGTTCGACCGTGACGGTATAGCGCATTTTTCCGAACTCCTCTTTCAGGAGGCGCAGCACGCTTCCCTTTTGTTCTGCCGCAGTAAACGCTTTCCCTTTGGCCGGTCTCTCGGACAGCGGAACGTGCTCGATGGCGGCGGACAGTATTCCCCGGACATTTTCCATGATGAAAAAAGGGGGGCGGATTTCGTTGATGACACGCAGAAAATCGAACATGACCTCTCCTCGCGGATCGCCAAAGCTTTGTCGGCGACCGGCGGTGCTGAAGGACGGGCACGGCGGCCCACCGCAAACAAGCTGGATGTCATAAGCGTTGAACTTTTTTAGAAGTTTCGCGCCAGACCAGTTGCGGATATCGTCTTCGACGAGGGGGAGGTCAGGCCGGTTTTTGCGTATGGTTTTGCATGCCCATTTATCCAGCTCAAGGCAGCCGACATTTTTGATCCCGGCTGATTCCAGTCCGAGATCCAGTCCCATGGCCCCGCTGAACAGGGAAAGAAAGGCGGGCTTTTTCTTTGCGCCCCAGCAAGGCACTGAGCCTTCCTTCACAACACACGAATCGGAGGGCCATACAAACAGCCGCCTTTTATGGGTGTGCTCGGGGGCTTTTGATGGTTTAACCGTGCGCTTCATTCAGTCCTGCACCGCATGGTGCGGAATTAACCTGCCGTGCTCAATACAAGAATCAAGGCTCTTCAAAAAAACCCGAATGAAGACGAACAAACGCAGATCGGTTTGCTGGATACGTTGATCGCGGCACAGGCCCTGAGTGTCGGGCTGACAGTTGTCACCAACAACACGCGCGAGTTCAAAAGGGTGCCGGGCCTGCGGGTGGCGGACTGGACGAAGGGCTGACAAACTCAAGCCGGCGGAATGAGCGGGACGATGCCCTCGGTGAGAAACCATCCGCGCTTGCCGTCGGGGAGGCGTCCGTAAAACCATCTGCCGCGCTGGGAGAGGATGGTGACCGTGCTCCCATCGGGCATGGCGGCGATCTTTTCCGACTGGTCGGCCGGCGAGCTCAGGAGGGAGGATCCGCCGGTTTTGAGAACGAGGGCCGTGGTGCGGTCGGTGATGCGCGGGTCGCAAATCCCTGCCAGCGCGAGCGCGGCCGCACCGGCGGCGAGGCAGAGGATCCCGAGCGCAAGCCAGCCTTTGCCGTTGGATGAGCGCAGGAAGAGGAGCAGCATAACGGCGAACGCTCCGAGCCAGAAGAGGACGGATCCCGCGAGGGTCAGCACGTCCATCGGGATTCGCTCGAGCACTTGATCCCTCCAGGTTTTCCCGGGCTTCGGGAGGCCGAGGTCGGTGTTGGTTTCGAGGAGCGCGAGACGGGCCGGGGTGAAGCGCGGGTCGAGCACGAGCGCCCTGCGGAAGCTCAGCGCGGCGCGGGACTCCTGGCCGGTCTGCCTGAAGCAGCGGCCCAGATCAAAAAAGATGGCGGCCTGCGGAGGCGAGGATTCCATGGCCTGCTCAAAAAGTTTCGCGGCCTGAGCATATTCCCCGTCGGCGTAGCGCGCGCGGGCGTCGGCAAGCGTATCCGCCCGCAGGGGTTCAGCGCAAAAGATCGCGAGCGAGATCGCGAGCAGGGCGCATGCCCGAAAGGAGCAAGGCACAGGGGGAACGGGCGTCCCGCCCGTTTGGGCACACTCCCCCGCTGCAAAATCTGGAGGGCGCTGCTCCGTCAGCGCCGACTTCTCCAATCCAAAATATGGGACGGCACGGAGGCCATCCCTCCAGGAGGCAACCGGGAGGATCGGGTTATTTTTCATGGCGGAGTTCTTGGAGTGTGGAGAGGATGCGTTCGCGCTCTTCGGCCGACGGAGGGGCGGCTCCGCCCGCGGCGAATTTCGACTCGGCGTCGCTGGCGACGATCCGGTGCAGGGCGGATTTGATTTCCTCCGGGAAGTCCGAGGACGCGATCTTTTCCGCAAGGGACGGCTGATCGGCCGGCGCGTTGAAGCGGAGGGAGAGGAAGTGGACGGCCGCTTCGTAAAACGAGGCAGGATCCGCGCCGGACAGCCGCGCGAGCGCCTGGCGGGCACGCTTTTTTCTGGCGAGCGCCCTGCCGGCTTCGGAGGCGGAAAACCGGCGGACCGAGAAGAGGATCGCGGCGGCGAGCCAGACCAGCGCGAGCGCGGCATGGGCCGCAAGGAATTCTTTCCGGAAAAAGAGGGAGGTCCAATTCGAGGCGCCGCCGGACATGGCAGTGATGTCCGGAGTGGGAGCGGATGCAGGCGGCGGAGTGGCCGCAGTTCCCGCCGCTTGCTGCTGTGGCGCGGTCGCCGCGCCTCCGGCCCGGGCATCCACCGCGAGCGGTTCCTGCGTGAGCGTCACATATTTTCCCGCCGAGGGATCAAAATAGGAAAACCGGATCCCCGGCGTGCGGGTTTGATCCTGGCGGGCGATGAGCGGAAACTCGAACGTCTTCTCTCCCGTGAACCCGATCGCGTCGGCGGAATGAAATTTGTCCGAGGGCGGATACGTCCGCCATCCTTCGTCGCCCGTGAGCACGGGCGCGCCCATGCCCTCGAAATTCCCGCGGCCGGAAACCATCACGCGGAGGGTGACCGGTTCTCCGCCGCCGGCTTTTTTCGGCGACACCGCAGCCTCCATCGTGAACTTGCCGACGGCCCCGGAAAAGTCCTCCGGGCGGTCGTCCTTCGGCAGGGCCATGACGTCGAGCTTCTGCGCGGTGGTTTCGATCTTCACATCCTGGGTCTCTGTGAACATCCCCTGCGGGAGCGGGAAGTTGCTGAAGAAGGAATCGAATCCCTGCGGGGCTTTGCCGGGAACCTGGAGGCGGGCTTCGAGCGAGGCGGCCGGGATGTCCAGCACGCCGGCCTTGACCGGAGTGATCGCGCTCTGGAAGGTGAACGCCACATAGTTGGCCTCGTTCACAACCTGCTCGCGCTTCTCCGCGTTCGAGAATTTCTGCACCGTGAACCCCTCGCCGCTGAAATTCGGACGCTCGCCGACC
>Ga0194063_10001051_pt1 | contig 18551 bp, 17 predicted proteins | sample SepL3720m_MetaG_FD_155459 | JGI IMG/M metagenome (GOLD analysis project Ga0194063, IMG submission 155459) | Anoxic zone freshwater microbial communities from boreal shield lake in IISD Experimental Lakes Area, Ontario, Canada - Sep2016-L373-20m | ecosystem: Environmental > Aquatic > Freshwater... | reverse complement strand
TGCTCCTTTACCGGCCAATAAGGCGACCTGCCTTATTCTCGTTATATCTATTTCGTTAAAGTCTCGTTTCAAGTCGGGATCATAAGTCCCGTCTATCTCGTTCCCAGGGGATCTATATCCCCTTTGTCTCGTTCCCCTGTGGGATTGAGGGGAAGGCGGGAACGTCGAGGGTGTATCCTCGTTGACGGTTGGGTGGCGGGGCCGACTGTGGCGGGATGGTGGTCCAGGTCGTTGCTTCAAACACCAGGGTCCACGGGGCGGCTGGATCCTGGGGGTTGTGGTGGACCCAGGGCTGCAGCACGAAATACCCGCGCCACTGGCGGTTGACCGCTACGAAAAGCCGATGCGGCTCGGGCGCGCGGCTGAGTTCATCGGGTAACGTCTTTAGATTCCACGCCTGCGTGGCCTGCTCGCTGGCATCGCGTTTGTGCGCCAGCACGCCCCTTGACATCCACACGCCCAGATTCACATACCCTCCGATTCCTCAATTTCGAACAAGACCAATTTCAGACGGTGGCAGTGTTCTAATTTGCCCCGATCAAGGCGATTTCGGCAATAAAAAAAGATCGGAGGCAAGCGATGCAACAGTACAGGACTGATCACACGATCACCAAGCAGCCCGTGGATCCACAGCGCGTTCGCGCGATGCCAGCGCAGTTCGGCGCCGTGGATCGACGGCTGGTTTACCAGAAACACATCCGCCGCATGAGCGCAGAGCAGATCGCGCTATATGTCTTCCTGCAATGCGTCAGCGATGCCCAGGGACTCTCGTTCTACTCGGATGAACGCGTCTGCGAGGAGTTGCACTTCACTCACGACGAGCTATGGGAGGCCCGTGAGGCGCTGGTGCAGGACGCATTCCTGCTGTACCGCCGTCCGATCTATCAACTGCTGAACCTGCCCATGCCACGGGAGTGACCGATGGACCGCGACACGCACAACGCCTTCGCCGTGCGCCTGGGTCAACGGCACGCTCAACCGGTGTGGGAACTGCGACAGGCGGACGGGCAGCCTGTCGCGGAGGCGGAACGCTTTCTCCACACTCTGATCTTGCGGGGGCTCTCGCCCCGGACCCGGCGCACCTATGCCTATGATCTGCTGGCGGCCTACCGCTGGATGGACGAAGCTCAACGCCAGCCCCGGCAACTCGTCGGCGAACACCTGGTGGCGTTCATCGACTACCTGCAACAACCGCCGCCCGCCTCGCCGTCCACCATCAACCGGCGCCTGCGCCTGCTGCAACGCTTCGTTCAGTTCCTCACCGGAACGGCGCCCGTCGTCGAAGCCTGGTGCCAGCATAACCACGCACTGCATTTCCATTCCCGCTCCCGACGCGGATCTGTGCGCATCAAGGAACCCTACCGCGTTGTGCAACCGCTGAAGGACGCCCAGGTGCTGGTGTTCTACCGTAGCCTCAAAACCTGGCGCGATCGGGCCATGGTGCTGCTGATGTGGGCGGAGGGCATGCGGGCGGCCGAGGTGCTCAACCTCACCATCAACGACATCGATCCCAGCGGACAGAGCCTGCGCATTCTGGGCAAAGGCCGCAAGCAGCGCGTCATGCCCTTGGCCGACGCCGTGGCTTCTACGCTGCGCCTCTATGCCCAGGTGGAACGGCCCGCCACAGACTCCCTGTCGGTCTTTATCGTCCTCAAAGGTCCCCGGCGCGGCGCGCCCCTCAGCATGGATGGCCTACGTCGCATCTTCCGCTACCACCGCGGTAAGAGTGGCGTCACCCAGGCCAATCCCCATCGCTTCCGACACAGCTTCGGGGCCAACATGACCCGCTGCCGGGTGCCTCTGTTGGTGCTGGCCCGAATGATGGGACACAGTTCGCCGAACACCACCATGCGCTATGTCGAGATCGAGGATGTCGAACTGCGCGTCCACTATCGGCAGGCCCTCGACGTGCTTAAAACCCAAGGACTGCTCCATGAATATCCCTTTCCAACAGACCATTGACCTCTACCTGCGGCGCTGGAATCCGACGTTACGGCCCAGCACGATCCTGGGCAAGCGCGGCATCCTCAAGCTATTCACCCGTTATCTCCGTGAGCACTATCCCGAGGTTCAGTCCTTCAGCCAGTTGCAGCGCACACCCCATATCGACGGCTGGCTGGAACACATCCTCTACACGAAGCCCATCTCCCGAAACTGCTCTATCCGCACACTGCGCCTGTTCTTCGAGGACCTGACCCACTGGCAATGGGCCGACGCACCGCCCACGGGACTGCTCGACGATCAAGACTTGGCGCCGGAGGAAGTCTACATGCCCAGACCTCTGCCCACCGATCTCGATCAGGCTGTGCAGCAAGCCCTGATCGAAGCCAATACCTTTCCCGCCATGGGCTTGCTTCTCTTACGTTATACGGGCATGCGTATCGGGGAGATGATCGACCTGAATCTCCATGCCATGGAAGGCACCGGCCCCGACACCTACACGCTCCGCGTGCCTCTCGGCAAGACCCGTTCCGAGCGCCTCATCCCCCTCGACGCCCGTACCATCGCGCTGATCCAACGCATTATCGAACAACGCGGCTGCCGGCGAAAAAGGGGAGTACCCGCACCGTTCGCCCACTACCTGATGATCTCTGCCTTCGGACATCATATGCAACAGCAGAACTACAGCGCCAACCTCCAACAACTCACCGCTCATCTCCACAGCACCGAGCACATCCACTGCCACCGCCTCCGTCATACCTTCGCCACGGAAATGGCACGGGCCGGTATGCCGGTCCCGGCGCTGATGAAACTCCTGGGGCACAGAACACCCAAGATGACCATGCGCTACGTCGAGGTTGCCCAAGTCGATGTGCGTAAGGCCTACGACGAGGCCGTCGTCCAGTTACGGCTGATGCACACCGTTCAACCCCAGGCGTTGCCGCCTCACTCAGCCCTGCCGTCGCAGCCCGCCCCGGATCAACTGCTCAGCCTGATGGCCGCCACAATCGCCCGCCTCGAAAACCTACGCCGAGACACACACGATCCCGCTGAGGCCAAGCGACTCCTCCGCCTCGTCAAACGCCTGAGGAAAACCGCTTATGACTTCAAGGGCTTCCTCTGAAGAAGCGCCCCGCCACTGGTTAGGAAAAACGGTAGCCGATTGGCCAGTAAATGCTCCAAAGGACATGTGGGGACAGGTCCACTGAATCATATAGTCTGGAGGATTAAGGTTTCCCCACACTGATCCGGTAGAAGGCTTTGCCTATCCCTGGCACTTGGTCAGTATAAACGTTTACCGGCGGCGCGGCAGGTAGGTTCGTGGCGATGACATCAAAACTCGGCAGGATCAGGTTCGTCGCCCGATCAACTCCGTAGAACCGGTTCGAGACGCTGGTCCAATGGAGAACGAAACCAGACCCTTCCGGAAACAGGCTCGTAACTGACAGAACGGACGACCGGTTCGTGGGGTCGGTGCCTGCAATCCATTCCTGCCAGTTCAGCATGCCGTCATGATCCGCATCATTCGTCTCCGCAGCATTGAAGTTGTTCGTCCATCCGTATTGCGCCAGCCACCATTCTGGTGTTCCATTGGCCGCCAGGTTCTCGGCGAACAATCCGGTGATCGACGTGGCGCTTTGGACGATGACCGTTACAGTGCTCGCATTCAGATCACCGCTCGCGATGAAGTTGGTTCCCGGTCCCATCCACTGGCCGAAGTGATAGTAGACCTGGGGCGTGGCGATCAGAACCACGTTCGACCCGCATACCTGCCACCCGCTTGCGGGCCAGACGAGGCCAGGACCGACGTTGGTCGTGGCCAACCAGTAGTTGGTCGCCCACGACCAGGTCAGGGTCGTATCGTTAGTCAGGGTCAAGGACACGTTGGTGGTGTTGCAGCAGGCCGGGTTGTTCCCAGTCATGGCCCAACCGGTGCAAACATACTGCGTTTCCAGACCATCCAAGACCACCGGATTGGTGATCGCGCAGGTCACTTCCGTGCCGTAGGGGAAACTGTTCGTGATACAGACCTGCGCTTCACTACCGGTTGCATAGACCGGATGCACGGCACCATAGGAGTTGAATGTCGCATTCGATGCCATGTTCATGTACACGGCCCAGACCCAGTTGGAGGAGCGAAGGCCAGCCGTGATTCGGATTTCGTCGAGTACGCCGTTAAACGTTTCTCCCGATGACTCACTGTAGGCACCTAGAAGCAGCGCGCCGGCGGTATCGGAAATCGTCCCTTTCGTGGTGGTCTGGGGAGTCCCCACTTGCATTCCGTTGACGTAGAAGTAGACCTTCTTGTTGATCAGGTCCGCTCGTGTCGCAACATGATACCAAATACCTGTGGAGAAGGTGTAACTTGCCGACAAGGTTTCCAATGCACCGCTATCCTTCAGCAAGAGCCAGAGTTTCGTGCCCGAGGAATCCACCCGAAACCGATACGCGCTATTCCCGTCCTTGTTGAGGATATTGCGGTACCCTGTGAATGAAGAGCCGTTCATCCAAGCCTCCAAGGTCAGACTACCAGTGACCGAGATACTGGGCGAATCCGGGACAGAAATGGAGTCACCGCTGGCGTCCCACATTCGTCCGCCGCCGATGCGTCCATCCGCGACTGTGGTGCCGCTATTGACGGTTCCATTATTCCGATACGGCGTCGAGTCTATCATGTCACTCAGGTGCCAGACTCCGACGTATCCGCCTATCCACGTCGCCCCGTCGGTTGTGCAGGGGAGTTGACTGGTGTAGGACGGATCGCCCCACTTGGCCAGAATGGCGCCTGATCCGTCGCCCGGTATCGTCGGCACCTGCACCCAGAGATAGCACGGACCATTAGTGTTCCACGATTCGATCTCGTAGTTCAGCGCATTGCCAGCCGCGTCCTGAAATCGCAAGTCCCAGCCGTTGGTGGAGAGGAACGGGTGGGCGGCGAAGTTCAACCCACTACCGCCAACATTGTTGCTCAAGACAACCAGCACCGGGAAGTTCGTAAGGATTTCGCTTCCCTGGTAGTCCGTGAAGCGAATCTCCATGCCGAAACCCACGGGCGCGGCCACCTGCATTCCGTCGTGCGCCGAGATCGTAATGAGCGTGTGTCGATCAATGGCAAAGTGGGCGGCGACCGACCGGGGCCGATCCATCGCGACGGCAATGCGGTTACTGTCGATGGAGCATCCATTAGTGTCGCCGCTCCAGTAGTCGAAATGCGAATGTGGCGCGGGCGTCGCCGTGAGCGTCACGTTGGAGTTGGCTGCCTGCCAGTCACTCGCCACATCGACGCTCCCGCTGACCGCCACGCCGGTATCCAGCCAGTAGTTCGTCTGCCACTGCCAGGTAATCGAAGAACCGGTCGACAGTGTGAATGGTCCGGTGTTGGTTCCCGTGCCCGTTGGTGACACACTGCCCGACCCTGACCAGCCTACGCAGACGCACTGCGTGGTTCCATTGAAGACGGGCGAGTTCGTGACCAAACAGGACATGGGAGTGTCGGCGTCGTAGTAGTTGGTGCCCACGGGCGGATTTGCTCCCCCATAGGCCGACTGGACAAGGAGACTGCAACCCTGAAAGACCCGGATGTCATCAAACCAACACCGGATGCCGGAAGTGTCCTGTCGAGTGATGCCGTGGGAGAACCTGATAAGGAAGTCTGCGTCATACGCGATGCCGATCTGCTTTACGGCAGCATCCAAGTCCACGCGAACATACCGCCAGTCACCGGTTGTCAGTTCTCTGACCGTGAACCAGTTTGTCCCATTCTGACTAATCGCCACCGATGCGGCTGACGCCCAAGTCATTGCATACCAGAAGTCAAGTACCACGTTGGTGGCATCGGCCAAGTTGATGGTAAGTATGGCGGTCTCGTTGCCGTAGGCGGAGGTGGAGTACCCAGGATCGAGTTCGAGGCAGTTGGTGCCAGTGGGGCGTGGGCTTCCCGGTTGAACGCGAAGTGCCCCGGGGGCCGCAGTGGAAAAACTCCAGTAGGAGCCCAAGGCGCTCATGTCCCCACACTCGAAGTCCTCCAGGAACGGAACCGACGCCGCTGTGACAGGTTGGATGATGTGAAAGTTGCCAGAATAGCCGCTGCTGTCAATCCCGCCCCCCGCCTGATCCATGAGATTGCTGGCCAGATCCAGTATGTCAGGCCCGATTTGCAGTGTGTAGGCGCCGCCAAAACACTGCGGTGATGGGAATTTTAGAAGGAATGTCCTGTGGTCTCCAGTGTCCACGATGGGCGTAGCGGAATCCAACGGCGCGTCGCCAATCGGACTCCTAATCCAGACATCCGAGGCGGAGAAGGTATCGGGAAGAATCTGTTCGCTGAACGTGACGATTACATTCGTGACCGGTCCCGTGACCGATCCAGTCGGACTCTGGCTGACAATCTGAGGCCCAAATACGTCGGTCCCACTGGCAACTCGTATGTCATCTAGCCTCAAATGAGCGCCACCGTCATATATGTAAGAACCAGACTGGTGCGCAAACCTGATAAGGAAATTGTTGTCATAAGCGAGGCCAAAGCACCTGACAATGGCATCCAAGTCCAGACTTATGTGATGCCAGCCCGTATCCAAGCCACGCACCTGATGCCAATTCGTGCCGTCCTGACTGACCGCCACATCAGTGTTGTAGTCATAGTTGGGCCTGAAATACGTGAAGTCTAATGTCACATTGGTCGCTCCGGCCAGGTTGAGCGCTAGAATAGCCTTCTCGCTTCCTCCGGTAAGTGACCCTATCTTTAGACAGTTCGAACCTGTGACAAGGGGACTTTCCGGAGCAATAGTAATGGCGCCTCCGCCTGTCCGGTCAAAACTCCAGCCAGCAAGGGAATCCAGAGTTACTGACTCGAAACTTTGCACATACGGGATTCCGACCGAGGTTCCTGTAAGTGTGAATTTGGAAACAAATGCGTCCGACTGTTCCCCGTTTGTCCCATTGCCATTCTGATTCATTTGCCGGCCAACGGTGTCCTCAACATCAGGGCCCACAGTATAGTGGTAGACTCCGGGCAGCGTCTGCTGATTGAATGAGACCGTGAATGTTTGGTTATCCCTAGTGATGATCGAAGTCACCGCCATGTGGCGGCCGACCGGGTCAAGGAGTTGAACGTCGTTGGTGGCGAACGTCGTCGCGTTCATGGGCCGGTTGAAGGTTACGGTGAAGTGGTCGAAGGGCGAGAACAACGGCGAAGTCGGGGTGTGAGACCGGACGCGCGAGAAGAATAGGGGTCAACCCTTAAACGATAAATTTGACGCCTCTCTGGCTTTCTGCCTCATGGCGCCCAGTTCCGCTCCCTTCCGCAGGCCTCCAATTAAGCCCATCCAATATGTCCCGAATAATCATTCTCGCCCTATTGAAATCACCCCTGCACAGGGAGCGGCTCTCGGCCTCGTCTTCCTTGAAGCCAAGGTCAACAAGCGCACGGCGGTACTTGTGATAGGCCGTCCAATCCTTTAGTTGCACAACAATGTCGACATCCATAGTGGCACGGCGGCATTCAATATTGCGCATGTGCCAGAACAGTAGATCCCGGGCAAATGCACCCAGCAGAAGCACATTCAACCCCTGCGATTCCGCTACAGTGGCAAGTTTCGAAAGGGTCAGGGCCCGTTTTTCATCCACGGGGTTCAATAATGTCACGCAAGTATCGCTCATACACCCTTTGTGCAGTTTCCATATTTCGGTCAATCTCGCTTGCAATCAGATCGGCGTATACGATCAGCGGATGAACGCAACTCTCCCGGACACCAACAGGCCAGGCACCCCAGAACATTTTGAGCACTTCAACGTCGCCACGAGGATCAGAGCGCAAGTCGGCATCGAGGATGACCCGACGAAGTTCGCCGCGGCTGTAGATCGTGGCCAATTCAGGCTTTAGGAAACCGGTCAACGTGGCCGCCGCCACTTCTCCCCCCCAATAGTTGCCCTCCCCGAGAGATGAAACATCCTTCCACCAAGCCCCCCCTTTTGACCGATATCGTCGCGTCACCATCTTGGGTCGCAAACGCTCAACATAAGCCGCCACCCATTTCTCAAAAAGCTGCTTGCGATTGACCAGAAACCGCAGATTTTCATCTTCAATGACATATCCCAATTCCGTTAAACTTCCGAGAATGGCCACGATTGATCCCAATGCGACACCGGTCTGCGCTTGAATCGTCCGGATCGTCTGGTTCAGTAGGGCCTTCTTCCCGCTTCCCTGATAGGGATCCGCAAGGAACGCAAAAATGACCTGGATCCCCGCGCGATGAAACACACGCCCGGGATCGGAAACAAGCGGAACAACCACCTTCTTCTTGCCGACAATGATAAGTTGCAAGCCGGGAAGGTTAAGATACGCATTCCCAGATATGTCAAGGAAGGCAATCTCGTTTCCACACAGAATGTCCGCCTGTGGCGCGGTGATATGCTCACAAACCAGTAGAAACGAGCGCCCGATCTTCTTCAGAGCCAGTACCCGTTCAATGGTAACTTTGCTGAGAATACGGCGGACGTGGATTTGTACTGGATAGGTCTTTCCGTTAAAGCCGATGGTCAGATCAGCCGGGAATGTTCCCTCACGTGGATCTGATGGACTTTCACACTTTCCCCACGACAGCCCCTTACAGACCGGTGCCGCCTCTAACGCCCGCCGTATGGTATCGAGTTCAACGTTCATAACTCACCTCGTGTTCAATATTTATCATTGTTCATCGCGAGTGAACAAGAATAATTATTGAACAGCCCTTAAACGATAAATTCAACGCCTCTCTGGCTTTCTGCCTCATGGTTCCCAGTACCCGAAGACTTCACCGGTCGCTGGAATTCAGAACCCCAGACCAGGTTCACCGGGTGGCGGCGTGAAAATTCCCACCCCCCTCCTCCGGAGGAGGGGGGTGGGAATGGGGCTTTGCCCCACTTCGATAGGACATAATAAGGATGATATGCAAGGTGTCAAAGTGACAACTTTAAATCAGGACTTGACCCAACTTGCGCAATCACTTGCTTCCCAAAGTGCGGTCCTAAATAATGAACACGACGGATCTCCCTGATATCCTGCATAACTCGTTGGCCTTCAACTCCTGAATTCTGAATTCGGCGCGAGTGCAATATTTTGCAATCGCACCCTATCCGTTGACAACGGTTCCGTTTTGTCTTCCGCGGCCCACCCTTCTCTGTTACTCTCGCCGTATGAATTCTCTCTTCGAAGCAGCAAAAGAGGTCTGCGACTTCATGGCCGCGCAGCACTGGCAATACTGCCTGATCGGAGGGCTTGCCGTCCAGCGCTGGGGAGAGTCTCGATCAACTCAGGACGCCGACCTGACGTTGCTGACGGGTTTCGGAGAGGAAGAACGCTTTGCCCGCGCCCTGCTGACCCACTTCAAAGGCCGCATCGGGAACGCCCTTGAGTTTTCGCTGGCCAACCGGGTTCTTCTCATCCACTCCACAAACGGAAGGGATCTGGACATAGCCTTCGGCGCCTTGGGCTTTGAAATCGACATGATGGAACGTGCCACCCTGTTCGAATTCGCGCCGGGAGTGATACTCCCGACATGTTCGGCCGAAGACCTTTTCGTGATGAAAGCCTTTGCTGCCCGCCCTCAGGATTGGATGGACGCAAAAGGGATTGCCGTCAGGCAAGGTTCGGCGCTGGATCAGGCGTATATCCTGGCTCACTTGTCGGAACTGGCGGCGCTCAAGGAAGCTCCAGAAATCGTTGACCAGGCCCGAGCAATATTGCGGGGTGTAGCATGAAGCGGCCTACGCGCGACCAGGAGTTGACCATCGTTAAACAGTGGATAAGAGCCGCTCCTGCCCTCACCGAGCAGCGCCACAAGGAACTTCACGACCGTCCATACGATTGGACGACCGTTGACGCATTACTTGAGATAGGCACCCGTTTTGGGCGTCCTCGCTTTGCGGAAGGTCTGGTTGAGATGCAGCGCCTGTTCATGCGGGGCGCGCAGAAAGATAACGCTCCGGTAACAATCTGGAAAGAATAGGGGTCAACTGACTAGCGGGGGAAGTTGGAAAGGCTTCAGGATCTGCTTCTCGATTTGCTTCTGCCGGTCCGTCAAGGCGGGGGATGGGGCTGTGCGGGATGATTCAATGAAATCGAGATACTCATCCATGGTGAGACGGGGCGGAAGCGTGATTATGATGGATGCCGTTTTTTTCATGGAGATTGCAACGCCTCGACGTATTCCTTGACGAGGGTGTAGGTGCGGGGATTCCCGAACCGGTCGCAAAGCGGCAGGATATCGGATTCAAGATCCAGATTGTTAATCACGGTCAAATAGGCGATATCAGGCAGGTCTTTGCCCTGACGCTTGACTCCTCCCTGCGCCAGTGCAAAAATCTTCATCGCGATCAAATCCTTGAGCGCCGGGACTTTGAGTTCGTGTTCATGCAATCGGACAGTGACCGCGTTGCTCAAGAGTCTCTGCATGGTCCCGGCGTCAACGCGCAGAAAGTCAATACGAAGCGGATTCCCGGGCATGGTGAAAAAAACAACATTCTCATGCACGGCGACGTTTGTGAAGCCTTCCTGCGTCATGACTTGTTTCACGCGACCCAGTTCATCTCCTGAAATCATGAAGTCCACGTCAAGCGTGTTGCGCGAGTAGCCATAATGGTTGACGGCAAATCCCCCGATCAGGAGGCAATGCACATTCGCCGCCGGAAGCCGGGAGGACACGATTGCGAAGACAGTCTCCAGATGTTTCATAAGCGAAGATATTGCTCGCGATCCGCAGATTTCTCAAGATGCAAATCCTTTTGGATTACTTCTTGATTCGTGCCGTCGTCCTTGATCCATGGATGGTTACGTGATCACGTGACAGATTAGGTGAAGAACCTCGACCGGAAGAATAGCGAGACATTCACGAGCCCGATCAGTACTGGCACTTCCACCAGGGGGCCAATCACGGCCGCAAACGCCGCACCATGGTTGATCCCGAACACGCCTACAGCCACGGCGATAGCCAGTTCAAAATTGTTGCTGGCGGCCGTGAAGGAGAGGGTTGCCGACTTGGCGTAGTCGGCGCCCGCCTTGGCGCTCATCCAGAAACTCACCAGAAACATGGCCACAAAATAAATCAGCAGCGGCACGGCAATCAAAACTACGTCACCGGGCTTGGCAATGATCTTCTGGCCCTGCATGGAGAACATCACCACAATCGTGAACAACAGGGCGATCAAGGTCATGGGCGAGATTCTGGGTATGAATTTCGAGTGATACCAGTCCTTGCCCTTCGCCTTAACCAGGATAAGGCGGGTAAGCATGCCGGCAATGAACGGAATCCCCAGATAGATGAACACACTTTCCGCAATCTGCTTCATCGTCACATTCACCACCACGCCCGAAAGCCCAAGTAGAGGCGGGAGTTTCGTTACAAACAGCCAGGCAAAAAGGCTGTAAAACAGAACTTGGAAAATCGAGTTGAACGCCACCAACCCCGCGCAATACTCCGTGTCCCCTTTTGCCAGATCGTTCCACACAATCACCATGGCAATGCAACGCGCCAGACCGATCATGATCAACCCGATCATGAACTCAGGCTGACCGCGCAAGAATACAATGGCCAGCGCCGTCATGAGGATGGGGCCAACAATCCAGTTCTGAACCAGACTCAACCCGAGCACTTTGTAGTCCCGGAAGATGTCCCCAAGTTCTTCATACTTCACCTTGGCCAGGGGCGGATACATCATCAGGATCAGTCCGGCCGCTATCGGGATGCTGGTTTGAGTTCCAGCCGGACGCAATGAGCCGATCCAGTTGCCGAAGGCGGGCACCACATAGCCCAACGCAACTCCAACCCCCATCGCCAGAAAGATCCAGAGCGTGAGATAGCGATCCAGAAAAGACAATTGTTTGGTGATTCTTTCAGACATATTCGATCTTCCTCTATATTTCTCCTACAACGACTCCAAAACTTCCGGACACTTCTCCACAAACTTCCTGATCTCGTCCCTTACCCGCCGATAACAATCCAGCTTTTCTTCGTCCGTCTTCGCGTCCCTCGCCAGACGGGGCGGATCCTGGAATCCCACATGCACCACCTTGGTTTTACCAAGGAAAAGCGGACAGGACTCGTGTGCGTTGTCACAAACCGTCACGACGTAGTCGAGCTCAACATCCTTCAGTTCATCCACATGCTTCGAGTGGTGCTCGGAGATATCCACCCCTGCCTCTGCCATGACCTTGACTGCATTGGGGTTCAATCCATGCGTTTCGATTCCAGCGGAATACGCCTCGATTACATCCCCTTTGAGGTGCCGTGCCCACCCCTCAGCCATCTGACTGCGGCATGAATTGCCGGTGCACAAAAACAAAACCTTCAAACGTTTATTCAAAAAATCCTCCCGCATAGAGTCTCCCTATTTTCTTCACAAATCGCCTTCAACCGCTTGCCGTCAGCGGCAATTGGGTTCGCTCCTTCCAGTTCCTTAAACAGTATCGCCAGCATCTTACCCGTCGCGGGTGCCCGGAAGTCGCGGGACAACCGGTAATACATCCAGCGCCCTTCCTTCCGGCTCTCCACCAGCCGAGAGGCGCGCAGAATCGACAGGTGCTTCGACACCGTTGATGGCGCCAACTCCAACAGGGCAATCAGTTGACAGACACACAATTCCCCGCCCCTGAGTGCGCACAACGCCCTCAACCGGGTTTCGTCGCCCAACGCCTTCAGCACATCCAGTTGATCCCGCATGGTCGCTCCTCCTGCCGACTGGCAAATTCATACTTCGTTATATGGCGAAATATAACAGATCAGAATAGAGCGTCAATGAATTTATCCATGACTGTGCCCGGGGATCTGCTCAGGAGGCGAATCTGGGGCGATCAGATGGGTGTCCCCCATCCGTGTTAAGTCTGGCGAGAAAGGCGGCAGGAGAGATTATCGGAATATCATGGATACTAGGTTTCGGAAAGTGACGGACATTCCCTGTTATGATCGGGACCTGCAGACTGAGGCCGGGTTTTCCGGCGGACTTCACGAGCCGAATGAATTAACGCTTATCGCCAAGTAACGATCTCGTTTAGCGGGAGCCTCGGCGAGGTGCGTTCGGGACGCGAGGCTGGCCAGCCGACCGTGATAAGCGACTGGGGAATAATGTCCGACGGCCAGCCGACGAGACGGCGCACCTCCTTGGGGCGGATCCAGCCGATCCAACAGGTTCCCAGCCCCAATTCCGTCGCCTGCAGCACCGCATGCTCCCCGGCAATGCCCAGGTCCAAGAGTGGATAGTCAACATGGGACAGGAGAGGCGCCACTTTGTGCGTGATCAGGGACTTCCTGATGCCCAGCACGAGAATCACCGGCGCTTCCAGAGCCCAAGTCATCCGAAGCCCCGGCAAGGTCCCCTCCTCCAACAACTGTCGGCGCAACCCGGCCTCCGTGGCCACGGCAAACCGCCAGGGCTGCCGGTTGCAGGCGGAAGGCGCCAGCCGTGCCGCCTCAAGGATCTGCTCCAGCGCCGCGCGCGGCACCGGATCAGACCGGTACGCACGGCAACTGAAACGCGACGCAACCAAGTTTCCAAATTCGCTCATCAATAGGCTCCTCCCTGCCGAATACTATCGGACACCTTGCCCCGGTTAACAAGACTGTACAATGTCGGAAGCACGATCAGCGTCAACAGCGTCGAGGTAATCAGCCCGCCCATGACAACCACCGCCAGCGGTCTTTGGATATCCGCCCCCGACCCCGTGGCATAGAGCATGGGAACATGCCCGATAAAGCTGGTCAGGGCCGTCATCATCAACGGACGGAACCGCAGGGTGCATCCCTCGCGAACGGTCTCCGAAACCGACCGGCCGCGTTCACGTAATTGCCGGAAAAACGCCACCAGAATGACGCCATTCTGAACGGCAATGCCGAGCAGCACGATAAACGCCACCGCGGCCGAAACCGACAGTGGCATCTTGAAGGCCACGACCGCGATCACCCCGCCGATCAGCGCAAAGGGCAGATTCAACAGGACCAGAAGCGAGTTAACAACGGAATCCAGCGCCAGATAGAGAAACAGCAGGATCAGCAGGAGCGCCACCGGGAGCACCAGTGAAAGCTGCCGCATCGCCCGCTGCTGGTTCTCGAATTGCCCGCCATACTCGACGAAATACCCCGATGGCAGTGCTTTGACCAGAGGCGCCAACCGCGCCTGAACATCCCGGACATATCCACCCAGATCCCGCCCCCTCACATTAGCCTCGACGACCACCCGCCGGATTCCGTTCTCCCGACTGACCTGGGCAGGGGCCTCGACACTCTGGATATCCGCGAGTTGTGAGAGTGGAACACTCACCCCGTCCGGCGCCCGGATCAGCACCCTCCCAATCTGCGGGATATCCGCACGCGCTCCCTCTGGAAACCGGACCACAATCGCAAACCGACGCTGCCCCTCGATGAGGGTTCCTGCCAGTTTCCCTGCCACCGCGGTCTCGATCATCTCATTCACGTCCGCCACATTGATCCCGTAGCGCGCCACGGCGTTCCGGTCGATGACCACATTGATCTGGTTCATTCCCGAGATCTGCTCAATCTTCACATCCCGGGATCCCTCGACCGATTGCATGACCGGCGCAATGCGATCCGCAGTCTGCTTCAACACCTCAAGGTCAGGCCCGAAGACTTTAACGGCCAAGTCACTTTTCACGCCCGATATCAGTTCATTGACCCGCAGGGCAATCGGCTGGGAAAAGGAGTAGCGCAACCCCGGAATCACCGCCAGATCCTGCTGGATCGCCTCGACGAGTTCAGTTTTGGTGCGATCACTCCTCCATAGCCGGCGTGGTTTCAGCGTGATGAATACATCCGTCTGCTCCGGGCCCATGGGATCCTCCGAGATCTCGGCGCGCCCTGTTTTACTGATCACCGTTTCGATCTCCGGGAACTTCTGCAAACGCTGTTCGATCAACCCGGCCACACGCGCGGATCCATCCAGCGAGGCGTTGGGCAGACGCACCACATTAATGGCAATGGCGCCTTCATCGAGCGGCGGCATGAACTCCGTGCCGATCATCGGCACCAGCGCCACGGCGGAGAGCAACACCGAAAAGGCAAGCCCGAGGGTTACCGCCGGTCGTTTGACCGCATGATCCAATATCCGCACATACCCCGCATGGATCCACCTGATAATCCGGAATTCCTTTTCCGGCGTCGGCCTCAAAACCGAGGCCGAGATGACCGGAATCACTGTCAGAGCCACCCCCAGTGAAACGAGCAGTGCGATGAGCATGGTCAAAGCCATGGGGGCAAACATCTTGCCTTCAATCCCCTGCAGAGTGAACAACGGCACCAGGATCACCGCAATAATGAACACGGAGAACGCCACGGGCCGGGCCACTTCCACCACCGCACCCGCCGCAATCTGCCGACGGTCCAAACCGCCAGAATCCTCCGCCAGATGACGCCTGATATTCTCCACCACCACAATCGAGGCATCCACCACCATGCCCACCGAAAAAGCCAGTCCTCCCAGGCTCATCAGGTTTGAACTCACTCCCGTCCACCCCATGACGATAAAACTGATCAGGAACGTGAACGGCAGGGAAAACACCACCACCAACGCGGTTCGTAATTCAGCCACAAAGAGGAACAGAATCAGAATAACGAAGATGCCGCCTTCCAGCGTGGCATCGACAACGGTTCGTATGCAGGCCTCTATCAGTGAGGTGCGATCATAGAAAATGTTGACGCGAACCCCGGCAGGCAAGGCGCCATCCAGTTTCCCGATGGCGGTCTTCACGCGGCTGACCACGTCCTGGGAGTTCTCGCCTTTCAACATGATGATCATACCGGCAACCACTTCCCCCTTGCCATCCCGCGTCACCGCGCCCTGGCGCGGCTCGGAACCGATGACGATATCGGCCACATCGCGCAAGTAGACGGGCGCCCCATCCTTCGACTTGAGAACAATACTCCCGATGTCAGGAAGATCCCGCAGCAGTCCCACTCCCCTCAGGTAGAATTGCTCCCAGCCGCGAACCAGGATTCCGCCCCCCGCATTGGCATTATTACGCTCCACCGCCTCGACAACCTCTCTCGCCGTCAACCCGTACTTGAGCAGGCGTTCCGGCGCGATCAGCACCTGATACTGCTTCACGTACCCGCCAAAACTGTTGACCTCATTGACACCCGCAATGGGCTTCAACCGCGGTGCAATCAGCCAGTCCTGGATCGTGCGCAGTTCCATGGCGCTGTATCGGGCTCCCTCAACCGTGTACTGCAGGATTTCCCCCAGGCCCGTACTGATGGGCCCCAGCGTCGCCTCCACCCCCGGCGGCAGGCGTTCCTTCGCAAGGGCTAGTCGCTCCAGCACGACTTGTCGAGTCCAGTACGTATCGGCACCGTCCTCGAACACGATCACGACCTGCGAGAGTTCCGCCTTGGACAGCGACCTTACCTGCTTGACCCGGGGCAGGCCACCCATCACCTGCTCGATGGGATAACTCACCCGCTCTTCGACATCGACAGCCGCCAGGCCGGGAGCCTTGGTCAGAATCATAACCTGCACGTTGGTGACATCGGGGAAGGCGTCTACGGGAAGGTTCTTCCACGCCAGGATCCCGAAGGCCGTGAGCCCCACCGCCCCCAGGATGATGAGTAGCCTTTGTTTCAGTACAAACCGGATTATTTTATCAAACATGATGATATCCCCCTCAGTCAGCACAGCCGGCGCCCATTTTTTCACGCAATATGTCCGACTTGAGCAAGAATGCCCCGTCTATTACGACCGTTTCGCCAGCCTGCAATCCATCCAGGATCTCAACCATTCCCGGAAAGTCGCGTCCTCGCCGCACGTCCTGCCGGACAAAGAAATCGTCCTTCCAGTGCTTGAATACGAATGACTTTCCCTCATCGGAGAACACGGCGGATTGCGGCGCAACGAGAACCGTTTCTCCATGGGTACCACCCAGTGACAGGAAGGCATCGCAGAACATACCCGGCCTCAACTCTGAGGTCGCATTGGCAACCGTGGCCCGAACCTTGATGGTGCGGGACTGCTCACTCATGGTCGCGCCCACATAATCAAGGATCCCGGCAAACTGCCGATCCGGAAACGCGGCCACGGTGATGGACACCGCCACGGGGCCGCGCTTCTCGGCGGCCAGCAGGGCCGCCAGATCCCGTGAATGCACATGGGCCCATACCCAAACCGTGGACAGGTCGGAAAGCACCATCAGATCAGCGCCGGGAGCGGCCATTTCGCCGGCCACGGCGTGCTTCTCGATAATCGTTCCGGCAGCAGGTGCTCGCACAGGCAGGAGTCCCCTCCCCTCACCCGGCAAACCCTCCCGAATCCCTGCCAAATCCTTTTCGGTCAAGCCCAGCACGCGCAGGGTCTGCTCGGAGACCTTTAAGTCGGTCCGGTGCTGCTCATAAACGATCTGCGCGTTGATCATATCCTGCTCGGACCCCACCCTCTGCTCCTTGAGCTTCGTTTCCCGCGCCAATATCTTTTCCGACAAAGCGCTCAGTGTCCGATTGCGTTCGTAGTCCGCCAGAGCTTTGCCAAGTTCGACGCTCGCAAGGGTAAGCAACAGATCCCCGGCGTTCACACGCGCTCCGATGTCGGCCGACACACGGTCGATGACACCGGCAATTCGGGGACTGATGTGAACGGTCGCGTTCTCGTTCAACGCCACTTCCCCGGTGGCGGGCAACACGGCCGACACGTTCAGTCGCGTCACCGCCTGCGTCCGCATCAGTCCCCGGCCGTCTTCCCCTTTCATCAGGCTGGCATCCAGTTTGACGACACCGGGTTCGTACCGGCATTCGGCGCACTGATAGATAGGAATGGCATGCTCACACGGGACGGAAACCCGTTCTTCAAGGGAGACCGGCGAGGACAGCGCCACGGGTTCGGCCCGGGGCTGAGATTTTGGTTCAGATTGTTGCCGTCCGCATCCCCCCGCGAGTGCCACGAGAGCCATCAGGGCGTACCGCCCTGCGGTGATGGTTGATGTATTCTGATTGAGTGTCATGATAATTCTCCTGATTTGTTTAGTGAATGGTGTTCAATGAGATGCCGGTCAAACGCTCCACATCGGCGGCCGACTTGTGACAGGAGGCAAGAACATCCAGATAACGGAGTTTTGCCTCGCCGACCGTCCGCTGCATATCCAACACCTCAAGATACCCGATTTTCCCCGCCCGATACCCAGCCTGCGCGGCTTCAAAAGCCTGCTGGGCGCCCGGCAGTAACTCCGCCTGAAGGGCCAGCGCCTCAGCCCGCGCCGCCTTGAGCCGGTTACTCGCTTCAACCAGATCGGTGGCCACCCGTAAACAGGCGGCGCGCTGCTCATACTCAACACGACTTATCTGATGCCTCGCGGCATCAAGGTTCCCGACCTTGCGGTCGAACAACGGCAGCGGCAGGGAAATCCCTGCCGTCGCCGCATAAGTGCCGTCTTCCTCAAAACGGCGGACGCCAGCACTAACCTGAATATCGGGATACCGGTTCGCCCGTGCCAACCCCAGCGTATCCCCGGCCCGAACCACCTCCTCTCGCCACCGCGCCAACTCCGGCACGTTATCCGGCAACACCGGCGGGGTCTCCCGGGCCGGAAGGTTGCCGATATTGTCCAATTTACCACCCGCCAACTTGAAGACCGGCCTTGTGCT
>Ga0194063_10001050_pt1 | contig 18567 bp, 24 predicted proteins | sample SepL3720m_MetaG_FD_155459 | JGI IMG/M metagenome (GOLD analysis project Ga0194063, IMG submission 155459) | Anoxic zone freshwater microbial communities from boreal shield lake in IISD Experimental Lakes Area, Ontario, Canada - Sep2016-L373-20m | ecosystem: Environmental > Aquatic > Freshwater... | reverse complement strand
GCCTTTCATTTTGTGTGTGTTCGGTTCGGTTTTAATGCCGCTCCCACACACCGCAATCATAGCTTAACCACTGGCCTGATTTTCCGGGTCCGGCTCATATGACGTGACCAAACAAAAAAGCCGCGCCTGCGGTGTAGGTGATGCCGCCATGCGCATTGCTGCCCATGTTGACATTGTAGATGCCGTTGGCATTTGCACCTTCGGGATCCACCGCATTGAGAAACTCGCCATACTGCGCGTTGGTGACTTCGTATTTGCCGATCTGGTAGGCGTAGGAGTAGGCGACCGCGCCGTAGCCGGTGCTGTCCGCTGCATTTCCGGCATGGCCGACGTTAACCCAGTCCATCGCGACGGAGGCTGAGGCCGAGGTGACGAGTGCGGCAGTGGCCGCGAGGGTGAGGGTATTTTGAATTTTCATAAAGGGCAGCTGACCTGCGTTAAACTACGGTTAGGCCGCACCTCGGAAAAGTGGAAAATATAACATATCGCGACCCATCTTATGCAAATTTTGCACTAAGTCGCGTCACGAAGGCTTCCACAGCATCTCGACCGGCACGCCGTGTTTCGCCGCCGTCTCAAGAATGAGTTTCGCATCGCTGGCCCGGCGCTCGATTTCCTCACCGAAGTCAGCACCGAGTTCTTGGAAGTGGTCGGATAGCGTTTTGAGTCCCATTTCCACGTCCGCACGGTTCTGCTGGGCTTCTCGTCCGGCGTCCACGGTCACACGCTTGGGCGGCACGGAGGAAATCTTCCACCAGCCTTCGATGGGCGGTAGGAGTCCGCAGTTAATCGCGTCTCCGATCACGTAGGTCCACACCGGTTTGATGAGACGGCGTTCTAGGATCATCTGGCGGAATGAAAACCGGCGGTCGGCTTTGGCGACGATCAAGCGCACGCCTGCGCCGCCGATCTTGCTGGAATCCGCCGCGAACTCGAAGGGAATCACTCCCAAAGCCGAGTCACGCCGTAGGTGCTCCAAGAAGCCGATGAAGGTGGGAGATGGGCGATTGGACTGGAAGCTCTCGATGGATTCGTCGGGTTTGAGCGCCACCAGCTTGCCGCCCACAATCTTCTGGAGCGTGATTGGATCGCTTGGGTCATTGCCACCTGTTGCGCCACCGACCACGAAGTCGCCGTTGTCATCGAGTTCGCCACGGGCGGTTTTGAGCACGCGGGAAATATCGGCGTTGTCCTTCACCGCATGTTTTTCCAGCGCCAACAGCTCGATCTCATCGAGCACGTGGTTGATCGAGTGCTGGATTGTCGGATGCGATCTCACGCCACCTGCCCATTCCGGCTCGTGGATATGGAGAATCGAGGCGGATGATAGATCGCGGGAACTGCCATCGTCTTCCAAGGCCCGGTAGAAGATCGGTGCCCCCCAAGCATCGAGACCCACGCCGTCGAGAGTTTCCCTGGAGCCGAACTGGTCGCCGATCCGGTGGGATTCGATCAACTGGATGCGTGGTTCACCCTCGGCGTCGCGGGTTTTGTGGACGAAGTATTCGCCGTCGATGTCGATGCCCCGGCAGACGAGCGCCTGGCATTCCTCGAAGGAAAATCGGCGAGTCACCTCGCAGCGGGCCGACCAAAGAGCGAAGTAGGCTTCGGCGGCGCGGTTCCAGTCTGGACTGGCCGACTGGGCCTGCACGCGGATGCCGTCGCCGGTCGAGTAGATCGCCATGTTGGCAACCAGTTCGCGGACGAAGCCCGAGTTCTTGTGGAGGTAACGCGACTTGCGGACCAATTCCGAGCGCACACCCGGCGTGAGTTCGTGCCGTGCGTCCGTGGGTGCAAACCCCGGAACCAATCCACGGCGAGACGACCAGTTGGCAGACTCGAAGGGTGATCCCCATGCCTTGGGGACCAATACCGGCGGCAGCCATTTGAGGGCGAAGGATTTGAGCGGATTCATTTCGGCAGGTATCCGGAGACTTGCGACACGGCGACGGTGCGAGGTTTGCCGTAAGTGGCTGGGTCCAGAATCCGCAGTGCGTGGGCACATTCCTCAATCACCTGATCGATGGGCATGGTGAACTGCTTGGTGGCAGAGCTGCCCGCCTCGTTCCAAGTCATGAGAGTTTTGCCCTCGATGAGAAATTCCTTAGCCCGCGATTGGATGGCGAGCACCTCGGAAATCGTGAAGCCGGTGATGAAGAGTCCGCGTGCCATGACTTATTTGCCTTTCCAGGTGGCATTGCGCCCCCGCGTGTCGATGTGGACGAAGCCGGATGATAGATAGAGGCCAAGGCCGCCGGTGAACTTGCCGGCCTTGCGCCATTCGAGCAGCCGGTCATAGACGCGCTGTGGGCTGATGCCGTCGAATGCGATGTCGAGAGCGGTGAACTCAAGATGCTGACTGGATGATGCTCCACCGACCACCTTGTTGTAGTCGGGCGATCGGTAGGAACTCAGGATGGTGCATGACTTGCCAAACGAATCACGAAGCTCGTCCACGATGCGAAGTGCGGGCACGATGTTTTTCCAGATGCGGCGTGGAGGCAGACTGTTTTTCGCACCCTTACGCTCGCGGGCGAAGTAGCTGGTGAACTCACCCGCGCCGAAGTTGCGAAATCTTTGGGCGGCAAACCAATCGATGAAAGTGTTCATGGCTTACTTGGAGGTGCGGGGTTCGACGACGATTTCAAAGCGACCGTCAGGGTGAACCTTGATCACGCCGTCCTTGCTGATGAACTCGCCGGTGATGGCAGGTGGCGTGACGCATGAGGCGAGAAACGGAACGGTCAGAACGCCCATCGCCAAACAGAACAGTCCAACCTTGAACGATTGGTTTGGCTTGCCGTCGTCAAACAGATCGCCGAGCACGACCACCAGTTCTTTTACGGCGAGCGCGGCAGGACCGGCGGCAAGCAAGTATTTTGCCATCGTCGGATCGAAGAGCTGGGCGATACCCGCCAGATCCAGTGCGGCGAGCGTGGACATTCCAGAACCGAGGAACGTGAGGAAGCGGAGTGTGGTGACGGTCTTCATGCTCCCTCGTCCGGAGTGTCAACCGGGGCGGCGGTAATGGATTCCCGGCCGACGATCTTGAGCATGGTTGCCGCTGTCGCCTGCATCGACTCACAGTCAAAAAAGTGATTCGGTCGCGAGCCGATCTGCTTCCACATCCAGTGGCCCTTTTCCTTGATCCGCTGCTCGCTTTCGAGCTGCGCAAGATAGTCGTCGTCGATGTCGTCGGGCACTTCCCAGGTCGGTCCTTGGGCGGGATCTTGGTTGCGGCGCAGGCGGGCGAGCGTGTCTTTGATGTTGAGGTTGCTCCAGTAGTGGACGTGGCAGGACTGGCGATGCGAAAGCACGACCTTGCGCCGGGGCGAGTAAAACCGTTGGACGGTTTTTCCATCGCGCCCCTTGTGCGCATAGACCGGACGGCGGTCGCCAATGAGCGCGACCCATCCTCGCTTGGCGCACTCACGATAGACGTCGTAGGTCGCATAGCCGGCATCGAGAAACACGAGGCTTGGGTGAATCTCGAAGCGTTCCTGTAACACGTCGATGTCGGTAAAAGTTAGGATGCGCTCGTTCCACATCAGACGGCTTGATCCCTCCGCCGACCATGAGCGCACCACGGCGAACAGGTGGTCCATCTGGCAGTCCACTGTGATGAAGCGCAGCGGTATCAGGCCGTTGCGCTCGGGCAACGGGGCGGCAATCACACGTCCGCTCTTCGGCTCAATCGCGCCTTCCTCTTCCCACGTCTCACCGCGCTTGTAGCCCGATTTGACGATCTCCAGCTTGTAGTCTTCGACATATTCGCGCCACGGCAGACCGAGCCGCTTCTGGTAGAATTGTTGGAGCAACGAGACATCACCTTTGCGCGCCGATGCCTTGGCCCGCAGGTAGAGTTCGGCGAGCTGCCCCCAGCTCATCGCGCACAGCGCGTTCCAGTGGAAGCCGACGTTTTCCTTGGAGGCTTTCGGATTCTTGGCGACGAACGCCCCGGTTGCATTGAGTTCACGCCGTGTCCGCTCGCCGTCGTTGAAGTAGTGGTTGCACGACTCACAGCGCATTGCGGTGGTGCGCCGGACTTCGTCAAAATCCCATTCACCGAATTCATCCCTGGCCGACTTGCTCCATTCGACGCATTCCCATTTGAACGGCTGCCGGTGATGGCACTCAGGACAGGCGAAGGTCCATTCGCGCTGGTCGGTTGATTCGAACTTCCTGTGGGTGTCGTCGTCCTCCTCCCCGCCCTGACTCATGAAGATGCACTTGCCGAGCCAGCCGAAGGCGGTCACGCGTGCCTCGGCTTCCGCCATGTGACCGACCGGCCAGCGCCACGTCTCGTCCCCGATTAACCAGCGAATCGAACGTCGCTGGAGGTTGGTCTTATTGTGCGCCCCGAGAATCCAGAGCGTCATGCCGTTGTTGAACTGGATCGTGTTATTCTTGCGCTTGTGGCGGTGGATGCCGGTCGGCATGAGCCGTCGCACAGGCTCGCATTGGTCGAAGAGCTTCTGCAGGCGCGACTCGGAATAATCGCGGGCGTCCTCGTCGGTTTGGTCAAGCCAGAGGGCTGGCCCTGGAAGGTTGGCGATGATGTAACAAATCGTCAGCTCGGGTGCGGTGGTTTTGGACGATTGCACCGACGCGATGATCGAGACCAGCCGGATGCGCGGATCAACCAGTGATTCCATCACTTCGCGAATCCACGGAGAGTTGTCCGAACGGAAGCGTCCCGGGTTGGGCGAGTAGGGAATCCCCTCGATGTGATCCTCGCACCATTGCCAGGCAGGCCGACGGTCAGGCGGTTGCCATGCTTCGCGCCAGATGTCGTGGAGCACTTTCATGATTCGTGGAGGCAAAGAAGAACCTCATCAATCGCCTGTCGGCATTCCCGCTGAATCCCGGTGGCGTCGAGACCGGATAGAATCGGAGGAAGTTCGTTTTCAAACTTGGCTCTCAGGATGGAAGTCGCTCGCGCAACGTGGCCGATCCACTCGCTCTTCACCTGATGGATCGGAACGTATTCGCCCCTTTTCACGGCGATGCGGAGTTCACGCTCCTCGACCTCCGCGAGCAACTTGCGCGCCTTGAGAGCCTCTTCGTTGCCGACCGGCACCTTGCATGCCTTGAGTCCCCGCAGCCGGACGAACTCACGCCAGTCGGCCACCGGCCACAAGCCATTGGACAAGGGCTTTGGAGAACCCTCCATCTTCTGCCAGGTGGTGAGCGTGCGGCGGGTCACGCCTAACACAGCAGCAAGCTCGACGAGCGTCTTTGCATAGGCGAGCGTTTCCTCGCTGCCAGCCGCCCGTGATTCAATACGCGCCCGCTCAGCCACGGTGAGCGGTTTTCCGGCCGCGACCTTGCGAACTACGTTCTGGAAATCCGCGTCGAGGATTTTCTCCGCGACATCGGCTGGCAGGGCGGTCGATGCTGGGTTGCCGTTGCTCATGGTTTCACCGCCACCCATCCGGCGAAGTTCAGATGCCTCCAGAAGCAATCGACGGACGTGAAGCCTTCCTGGTAGAGCAGTTCTTCGTTCCAGCGTGCGGTCACCGGAACCAACACGCCTTCTAGCGACAGCCGCTTGCGGTCGATCTGACTCTCGGAGTATCCATTCTCCCGCTTGATGTTGAGGAACAGGTTCACAAATGCCTCATCGAGCTTGGCGGTCGCGCCGAGAATCTTTTCCACGAGGATGAAGGCTCCACCCGGAGCCAGCGACTCGAACACGCGGCGGATGATCTGCTGGCGGTATTCGATAGGCGTGAACTGGAGCGTGAGCACCGAGAGCACGAGGCTGGAGGTCACACCAGGGAACTCGTGGCGCAGGTCGGCAGACTGGATACTGACGCGATTGCCGTGCTGATGATAGGCGAAGTTCTGACGCGCCGCCTCGATCATCGGTTCGCTGATCTCCAGGCCGATGTAATCGTTGGCCGCACCAAAGCTGGAAACGAAAGGCAGGAGCACCTGACCGCGGGAACATCCCATGTCGATGATGGCGGTGCCGGGTTGCACGAAGCGCCGGCCCACCTCGAAGGTCACCATGCGCATCGCGTTGTATTGGGGGATGCTTCGCTGGAGCATGTCATCGAACACGGCGGTCACTTCCTGATCGAACTGCCAGGCTCCGCGTGGGATCACCTCGTCTCTTGGGGCTTCACTCATGCCCGCGTGGCGGATGTCAACGCGGCAGGCGTTTGACGATCCTCGTGCCTTCGGTCAGGCAGGTCCCTTCAGGCGTAACCCAGAAGCACGGGATCGAAAACTTCGCATACATCTCGCGAGTCCGTGGGTTGCTTTCAATCGCGATGTAGCGTGCATCCTCGCCGTGGGTTGGGAACACATCCTTCTTGAGCAGGTGCTCCTTGATCGCCGGAGGGTTCCACCAGCCTTTGGGCGCGAAGCACGCATCCTGGGGCCGCCATCCGGTCTGCTCCTCGATGCGGTCGAGCGTCTTGAGCGTCCATGTTTCCGGGCGAGCGGTGATGAGAACGACCGTATGAGGCCGCACGAGTTCCACCAGCCATTGGCGGTATCGCTCGTTAGCCAGTCGCTTCTCCATGTGCTCGGGCGTGGTGCCGTGTGCCGGATTGTTGGCCACCAGTGTGTAGTTGAGATCGAGCAGGATGATCAGTCTTCCCGGTGAATCGGTTTCCTGTTGCTTCATGACAGCCCCTCCGCATCCAGCCAGGATTCCAGATCGGCGAGCGCGGCCCGGACGCATCCGCCAGAACCCACCGCGATCCGCAGCGATGTCGCTTCATCGACCGGCCAGTGGCGGCGGAGCATCGCAGCAATCTCCTCAGTCGTCGGTGTGCCCAGCTTGATCGACTGAAATCGCGTCTGGAACCGTTCGGTGAGCAGGTCGAGTTGCAGGTTGCTGGTGCCGATCACCGCACGCCCTGGCGGCAGTCGGTCGAGGTAACTCAGGAGTAGGTCCTGTGCGTCCCGTGTGCAGCGGTCCATCTCATTGATGATCTTCACTGAGTAGACTCCGAAGAGCGAGCAGGTGCCGAGGCTGGCCATCCATTGCTTGACCAACTCGACGGTGACGAGCTTGCCGTTGAATTCCTCGACTGCGAAGCGGGTGCCGGCCAACTCGTCAGCCACCATGTCGGCGATGCTGGTCTTGCCGACACCGGGCGGGCCGTAGAGCAGGATTTTTACCGGGACGGTCGGATCGTCGTGGAGCTTGCGGGCTTTGGTGACAAGTCTGCGGGCGACCGTGGCGGCTGGGCTTGCGGGGCGTAGTGACGGGCTTGGGAGAATCTTGAAGGGTCGTGACATAGGGATCTTGGTTTTGGTTTGTGATGGCAGTGGCAACGGCCTCCGCGCCCTTGCGGTAGAGGGTGACGGCGAGCAGTTCGCCGTTCACCGTCACCGACCAGTAGCGCGTGGCGTAGCCATCGGGTTTGCGGTATTTTTCGACTGCGACCTTCATCAGAAGTTGTAGTCGTGGAACTGGCGGCGGCCGGGAATGACCGGCTCGCCGTTGGTGGTGCGGAACCAACCATCCTTGCGGCGGCTGGCGCGGTGAATCACACCCTGCGTACTCGACTGATAGGCATATCGCTGCTCGGTGTTGTTCATGCAATGTCCGGCGAATCCGCCAGGGATAAACTCGGGCTTCCAGTCATCGAGGGTGGCGGTGTCCTCCTGTATCCAGACTGTCTTGCCGCTGGGGCTGATGCGGATCACGGTGCAGGCGGTCCGGTCGGAGTAGTGACAGATGCTCGCGCCACCTCCGACGGCAGGTGTCCAGTCGGGGGCGCTCATTTGCCCCAGCCCTCCCTCCGACTGCGGGTCTTGATCGTGTTTGGCGACAGGCCGAAGTGCTCGGCGGTCTGCTTCACGCTGCGGCATTCTTCCCAATGAGCCCGGACCTGCGACCACTGTTCGTCACCGTGGCCGGGATTGCCGACCTTCTTGGCGGGCTTGGATGCTTTTGCCTTGGATGCCTTGGCCTTGGGCGGCGTGGATTCCGCAGGCGTTTGTTCGGGCTCAGCCGCGTCGGCGAACGCGTCGTAGCGTCCCGGGCTGGCATCGGGTCGAGTGATCGGCACGACATTCGCTGCTGGAGCGACGTTGCTGCCGTCGCCTCCGGCGAGGATCTCCGCGACGATCTCTCGGATCAGTGGCACCGGGATTTCGGTGATGGTGAAGACCAGCCCGTTGAGCGTCTTGCGCCCGATGGACTGCTTGAGGAATTTCAAGGCTTCGCCGCGTGTGCGTCCCTGGTAGCGGCCTTCGAAGACGTTGGTTTCCTTGTCGTCGCAGACGATCCAATACAGTTTGTTCATGGTGGTGTTAGTTCAATGGTTGGGTTTGATGACGTTGCCGTCGGTGTCGATCTGAACGCTGAAGATCAGCAGTCCGAATTTGGTTGGCTTGGCGAAGTCGGCACGGAACTCGCGGGCATGAATGCCGGCCATCGGATCGACCGGCAGGATGCGCCGAGCGGTGAAGCCGTTTTGTTCAAGACTGCGGATGCTTTGCTGCATCGCCTTGGTGGGATATCGGTTTGTGATGGATGCTGTTGTCATAGCATCCCTCATCTGCCCGTCTGATCGGGTGCGTCCATGTCTAATTTCGTCTTTCTGTTGGAGAACTTTCATGACGGAAGTGGGCGGTTGATTTGAATGGTCCGGCCTTTGGTTTCACCGGCGGTGTAACTGCCCGAATGCAGGCGGCGCGAACGGGTGTTGCGGTTGCGGAGCTTGCCGTAGTTCTCCTCGACGTAGCGGGTGATGACCGCCTGCTGGTCCACGACGACCAGTCGGTAGGTTTGCCTCTGTTCAGTGGCGTAGGATTCCTCCGCCCGCTCCTTGGCTGCTTTCAATTCAGCATTGAGCCCGTCACGCAGGCCCCGGTAGTAGGATGCTTTGTCCGGGTTGGCGTGGGTCTTCTTGAACTCGTTCCAACAGCGGAAGAAGGTCTGCCGCAGGTAGTTGAAGGCATAGATGGCGAAGTCGATATCGGCGGCGGCACCGATGATATCCACCGGCGTTCCCCGACCATCGGGCATCAGGATCGTCTTCACGTTGAAGTGCGACTGGAGCAGCGACAGGATCATGATGTCCGCCGGGTTGAGCGTCTTCGGCAGATCGACCTTACCCTTGTTAACGGTGAAGCCGGTGCCGCCCGACTCGCCGCGTTCCATGCGGAGCAGTGCCGAGTCGATGTTATGGCGGGTCATCAATTCCTGCGCTTTCGCCAGTGCCACTTTCGCTTCGTTCTCGGTGGAACCACGGGAGCGGTCAGCCAGGCGCAGGAGCTTGCGGATTTTTTCGAGGATTTCGGATTCGGATTTCATGGGATCTCAGGGGTTGGGCGTGGTTGCTTTCATCATCCCTCATCTGCCTGTCTGACAACTTGAGTCCATGTCATTTTTCGTCTTTCTGTCGGACCTAACGACGGAACGAAAGACCCTCGATTGGCATGCCTCTTGACCCTCACGATGCGTGCCAATTTCAAGGCATTCGGAGCGATTCAACTTCTGTCTTTTTTCCTCTAACTCCACTTAGCCATGGACGTGAGGTGGCACCCTGGCAGATATTAACCATGACAACGCAAACCATGTCCCGCCGCTTCGGAGTTGAGATTGAATTCCTCTCCACCATCACACGAGAGCAGGCCGTCACAAGTCTGAGAGCCGCAGGCATCCGGGTTGAATCTTCCTACTACACCCACGACACCACTCCCTATTGGAAGATCGTCGTGGACGGCTCCTGCGGTTATGAACTGGTCAGCCCGGTCCTCGAAGGTGAGGCCGGACTTGAGGAAGTTAGAATCGCCGCCGCCGCACTGGAAGCCGCCGGAGTCACGGTGGACAAGCGGTGCGGACTCCACGTCCACTACGATGCCAGCACGATGAACCTTCGTTCCGTCAAGAACCTCCTCAAGATCTGGACCAAGTTCGAGGACGTGCTCGATACGTTTCAACCGCCATCGCGCCGAGGCAATGCCAACAGCCTGCTGGCGTCCAATCTATCAGCAGCCTTCCATAACGCTGAAAACCACCACGAGGCCTGCCGATCCATCTTCCAGAAAATCGACGAATGCCGGACGATGGAGCAAATCAAGAGCCTCTACGTTTCCCGCTACCGCAAGCTCAACGTCCATTCCTACTTCCGCCATCAAACGCTCGAAGTCCGCCACCACTCCGGAACCACCGATCCAGACAAGATCACCAACTGGGTGCGGTTGATGGCCCGCATGTTCGACGCCGCCGAAGCCGCCACCACCGTCCGCAACCGGCCAGTCGATACCGGCCTCGGAATGAGCCGCACGAAATGGTTCTTCCAAACCATCGAGGCCAAGGGACTGACCAAATTCTACACCGCCCGCGCCAAAAAACTGGCCGCCTGATTTCTACCAATGACAATGACCACCATGAACACCGAATACCATACCATCGACGGCGCAACATTCAGCGCTGTCGATCCCACCGACCTGATGACCCAGCTTCGCCGGGATAGCTTCAACCCGGGCGACGATCTGCCGTCCTACTGCCGCGCCACCGCCAGAGCTTCCAAGATGCAGACCGGCAAGCCTCACCGCCCGTGGCCTCCGAAGGCTCTGGTCGAAGACATGCTCGCCTCTGGCCTAGTCGCCACCGGTGAGCGCCATCCGCAATGGGGAAGCTCCAACGACTGAAACGGCCATGGCATACCGAATCATGCAACCACGCTTCCCGCTGGGAAGGACAGTCGCCACGCCCGGTGCCATCAAGCTCGGGATCGACCTGGCGTCCTACATGCACCGCCACCACTGCGGCGATTGGGGTGACCTTGATGAATGCGATAAGCAGGCGAACGAGGACGCCCTGATCCACGGCGACCGCATTCTGAGCTGCTACCAGGTCGGTGGCAGGAATCGGATCTACATCATCACGGAGGCGGATCGCAGTTCGACGTGTGTCATGCTTTCGGAAGAGTATTGATTTTCAGTGAAAAAGGCTATTTCAGCGTTTGTGTGAAACACGTTGAAAGTCGCAACTCGAAATCAAAGTCGCGTTTGGAATATGGGGCCATGCTCCACTTGCATTGGCGCAAAACGGCGACATCAACCGAACAACCGCGAGCGGCGGTCGTTCAGTATTTCCAAGTAGCCGGCCTTGGCAGGAGTGGAGAGATAGGAGTTTTCGATTTTCTGAATCCACGCATCCCGGGAAGCATCCAGAGTGTGAAGGATGGGATCGAGAATCGCGGTGGGCAGCCCCAGTCGCTCGCGGCAGAGGTAATCCACCCAGTCGCTTCGGGTGAGTTTGCGCTTTTTGCCCCGCAGTGGCAGCGCACTTTCCTCGGATGCATTGCCCAGGACCAGTGTGGTGTTGAGTAGGTCGTAGGCGGGCGACAGGCAAACGACGCCCTTCCGGACCACCAGCGAGAAGTTCTTCAGGTGCATGTCCTCATTTCCGGTCAGAAAACAGAACAGCAGCAGGCGCGCGAGCTTGGCTTTCTCGATGGCCGGAAAGGTGCAGTGAGTTTCCACCACTTTAGCGATCTGCTCCATCGAGCTGTTGTACTTGGTATCTCGCAAGGCTCCGGTGAGCTGCGCGAAGTCCTCCTGGTGCAGCCGTTGGTTTCTACCAGCCCTATCGAAGCGCCGGACGAAATATACCCATGACTCGTCGCTGGCAGACACCAGACCATGAGGCGGCACGTCGAGCCCGGCGATCTCCGCAAGTGTCATGGTCAATGCCTCGTTGGCGGGTACTTCTTCGAAGGGTGGTGGGTTGGGCTTGAGAATGAATTGTCCGCCGCGATCCACGATTTCGAAGCGGCCTTCCTTCGGTTTGAGCACAGCGGAAAGCTTGGGCTGCACCCCTTGGATCGACATCTTGTCCGCACGCAACCGCGCTTCCCGGAGTTGTTCTTCCTGGGTCAGATGCAGCGGTAGCAGATTTTCCAAACGGGGATGCACGGCTCGCAAGCCCGCTCGGGAATAATGCCGGCCTCCTTCCACGAGTTCCAACGTGATCGGGCAGATGCTCATTCCGCACCTCCTTCCCCCGCCGGCCATTCTTCTACCGTGAGTGATCCCACGACGTCCTGACCAACCACCATCAACTGACGAAAACAATCGCCGCGGTCGATCTTGTGCTTGCGCAGGATGGCCTCCAATTGCGGCCCCTCCGGTAGCAAGCCTTCCAGAAACGGCGGAAAATCCGCAAAAATCCAAGGCTCATCCCGCACCGGCAGCGCCAGCGACACAGGTGGGCCATTGTAGCCCGTCGTGTAGGTGAAGCTCCATCCACCGGCGGCCAATTCTGCCAGATGACCCGCCGGGATGCCGTGTTGGCGGATGTTGGCTTTACGTTGGGAATTCATAATTCGGCCTCTTTCGTCTCCGTAAGCCATTCATTTACCAGCGGTCCCTGAGGTAGAAGCTGGATATTCAAGGCCCGCAGGACCGGCAGCATCCTCGCCCAAGTGGTTCGACTTGCCCCTGCCTCCAGATCCTGCACTACGTAGCGACTCACCCCGGCATGGCGGGCAAGCTCAATCTGACTCAGCCCTGCCCGACGGCGATGCCAACTGATCATGGATGCTAATTGGTCGGTTTGCATGATTTTTCAGGCGAAATGGGAATGGAATCCGAATTTTTTGGGTGAGATTGTTTAAATCATCATCATACTGCTCGATAAATCAAGTATAAATAGCTTTATCATCCAAAAATGGCTAATACCAATTCATTTAGCCCAAAATTGCCTGATATTTCGAGCGATTAATAAGTATATGGCGTCATATGTCGTCTTGTGGTGGCAGCCTTTTATGAAAAGCACGACTTCAATCCTTGCTGCGGATCTGCCCGGAAGCTGTTTCTGCCGATGAAGACGATTGCCGAAGCAGCGCGACAATCCGCTCGATGAAATCTACTTCCAGCTGCTGAGCCGTCAGCCGGATGACTGTCCAGCCTGCGAGCACGGCTTCGAGATACTTCTCGGCGTCCTTCGCGTATCCGCCGCCCCGGTTGTGCCGGCCACCGCCGGGGATGAAGATTCCGCCTTCGATTTCGATGAGCGTTCGGCTTCCCATGTGTGCGAAGTCGGCGCGCCACCGACGGGAAGTATGGAACCTCACTTCCCGCTCCAGAGGCGGACCTTGCGCCACCCTCCAGAGCAGCAGAAACCTTGATTCCAAGCGGGATGCAGCCATTTCCCTAGCACCCGGAGTCAACGTCCCGAGCTTCCGTTATGTGGGAAACGTGAAAATAAAATATCACGTAAATTGGACGAGGGTCGGAACATCCCAGCCATGAAGCGGGTCCGTAAAAGATTCCTTTACGCATAAAGATGCATACTGACGCACCTTGTGGTGTGGTGATGCATGATTGACCGGTCAAAACTCGGGAAAATCGCGGGCTATTTCCCTTGCGGAACACCGGCCTATCATAGATTCCGATTCATTACCAAGATCCGCATGGGTTCCAATCTCGGCTGTTTCGTTCTTTCTCGGGAATGATCCTGAGCTTCGATGGTTGATGGTGTCAATGTCAGGACGGGTGATGCATGAGTTTGCGGAGGTATATCTGCTGATTTCCTGAGGCATAACGAAGCGGGACACTTGGCCCCCTATAGAAGGGGGGCCGTGTCCCTGTCCCGTTTTCGCGGCCGGACAAATGCTATGTGTCCTGATCTTGTCCCGTTTGTCCCGATGGATTGAGCACCCACTTGCCACGCTCCGTTTTCCTCAGAACACCAAGGACTTCCGCACGCTGCATCTGTTTCTTGACCGTCTCTTGCTTGGGCGCGCTTTCTGTCCCGTCGATGTCCCGGATGATCTGAAGTGCTTGCTCCGCCGACAAAACAGGACACGGGTCATCTGTCCCGCTTTCAGCCGCTTTGGCAAAGATCGTAGTCCACTTCTCACTGGCGTCGTCGGTCGACTTCTGTTTGCGGGCGTCGATCTTGAGGGCTATCCAGCGGCCGAAGTAGCTGTGCATCTTGAGAGTCTCATTCCATGCGAAACAGAAACCCTGCTCGCGAGGGATGTCCCGTTTGCGCATGTCCATGCCCCACATCGTGGAGATCGAGTCTTTCGGGTCCTTCTCGATTCGCAGGTTGGCGAAGGCCTTGCGATTGAGCTCGCTGCCAAGGTGGCCACGTGTCTTGCCCTCGACAGACGAGGGATTTTCATGGAGCACGCAGATGATGGCGGCGCGATACTCCTGGGCAAGAGCGTGCAGCCTCGAAATTAGCTCAAGCGACTCGGCCTCGTCGTTGGGTGAACTGCACAAGTCCGCAACTCCGTCGATGATCACGATGTCGATGCCACCCTGCCGCTGACGCTCCTTCTCAAGAGCCAGTTCAAGAATTGCCAGACGCTCACTTCTGGCAAAGCGAACCAGCGGCAGTGAAACGAGCCTTGTCGAAACCGCCGGCATTCCGGAACGCTGCACTGAACGACGGACTAGCGCGTGCCAGTCGCCGCCGCTTTGTTCGGTGTCCAAGTGGATGATGGCACCTACGTCGCCGCCCTGCCATTTGAAGCAAAGGGTGTCGCCCGAGCATGCGTAGTTCCCGCGTTGGCATGCACCCAGAATCGCCGCGATGACAGCGGTTTTCCCGACCTTCGACTTCCCCTGGATACACGTTAGATTGCCGCGGGCTGCAACCGGGTAATCGCCAAGGCACAGGCATAATTCGTCTTCCGGTGGAGCCTGCTGCGGGTCAAATGCCAAAGCATAGGCGCGATCAAGCAGTTCTGTGGCTCCCGAGCGGTGAATATCCTCGGTCCGCCGCACAAAACGTCCGGTCTGGATCGAACAAACCATTTCAGCAATCGATTTTCCATCGGCGATTCCCCACGATTTGAGATGGTTCTCGACGCTGCGCTGGTCCATCGGGACAAGCGTGTCACCGGTATCGAGATGGAAACGGGCGTTGCCATCATAATAAAACCGTTCGACGGCTTCGGTTCTGGACAGCGGGAGACTCGAGGGCGCAGAGCCAGATGGTTGATCGACATTGGTATGGCCGGCTTCCCATGCGTCCCATGCTACCGCGCCAAAGTTGGTGGCTAACAATCGCTGGTGCCGCACCTCTCCATCGACGGTTCGACGGCCGTCCGGACAACGTGATAACCGCGATGAATTACGGTTCTGCGTGTCGAGGTTTTTACCCGCAAAACATTTCCAAATAACTTCTACGCGCCGCTTGTATTCATCTCCGTTCGGAGCATCGACACGGATCCAGGCATGGAGGCTTTTGTTGCCTGAGTCGATCAATGCTGCGACCGGCATTCCACTCTCAAGAATCGTTTGATACTGGTCGGCTTTCGGGATGCGATTCCCAGATTCGTCACGGTCAAACTCGACCAAGACATGACGGAATGTGGTTACGTCTTCGTTCTTCGCCCCGCCCTTGGTCATCGGATTGATTCTGAGGAATAGCCCGAGCTTCGTGCCGAAGACCCGATCAATGCCGCCCTTGGCCGCGACCTTTGATTTCCATTCCGATGCCGTGAGCGTCACGCCACGACGCGGTGCGATTTCACCGTCTTCGTTCTCCGCCGCAGGAGCGATGGCGACGAATTCATCGGGCTGGAAGCACGTTTCAAGGAGACGCAGGAATCCTCCCTCAATCGCCTCAGGAGGCCCGGTGACATGCTGCGATCGCTCTCTGGCGTCACGATGTCCCGGCATCGCTGCCAACGGCTCACGGGCCGTGGAGCTGAACGCCGAGTGAATCGTCTGCCGTGCTTCCGTGCCGCTCAATCCATCGGCGACGGCGCGCTTGAGCAAGCGTGATTCGGCATCTGTGACGGATTGGCCGGCATCGCGAAACTGGCACGTGGCGTCGAACAACTCGGCGTTGCGCGATCCCTCCGCTGCGCCGTTTTCCATGTAATCGAGGGTGCGCTTGGGCAGCACGACGGTTGGCTTCTGTGATTGATATTTGGGCATGGAGGTGAATTCAGGTATGGGTGTTGAGGGGGAAAACCGAAGAATCGTGGACGCCACCTGGATGAGTCGTATCCACGGCGGCGGGCCTTCCGTCTTGATCAAACCAAGTCATGGCCGTGGGTGGGATCGGAGGTTTGACCGTCGGTGGCGACCGGATTGATGGGGTTGATGGTCAGCCGGTTGATGGCGGCATCCAGGTCGGTGACCCGGAACCGAATGGCGCGCCGATGCGGATGAATGGAACGAGTCCGCTCATTCGCCAGTTGAAGAGCTGGCGGGGACGCACCCGGAGGTATTCGCAGGCTTCGTTTTCGGTAAGTAGGCGACCTTCAGTGGTATTGGCGTGTGTTTGCATTACGCCAACCGTGCCGTGTCAACTGAACGTCGGGTTTTACCCAACACGCGTCGTTATGGGTATCTCTGGGTCAGGGAAATGTATTTACGTAAACACATTTGGCCGACTGACTGTGCTTGTCCTGCCGGCAGGGCAAATGTTGTCACGTAACAACATTTTCTGTGCGCACGGAAATTGTCTGTCCGGACAGACAGTTGCCGGAACCGGCGATTCATCCGCAGAACGTGTAGACGAATACACTTTTGCCCTGAGCCGAAGCCCCCGGCAGAAGACGGTCTCTTGGCACCACGAGAATCCTGACCCTCTGCAAAATTTCGTTCTGGAACGAGATTCTCTGCACGTGCAGAAAACGTCTTTCCAGGAAGACATTTACCGCGACCTGCAACTGGTTCACAAATCGTCTTTACATCACGACGATTGCCCCGCTGTGGTTCGGGCCGACAGCGAGGGATTTTCTATACGTGTAAAAAATTCATCCCGAGATAAATTTTCGCCTCGCCAGGAGAATCTCCTGCCGCAAGGAGATTGTTGAATCGATTCAACAGCCGCGATTGTCATACCGGTATGACAAACTGCGAGCGGAAGCCGGGAATCGGTTGGCCGAAATCTTACATCGATCTAAGTTTTTGGCGCGCGCCGAAAATTTCCCAGGTCGCAAATTTTGTTACCGGCAACAAATTGTCTGCGCGCGCAGACATTTGCCCACTCATGGGGAGCGTGCCGAGGTAAGGGACGCTTGCCGCGACCTCTGACTTGTCCACTTGTTCACAGAATGTCGTGGCACCACGACAATTGCTTCCAGATGGCACGACCGAGACCTTGGAATATTGGGGCGTGCCAACAAATGGCAACCTGCCGTATGTCCCGACCGCTGCAATTTTTCGCACGTGCGAAAATTGTTGCGGGGCCGCAACAGTCCAACTTGGAATTCAGTTCGCGTCGAAAATCCCCGAGCGAGCGTGAAAAGGGACAGCGCGCACTGACAATAACCCCGACTGGCGATGCCGCCTTTCCGCGAATTTTGTGCTGCCGACATTACAGTTCTGTCTCCGAGGAAATCACCGACCTTCAGGGACTCCGTGTGAGCGCTCACACAATTCAAGGCACCGCTTCTCCCAATTGTCCTCACGTAAGGACAATTCTCGTTGCGCCACGAGAATTCCGCTCAGCAGCAAAATGTCTTTGCGCAAAGACATTTGCTCGAACGGGACGGGTTGTGGTTTCGGAACCACATTCACGCCCTGCGACTCCAGGGTTATTGTTGATCCGGATCAACCATTGGATGGCTGATCCAAATGTCTTGGCGCCAAGGCATTTCCATAAAGATGGGCCCGTCCGCCGTGCTTTGACGGGACGAGTGGAATTTTCCCTACGTAAGGAACTTGTCATGTCGGCATGACAAGTCAGAGGCTTGGTGCCCGCAAATCGACCTGAGAATGTTGGCGCGCGCCAACAATTGACACCTATGACCCTCACGGCCCTTCAGAGTGCGTGGCCGGCGAGACGAACGGGCTCGGTAGCGACTTGTCATTGCGTAATGACAATTGGCCATCGTGAGCAAATGGCGCTGAGTCAGTGACATCCGGAACCTCTGGAGAGACCACGGTTTCCCATTCACCGAATGGATTTGTTTATCCGGGCGAACAATCCATCCCCCAATCGTCTGTCCGGAAAGACGTTTCGCACAGGATGCGGAGCCATTTTTTTACAGGTGTCAAAATTTATGAGCGCTCACAAAATTGGCCTGGGCCAGACGGCCATTCTCTTTGCGCAAAGAGAATTGCCATATCTGGCCTCTGGCGGTCCAGTAGGGTTCTCATGCGGCCACTGAATTTTCCGCGCGCACAGAAAATTGGGCACCGGGAAGTTCTTGAATCGATTCAAGCACCTCCGGTGCCGAGACCTCCTGCTGCGGTCGTCAGTCGTGGATCTTCGTTTCCACTTGGTAAAGCTTCTTCAGTGCGGCCAGCACAGCATCGAATTCAAAGAGATAGAACCGCGATGTAATCTGGATATAGGGAATCACTCGCTTCGATACCCAGCCGTCGATGGAGCGGGGGCTAACCGACAGGCGCTTGGCAAGTTCCTTCTTTTTGATCAAGGTGGGTTGGACGGGACCCGCTTCTTGGGTGGGGTCACAATTATTCATCGTCCCGACGGGGTATGTTGCGATTGTGGCTTTCATGGTTACGGGCGGATTCAAGCTGCTAGCGCAATCAGGAAGGTTGGCAATGGGCCAGGGGCTGTGTGAGGCTTCTGGTTCAATCGCTAAACCAAACCGAAAGCCATATGAACCACTACAGCCGCCTGACCCGAGAGCAACGCTACACCCT
>Ga0194063_10001049_pt1 | contig 18585 bp, 19 predicted proteins | sample SepL3720m_MetaG_FD_155459 | JGI IMG/M metagenome (GOLD analysis project Ga0194063, IMG submission 155459) | Anoxic zone freshwater microbial communities from boreal shield lake in IISD Experimental Lakes Area, Ontario, Canada - Sep2016-L373-20m | ecosystem: Environmental > Aquatic > Freshwater... | reverse complement strand
ATATATGGTTTGTTTACCGGAAAAAGAAGTGGTATATATTTTTGTTTTTCTTCTCAGTGTTCGAATTGCGCTTTTACGATGGATATCTAAATTGACCATAACCTCATTAATGAGCGCTCCTTTTTCTTCCCTATTTTCCGCCTGTTTATATCTTGTCCTTACTTGAGTAATATACTCCTGTTTTGCCATGGGTGACATAGTATCTGAAACCTCAATTAGTAATAGTTTATTGGGTAACAGTACTATATCATGCAATGTATCAAACCATATCAAGCCTTCGGTAACACTTTCATATCATGCAACACGAACAGAGGTAATTTCTCTTCATGTTAGGCTTAATATGTTTTGATTGGGTATAATTGTAAAATGAAAATTGTAAAAGGAGTATTGGTTGTCTTTGTTATGATTTTGATGCTATATTACTTCGATGTTTCAAAACATCGAAGTATTTCACTTCCTCAGACCTCCCAGGATCAGAGAGTAAAGCCGCTTCTTGCGTATACTTTTGAAGCCCTGCAAAAAACAACGTTTCCTGAAAGGAAGATGTTCCTAGATCGCCCCTATAGCGAAACAGCAAGCTCAACATCTCAACTATTCTTTTTTGAAACACCAAAAAGGCATGGGAGTACGGAAATGGATAAGGTAAGCGGACGTATGAATATTCCCAAAAAACCAGGAAAATATCCAATAATTATAATGCTGCGAGGCTTCGTCCCAGATGCTATCTACTCGCCTGGCGTAGGGACTCAACATGTAGCAGAGACGCTGGCACAAAACGGATATATTACGCTTGCTCCGGATTTTCTTGGATTTGGGGAGTCGAGCCCAACTTCGAAAGATTCATTTGAAGCGCGCTTTCAGACGTATACGACTGCGCTTTCCTTGCTGTCTTCTCTTTCAAATGTGAATGAAGGATTACAAGCAAGCTATTCCGGAAGCATTATTGCAGACACAACAAAAGTCGGTATATGGGGGCATAGCAATGGGGGACATATCGCTCTTTCAGTATTGGCAATTTCAGGGAAAAAATACCCTACTGTTTTATGGGCGCCTGTGTCAAAATCGTTTCCCTATTCAATTTTGTACTATTCCGACGATGCAGAGGACCAGGGAAAAGCACTACGCTCTGCCCTTGCCCACTTTGAACTCGACTATAACACAGATATGTTTTCAACGCAGAATTATTATTCTTGGATAAGAGCGCCCATTTCTCTTCTACAAGGAACACAGGACGAAGCAGTGCCAGAAAAGTGGTCACAAGATTTAGAATCACAGCTCAAAAAAAGTAATGTTGATGTTGCGTATCACGCATATCCAGGAGATCACAACATGGTACCTGTCTGGAATAAGGCAGTTGACGACTCTGTTGCTTTCTTCAATGAGCATTTCACCTCAAAATAGTTTGTTACAATTAGGGTCTATGTCAATTCCCACAGTATTTTTTAATCCAGTTCAAAATGAATCTATCGAAGAACAATCAATTATCGCAAAAAAATTATTTCAAAAAGTAGTAACGGAAAATTCTATTTCATTAGAGATTAATCTTCCAGTAAAAGTTCATACCGGGCAACCAGGGAACACTACCTTCATTCGTCCAGAGTTTTTTAACGGCATCATTGATTACCTCGAGGGACAAAATTGTAGTCCCCATTTTGTCGAAACTAATATGGTGACTGGCCCTCGTTCAAAGGAATCTACACATAGAGAAGTTGCAAAGAAACATGGATTTACTCGTATACCTCTTGTTATAGCCGATGGAGAAAATGGAGATGAAGATATATCAATTCCCGTGCAGAATGGGCGCCATTTTACAAAAGCACATATTGCAACAAAGCTCGCTCATCATAAACAGATACTAGTTCTGAGTCACTTCAAGGGACACATTGCTACGGGCTTTGGAGGTGCAATTAAAATGTTGGGGATTGGTTTTGCTTCTCGAAACGGGAAAATGGAAGTGCATACAAAAGACTATACAAACACACAAAAAACGATTGACTGGAGTGACAACAAGAAATTGTATTGGGGAGATGAATTTAGTGAGCGGGTTGCAGAATATGCGCTTGCTGCGGTAAGCAATAAGCAATATATCTATGTTAATTTTATGACCAATATCACAAAAGACTGCGACTGTGATGGGCAAATGATGAAACCAATCTACGATAATGTGGGTATTTTTGCCTCTACAGATCCAGTTGCAATCGACAAAGCCTGTTATGATATGCTTGCGAAAAGGGAAGGAAGGAAGCCTTTTGCGGGAGAGCATATTTTCTCGTACGCAGAGCAGATAGGCTTGGGCTCAACATCTTATACATTAATTCAATGAAAATAATATGAATATAGATACATGGCTTTCTACGTTTAAAGAAGCATGGATATCGCATAATGTCGATGCTGTTTTGAGCTTGTTTCATTCCCAAGTGATTTATTATGAAACGCCATTTAATAAACTTGATGATTTTGCGGCATTGGAAAATGCATGGAAAACGATAAAAAAGCAAAACAATATACAGCTTAATTTAAAAGTCTTTTGTAGCAAGGGGAATATGCATGCTGTTCTTTGGCGGTTAGAATATACCAAGTCAGGAGAAGTGAAAAAATACGCTGGCACCTATCTAATAGAACTTAATAGTGATAATAAATGCATCTATTTTTTTCATACCTGCGAGAATAATGATTACTATAATAATAGTTAATCTGAGAAGTCTATGAATATGCGTAAAATACTTCTGTCCACTCAAAAATTTGTAGAAAATGCACTCTCGGGGGAAGGATCAGGGCACGATTGGTGGCATATTTACCGTGTATGGAATACTGCTAAACATCTTGCAAAAAAGGAGGGCGGGGACTTATTAGTTATAGAACTTAGTTCTCTTCTTCATGACATTGCAGATAGAAAATTTAATGCGGGGAGTGTGAAAAGAGGGACAGAAAAAGTGCATGCATTTTTACACTCAATTAAAGTTGAAGAAAAAATAATTGAACAGGTGTGCGAAATTGTTCAATTCAGCTCCTTTGCGAGCTCCTTTTTGCCAGATGGTACAAGACGAAAGATGAGTACCCTGGAGGGAAAAATAGTTCAAGACGCAGACAGGCTTGATGCAATTGGAGCAATAGGCATTGCTCGAGCCTTTGCCTATGGAGGTCATAAAGGAACTGAGATATATAATCCCACCATCAAGCCAACGCTTCCCACATCGAAAAAGCAATATACTCAGGGAGAAACACATACCATCAACCATTTTTATGAAAAACTTCTCTTATTAAAGGATTTAATGAACACAAAAACTGCTCAGAAAATCGCAATAAATAGACATAAATATATGGAGCAATTTCTTAAAGAATTCATTAATGAGTGGGACGGAATTCTTTGATATAATCAATCAATGATAAACGCGCCTATTCATCTTCCTATATATGTGAGTACTTCTGAGAATTTAAATGGTATTCGTTGCATAAAAGCTGCAAGAATAATTAAAGTGGGGGAGCTTATTGAAGCGTGCCCTGTCATTCTCCTCCCAAACAGCGAATTTGAACATTTTAATAAGACGATTCTCGCTAGTTATGATTATGATTGGGATGAAACACATGGAGCATTTGTCCTTGGCTACTGCATCCTCACCAATCATTCCTTTTCTGCAAATACCATATATAAGCGGAATATCGAAAAAAAACAAATGGAATATTACGCAGTAAAAGATATAGAAAAAGATGAGGAAGTATTGATTAATTACAACGGAGATGTTGAGGATAAGACACCTCTTGAATACGACTACCACACAGACTTCAAACTATAATTACTATAAGAATCTATTTCTTGCTTTGTAAATAGAGATAGATTAGAAACATCACAGATGCCGCGAAGAAGAAGGGTGAGTTGATTCCCATTGCGCCAAATAACCATCCTCCCAGTATTGGGCCAACAATTCTTCCCAGGCTGCCTGCTGATTGCAAAAATCCCAATGCTTCTCCGTACTCTTCTTTTGGTACTCGCTCGCTTGCAAGGGCCTGAATCGAAGGATTTGCCATGCTATTGCCAAATACAATTAATGTCTGAGATATCATAAGAAACCATGGATTAGGTACAAACGGAATCATAAAAAAGCCCACGACAAAGAAAAATGTTGAATAGTTAAGTAACGATCTTTCTTTAAATTTTTTCACTAAGAAGGGAAGGAGTCTCAGCTGTGCGATAACAGAAATAATCCCCACAAATGCAAATACATAGCCGTTCTGTTCTGGACCAAAATTAAATCGTTTTTGGGTCCATAGGGCAAATGTTCCCTGCATCATAGAAAAAGCAGAGTTCAACATAAAAAATGTGATTATTAAATATTGAATATTCGATGCGCTTGCAACTTTCCAAAATTCCCGCAGAGTAATTTGAGCTTTTGGATTACTTTTTCGCTGTTCGCTTGATACCGTCTCAGGAAGAGTTACGATGGTGAGGACAACTGTAATAAGGGAAACGACCATCGCAAAATAGCCAGGATAGCTATAACTATATTTTGCAAGGAACCCCCCAATAGCGGGACCAAAAATGAATCCTAGACCGAATGCTGCTCCGATAATACCCATTCCTTTTGCTCTATTTTCTTTTGTGGTGATATCGGCTATATATGCTTGGGCTATAGATATGTTTCCGCCCGTTATTCCATCAATGATACGCGCTAAAAAGAGAAGGGGGAGATTGTTTGCAAGACCAAGAATAAGATATCCAATGGCGCTTCCTATTTGGGATATGGCAAGAATTTTTTTTCTCCCATATCGATCAGATAGTCGACCTAAGAGGGGGCCTGCGATAAGCTGAAAGAGGGAATAGGTGGCTCCTAGTATGCCAATGGTAAAGGGAGATGCTTGGTATCTTTCCGCAATATAGGGAAGAAGAGGAAGGACAATACCAAATCCAAGTAGATCGACAAACACTATCAAGAAAATGGTGAATAGCGATTTATTATTGTTTTTCATAGACTATATATAATACGGTAACCGAAGTAATAAAGCAAACGCATTTACATTCTGTAGAGATGATCCGGCAGAAGGTCTTTACTTGTTCATTTGTTCAATCACCCGTATTATTGTTTGAGGGGTAAATAGCCCTGGTCGAATGCGCGACATATAGAACAAGTTTTCATTTTCCTGCATCACTCCAGAAATCACAGAAACTGCAGCTGTATATCCCGCTTTTTTTACTGACTCTATATTTTTATTGTTGAATGCTCCATAAGGATACGCAAACGTTTTTATTTTTATATTAAACCGCTCTTCAAACTTTTGTTTGCTTTCGACTATTTGTTTTTCTGCATATTGATCAGGTGCCTGTTTTAGATATACATGGTCAAGAGTGTGTGATCCAATTTCAACCAAGCCGCTTTCTGCTAGCTCCGCAATTTGCTTTTCATCTAAAAATCCACTTCTCCCAATATAATTGTAGATAACATAAACCGTGGCTCGTACATGATATTTTTTTAACAGAGGAAATACTACCGTATAAAAATCCTCATATCCGTCATCGAACGTTAATATAGCGCTTTGAGTAGAATAGTGTGTGGATCCATCTAATATATCTGGGATATCTTTCACAAAATATGTCTCATAATTTGCTTTTCGAAGCGCAAGCAGATGCCCTTCAAACAGAGATGGTATGATGTCTAGACTCTTTCGGATAAGGTCGCCATCATCCTTCACATATTCTACGTAGTGATACATAATGATGGGAATTTTTGTTCTATTTAGTCCAAGGCCCTTATTTTTTAAATTATCTGGAAGTTGTAATACACTTTTATCATAATAGGGAGCCTCGATATTTTGCTTTTCAATAAGCTTGTTTATTTGTACGTTGAGTTGAGTCGATTTTCGCAATTCAACAAAAAATGCTACAAAAAAAACCAGAGCCACAATGCTCATCGCAACCAATAAAAATGTATATTTTTTCAGTTCTTTTTTGCGCATTATTATATTTATTTTTCCCATCCATGAGGATGCGCCGTATACCATTTCACCAATGCGTTTACGCTGTCAGCGACACTTCGCTTTGGAGCCCACCCTAACACGTGTCTCGCTTTTGTAATATCGGCTATCTTCTTTACATCATCTCCTACTCGAGGAGTCGACTTTCCGACAGGAAATTCAACTCCTGTAATGTCTCTCACTTTTTCTATTATCTCCTTAACCGAGTTACCCGTACCTGTCCCCAGATTAATGATTTCACTCTTCTTTCCACTCATTAAATATTCCAATGCCTTTAAATGCGCCTCATTGAGATCAACCACATTCACATAATCACGAATGGGGGTTTTATCTGGAGTATCCACTTCTGCACAGGTAAGCGCAAAAGGCTCTATATTGAGTGCTCCTCGTACTGCATTTTGCATAAGAAGGCTCGAGGGCTTTTTAGAGTCGCCAATGAGACCGTCATCAGTAGCACCGCACACATTAAAATAGCGCAAAATAACATAATTCAATTGTTTCAGTTGGGCATACCAGGCAATAAGCTCCTCTACCATTTGCTTTGATGCTCCGTACGGTTGGGAAGGAGCAAGGGGATGCTTTTCATCGATGGGCATATATTGACTTTCCCCATATACAGCGCAGGTTGAAGAAAAAACAAGCTTTAACACGCCCGCATCAGTCATCGCCTTCAGGAGAGAGTTTGTGCCCCCTACGTTATTTTCAAAATATTTATAGGGATTTTTTACCGATTCATCCACGAGACATGAGGCTGCGTAATGAACCACTATATCTATGCCTTTTTCTTTTTCGAATACTGATGCGATCTTTCTCAGGTCGGTCTCATAAATAGTAAGCATTGAATTGCCAAATCTCTTCTGGAGCTCATCAAGAGGCTGTTTGTATCCAGTGGTAAAGTTGTCTACTGCAATTACTTTATACCCGTTTTGTAAAAAAACATAGGTTGCGACAGAGCCGATATAGCCCCCCGCCCCTGTAACGAGAATGGTGTTTTTCATATATATATTTTAACATGTAACATGTAACATGTTTCATGTTACATGTTTTAGCCTATGTATTGGGTGCCAATGCAGTCTCCCTTCTGCAATAAGAATTCCCAAGAAGATACAAAATGATCCCATGAAAAAGAGGGGAGTAGGATATTCCCCCAGCAGAGGAATTGCCAAAAGAACAGCTATTACAGGGTCGATATAAGTAAAGATTCCTACCTCTTGAGCGTCTATTTTTGAAATTCCATATATATACAGTCCATATGCGAGCGCTGAGGAAAAAAATACACCAAAAACAATCCCCACCCACCCGTTCATATTGAGTTGAGAGAATGACCATCGCTGTAGCTCCGGCACCATGAGTGGAATAAACGTAAGGGACCCAAAGAGAAAACTGATATAGGTCACGACAAAATGATTAATATCTTTAAGTACTTTTTTTGTAATTATGGTATACAATATTGAACCAAGTGTTGCTATAACAAGAAATATATTCCCCTCAAGAGCCGCCTCTTTTTGAAGCATCGTTGTTCCATGATTGAGAAAAAGAGGGGAAAAGATAATGATTAGTACTCCCACAAAAGAAATAATAATCCCTCCTAATACCTTCTTGTGAAATCGTTCCTTCAGAAAAAAAATAGAGAAAAGAAAAAGAAAAATGGGTTGAGCCGAGGCGATAATAGGGGCATTGATACTGTTTGTTTTAGGCAATGCTAAAAAAAAGAAGGCTATATTGATAGAAATACCAAAAAAAGCTCCCAAACAAATTTCAAGTAACTGTGTACCAGTTGTTTTTTGACGATGCATAATTGCTAAGGGCGATACCAATAAGGCCGCAAAGAAAAATCGAATAAAAGCCAGGGTAAAAGGAGGAATATTTTCCAGTGCAAACTTAAATATAGGAGAGGCTGCACCCCAAATTACATTAGTAATAATGAGGGCCAATACAGGATTCATATCTATTCAGTGTAGCATGTTATTTGAAGCATGTAACTTGTAGCTTGCAACTTACAATACAACCTTATAGGGGATATTGGTTCAAGTTTCAAGTTAATTTTCTTCTCTTATCAAAATAAACAATCAGCTCTCCAATGAGACCCGTCATGACTATTTGAATACCTACAATTATGAGTACTATTCCCAGCTGGAGAAGCGGTCTTCGATACAAAAGTACATTGAAAATAATTCGCTCAAAAGCAAGATAGAGAGAAATGACAAAACCTCCTGAAAACAGTATTCCTCCAATCATGCCAAAGAAGTGAAGTGGTCGCTCTGCAAAAATATATACAAAATAGGCAGATATCATGTCAAGTATCCCCATGAATACCTTTGATGATCCAAATTTTGATACCCCATTTGTCCTTTTTCTATTATTTACACTGACTTCATCCACCTGAAACCCTCGATAATAAACTGAGAGAGGGAAAAAACGAAAATTATTTCCGTACAGAGGGAAGTCGTCAAGTGTCTCTTTCTTAAACATTTTGAATCCGCAGTTGATGTCGGTAAAAGGCGAATGTAGAATATTTCTCAAAATGATATTCGCAAAGAACGAATACATTTTTATCAAAAGAGAATCTTTTCTTTTTGTCCTTGCGCCGTTCACCAAGTCCGCCCCATTCTGTATTTTTTTTATGAATAAATGTAAATCTGCGGGATCATCTTGAAGGTCTCCATCCATAAATACAATAATGTCTCCTTGTGCATTTTTTACTCCCGTTCGCAGAGCCTCTCCTTTTCCCATCCGTTTTTTATGAGTGAAAAGACGAGTATTTTGAAATTTGAAACTTGAAACTTGAAACTTGTCTATTGATCCGTCATTGACAAGAATAGTTTCACATTCTTCCTGTTCTTTTTTCATCGCAATCTCTATCTCCTCCAAAAGAATAGGGATATTTTTTTCTTCATTATAGAAAGGGATTAGTATGGAAATCATATTTTTTTATATACTTCAAAAGAATCTTTTTTATAAATTTGAAAATATCGCATATCTTGTATCAATTTTTCATATGCGACAATTGCCTTCTTACTTTCATACCCATTATAAACATCTTCATAAGAAAGCACAATATAATCTGCTAAATCATATCTTTCAGAAAAATTGTAGAAAAATCTCCTTGATGAGAATACAGGACCCATGTGTCCACTCGCCATAACTTTTATTTTTTCATCGGCTAATATGTGTTGCCATTTGAATGCCTCATACCTCTCCTGCGATGGCCAGAGAATTGGGTGTACTTCAGGTGCTTTCGAGTAGGGAAGAGGAGAAAGAAAGTAAGAAAATATCAAGACGCATAAAAGAAAGGATGTATTTAATAATAAAAAATTATGCGAAACTTTTCGCATGATGTGTAAGAATGTTTTATATCCATACATGGCAGATATAACGACAAAGGGAGTTGTTACTGCAGTGTAGTGATAATAAATATTTCTCATCGCCTCACTTTTTGAAAGTATGTTTATTGCAAACTCCGGGGCAGCAATAATAAGGTGAAGAGGAGAAAGAAATGATAAGAATCCCAAAGGGCCAAATATATTAAGGATGTAGACAAATGTTTCTTTCCTAAACAATGTTTGTAATACGAGTAGCGGATTTTTTAACAATCCAATAAAGACACCCTGCGGTGTATCTCCAAAATCGCCAAAATAGGTAAGAGCAAAATGAACTCCTTGTCTGAAAAACGGGATAATATATGTCATTGAAGCAATAAACCACCCAATTCCGACAAAAATGAATACGCCAGCAAATAGCAATTCTTTTATTTTCACTGCTTTATTTTTAATTTGCCACAGTGCCATATATGACACATAAATACCAAAAAATGCAAGAGTGAGGCCCACCTGTTCTTTTGTAAGAAGCGCACCAAGGGCACATAGCAGGCTAGAAGTATATCTTTTTTTTATGTAAAAATAATACATAAACAGCAGCAGTGGAGTAGCTAGGACAGCTGCATGAAAGTCGAATTGATTTGCACGTTGAAGTGCAGGATACATAAGATATGCAAATGAAAAAACGAGGGAGATGGACTTTGCCTGATGATTTTTTTCAAAGATGGTTTTACTGATGTTGTATACAGCCAGAGCCCCTAACCCCACAACAATTGCTTGAATAATAAGAAGCATTTCTGGGCCAGAGTATAAAAAATAAAAAGGAGCAAGTAGGGCTAAAAACATGTCGTTATGTATCGCCATTCTTTTTACCTGGTCAAATCCATGAGGATTAGTGAGCTCAAGAAATCGAGTAAAGTCTCCCGTTTTGAGAGACATAAATGTGTTATATACCGTTTGATGCATTATTCCTAAATCAAAATAATGAGCAAAGAGAGTTTGATAACGAAGAACTGTAAACCAAGAAAAGTAAAATATATAGGTGAGAATCATGAGGCCCAATAATACCTCTGCCCAATGCTTTCGTAGTGTTGATTTAATATACATTTTTAAAATTTATGATATGTTATTAAGCTGAATTCCACCTGAAAATTTATTTGTTCCCCGAATGAAACTTCTGGTGTATTTCTCTGAGTCGAGGATTGGTGACATGGGTATATACTTGTGTCGTTGATACATTTTTATGCCCCAACATTTCCTGTACGCTACGCAAATCTGCCCCTTGCTCAAGTAGATCTGTTGCAAAACTATGACGAAGTGCATGGGGACTAAAATGTTTTACTATTCCCGCAAGTTTGCGATATTTATCTACCAAGCGCTCTATGGAGCGCACAGAAAGGCGCATTTTTTCTGGAGTAAGCCCTTCTTCTGGCTTAGGTCCCGAATACCGGATAAAAAGCGCTGAATACGGATCTGACCGTTTTTCCAAGTAGTCTTTAAGGCGCGTTTTTGCATGTCCGGATAAAAATACTATGCGGAGCTTTCTTCCTTTTCCCAAAACACTGAATTCTCCGCGATCAATATTGATATCTTCTTTATTAAGAGCGGCAAGCTCCGACACCCGCAAGCCTGTAGAAAAAAGTACCTCAAGAATTGCCCTGTCTCGAAGCCCTGGTTCTTCTGAAATATCGACGCTATCAAAAATACGATGAAGCTCTTCAGTTGAGAGAAATTTAATCTCCCTTTCTTTTTGTTTCCCGAGCTCAATCATCTCTGGAGTCATTACCTTTACCTTTTGCTTAATGAGAAATTTTAAGAAAGATCGAAGCGCAATAAGAAAATAATTTTGTGTTTGGCGAGAAATACTTCCTTTATATTTATTTTTATAGGTGTGGGAAAGATAGAGACGAAAACTCCGTATTGTTTCTTCATCAATTTCCTCAACGGTAAGATGTTGATCTTGAGAAAGAAGCCACCCTTCAAAAAATGTCAAATAATAACCATACATACGAACAGTCTTTATCGAAAGATTACGGTCCAGCTCACAGTATTCAAGGAATCGCAAAATGGCCTCTTTTAATAACATCTAACTATTATACCGCACCTTACGATTAAACGACGTTATGATGTGATCTAATTACTTCATTCTGATGAAAGTGAAGAAACCCAGTTTTGAAAGAAAGTAAACTCTTTTGGACTTAATGTCTGCTGAGCAAACTCTTCAGTTGCCTTAACTGCCAGTGTATGAGCCACAGGTTGATTAATTTTATTGGAGTACATTTGCTCCGCTTCAAATAATTCGTGATATAATACTTGATGCGTAAAGCAATGAGGAATAGACTTGTGAAAATACATACTCAAGGAGTTAGAGGGAGGACTATCGATAATGCACTTGTCTGGAGTAAGAATCGTCCATGCAGGATGCTGATTATTTAATTCTAAGTCTCCTGACAATGTGAGATCGGGCAATCTAAATGAATACCAGACACGATAAGGGATTCTTTCGTCATAATACCAGCCTCTAATTTCAATCCTTCCTCTTAATATGTGTCCATTCTCCATGTATTTATTATATCAAATAACATCACCTCTTCTGACAGAATAGCGTACGGTAAATACGGTATAATGGGGTATCTTTTGTGCGTCTTGTGAATAGTATTTACAAATTATTTTTACGTTTATGAAAATTTCATCCGTCCATGCTCAAGAAATCCTAGATAGTCGCGGAAACCCAACGATAGAGTGTGTCGCTACTTTGGAAAATGGAGTAACAGGATGGGCAGCGGTGCCTTCAGGCGCTTCAACCGGAAAGTATGAGGCTGTGGAGCTGCGAGACGGGAATGCAAAAAGATATTTAGGACAAGGCGTATTACAAGCCGTAGAAAATGTAAATAGTAAAATCAACGATGTAGTGAGGGGGATGGATGCAGCAAAACAGGAAGAGTTGGATAAAAAAATGATTGAACAAGACGGCACGGAGAATAAGGCCACGCTTGGCGCAAACGCAATTCTCGCTGTTTCGTTAAGTGCTGCTCGCGCTCAAGCAGCTGCCGAAAAAAAGCCTCTCTATACATACCTTTCAAAATTCAATCCAGATTTCAAAGGGACTTACACGATGCCTATTCCAGAAATGAATGTGATGAATGGAGGTAAGCATGCAAACTGGGCGACGGATATTCAAGAATACATGTTGTTTCCCATTGGAGCAAAATCAATTGTTGAAGCTGTCCGAATGAACGCGGAGATATATCAAAATCTAAAGATAATAGTTAAGTCTAAAGGATATGCTACTTCTATTGGGGACGAGGGGGGATTTGCGCCAGCTGTGAAAAGCAATGAAGAACCATTTCAACTTATGAGCGAGGCAATTGCACAAGCTGGATACAGTCTGGGAACAGATGTAAGCTTTGGTATTGATGCAGCAGCTACTGAGTTCTTTAAAGAAGGAAAGTATGTGTTAAATAAAGAAGGAAAGACAATGACATCAAGCGAGCTCTCTGCATTTATTCTTGATTTGGCATCTCGATATCCCATTGTTTCTTTTGAGGATGTATTTTCAGAAGATGATTGGAACGGATTTAAAAACTTTACTGATATGGACAAAGGAAAGTATCAAGTTGTGGGGGATGATTTATATGTGACAAATACAAAAAGATTGATACGGGGAATAGAAAATAGAGTAACAAACTCCATCCTTATTAAGTTGAATCAGATTGGCACGTTATCTGAAACGGTAGACGCAATCCTTTCAGCACGGAAAGCGGGGATGACTGCAGTCGTCTCTCATCGCTCAGGAGAAACGGAAGATGCATTCATCGCTGACTTCGTGGTTGCAATGGGCACAGGACAAATTAAAACAGGGGCTCCAGCACGAAGTGAAAGACTTGCAAAATACAACCAGCTTATGAGAATTGAAAGGGAGCTGGGAGAACATGCAGTCTATGCACGATTTCCATTTTCAAAGTAAATTGTTTACTTTGAGAAAAATGAACTCCACAAATTGGTCCATCGGGTGCGTACCGATAGACGAAATGCATCCATATTTGTTCTAATGTTATCGTTGAGGTTTTTTTTGCTGTCCCAACCTGCCTGTATTGCAGCTTGACGTTCAGTTTTATTTTGCCCTACCAATGCTTTTCTCTCTGATTGAATCGTTGGCATGAGTGCTTTTTTTTCTGCATCAGTTAATCCTTCCAACCTTGTTTTTACATCAGCTTCAAATGTGGCTCGCTGCTCCTTGTTTTCTTGTGCCACCGCTTCTCTTGACGCTTTATTTTCCTCTCTTTCATTCTCTCTCAATATTTTATTTTGATCCAATAGATTTTTTCTTTGTTCCTGATTTTGATTCCTTAATTCTCTAGCAGCCCCGCCAAACTTGCCCGTTGGCCTCACCTCAGCATCCTCAGCATGAGCGGCACTAACAGTAAATAACACAGTGGCAGCAACAAGAAGAACTAGTGATTTACTTTTCATATGAGTGGTAGTTTAAAATTAATAAAATTCAGTTCCTCAATAATTATATACTATTGTCAACAACTTCAACTTTCGTTACTTCACGATTTTTAACAAGTACAAAAGTCATCCATGCAATAAAAATAAGATTAAACAGGAAGTCTACTTTTTGACTGGTGATTTCCATCAAAAATGTAAAAAGGATTGACCAGGTAGCTCCGTGAACTCCCATAAGAAATAATGATTTATATCCAAAATTTGTTTTTACGATTTTTTCAATAACCCAAATAATGAGGGTTAAGAATACTATGCCAAATAGTGTCGATTGCACCCAAAACAATCCTCCCAAAAGGGGAAGCAGAAACAACCCTACAATAACAAATTGGTCGATAAATTTTGGAACTTTTTGGGCAAAGGGCTCTATTTCTTTTACTATTTTTGAATACTGCGTGTAATCCATATAGAAACTTCTTTTAAGTTCGCTAAAATAATAGAGCTGGGTAGACTCTCTTCCACTTTGTGAATCGGGAAAAACAAGTGCTTGTCGAGTGGCGAGAAAGATGGCGTTATATTTTGGATAATTATCGGCGGTCCCTTTTGTATCGATCACAGCCAAATGTTTCCCCTCCATATCTCCTAAGACTTTTGGAAATTCTATTACGTAGGGCTCTTGTACATTGGTATAGAGCTTGCCGTTTGAGATACGCAGCTCAAGCTCTTTGGGATAGATAGACTTTATTTCCTTTATCCCAACAGCAACAAAAGAGGGGATATTTTTTCTGTGTGTATTGTACAGAATACCTAGTTGAACAGATCTCACAAGAGAAAGACACACCAGAAGAAAAAGAAGATATTTAAAGGAAAACCAAAAAGAAACCTTGGCGATTTCTTTGTAATACGAAGCATCCAAAAGTGACCTTTGAAAAGTTATCCAAAACGTGTTGAGTTTTTTCATATATATATTATTATACCTTACAAAAAAACTCTCGTTATTGATTGCTTAAAAAATGCCGAGCAGGTGGCAAATTTGCTCCGTTTTTATTTTTCGGTTTCCACATCTCAACCTACGAGGTTGAAGTATCTCTCCAACCTCGTAGGTTAGAAAGACAGGGTGATCGACGGACACCTCAAAACAAAAACTTTGCAGGAAATACACTATTAGCTTTAGACTTTTAGGCCTTCAGACTTTCGACTTTAAGACTTGATACTTATCTTCTAAAAGACGAATATGACTGAGTCTTTAAGGGTCGAGCGTTTTCTTGGATAAAGGTAAGTGCTTTTCCTGTCTTATTTGCACGTCCCGTTCTTCCAATGCGATGGATGTAATCTTCATATGTTTGTGGAACATCAAAGTTGATTACATGTGAAACATTAGGAATATCAAGTCCGCGAGCTGCAACGTCTGTTGCAATCATAATATTTACCACATCTTCCTTGAACATACGAAGACTTTGCTGTCGTTGAAACTGCGCTTTGTCTCCATGAATGGATGTTACCTTAAATCCCTTTGCATATAAATCTTGTGAAATACGCTCAACTCCCATTTTTGTTCGTCCAAAAACTAACACTTTCTTAAAGTCCTCTTGGCGAAGCAGGGAAGCGAGCTTTTCTATCTTCATCACAGTTGGCTCCACGCTCACCACTTCCTGAGTAATATGGCTTGTGGTCTCTGTTGTCTTTACTGAGATAGTCACTGGATTGGTGACAAATGAACTAATAAGGCTGTTGATATTTCCAGATAATGTTGCTGAAAAAAACAGGCTTTGTCTTTCCTTTGGAAGATAAGAAATGATTTCCTTGATATCGTTAATAAATCCCATGTCAAGCATCAGATCGGCTTCATCTAAAATAACCATACTAAATCGCTCAAGCCGTAATGCCTTGCGATCGATTAAATCTTTAAGTCGCCCTGGAGTGCCCACAACAACATGAGGGTTGCGCTGCAATTCTCTAATCTGTGTATACATGGATGATTTTCCAATACAGAATGAACTGTAGATAGGCATACCAGAGGTAAACTTTCGTAATTCATCCTGAATTTGGAGAGCAAGCTCGCGTGTAGGAGCAACGATTAACGCTTTATAGTTCCTATCTTTTAAGATTTTTTCAACGAGCGGAATAAGAAAAGCGGCTGTTTTCCCTGTTCCCGTGTTTGCAATTCCAATGACATCTTTTCCTTCCCGAATGGCAGGGATTCCCTGCACCTGGATAGGAGTAAGATTCACATATCCATGACGAGTGATGTTTTGCAATAAATACTGAGGCAAATCAAAGCTGGTGAATGCAACAGGGGCCATTTCTGGGACTGGAGTCATCGATACAGCGCTTTTTATACTTGCACGACTAATGTAGCTATGAATAGTGCTGTCGCTGACACGTTTGGGACCTCCTCCTCGACCACCTCTAAATCCTCCACCTCCACCGCCACGAAAGCCACCACTTGATGGGCGACCAGAATTATAAGAAGGACGAGTAGAACGAGCACGTGAATTAAACATACAAAACAAATGAATTATTAAAAAAAGAAAGTAAGAGCTTTAATTGGGCTCTGCTAAATAAGAAGAGCTTCAAAAATCCGCCGAAGCGGCATTTTCGTCCCTAAAAGTAAAAAACTAAGGGAAAGACCGCTGATGGGAGGATACAAGTTATATAAACTTACTATCTTAAGAAAAGATTATACTACAGGATAATAGGGAAGTCAACCTCAATCACGTAGGTTCTCTAACATTAAGTATGGTATAAAACGGTCGTTTTAGCTTTCTCCAATAATATACATGCCTTGTAAAACACGTGGCACAGGTATAGTTATGTATATATTTGTCATGCTGAGCGTTAGTCGAAGCATCTTTATAGCATAATCATACTAGGCCAAAGCGAGAAGATTCTTCACTCCGTTCAGAATGACTAATGAGTTAACAAATGACATACTTATTATCATAGAACCCCTCAATCACGTATTGACTCCTCGCACATTAGTATTAAAAAGATCATATATGAATAAAAAAGTGGCTCTGCTTTTAACCCTTTTTATTGTATTAATTTCCCTACAGAGTAGAACCGTTTCAGCTGATTTCTTTAAATTGCCAAAGTTCCCCCTTCTTCTGCCCTCCGCCACACCTACGCCAAAAATATTTTTTGTTATTCCTTCTATGAAGATTCCCCTTATTACTTTGCACCCGCTCTCTCCTTCATCAACTCCCATACCCCCATCCGCTACACCTATTCCAGCTACATCTACTCCCATTCCTCCTACGGTAACGGAGACACCAATGGAAGTGCAAAATACAGAGGAAGTGGCTACACAGGATATCTCTCCAACAGCCACATCGCCCCTCAACGCATCGCCATCAGCAATGTCTCCAACTCCTTCTCAACAAAAAGGGGGCTTAAGCCAAATGGAGATGATTCTGGGCGGAGTAGGAGGGGTATTCGGCATCGTGATATTGGTCTTGCTTTGGCCAAAGATGAAGCAGTTCATTCATAATAAAAACTCATAATAGGCGTGTCATCGTTATTGAGTAAGTTATTCTACTGCCAATCAATGTGCGTTAGTCCATTTTTTTTCAGATATTCATTGCACGTGCTGAAGTGATGATTTCCATGAAATAAATGGGCGGAAAAAGGGGAGGGGTGTCCGCTCGCTAATACTAAATTATTCTCTCTATTTATTACGGCTCCTTTTGTCTGCGCATATTTTCCCCAGAGCAAATACACTATCTTCGTTTTTTTTGTGTGAAGCGCTTGAATAACTGCATCGGTAAACTGCTCCCATCCATATTTGCTATGAGATGCGGGGGTATTGGCGCACACAGTGAGTACGCTGTTAAGCAGTAGCACTCCTTGACGCGCCCAACGCGATAAATCCCCAGAGGGCAGAGGGGTAATCCCTAAATCGTTTTTTATTTCTTTATAAATATTTTTTAGAGAAGGAGGGAGCGAGACCCCTTCGTTCACTGCAAATGAAAGTCCGTTCGCTTGTGATGGTCCATGATACGGATCTTGGCCGACAATCACTACCTTTACATTATTGAGAGGACATTCGTTAAACGCATTAAACACATGTTTAGCAGGGGGATATATAGTTTTGGACAGATATTCACCACGAACAAACTCGGTAAGATTGGTCCAATAGGATTTTGTGAACTCGCTCAGCAAAGCTTTTTTCCAACTTTTCTCAATTATTACGTCTTTCATAATTCATTCTTCATTCACAATCATAATATAGTGATAGTATCATATTTCTCTCTTCAGAAGATAAAATCTTCATTCGATTAATCGAATGAAGTATTCGTTTCAGTGTTTCTTCAGAATCAAGGGGTACTATTAAACCGTAGATGTATGACAAATCATTTCATACTCTGCCGAAATGTAGGGAAGAAGAGTTGTGTAATACAGGGAATGCACAATTCTGACAAAAAAAGTATTTCTAAAAACAATCAACATCATTTTGATATAGTTGTTGAAAGATACCACTTTTTTTAACACTCAGAACGAGTAAAATTCTGAGTGTTTTTTTGTTTGCCCCTTTGGCAACCTCGCAGGTTGCCAAGGCTAAGCAAATCAACGGCCACATCCGTGATATAATGAAGAGCTGACAAATGCTATTTGAAAAACTGGAGAAGTCGCATAGTGGCCTAGTGCGTACGCCTGGAAAGCGTATTTAGTCGCAAGACTAACGAGGGTTCGACTCCCTCCTTCTCCGCACATCGGTATAAGAAGATAAATAATGGGGGCTTTGGAGCATAGGAGAAATCTTTTCAGGAAGTTCGAAAATACTTTTAGGCAATTTAACTAAATCTTCAAGTTTAGAACTATTTGTGGCTACAACAGCTTTTGCCAATATTTGAAA
>Ga0194063_10001046_pt1 | contig 18628 bp, 13 predicted proteins | sample SepL3720m_MetaG_FD_155459 | JGI IMG/M metagenome (GOLD analysis project Ga0194063, IMG submission 155459) | Anoxic zone freshwater microbial communities from boreal shield lake in IISD Experimental Lakes Area, Ontario, Canada - Sep2016-L373-20m | ecosystem: Environmental > Aquatic > Freshwater... | reverse complement strand
TAATCCCGCATTACGGCAGCACCGGGGCCGGCTTGGCTTCCTTGACAGCTTTGGCTTTCGTTTTTCTTCTGAATCTGCGGTTGGTATGGCAGAATGCACCCCGCGTCAACGTGTTCAAGATCTTCTGCCTGCCCTTGCTGCTCGCCGGTGGGGCGTCGAGTTTTGGAATTCTTCTCGCCCCTCTGGGCACGGTCATCTCTTTATTGTCGGTCTCCGCTCTTTATGTTATGAGCATGTGGCTCGTCTTCAGACGGTCTGGAGAGGAATGGAGTTTATTGCTGCTAACCATAAGAACCGCATGAAAATTCTAACATTCAAGGAAACTGGAGGGATCCGGCGCATTGGGGCAAGGCATCGCGCATTAGGGATCTTCGCATGGCCAGCTGTTCTGCTCTTCAATGGGATGGGGCTCCATGCCGCACCTCCATCCAGTGCCGATGCGGGCATCAAGCTGGCGGTTCCCTGGAAACAGGCCAGAGTGACCAGGATGGTGCCGACTGTTGCATCCGGAAGAGAGGTCAAGGGGCAGGATCTTGCAAGGCTGTTTCCCTGCACAACTCTTGAAGCGGTGGACGGCGCGGTCACCTTTCCCATCGGAAGTGTCCCGGTGGTGATCGAATCCGCCAAGTCCGCGATATCCCCCAACGCGTTCACCGGCTTGTCAGGCGGCTCTCCGCTGGGGATTCACGGATTTGAAACAGATCTTCCCGAAAGCCTCGCCCACCTTCAGGACATAGGAATTCCGTGGGTTCGTCTTGCCGGACCTTCGGGACTCGTTTGGGATTTGGTGGAACCGACCGCCGGCGCTTACAATTGGGAGCATCAGGACCGGCTTTTCGGGGAGTTCAAAAAAATGGGCGTCAAGATCTGCGTGGTTGTGCTGGCTGCCAATCGGTGGGACCAGGGAATCGTCGGCGCCCAGCGTCCCAAGTCACGACGCCCGACACACATGGGTTCCTACAAATCCTTTCTGCGGGAGGCTGTCAAACGCTATGCTTCCACGGTCGCATGCTGGCAAATCGAGAACGAGGTGGACAATAAAATGTCTTGGGATGACACCCCGTCCGCCTATCTCGATCTGCTTGCCACCTCGTATGCCGTGATCAAGGAGAACGCCCCGAATGCTCAGGTCGCCTTCGCGGGAATGTCCAATCCGCACGCGTGCGAGACCGTTCTTTTCCCGATGCTCAAGGCCTATCGAAATGAGAATCCGGAGGGAACCTGTTTTGACATCATCGATCTGCACTGGTCCCGTCAGTTTCAGGGAACCTATGACCGGCTGCAAATCGGGGGAAAGCCCCGTCGCCTCGACGACACCATCCGGGGAATCCGGAAACAACTCGACGCGCTGTCGCTTCAGAAGACGAAAATCTGGCTCAATGAAATCTCCGACTATGCGGGGGCACCCGCCGCAGATCCGGTTGACGGGTCCTATGCAAAAAAGTCCGAGGCCGAACAGGCGACTTCGCTGGTCAAGATGGTCCTGCTGTCGCTGGCCAGTGGAGCCGATCGCACCTTTTGGGTCAACATGATCGATTGGCACGGGTGGGGAGGCCGCCAAGGAGGGTATTTCGATAATGTCGGGCTTGTTTACAATCCCATGGTTGATCCGAAGGGCACCAAAAAGACGGTCTATTACAGCGCGAAATTCCTCTCCCACATGCTGGATGGTTGCAGATTCGAATCAGCGGTGCCTGTCAGCGGGAACCCGGGTGTGCGGGTTTACATGTTCCTCAGAAATGGGGAGCCCGTCTATTTTGGCTGGCGTGACCCGGGTTAGGCTCCCGCACCAACCATGAGAGTTCAGAGTTCGTTGATCCCGGAACCGCCGCTCAACCTTGTCGCGTTGTTGGGTTGCGGGCTCCTATTCGGTTTGCTTGCGCTGGCTTGCGTTGCCGCATCATGGGCCTGGGTGGTCGCCATCAGCATCGGCTGTGTGCTCGCCCTGTGCTTTTTTAGGAAGCCGGTTTGGGGGTTGTGTGCGCTGATCGGTGCCGTCCTGGTGCTGGGCGAGCAACCTTTCTTTCTTTTTACAGCAGACTGGAGCACAACGGCAGATCAGATTTCCCTTCTGCTTCCTCCGTTTCTTCTCATCCTTCTGGGGCGACCGCTGCTGGAAAGGATTGCCCGCCTCCGCACGGGCTTTCCTCCCAGCGGAATTCGGCGTGTTGTTCTTTTGTTTCTCCCGTGGCCGTTGCTGACCCTGTTTTGGGCGAGCAACATCCGCCACTCCTCGGTGCAGGCGGCGAATTATGTCATCGCGGTGGGGGTATTCCTGGCTGTCCTCATGGTTGTTGATGATGAATCGAAACACCGCACCGTGATGCGATTCGTGGTGATTTCAGGGATCGCCGTCACCGCGCTCGCCTTCACTATCTGGTATCTCGATCCCTTTTACATCTATTTCCTTCGGACTCCCACCGTCAAACTTCAGATGTTTTGCGCCGGCGGAGCGCATCGAATGACAGCGATGGGATGGTCTCAGAATGACTTTGCGCTGACGCTGTTGTTTTTTATCGCGATCGTTACGGCGTTCTTTGTTATGCAGAAGCGGCTTGCAGTCCGCGTCCTGTTGATCGGGGTCTTCCTTTTCATGCTCTGCGCGCTGCTGCTGACCATGACGCGATCGGCTCTGCTCGGGTTCATCCTGATGATTCACTTTCTTATTTTTGCTCTGGAGCCGCTGCGACGGCACTGGCTGCGGTACCTGACTGCCTTTTACCTCAGCTTTATTACGATCTTCGAGCTGTCGTTGATCCTGGTTGGGGAAACCAAAGAGCCGCGTGCGTTGAACGCCGACCTGATGGCCAATGGTATTGGGGTTCGGCTGGGATTTTGGGATTTTGGATTCGCGAACTTCTTCCACACTTTTGGGCTGGGCATGGGGATCGGTGAGTTCAACTATGCGCTGAGGCCGTGCCCGCACGCCCATAATATCTTCTTTGATTTTCTGTTTGAGTTCGGCATTCCTGGCGGGGTCTTTGCGGTGTTTCTGGCGATCTATATTGGTCGCCAGTTCTTACCGGCGATTCGGAACCAGGGCGGCTATCTGGGGGTCATGAGGCTTTGCATCCTGGGGGGCTTGCTTGGAGCGGCCGTTCAGGCAACGATGGATTTCAGCCATAGCGCCACCCACATCTGGCTTTTTCTGGCGCTCGCCGCCGCGACGTTTCAACTCGCCGGCCGTGAACCCCAGTTCTCCGGAGGCAAATGAAGCGGGTTCTTGTGGATTTCACCTTGTGGTTTGTCTGGGTGCCGATGCGGCGTCTTTTGAAAATGATGCCGCTTTCTTTCAGTTATTTCCTGGCTGGGCTCGCCGCTGATGCGTTTTCATTCTTTCCTTCGGCGCGGCGGGGCGTCGTGATGGAAGAACTGCGTTTGCTCTACGGTCGTCGGCTTCCGGAGGAGCGGATTCCCAGCGAGGCCCGCAGGGCAATCCGGCTCTTTTTTACGCGCCAGGTTGAGAACCTCCTTTTCAGCAGGTTCACCGGTTCCGTGGTAATGAAGAGCACCACGATCGAGGGGTTGGAGAACTTGGACGATGTCCTCGTTCGCGGCAAGGGAGCCATCATGCTGCTCGCCCATTACGGGTCTTTCATGCTCCCCCTGCCCGCGCTCGCTTACAGGGGATACCGCATCATGCAGCTTGTGGGCAAACCTCTGCACGAAGAAAAAAGGCCCATTCATTGGCGCATCCACGAAGCGCGGGTTGAGGAATCCTCCGCCCACCCTTTCGCCTTCGTGCGAACCGACCAATCGCTGCGGCCTGTCATTCGAGGGCTCGCCGGGAACGGGGTTGTTGTCATCGCATTCGATGGGCTTGAAGGAAAGAAATGGACCCAAGTCCGGTTAATAAACCGGATTGCCGAGATCTCGACGGGACCCTTCCGGCTGGCTGCCAAGAGCGGGGCCGGAATTGTGCCAACGTTTGTGATCCAAGAGGCGGGGGATCGCCGCCGAATCATCATCCATCCCGAAATTCGGGCCGGTTCTTTTGAAGATGAGGTGGAGGCATTTGCCGAACAGGCACGGCAATTCGGCCGCATCTTCGAAAGTTATCTCGAAGCGCACCCGGATCACTTTGCGATGACGCTGGTTTCCCATCGGCACGATGCCGAGAGGGGGCTCTCCAAGGGGCTGTTCGTCACATGAGTAGTCATGGCAACATGTTCGCGGATGAGGGCGTTTCTTTAGCGGTGTCGCATTCGCCGACGGGTAATGTTCCTGTCGTTTCCGCAGTCCACATGCGCAGGGGCTCCTCGGTCGCTTCGCTGTTTTGGCATTGGCCACCAGGCACCCCCTTGAGCGGGGCTTATCTTGACGCCGGAAAATGATGCCGATAATACATCCGACATGAGAACAATCTCGCTTGTAACGGGTGCTGCCGGGTTTATCGGGAGCTTTTTGGTGGAACGACTTCTTTCAGAGGGGATCCCGGTCCGGGCGTTTCTGAAGCGCGGCACGGCTTCGAAGACTGTGGTGGCTTCAAAGGCCGAGGTCTTTGAAGGGGACATCAAGGACGCCGCCTCGATGTCGCGGGCTATGGAGGGGGTTGACGTTGTTTATCACCTCGCCGCCATTTCGCGCTATGATACCAACATTCCTGACGAGGAATATTACTCGGTCAATGTGGAAGGCACCCGCAACATCCTCGATGCGGCGCGCAATGCGGGGGTTCGCAAGGTGGTTTTTACCGCCACCATTGAGGCTGTGGGTGTCTCATCCGACGGCAAACCGCTGACGGAGGATTCCCCGCAGCAGCCGCGAAACATCTACGGACAAAGCAAACTGGACGCCGAGAATCTCGTCATCGACTCTCATCGGAGACACGGTCTTGACGCCGTCGTGGTTCGCCCGCCAATGATCTACGGGCCTGGCAATACCATTCTCTGCAAACGGCTTTTCGGAATTATCCGGCGGGGTTTTTACCCGTTGATCGGCGACGGCAGGGCGCTCACCGAGTTCTGCTACGTCAAGAATCAAGTCCACGGAATCCGTCTGGCGGCAGACAAGGGGCGCGCCGGAGAGGTTTATTTCATTTCCGACGCCCGTTCCTATTCGATCGAGGAAATTGTGGATACGATCGCACGCGTCATGGGTGTGCGAGTGATCAAGCCGCGCATTCCGGTTCCCGTCGCGTTGGCCATGGGGTGGTCCTTCGAGATGCTCGCCAAGGTGCTGCGTTTTTATCCCTTCGTGATTCCCGAAACAGGGCGTCCGCCGTTTTCCCGAAAAACCGTGGCATGGACCGCCGAGAGCCGCCTCTACTGCGACATTTCCAAAGCCCGCAGGGAACTCGGCTACAACCCGCCTTTCAGCTTGGAGGACGGCGTCCGGGAAACGGTGGACTGGTATCGCGCCAACGGGTTCATCCGCTGACGCCCCGAAAAATTTCCATTGCCGCGCCGAGCACCTCATCCACCTCGATGGCCTTCATGCACGCCTGGGGGTCAGGGTGTTTGCAGGTGCTTTCGTCGCACCCGGCACGACAGAGAAAATCTTTTTCAATGACCCGGTGCCGTTTGCCCCAGGGACTGGTTTCCGCAGACACCGAAGGCCCAAAAAGCGCGACAGTCGGAGTGCCCGCGCATGCGGCGATATGCATGGGGGCGCTGTCGTTGCACACCAGCATCCGCGCCATGGAAAACAGCGCCCCGAGCTGTCTGACGCCGAGATGCCCGGACAGATCGACCGGTTTCCCGCGCATTTTTCCGAGCACTTCACGGATGAGGGACTTCTCCCCGGGTGCCCCGAATATGACCAGAGGCTGCCCTGTTGCCTGCATCAGACGATCGTAGAGAGCCGCGCACTTCTCGTAAGGCCAGCGTTTGAGCGGCATCCTGGACCCGGGATGTGCAGCCAGAAAGGGACCTTCGATCCCGTGCGATTTCAAAATCCCCCGCGCGGCGGCAATTTCCTCGTGCCGAAAGTAGAATCCCCACTCCACTTCTCCGCACTCACACCCGAGATACCGCGCTATATCCAGATGAAATTCCACTTTGTGCGAGACCTTCCGGAACGGCACCACATCGGTGAGCATCCAGGCTCCGCCCCCGATTCCGTAACCCACCCGCCAGCGGCTTCTCGGAGGGGCAGCCAGCATCAGAATATCCCGGATGTCCCCCCGGGCCTCGATGACCAGATCGAACTCCCTGCGCCTGTGTTGGAGCAAAAATTTCCAATAGGCGTTCATGGGCTGCGGGTAAAACCAAAAGGCATCATAGGTGAGGATCTCGTCCACATGCGGATTCGTTTCCAACACCGGCCGCGCGGAAGAGGACGTCAAAAAGGTGATTTTCGCGCCGGGGAACCTCCTGCGAAGCGGGGCGAGGATCGGGAGGGTCATCACGACATCTCCCAGATACGCGTCGCGGATGAGGAGAATGCTGCGGACGGATTCCGGCTCGATGGGATCGATTTTCCGGAACAGGCGGAAGGGAAGAGTCGCGATGGCTCCCACGGAATCGACCAGAGCAGTCGCCAGCAGCTTTTTCCTGTTCACAATCTTGTATCGCATCATCCAATCCGGTATCCATTTTGCGTGAAACTTCGAGCCAAAACACCGCCAGAAAAAAAGAAACCATTCGTCCCGTGCGGGCTTCTGTCCGGGTTTCCTCTTCCAACATGAGCACGCGTCCGTTGAAAAAATCTGAAAAATCAGTCGCCCGCACTGGGCAGCCGAAGCGGATCCTCGTGCTGGGAGGGGGGTTCACCGGATTGCGGGTGGCATTTCTTCTGCACCGTCTCGGGCATCATGTCACATTGGTGGAGCGCGAGGCCAAACCGGGTGGAATGGTGGGTACTTTTGAGCGGGTCTTTTCCGGGCACCGATTCCTGTTCGACTTCGGCCCTCATCTTTTCTTCAGGGAGTATCTGGACGAATACCGCGAACTGGTCGGGGACGACCTGCTCACGCTTACGGATCGCTTTACAATGTGCGTCCGCGGCGCGGTGCTTTCCTACCCGCTTCGCCCGGTGGAGATGTTTCTGAAGATGGGAGTTTTCCTGTCCGCCGCCTACATTTCCGATTTTCTGGCCGGCCGGTTGTTCCACCCGTTCGAAACTCACGACCCCGCCAGTCTGGACGGATCCCTGAGCCGCCGGTTTGGAAAAAAGCTCTTCCGGGATTTTTATGAGCCCTATATCGTCAAATGCTGCGGTCTGCCGGTCAAGGAAACCGATATCCAATGGGCGAAAGAGCGCGAGAACGTGAGCGGACGAAGCCTCGTCTCGAATCTTCTGAACAAGGTCGGAGCTGCGTTTAGTGCCGCCACCCGTGCGCGTCTGCGTTCGACGAATGACCCTGCGGCTTCCGAAATCACCGCTTGGTATCCGCGCCTCGGCTCCGGGCAATTGTGCGATGCGATGGCAGCCGCGCTCGAGGGGGCCGAGATGTACATGAAGACAACGGTGGAGAAAATCACGCTCGGAAGCGATGGCGTCCGGGCGGCAGTTGTTTTACAAGCCGGTCGGGAATTTTCCCTGGAGGCGGACCTGATCGTCTCCACCATCCCGCTGCCCCTCCTCGCGGGCCTCCTCGATCCTCCGGAACCTTCGATGCGTGAGACGGCGTCAAGCCTGCGCTATCGAACGGTGCGGTTGGTCAACCTGATCGTGGACAAGCCGCGCGCCCTCGATAGTCTGGAACTTTTTTCGATGGACCCTTCGCACCTGTTCAAGCGCGCGTATGAACCCAAGGCGATGAGCCCCGAAATGGCACCGCCCCACATGACGTCTCTTTGCCTCGAAGTCTGCTGCACCGAGGGGGATCCGGTCTCAAAAATGAGTGAACGGGAGATTGTCGAGTCGTGCGTCGAGTCGCTCCGAGGGCTCGGCGTGCTCGACGATCCTGCTCAGGTTGTGGATTCCTTTCTTGTGAATCTCCCGTGGGCCTACCCAATCTACCACAAGGGGTTCGAAAAGCAGCGCTCGCGCATTCTCGAGCGGATCGCCGGGATTCCGAACCTGCTGACCTGCGGCAGGCAGGGGATTTACCGATATCATTCGATGACCAACGAAGTGATGGAGACCGCCGACAGCATCGTGCGTTTCGTGGAATCCGGCGGCACAAAAGCCGATGCCGACAACCGCCGCTCCCCGTGGGGCCAGTCGTTTTACTGATTTCATCCGCTCCGGCTTCCCATTAACCCTTTTGCATGATTTTCCAAGATAGCCCCATCAGAGACCTTGCCAAGCTCGTGGCATGGTATCCACTGCGCTGGTTCGTGACGGCCGCGCCTTGGGGAATCGCCTACTTTCTGGGCGGGCTGGTCGGGCGGGTTTACTGCCGGGTCTGTCCCGGAAAAATCCGGCGCATCGCCCGAAATATGCACTGTGCCCTCCGGGGCGAAGGACTGACGGAAAGTCATGCTTGGGCATGTGCCAGGACTTTGGCGACGAGGCACTACGTCGAGCACATGGAGTTTTACAAGCTCGCCACGCTGACTCGGGAGAATGTGGGGAAGCATGTCACGATGGAGGGGATCGAACATGTGGAAAAGGCGCTGGCATCGGGCAAGGGAGCCGTATTGGTTCACATGCATTTCGGATCCAAGCAATTTCCGCTGGTGGCACTCGGGCTCAACGGATACCCCGTCACCCAGGTTGGCTACCGGGACACCTCCGCCGGAGATTACAGCTTCATTCATCGCCAAGTCCATTTGCGGTTGCGCCTCAAAATCGAAGCCCGCTTTAAGGCCAAGCATGTGCATCTGGGCGAATTCATGCGACCGCTTTACCGGTGCCTGCAAAACAACGAACTACTCATGATCGCGGGTGATGGCATTGGCGGTCGTCGTAACCCCGGCCTCAACTACCTTCCGATCCCCTTTCTTGGCCGCCAAATGCTTTTCCCGCCCGGGCCCGCGCGGCTCGCCCTGAGCACGGGTGCGCCGCTCATCCCCGTCTTCTGCGTTCAGGAAGATGGAAAATGGCACTACCGTGTGCTGTTCGAACCACCCATCGAACAGCAGGACACCGGAAACCAGCAGCTTGACGTCTTGGCAAACATCGGGTGCATTGCCAAGGCCTTCGAGCGCTACATCAAACGCCATCCCGACCACTGGATGTTCTGGGAGGAATTCACCGAAGGGAATTTGATCCCGGCGGGAGCGCAATGCTGCTCAGGCAAGGGGGAATTGGAATCATCCCGCCCGTCCGGTTTTGGCGGGAGGGGCGGGGAGTAGCATCCCTCGATCATCTACCCCGATACGGTTTGCCTGCAAAGTTGGACAGCATTCGGCCAAAGACCACACGGGGCGGGAATGCGCCGAGTTCACTTCGGGCGCGTCAACGGGCAGCGCGAACAAATCGTATTCAACCGCGCCGACTTGTCTTGCGGGCACGCCAGCAGACGGCGAGCCGCCTGGTATTTTTCATTGTTCCAGATGGGCATGAATCCCTGCTCAAACACATTGCCAAAGTCGTTGGCCAGGAGGCGCGTATCCCGGCAACAGGGGATTAATCCACCGTCAAAATTGATAAACGCCGCCCGGTAGGGCCAGATGCAGTCCGCCGCAGCTTCGATCTTCCGCCAATCCGCCGCCTGCTTGGGAAATTGGTCCGAAAACCATTCCTCCTCCGCCACGGCCTCTGGGAACCACGGCTTGATGAAGCGGATTTGATCGACCCCAATTTCTCTGGCCTTGATCCGCGCCGCTGCGATCTCATGCTGGTTGAACCCCGTCACGCAAAACTGCCAGTCGATCAGAGGCGTTCTGGATTTGACCCGCGCGCGCTCTTCGACCACCTTGCGAATATTGGCGAGCGCGAGATCGGGATCGCCGTTTCCCATGAACTTGCCGTAGGTTTCTTTGGAAAGGCCGTGGAAGGAAAAAATCAGGACTTCCAGTCCCGACTCCACGATCTGACGGGGCAAATCCGGATTCCGGAAATTCATGTTCGAGGAAGTGGCCACGCCGATGTTGTGTCTGCTGGCGTATCGGATCATGTCCAGGGTTTCCGGGAACAGAAACGGTTCCCCGAACCCGTAGAGATTGATCTTGAAAAGATAAGCTCCCACCTCGTCCACCAGATTTTTGAAATTTTCGAACGACATCCTGCCAAACGGCCGCTCCCCTTCCCGAGGTTGGCGCCTGCCATCGTAGCAATAAGCGCAATGCAGGTTGCAAATATTGCTGGGCTCGATTTTGAGAAGATAGGGGAAGGACTTTAGCCGGGTTTTGTGGCGGAGGAGTGAGTACTCAGCCAGAAAAAAGTTCGCCAGCTTCTTCAGCGTAAGATGGCGAAGAAAAGCATAGAGATGCCGCCCCAAAATCTTGAAGCGTTCCGTGAAATCTATCCCGTGGGTTGGAAGTAACAGCATTTGTGGGGACAAGTAATGGCGGGGGGGAAATGTGTCAATCGCGGGTTTCCCGACATCGCGGGTTTCCAGAATGGGTTTCAGACTGGGGCTGATTTTTTCTAATTTTTCCATTCGGATGGAGCCTTGGAGGTGACGAGCTCGAACGCGCGGCGGTGATTGTCGGCGTTGAGATGCACGGTTTCCTTGCTCGTCTTGTCTTTGCGCAAAACCAGGCGGCCAGGGAAGCGCCCTGACGGGCCGAGGGGAAGCCGGCTTGTTCGGGATCGGTGGGTTCGCAGCCGCTGATAAAGTGCAACTCCACCCGGCTGCGATTGAGTTCCCCATCGCCTGGCTCCGGGATCGCTGGTTCACGAGGGGGAAAGTTTTCCATTGACATTCTTGATCTATGTCATATTTTAACGATTAGGTAGTTAAGCCAGTTTGGAAAATCCATGAAAACACCTTCCTTGTCTTATAGCGCATTCACTCTGAAAACGGGAGGTGCATTGCTTGGCATCGTCTGTTTCCTCACGGCTCTTCTGCCTGCCCCGCACGCAAAAGCCGATACGGTCATCAACCTCGCTGTTCCATGGAAAAAAGCCCGGATCATCCCCGTCGTTTCCGGTACCGCTTCTGGAAAAGACCTCAAAGGGCGTGACATGGCAGCCCTGTTTCCCGGCACGAATGTGGATGTCGTCGGAGGCACCATGCCCCTGTCTGTTGGAAATGTCCCCGTGCTGATCGAATCTGCAACAACTTCCAACGCTTCTACCGTCTATATCGGTTTTTCCGCCGGCTCTCCGCTGGGGCTTCATGGGTTTGAGGATCATTTTAACGACAACATCGCTCTGCTTTCGGACCTTGGCATCCCGTGGGTTCGTCTCGCGGGCCCCGCAGGGCTCGTCTGGGATATGGTGGAACCCACGCGCGGCGTTTACAACTGGAGTCAAACCGACAGGATTTTTGGAACGTTGCAAAAAATGGGGGTGAAAATCTGTGTGGTCGTTTCGGCCGCCAACCGCTGGGATCAGGGAATCACCGGATCGCAGCGTCCAAAAGCGCGCGCCCCGGTAAATCTGGAGAATTACAAGAATTTTCTGAGCGCAGCCGTCACACGCTACGGGGCTGCCGTCTCCTGCTGGCAAATCGAAAATGAAATAGACATCCCAATCGGCTGGCAGGACAACATGCCCGCCTACCTCAATCTGCTTGCTGCGTCCTACTCCGTCATCAAGGCCAAGGCGCCGAACACCCTCGTCGCCTTCGCCGGCATGTCCAACCCGCGCGGATGCCAGACCGTGCTTTACCCACTGCTAGCCTCCTTCCGGAAGGCGAACCCAATATACACCTGTTTTGATGTCGTCGACCTGCACTGGTCCCGGCAGTTCCAGGGAACCTATGACAACCTTCGGATCGCCAACACCTCCTACCGCCTTGACACCACCCTGCAGGAAATGCGGACCAAACTCAATGCCTTGTCTTTCAATCAGACGCAGATATGGATCAACGAATTGTCTGATTACAGCGGAACCCCTGCAGCAGATCCCCTCGACGGAACCTATGTGACTAAATCCGAACCGGACCAAGCCACATCCCTGGCCAAGATGTCTTTGATGGCCATGGCAAACGGAGCCAGCCACAGCTTTTGGACCGGCCCGGTCGAATGGTTCGGCTGGGGGGGCCGCAAGGGAGGCTATTTCGATCATGTGGGTCAGGTTTACTCACCCGAAACCGATCCCTTGAAAACAAAAAAATCGTCCTATTACACCGCCAAAATGCTCTCGCACAAACTCGACGGCTGCAAATTCGACTCCATATTAACTTTTAGTGGCAATCCCACCGTGCGCGTTTATAAGTTTCTCAGAAACGGGGATGCCGTCTTTGTTGCATGGCTCGATCCGCTCTGAGTGAGGTGGACCCCGAAATTCGGGCCAGTGGTTAAGCTATAAAAGCGATGGCGTTTGGGTGTGGAAAACCACAACCTGAAAGACCATCGAAAATAAAAGCCAAACGCAAAAATGGGGATTGAAACGCTTTGGTGCCGGCCCCGGCGCACGAGCATTCCCGATAACGGGCACCGGAAATATCCGTATCTGCTGAGAAATAGGGTCGTGGATTATGCCGACGAAGTCTGTTGTGCGGACATTACGTATATCCCGATGCCGCACGGGCACGCCTACCTGTGCGCGGTGATGGGCTGGCATTCGTGCAAGGTGCTGGGCTGGGCGGTGAGCAACACGATGGACGCCGCGCTGACGGAAAAGGCCTTGGCGATTTCCAGGAGGCTGCCGGAACACACGTCGGGATGGCTCATCGAAGATTGTAGAAGTATGTGGACATTTTCTGCCTGCCGTGTTTGGATATCCGAAACACTTGAAAGCCCTGAAAAAAATGTCGGCTGTGATTGGGGCGTTTTTCAAGGCGGACGAACGGGTTACGCCACATGGTCTATGTTTTCTTTCTTGAACAGCCCTCCGCATTGCGCGCAGGCAACAAGATCAACCGGACAGACGGTCTGAGCACCATCCGGTCAAAGACGGCTCCGTTGTCGTCCCGCTTGGGATCAACCCTGTATATATTGAGGTTCAGGAATAAGAATGTCTGAAGAACTTTCGAAGGAATTCCCTGGGATGAACAAGACCGGCGACCTCCGCGCATCCGTCATCATCCCGGTTTACAACGGGGAGAGCTCCATCGCCGACTGTCTCGAAGCCTTGCTGCGGCAGGATTACGCACGGAGCGATTATGAGGTGATTGTCGTGGACGATGGTTCTACCGACGGCACGGGTGATGTCATCAGTCGTTACGCAGGAAGCCGGACTCCTTGGATCCGCAATGTGAAGCAAACAAACCAAGGCCCGGCGGCGGCACGAAACCACGGCGCACAATTGGCCGCAGGCAATTTCCTGCTTTTCACCGATTCCGACTGTTCGCCCGAGCCCGACTGGATCACCCAGATGGTGGGACCGCTCCTCGCTGACCCCGGCCTTGCCGCAGTGAAAGGGGCCTACAAAACGAGGCAGACCAGCTTGGCCGCACGGTTTGCCCAGCTCGAGTTCGAGGAGCGGTATGCGAAGCTGGAAAGCCGGGCGGATATTGACTTTGTCGATTCCTACTCCGCAGCGGTTCGGAGCGATGTCTTCCGCGAGATCGGCGGTTTCGACACAAGCTTTCCGACCGCAAACAACGAGGATGTCGAGTTCTCCTACCGGATGGCGCGTTTCGGGCACCGGATGGCATTCACCCCCCTTGCCATCGTCTATCACATCCATCCGAACACGCTGTGGAAATACTTCAAAGCCAAGTTTGGACGCGCCTACTGGAGGATGGCCGTCTATAAATCGTTCCCCGAGAAAATGGGTTCCGACTCCTACACTCCGCAGAGTCTGAAACTGCAGATCCTTGCGGTGTTTCTTGCGCTTTCCGGGGTGCTGGCGACTCCGTTTTGGCCTCCCAGCCTTTTCGTTGTCATCCCGGCCGCCGCGATCTTCGCGTTGTCCTGCCTCCCTTTTATCGGAACCTGTTTCCATATTTCCTTCCTGGGCCGGGCGGGGGAGTTCATCCGGCGCTTCGTCGAGGAGGATTGTTTTGCCACGCTGCTGCGGCGGATCGGTTCTTTTCCCCCCGTAAAGTTCCTTGTGCGGATACCGGGCCGCCTTGCATCTGCGGCAGGCAACCTCCTTGGGAAAATTCATCGGATGGCATTTGCGGCCGTTCGTTCCCGGGCGGTTCGTCTTCTCTGGGGCGGAATTCGAGAGGGCTTTGTTTTTCTGGCGAAGGGGCTCATGGGAGCGATTCTGAGCCTGATCCGATTCTGCGTGTTCTGCCGCCTCACGTTCCGTCGGTTTCTCCAAGCGGCCGGCCGGTTTCTCTGTGCGGTTGCCGGACATCCTGTTGTGGTTCGCGTCTGTAAATGGGCGAACTCCATTGCCACGAGCAGGCTTGGAATGCTCCTGATGACGCCGCTGTGGCTCTTTGTCCGCGCATTGGTCATGGGCTTGGGAGTTCTCTGGGGCATGCAGGCAAAGAGCGCATCCAAGGGCCGTTTTTCTCAGGTTGTTCTGCTGATGCTCGCGGATGCTGCCTGCTTTGCCCTGGCACTGCTCGCCGGATCCTACGCGACCGAGCGCCTTGGGTTGCTATTGCCCCACCAGAGCGCCGGCGATCTTGTCCGCTCCTGCCTTCCCCATCTTCCCCTCATGTTTGTATTGGTCTGGCTGGTCTTTGCTCTTTCGGGGCTATACAAGACATATCGGGGGCTCTCGGAAATCACCGAGTTCGCCATTCTTGCCAAGGCGCTATTGGTGCTGGCGGTAATGGGTTACGCAGTGGGAACAATGGTGGGTTTGCACCACAATCCATTTCTGGCAGGCCTGACCGGAGTTCTGGCCCTGGCTTTTCTTGGGATCGAGCGCGGCTGGTTGCGACCGCGGTTCAACCGCGCCGGAGCGCAGGATGACGTCCGCGAGGATCTCATGGTCCTCATTATCGGAACCGGGGAGGTCGCGCGGCTGATCCTTCAGCGGATCCGGGGCAACGCCAGAATGCACGTCCGGGTTATTGGATTGGTTGCGGCGGAGCCCGGGGCCGGGATCGATGAGATCTCCGGATGTCCCGTTCTGGGGGATCTCCACGAACTCGGCCGTCTGGTCCGTGAAAACCACGTTAAGGACGTTTTCGTCGCTCTCCCGGGTGCTCCGCAGGAGGTTGTGATGGACATCGTTCACCGGCACAGCTTCCGAAACGATGTCAGGTTTCATGTGGTCTCCAATTTGTGCGACCTGATTTCGGCCGAGGTGGACATCGCTTCCGGGGAATCGATCCCGATCGTTCATTTGAGAAATGAAAGCCTGGCACTCCTGCATGTCGCGGTGAAGCGTGTGTTTGATCTGGTCGTCGCCCTGATCGTGATCACCACAGCCCTCCCGTTTCTGGGGCTGATCGTTATTGCCATCAAGCTGGATTCGCCGGGCCCCGCCCTCTTCCGCCAGGAACGCGTTGGAAAAAACGGGCGGCGTTTCCGCATTTTCAAATTCCGGACGATGCGGGAGGATACCGACTGCTACGCCTATTCTCCCACGTCCGTCGCGGACACGCGGGTCACCGGACTCGGAGCCTTCCTTCGCAAGACCAGTCTCGACGAGTTTCCGCAGCTCTTGAACGTGCTGCGGGGCGAGATGAGCTTCGTCGGGCCCAGGCCGGAGATGCCGTTCATTGTTGAGGGCTACAGCGAATGGCAGCGCCAGCGGCTGACGGTGAAGCCGGGGATCACGGGCCTCTGGCAGATCATGGGCCGTAAAGATCTCCCCCTACACGAGAACATCGAATATGATTTCTACTACATCAAGAACCAGTCCCTTCTTCTCGATCTGTCCATCCTGATCAAAACGATCCCGGTGATTTTGCGTCGCGACGGGGCCTACTGATGGAAATCTGGCTCCGCGGGAGGGATTGCCGCACACGAGATTTTTTTATCGCCAGTTGCGAACGGCGAACGGCTTCCGCCACGATAATGTTCTTGACTAATTTTTACTTTCTGCGATAATGAAATGCCCCAAAAATGGCATTCTCAAATCAACAGCCGGAAAAAAACCGTGGAAAAATGACTGATCGACAAAAAAAAACCACCGAATCTCTGGAAGAAATCTCCTCGGGAAATTTCTCGAGCGCCCTGCTTGCTGAGGCTCTTCTTTTCAGGGAGGACGAGCAGCAGGCGCTGTTTTCTCTGGCCAGAGAGCGCCGGACGTCCGCATTCCCGCTGGAGGAAGTGGAAGCTCGCAGCGTCATCGAGATTTCGAATGTCTGCCAGCAGAGCTGCAACTATTGCAGCATGCATAAAGATGGAGCACTGAAGCCCTATGTGATCAAGGAACACGATGTTCTGGACATGGCGGAATTTTTATATTCCAAGGGGCGGAGGGTTTTTCTTCTTCAATCGGGGGAGAACCGCTCGAAGGCTTTCGTCGAATATGTGGTCCGTTGCGTTTCAGGGATCAAATCGAAGCATCCGGACAGCGAGATCATCCTCTGCCTCGGCAACCTGAGCCGGGAGCAATATCTGTGTCTTAAGGAAGCGGGAGCGGCCCGCTACGTATTGAAGTTCGAGTCCTCGAGCGCCGAACTCTACCACGAGTGGAAGCCCAGCGACACGATGGATCAGCGACTCGCCTGCCTCAACGACCTCATTGATCTGGGCTTCAAGGTGGGAACGGGGAACATGATCGGGCTTCCCGGACAATCCCTCGGCAATATCGTGGAGGACCTTCTTCTTGTTGACCGGCTTGATGTCTCGATGATGAGTTCCACGGTTTTCATTCCCAACGAGGGGTGCAATTACTGCGATCGAAGCATGGGGGATGTGGATTTGGTTTTCAACATGATGGCACTGATGAGGATTATGAATCCCGGCTGCCTGATGCCGACCACGAGCTGTCTGGAAAAGGCGCGCAAAGACGGCCAGCTCATCGGTCTTATGGCGGGCGCGAACACGGTGACGATCCATGACGGGACACCCGAGAATTTTCGGGAGCTGTTTCCGATTTACTCCTCGGATCGCTGCACTCCCGGGCAAGAACGCATGTACAATCTTGTCCAGCGGGCGGGCTTGAAACTCGGGCCGTCCCCCTTGATCTAGCCACAATCTCAAGCGCCATGAACGTCTGGGTTTTCAATCCCCCGTTTCACGACCGGTTTTCCCGCGCTCAGCGCAGCCCGGCCGTAACCAAGAGCGGCACCGTCTATTATCCGATCTGGCTGGCTTATGTTGTCGGCGTGCTTGAGGATGCCGGGCACAACGTGCTTTTCACGGACGCTCCGGTCTCCGGGCTTGGGCTCGCTCATCACATTGCCGAGGCAGTTTCCCGTGACATTCGGATGGTTGTGGTGGACATGAGCACCGCCAGCGTGGAGAACGACATCTCCGTGTGCCGCGCCATTCGGAAAGCCCTTCCGGATTGTTTCCTGGTTGCTGTCGGCACGCATGTTTCCGCGCTCCCGGAGGAAACAATGAAGACCGGTGAAGTTCTCGATGCTGTGGTTCGTCAGGAAGCCGACTACACGGCGCGTGACCTTGCCGCCGTGATATCGCAGCATCCGGCGACGCGGCCCTCCGACCAACTCCTCTCGACGGTCGAGGGGCTGACGTTCCGGGATTCGAACGGGGGCATTGTAGAAAATCCCGCGCGCCCGCTCATCGAGGACTTGGACAAGCTTCCGTGGGTCAGCAAGGTTTACAAGAAACACCTGAATATTCGGGACTACTTCAATCCCAACGCCACGCCGCCGATGATCACCCTCATCACGAGCCGGGGGTGCCCTTTCAAATGCAATTTCTGCCTGTATCCGCAAACTCTCACGGGCAATGCTTACCGCTTCCGCTCGATTGATGACATTGTCAACGAGATGGAATTTGTCACACGGGAGTTTCCCGAGGCGCGTTCTGTTTTTTTTGAGGACGACACGCTCACTTCGCACAAGAAGCGGTGCGGGGATTTGGCCCGCGCGATTTTGGATCGCGGAATCCGCCTTCAGTGGGTCGCCAATTCGCGCGTGGAGGTCGATCTCGAAACGCTCAAACTGCTCAAGAAATCGGGATGTCGTCACCTCTGTGTCGGCTTTGAAAGCGGCGACCGGAATTCCTTGAAATATATGGGAAAGGCCACCACGCCGGAACGAATGTTGCAGTTCATGGAAGACGCCCGCAAAGCCGGCATGCTCGTGCACGGCTGTTTCATGGTTGGTTTTCCCGGGGAGGACGAGGCCGCTCTCAAACGGACCATGGATCTGGCCCTGAAGCTTAACCCCTCGACCGCCCAATTCTATCCCATCATGGTCTATCCCGGCACGAGGGCTTACGACGACTATCGTAGTCGGCAGTGGCTTACCGCCGAATCCTACAGTGATTGGCTGACCTCCGAGGGGCTCCACAATTGTGTGATTCACAACGAGCATTTCAGCGCGCGTCAGCTGGTTCAATGGTGCGACTACGCCCGGCGGCGCTTTTACCTCCGTCCGGGCTATCTCATTCGCAAGGCCTATATGGCACTGATCGACCCTTACGAACGCGCGCGCACACTCCGCGGCGCAAAAGTTTTCTTCAAGCACCTGCTGCTTGGCTCACGGGTCTGACGCCACACCAGAAAATCTCCGGCTTCCTTTATGGAAATGGCGGCGGCGGCCCATAACCTCCACCCGGACCGGGTCGCGGCGGTGGGGGCGGAGGACCGCCAAAACCAGGGCCGAGTCGCGGCGGTGGGCCAGGAGGACCGCCAAAACCAGGGCCAGGTTGCGGCGGTGGGGGCGGAGGCAGGATGCACCCTGACAGGA
>Ga0194063_10001045_pt1 | contig 18641 bp, 13 predicted proteins | sample SepL3720m_MetaG_FD_155459 | JGI IMG/M metagenome (GOLD analysis project Ga0194063, IMG submission 155459) | Anoxic zone freshwater microbial communities from boreal shield lake in IISD Experimental Lakes Area, Ontario, Canada - Sep2016-L373-20m | ecosystem: Environmental > Aquatic > Freshwater... | reverse complement strand
ATCTTTGAGCGTGAATACTCGACCGGTGTCTACCTGCTCGGCCCCGGCACCGAGGTGATCGGATCGCTGCTGGTTTCCCTCTGGGGCGCGGGGGCAATCGAAATTGTCTCGGCCCTTTCTTTTATAAACATCTTACTGGTAAGCGTCGGGATGGGTATCGCCCTTCGTTATGGAGTGAAGTTACATGATTGAACTTACTGTTGAAAATCTGCACGTGACCCTTGGCAACAACGACATCCTTAAAGGCGTATCCATGGAGGTCAAACGGGGCGAGATAGTAGCCCTGCTCGGTCCCTCGGGGAGCGGAAAGACTACCCTTCTGCGTGCCATTGCAGGCCTTGAACTTCCGACAAAAGGCTCTATCACGGTCAGCGAGCAAGTTGTGTTCGATGGTGGAAAAGGGGTCGAGGTTTCAGTAGAGAAGCGCTGTCTCGGTTTTGTGTTCCAGTCATATGCACTCTGGCCTCATCGAACGGTTTTCGACAATGTGGCGTACGGACTAAAGCTGCGGAAAAACAGTCAGGACGAGATCAAATCCAGAGTCGCTGAAGTGCTTGGCAATCTGGGACTGGGGGATCTGGGGGATCGTTTCCCGCACCAGCTCTCCGGCGGACAGCAGCAGCGTGTCGCCCTGGCCCGTTCCCTGGTCTACAAGCCGCAGGTAATCCTTTTGGACGAGCCGCTTTCCAACCTGGACGCCAAACTGCGCGAAGAGGCCCGCATCTGGCTGCGACAGCTGATCATCGACCTGAACCTGTCTGCTGTCTGCGTGACCCATGACCAGGCTGAGGCGATGGCTATGGCCGACAAGATCGTCCTGCTAAAAGACGGGGTGATCGAACAGGCCGGCACACCTCAGGAGATGTATGGTGCACCAAAAACCCTTTTCGTGGCCGAGTTCATGGGTAACAACAACCGGCTTTCCGGAAAGCTCGCTGAAGTTGCGGGCGGCAGCGCCAGGATCGCGGGCGACGGCTGGGCGCTCAACGGTCGGCTCAGAAGCCCCCTCAAAAACGGGGACAAGGCCACTGCGGTCATTCGCCTGGAACGGCTGCGACTGGCTGCCACGCAGGGGGAAAATACCCTGCGCCTGCCGCTTTCCACCTCGGTCTACCTGGGAAATACCTGGGAGTACGTCTTCGACATGGCCGGTACGCTGTTGCGAGGCTACGGCACGGAACCGCTCCCGGCCGGGGAACATCTGGTGGAGATTCCGGCCGAACACCTCTGGCTGTTCTGATCGATGACAACCACGTCACAGAACATGGGCAGCATTGCAAAAGGGCTGTTGATAAGCATCTGCGGTGGCCTGCTCTTTGCCTCAATCCACATACCGCTGCCCTGGATGTTGGGCCCGCTGTTTGCTAATGGTGGCGTCAGCATCTTCGGCGGCGACATTTCCGCTATCCCAGGCGGTCGTCAGGCGGGACAGCTGATAATCGGCTCTGCACTCGGACAGTATTTCTCACCTGCGATAACCTTCCAGATACTTGCCTACGGCTGGGCGATCCTGGGGGCCGGGGCGATAACTCTCGTCTTTGCCTGGTTAGGTGGGAAACTCTTGCACCGTATCTCCGGCATCGACAGCACAACCGCGTTTTTCGCCAGTGTACCCGGTGGGGCGGCCGAAATGGCGATTCTGGGGGAGCGGGCCGGGGCGAGATTCGATCGGGTGGCTCTCTCTCACTCCTTCCGGGTTCTTCTGGTTGTCTCAACCGTGCCGGTCATCCTTACCTGGAGCGGGGCAAGCGGGACCGACGCATATGAACCGCTGACAAGACAGATCAGCGTATCAGGGCTTGTCCTTCTGCTTTTTTTAACCGTGCTTGGCGGGCTGCTGCTCGCTCGTTTCAATATCGCCAACTCCTGGCTGCTTGGGCCACTGGCCGTCAGTTTCCTCCTCACCATCAACGGTTTCAGCCTGTCGGCCATGCCGCCGCTGTTTATAATAGTTGGGCAACTGCTGATAGGCTGGTCGCTTGGTATCCGGTTTGAGCCGGATCTGCGGACAGAATCGTCCCGTTTCCTTCTCGCCATCCTGGCGAGCGCCCTTCTCTCTCTTGTCCTCTCCGTGCTGCTTGGACTGGGTATCGCCAAGGTTTACGGGATATCGATGCCTACCATGGCCCTTGCAACCGCGCCCGGTGGGATATCGGAGATGTGTGTGACCGCAAAGATTCTGAAGCTCGGTGTTCCACTGGTCACATCGTTTCAGGTTGCCAGAATAGCAATCCTGCTGATCCTGACCCTGCCGCTCTGGCGATTGTTCAGCACTAAACAGAGCAGTTCCTCCTTCAATGGGGGGCAGTTATGAGATGCCCCCACTTTTTCAAGGAGTCTACCATATATGACACCACACAGGGAGGAGGTGAATCGATTTTCTGCAGGTACAACGCACCATATCAAAAATTGTTCACCGAATAATTTCGTGAACACACTATCGCAAGGAGGCAATAATGAAACAACGTAGTTTTAGAATATCGGTTGTAACACTGGCGGCGCTGGGATGCATGGTAACGGCATCGTACGCCATCGAGCATGAGTTTAACGGTATGCTGCGTGTCAAGGCTGATTTTACCAATTTTGATCAGGCCGGCGGTAATGACGGTGGCGCGTACAATTTGCCGGCTACTTTTGGTAAAGGAACTAACGTACTGTCCATGAACAATCTTGGCAGATCCTTCTTCTACACAGAACAACGGGCACGCCTCAAGTACACCGGAAAGTTCAATGGCGACGTCAAGCTGGTAACCCAGTTTGAGATAGATTCCCGCTGGGGTGACTCCTCCCAATTCGTTGCACGCAATCAGGGCGGTGCCATGGAGGCCGACTCCATTAACCTTGAAACCAAGGGTGTCTATATGGAGTTCAAGGTTCCCTATCTGCCTACTACTGCCCGTGTCGGTATCCAACCGGTTGATGACATGTACAAAGGTATCTTTGTAGGTACCGACGCAGCGGCTCTTACTACCATCACCAAACTGGACAAGACGACCCTGTATCTCGGCTGGATGCGTGGATACGACAATAAGAACTTTAATGGTGCCTCTAGCACGATTAATGTGAATAACGCAGTTGGAACGGTCACTCCCATTGGTACGGACACTGCTGGTGGAACCAATGGCTGGCCCGGCCGCTACTCCCTTGATTCTTTCATGCTCGACGTCAAGTACGACATCAGCAAGGCGCTTAAAATTGGTGTTTCGGACTATGTCATCTACGAAAACCTCAGTCGTAACAGTGGTTACAACCTTCTGAACACCGTAGGATTGAATGCTTCCTATAATTTTGGTCCGGGTGTCGTGGACGGGTTCCTGCTGTTTCAGCATGGCGATAATACTGCCAGCAATTTCGGACAGGTTGGCCAGAAGGTATCCTCGTTTGCCGCAAATCTCGGAGCTAAGGTCAAGTTGGGACCAGGCACGATGCGGGCCAATTTCCTCTACGCTTCCGGAGATGACGGCAAGGGGAAAGTGAGTGCTTTTCAAGGTCTAAACCAGTTGGGTGACAAGAATACAACATCCACTTTCCCAGCCGCCCAGATGACAATATTGATAACTAACACCAAATATGCTGCAAACACAGACCGTGGTCTGATCAATACCATCACCAACTACAACATGGGTGTCGAGGGAGCATTCCTGGGCTACGATCTTGACATCGACAAGGCCTTCATCAAAGCAAACCTTGGTATGGCCGCTGTTGCCCGCGAAAACCAGTACTTTAAACCGAAGAACCTGAAAACGGGTGGTTGGAACAGCAACTATGTCGGTACTGAAATAAATACTGAATTCGGGTATAAAATAAGTGAAAACCTGACCGCCAGCTTGGTAAGCGGCTATGTCTTCCTTGGTAATTACTACAAGGATACAGCCTACAAAAATAATATTGCTGCTGCAGCCAACATCAAAAGTCCAGACAATCCATGGAAAAACATGGTGGTGTTCAATCTGACGTTTTGATGAAGTAGATGTTTGTAACTATAAAACGTGCGTAGGGAATGCTGCGCACGTTTTTTCATTTACTTCATGCAGTTTTCAGGAGGAGAGCTTGGAATACTCAATGCGAGATGTTTTACGGGACCTTGCTCCCGCCGGCCGATTACGAGCAGCCATCAATTTTGGCAATCCGGTGCTTGCCCAACTGAATATCCAATCCGGAGAGCCGATGGGTGTTTCGGTTGACCTTGCCCGCGAACTTGGGCGACGCCTTGGAACACCGGTCGATTTGGTAACCTTTGACTCTGCCGGGAAGGTTTGTGAAGCGCTGCAAAGCGATGCCTGGGACGTCGCATTCCTCGCCATCGATCCGGTACGAGCTGCGGAAATCAAATTCACGACTCCATATCTATTAATCGAAGGAACCTACCTGGTGCGAAGCAACTCTCCAATCCGATCCATCGAAGATTTGGACAACGAGAGGGTCCGGATCGCCGTCGGCAAGGGGGCGGCATATGATCTATACCTGTCACGATCACTCAAAAAGGCAGAGTTGCTGCGAGCTCCGACATCTGCTGCCGCGATCGACCTGTTCATGGCTGAAGGGCTCGATGCGGCCGCAGGCGTCAGGCAACCGTTGACCACTTACGCCCTGACGCATCCGGGAGTGCGGGTGATACCGGGGAAATTCACAGCCATTCAACAGGCGATGGGAATACCGAAAAACCGCACCGCCGGTGCAGCCTTTCTGCAGAGTTTTATCGAGGAGATGAAGGCCTCCGGATTTGTAGCTGCCGGATTGGAGCGGAGCGGGCAGATAGATGCGGAAGTTGCTCCGCTTAACGAAAAGGAAAATAACATGCCCCGTATTAAGTACCAGCCGGCCGACATTGACAAACCGGAAGAGCTTGTGGCCTCGATCCGCACCCGTCGTGGTGGAACGCTGCTCAATCTCGACCGTATGCTGCTGCACAGCCCACCTTTCGCGAAGGGGTGGAACGAATTCCTGCGGGAGGTGAGATGCGGGCTGAGCCTCGCCCCCAAACTGCGTGAGCTGGCTATATGCGGCGTGGCTGTATTGAACGGAGCAGAGTACGAATTTCACCACCACGCGCCGGAGTTCATGAAGGCCGGTGGGACGGTTGCACAGGTTGAAGCTCTGCGGAATTTCGAAACTGCTGCCAATGAAACAGGTATCTTTGACGCCGCCGAGTGTGCAGTGATCCAACTCACCCTTGCGATGACGCGCGGGGTGCAGGTAAGCGACAGCACGTTCGCCTCTGTGAAGTCCTCATTGCCCGACGATCAGAGCATGGTCGAACTTGTCGGGGTTATTGCGGCATACAACATGGTGTCGCGCTTTCTGGTTGCGCTGGGAGTGAATCCAGAACAGACAGAAGCGTAAGACGCTTTTCTGTTTACGCAGAAACGATTTGTCAGGTAATAATAACAGCACGTGAACCACGTATCAGTAAAGGAGATCCTATGAAGTCGATTGCGCCTGTCATCGCAGCATTGATCCTGTCCCTCGCAGTTGCCGGAGTGTCACAGGCGGGAGTGTTCAAAACCCACGTCGCAGAATTTACCGTCGCCGGCGTTCCCAACGCTGAAGGACTAAAATTGACACTGCAGGGAATTCTGACTTCACGCCTCAACCCGGATCTGGTTCAGCTTGTTGAAAAACCGGAACAGGCGGAACTTCTGGTTACCGGCAGCTATGCCCTGTTCGGTAAAATATTCAGCCTGGACGTGCTCATCAAGAACAGCAGACAGGGCAGCTTGATCAAGGTTTTTGAACAGGGCGAGGGGCAGGAAGACGTAATACCGGCTCTAGGACGACTGGCGCGGAAGATCGACGCGGAACTGGTGAAGATTGTGCCGCCGGTTGTGCCAACCCCATCAACGCCGGCACCGGCTACCACTTCGGTTGGTGTGCCTGTTCCACCCCCACAAACTCCCCCTGTCGTTTCGCAGACGACCGTGAAGGAAAACTATGTAATCCGGCAAGAGCCAGTGTCAAAGGGCTTGCCTGACGTCTGGTCAAGCGCCCCGCTTGAAGGAGTCTACAACAGTATCGCGATGGGACGCACCCTTTCTTCCGGAGAGCGCGAACTGTTCGTTGCCGGTGAGCGAACTATACGGGCCTATCTGCAAGGAAAGGATCTGAAGCTGATTGCCGAGGTTACCATTCCTTCGCCGGCAAAAGTCCTCGCCGTCGACACGGCCGATCTTGACAGAGACGGTACGCCGGAACTGTACGTCACTATCGTGGACAGAGAATCACTCGTTTCGCGTGTGTATCAATTTGACGGATCCACGATGACTATGATTGCCGAGAATCTGCCCTGGTTCTTCCGTGGCATCGGCCTTGATCTCACTTCCCGCACAATCTCTGCGCAGGAGATGGAAACGGGTGGTAAATTCTATGGCGATGTAAAGGAATTGTCAAAGTCAGGTAATCAGTTTGCCACGAAAAATCCCCAAAAGCTCCCCCGTTCGGGAAACATCTTTAACGCCATCCGTCTGGGCGAAGGCGCAGGAAAAGGTTTTATTGTCGTGTTAGATGAGGACGGCTACCTTGTAATATATTCGTCTGAGGGGAGTGAGGTATGGAAGAGTAGTGAAAAATATGGTGGGTCGGAGAGCTTTTTTAAATATGAATCACCTGAACAGTTACGCTCGACCGGTAACCAATACCGTTGGACATTTTTAGAGCAGAGAATTACGTTGCTGAAGGATGGAACAGTCCTTGTCCCGCATAATGAGGGTACTTTCAGCGTCGGTAACAACCGTGCTTTCAACAAATACAGCCTGTTCGGGTTGGAATGGACCGGCGCCGTACTGAAGGAGAAATGGCACACCCGCCAATCACCCGGATATTTGGCCGATTACGCATTTGACAAGGCTTCCGGAGAGGTTCTACTGCTGGAAGTAGTCCAGAAGTCAGGAATGTTTACGAAGGGGAAGTCGGTCATCTCCATTAACAGGATCGATTAGCAAGGTGATGTGGTTTTCAGTGAATGGGGGAACGAAACCCTATAACCATTTCTTCCGGACCTGGATCATATCTGTAATCTGTTGTGCTGTCTCCAACCTACTTGTTCTGCCCGCCACTCCCGTTGAGGCCAAAGATGGCGAGGTGATCCATGTCGGCGGCAACAGGGGGTATCCACCCTATGAGTTCCCGGACAAAAACGGGGAGCCGACAGGTTTTACCGTTGAACTTCTGAAGGCAATAGCGGACGTCATGGGGATGACGGTTGATATCAAGATCGGCGAGTGGTCAAAAATGTACGACGATCTGGCTACCGGCCGGATCGACATGACCTTGGGGATGTCCTATTCGGAAAAAAGGGAAAAGATCTTCGATTTTGCGTCCCCGCACACGGTTGTCCAGCACGCCATTTTTGCGCGGCGTGACTCCGCTTCGGTAGCCTCGCTTGAAGAACTCAAAGATAAGAAGGTAATTGTTCACCGCAACGGGATCATGCACGAACGGCTGAAATCGCTTGGCTTCGGCAAAGACCTCGTGCTGACTGAAACGCCCGCAGAAGGGTTGCGCCTGCTTGCCTCAGGTGAACACGATTATGCGGTCGTTGCTCTGCTTCCCGGTATGTACATCATCCGGGAATACAAGCTGACCAATCTTATTCCGGTAGCAAAGAATGTCGCCTCCTTCCAGTTCTCTTTTGCGGTGCGGGAGGGTGACACCGAGCTGTTGGCCCATCTGAATGAAGGATTGGCCATCCTCAAAAAGACAGGGCGCTACCAGACCATTTATGACAAGTGGCTTGGAGTACTGGAACCGGCCAGGGTTTCGTGGGAGAAGGTTCTGCAGTACGGCGCCATGACTCTTCTGCCGTTACTCCTGCTCCTGACCGGCACATTTATCTGGTCACGCACCCTCCAGCGGAAAGTGGCGCAGCGAACGGAAGAGCTTGCACAGCAGGTTACCGAAAAGGAACAGGCTCTTGATGAGTTACGTCTCCATCAGGACAAACTGATCCAGGCGGACAAGATGACCTCCCTCGGCATATTGGTTTCCGGTGTCGCTCACGAAATTAATAACCCCAACGGATTGATTCTGTTGAACGTGCCGACACTGAGAGAAGCCTGCGCCGACGCCGAAACTATTCTTGAAGATCATTACCGCCGGCAGGGAGACTTTATCTATGGCGGCCTCCCCTACTCACGTATGCGGGACAAGATTCCCCGACTGTTCAACGAGATGCATGAGGGAGCCAAACGCATCAAGCGGATTGTAGATGATCTGAAAGATTTTGCGAGGAGAGACACCAACGCCTCGATGGAAAATATCGACTTGAACTCGGTTGCCGAGGTCGCCGTGCGTCTGCTCGAACCATCGCTCCGTAATGCCACCGGGAATTTTACGGCGGAATACGCTAAGAATCTGCCGCACGTGAGAGGGAATGCGCAACGGATCGAGCAGGTGATCGTAAATCTTCTGCTCAACGCCTGCCAGGCTCTGCCGGATAAAGAGCGAAAGATATCTCTGGCGACCGGACATGATCAATCGACCGGCAGCGTTATTCTGAGAGTGACAGATGAAGGAATTGGAATCTCCCCGGAAGTCAGACCGTATCTTACCGATCCGTTTTTTACGACAAAGCGTGACACCGGAGGCACCGGCCTCGGGCTTTCTGTCTCGGCTGGCATTGTCAAGGAGCATGGCGGCTCACTCGATTTTGCTTCTACCCCCGGCGAGGGGACGGTTGTTACTCTCAGGCTGCCGACAGCACAGAGACCTAAGAAACAGGAATAAGAAGAGGCTTCATATATGAATGAGACAGCTTATCCACCCTTTGGGATTCTGCTGGTGGACGACGAACCGGCCTGGCTTCTCTCACTCTCGATTACCCTGGAGAGGTGTGCCGGTATCACGAACATCACTACCTGCGAGGAAAGTCGGGATGTGATGGGTATCCTGGGTGCCCGTGACGTGGGGGTCGTGCTGCTCGATCTCACCATGCCCGGTCTATCCGGAGAAGAACTGCTGACCAGAATCACCGAGGAACACCCCGGCGTGATCGTGATTGTAATCAGCGGGATGAACCAGCTTGAAACGGCTGTCCGATGCAGGCAGGCCGGAGCATTTGATTACTTTGTCAAAACGGCCGAGGAAGACCGGATTGTCAGTGGCGTCCTGCGAGCAGTGAGGATGCTGGAATTACAGCGAGAAAACAGGGAAATGTCGAAACGACTCCTGTCCGGAGCCCTGCAGCATCCGAAGGCATTTGTCGACATCGTTACCGCCGATCATGCCATGCACGCCATTTTCTCGTACATCGAGGCGGTATCCAGAAGTTCGGAACCGCTGCTCATAAGCGGAGAAACCGGCGTCGGCAAGGAATTTTTTGCAAAGGCGGCGCATAACCTGAGCGGATCTCGAGGGCCGCTGGTGGCGGTCAACGTTGCCGGTCTCGACGACACGGTATTCACCGACACCCTCTTCGGCCACACGCGCGGCGCCTTTACCGGAGCCGAACAGGCGCGACGCGGGATGGTGGAGGAGGCTGGCGACGGCACCCTCTTTCTGGATGAGATCGGCGACCTGAGCATTCCCTCCCAGGTGAAACTGCTGCGACTGCTCCAGGAGGGAGAGTACTTCCCCCTGGGCAGCGACCGTCCAAAGCGCCTTAAGGCGAGGGTGATCGTAGCCACCAACCAGAACCTGGGAGCTAAACAGGCGGCCGGCACCTTTAGATGCGATCTCTATTATCGCCTCTGCACCCACCATATTCAGGTGCCGCCGCTCAGGGAGCGCAAGGGGGACATCCCGCTCCTTCTCGATTACTTCCTGGGGGTTGCTGCTCGATCCCTCAACAAAAAGAAACCGACACCACCAAAGGAGCTTGCACAGCTACTTGCAACCTACAGTTTTCCGGGTAACGTGCGCGAGTTGAAAGCGATGGTATTTAACGCGGTAAGTATCCACAAGGAACGTATCCTCTCGATGGAGTCTTTTCTTGAAGTTATCGGACGGCCCAACGAGAACGTTTTGAGACAGGCAACCTCCTTCGATCGAAGTTTCCTGACCGGTCTCGATCATCTTCCCAGTTTTGGTGAAGCGGCCGAAGTTCTGGTCGAAGAGGCACTGGTCCGTGCCAACGGCAACCAGACGATTGCCGCCAGTCTGCTTGGCATTACCCAGTCGGCGCTCTGCAAACGGCTGAAACGGGTCAAATAAGCCTACATGTTTTCAATTTCCTTAAGCTGAAGCTGATAGCATTCGGGGCATACCCCGTGGCTGAATTTAGCCTCGGAATGGTGCGATATATATTCCTCCAACTGATGCCAGCTCTTCCCGTCGTCACGTATTTTTTTGCACCATGAGCATATTGGGATAATGCCCTCAAGTTGTTTGACTGCCGAGAGAGCTTCTTCCAGTGCCAGCACCTTATCAGCAAGTTCCTGTTGAGTTTCTTTGAGAACAATGATCAGATTCTTGATAACCAGGTACGAGCAACCAAAGACTATCAACAGGATAATCGCCAGACGTAAGATCGTATTTGTCACGATGTTGGCAATATTCTCGTTGTAGCTCGTAACATCAATGTAAATTTCAAAGACTCCGATGACACTTTTGCTCACCCTGATGGGTACATACGTTTCGACAACTGCTACTTTGAATTTCGCCTCATCAACCAAATCCAGCATTTTGTCTTTCTTCTCGATGTGCGAGTTAGTCTCTCCGCCCAAGGCCCTTTTCAAGCTCTTGTTGTTGCTATCCGTTCTGCCTATGATCTTCGGGTCGGTACTGAAGATTATCTTTGTGTCAGGAGAATATATCTTGACTTTGAGGATGTCGAAGTTTGGCAGATATTTACGAAAATATTTATCAATTACAGGGATTTTTGACTGATCAAGTCGAAGTTCAGTTACGCCGTTTCTGTCCACTGAGGTAAGGTTTTCCATCTGCTGCTCAAACATCAACTGACTTACTCTGGCAGCTGTTCCCATGGCATCCCGTCTCATCTCCCTTGAAGTTATCTCGTAGACGGTAACGGCTGCAAGCAGCAGTATCGCTATTATAGATACACCGGCTACCGATAATATTGCCCGGAACAGGGAATCTGGATTGTAGTGAGAAACCGGCTTGAACATGGCCCTGTAATTCCTGGCAAAGAGCTCGTAAATCACTTCCCCTCCTTTCAAACGATCAAGACCGCTTATGATTCTGAAAAGCTTGAGGATAATGCGGTGTAGTCCATTGCAAAATCAAGAAAATATTTCGGTAACGTCGAATAATCATAGAAACGGGACCGGTCAAGCGCCCGCAGAATCGCCCAGTGCAGGGCAGTTTTTATAGGGGTCGTCACGGGCGCAAAGGTGAAAGCGCCTAATGCGGCACGCACAACCGCGAGTGCCAGATTTTCAAACTATTCAAGTTGGTGCCACTCTGCAGGGCAGAGAAACCATGATTGCATGTACAACATTATAAATGTAAATTAAATTTGCATTACATGGCAATAGTCGATACAATACAAAATATATTTTATATTATATGGTGGTAATATGTCTCATGCTGATATAAAACTGAAGAATCTTGGCACTAGATTGCGCAATGAGCGTTTGAAGCGAAACGAGACTCAAGGGATGTTTGCCGCACGGATTGGAGTAAGCGTACCCACATTGCGCAAGATGGAATCCGGTGACCCTACCGTCCTGATCGGGCACTGGACCGCCGCTTTGGGTATCCTTGATCACGCAAGTGATATTGATTCAATCCTTGCCCTGCCGGATGATCTCTTTGCAAAATACGAGCAGACAAAAACTCCGACCCGCCGACGGGCAACCAGGGGTATATCGTGATTTACCGAATCAATATTTGGGACCGATCTACGGGAGAACATCGATCTGTTGGCGAAATGGTCTGTGAGATCGCCGATAGCGGTCGGGTAAGGAGTGCGTTCAGGTACGATCGAAAATTTCTTGAGAGTAGCGCCGCCTTTGCGCTGGATCCGGTATCTCTCCCGCTGAAGTCGGATTCTTTTTCTACTAATCATCCAGGTGTTTTTGGCGTATTCGAAGACAGTCTCCCGGACGATTGGGGGCGCAGACTTCTTGTTCGCAAACACCAGATACCGCGACATGAACAGAACCTTCCGAACCTGCTTCTTGCCATTGGAAATTCAGGACTGGGGGCATTGTCTTTTTCGGATAATTCCAAACCCATCTCTCACTCTTCCGACGTTTCAATACTTCAGCTATCGTCCCTTGTTGCGGCTGCTGAGATGTTCGAGCGAGGTGATATTCAGGAAGACGAACTTTCTCTCCTTTTTGGCGCGGGTAGTTCGCCAGGTGGCGCCCGACCAAAGGTAGTGGTATTCGATGAAGAGAATGATACTCACTATCTGGCCAAACTTCCGAGCATCAAGGATCAAGTGGATGTGGTGAAGATTGAGGCGGCCACTATGATACTGGCAGGCAAAGCGGGGCTTGTTGTGCCGCCGAACCGGCTTATACAGTGCGCGGATAAACCTGTTCTCCTGGTTCGGCGCTTTGATGTCCTCCCAACCGGACGAAGGCATATGATCAGCTTCCAAACGTTGCTGAAAGCAGAGGGGTATTATCAACTGCGCTATCAGGATTTATTGGGTATCGTGCGAAAATATAGCGATAATCCTTTGGATGACTCGGAGCGGTTCTATCGACAGATGGTTTTTAACGCTGTAATGGGCAATACAGATGATCACCTGAAAAACTTCTGGATGGTACATGACCGAGCACAGGGATGGAGACTTTCACCGGCTTTTGACCTGATTCCTGATGTAGGGCAGCGTGGCGAGCATGTTTTGTTCTTCGATCTCGGCGCATATTATCCGGGACGCCGGAATCTTGAGAACCTTGGCAGGCAGTGGGGCATACGAAACGCGAATCAGGTAGTGTCACAGGTTTTTGACGCAGTCACCTCCTGGAGGGAAGTGTTTGCAAATTCAGGTGTCCTGCAAAAAGACATCATCAGGTTTAAGGAAATAGACGCACATCTGCGAACCGGCGAGGTGCTGTCACAATAAAAATGGTGGACAAAAACGCCGTCCACCTTTGCTTGCCTCAACCCCCACAAGCCTGGGAAGGGTGGGGAGTTGTGGCTATTTCTCTGTCTCCCGAAAGAAAATTATTTCGGCAATCTCCAATAATGTGGGCCCAGCCAGAGGGTTATGACAAAATGAATACGACTTGCCTTATGTAATATCGGAATAACTATAGTAAATTAAGTAAGTTGTCGAGATACCAGGCTTTAACCCCATGTCTTTTGCCATACCCCCCCGCCAATAAATTATAACGCGATTACATTATTAGCCTTTTGTTTTCAATGTATTACATAAATTCCAGAACTGTTGGCAGCATCATTGCAGACACAAGGCAGGCACCCATAACTTAAAGTGCCTCCTTCATGCATTGGGGGGTAGTTATGAGATGCCCCCGACTTTTAGAAAGTTTTACAAATATGGTTTTTTTACTGAAGAATTGCAAGTAGACAAAAACAACAAAAGGAGGAAGCACGCATGAAACGTATGTTGAACATGTTGGGATCAGTAGGATTGTTAGGTGCGGCGCTGATGCTCGGTGGATGTGGTGACGCATCCGAAAAGACGCCGCCCACAACAGGGCAGGTCGCAATAGGGCCCGTCACAGGAGCAAAGGTTAAAGTGACAAATGCAGCAAGCACAACTGAAAGCGCCAGATTTTCAAACTATTCAAGCAGAACAGACAGCAGTGGCACCTTCACTACTCCTCTTACAACGGGCAATCGTTTGGGTCTTGCGTACTCTTCAACGGGCGGCACTTTTACCAACATCAGTGGCGCCACCGGCAAGGCCGCACCTGATCTTGCCACTCCGGCTGGTTTTAGAAACATCACCCCGTTAAGCACACTTTACAACGCGGCATCGACAGCCAATAAGGCAAATCTGGTAGCTCTTCTCGGCTCCCAGGAAGTTGACACGGTATTTATTGGAACTATCCCTGATAGCCTCCTCCTGTTTGCAAAGTTGAATAACACAATCGGAGAGGCGCTCCACCAGTTCAAAGTTGGTTCACCAACTGTTACCGGCACCGCTTTAACCGCATGGTATACCGGGACCGCCACTGCCCTGGGCATCCTGACCCCGGATCAGGCCGTCGACACGACTACTCTCGCAGTGGCACTAACCGCTTCATTGCCCACAACATGGACAGCGGCCCAAAAAACTACATTAACCAATCGACTTACCATGATTGCCCGCAAAACTGTAACAGGTGCAGAAATTAGATAAGACCTCATTTATTATTGAGATAGCGACATCACACATATTACTTTCAGGAGGTTACGATGAAACAACGAAACACAAAACTGGCTCTTGCTGTTTTGGCGGCGCTCAGCTGTTTGACAACGTCAGCATATGCAATCGAGAACGAATTCCATGGGACTCTCAGAATCAAGGGGGACATGACAAATTTTGCCGGCTCCGGAGGAAATGATGCTTCCGGTGGGGCCGTCCTTTCAACAAACAATCTGGGGAAAAGCTATTTCTACACAGAGCAGCGACTGCGGCTCAACTACACCGCAAAGCTTGACTATGACGTCAAGGTGGTCGCCGGGTTCGAAGTTGATTCCCGCTGGGGTGACACCGACAAATCAAGCGACCGGGGGAGAAATTACGGTGGTGCATGGGAAACCGATAACGTGAATATCGAGACCAAGAACGTGTATGTCGAATTCCCTCTCTTCTCCCTTCCGACCAAGGCCAAAGTTGGTCTCATGGCTCTGGATGATTCCTATAAAGGGATATTCTACAATGCCGATACAGCCGCAGTTATGACGGAAACCACACTGGGCAAAACAAAACTGACCGTTGGATGGATGCGTGCATACGACAACACAACATTCAACGGCAGCGATGCCACCGTACCGGCAGTTAATATTACGACCACCAACGCTACCTATGGCACTACAAAAAACGAGGGCTCTATGGCCGGCATGCCGGGCAAGTGGTCTATGGACATCGGCGTTCTGGATGCAAAGTATGAGGTAAACGAAAACCTGACTTTAGGCGGTTCTTACTATCTGGTGTACGAAAATCTTCTGGAAAAACAAGGCTATGGATACAATATTATGCATACACTCGGCGTGAATGCTGTAGCTCAACTGGGTCCGGCTAAGGTTGACGCATTCCTGCTCTACCAGACCGGAGATAACCCGGTCAACAACTTCGGCAAAACCGGCGAAAGCGTGTCCGCCTTTGCCTTTCAGGTGGCCGGCAATGTAAAAATCGGTGCCAACAGCTCGGCCCGGGCTTCTTTCCTGTACGCTTCCGGAGATGACGGGAAAGGTAAAGGGGTGAATGCATTCCAGGGGATAAATTCTCTGGGGGGGGAAACCACCTCCACCTTTACTGCGGCACGCATGATGATGCTGATTGATCACGTCAGGAATGCAACCACAACAGACCGTGCGCTCATAGCCAATATATCCAACAACAACATGGGGGTCATAGGCGCCTTCCTGGGGTACGATATTTCCTTTGGCAAAGCCTTTGCCAATGCCAACCTCGGTATGGCGGCCATCGCGAAGAGTAATGATAACAGACCGATGAATCTTAAAACCATGAGTTACAACAACGGCAACTACGTCGGCACCGAACTTAATGCTGAAGTCGGCTACAAGCTCGGCGAAAACATGGTTATCAGCCTGCTGGGCGGTTATGTCATGCTGGGGGATTACTATAAGGATACGGTCAGGATTGGGGGCATAACCAGCACCAGCGGTATCAATAGCTCCACTACCCTGTTCCCGATCGGCACACCCGACAACCCATGGAAAACTGAAATTGCATTGAATATCAAGTGGTAATCATTCATCTGAAAAGATCAAAATGATAATATCTGACCGTGTACAGGAGTTTTCTGTGCACGGTCAGTAACATTTTGGGTATATAATTGCCCCGAGGCATTCCCAAATCCTGCACCTAAGTAAGGAACCACCATGCGAAAGAAATTGCTCACATTCTGTTCGGCTCTCCTGTTTCTTTTCATGGTTAGTCCGTCTTCGGCTGAACCCTATAAACTTTTCGTGACCGAGTTTTCAGTTGCAGGGGTATCCAACGACAAGGATCTGAAGACGTCGCTTCAGAAGCTTCTGGTGTCACGCCTGAGGCCCGAGCTCGTTTATCTTGTCAAGAACCAGGCTCTGGCTGACCAGGTTGTATCAGGCAGTTATATCCTCTCCGGCAGACTGTTCAGCCTCGATGCACAGATCATTCATCAGAAAACGAGTGAGATATCGACAGTTTTTGAGCAGGGTGAGGGGCAGGATGACCTCATACCCGCAGTGGGGCGCCTGGCTCAAAAGATCAACAGGGAACTGGAAAAGGTATCAGTCGTCAAGGTCACAGAGAGACTTGCGCTGCCGGCGGTGCCTGCTCAGCAACCTCTTCAGGTAGTGGCTGACAATGTAAAAACAAGCAGTGATGGAACTGCGCGAGCGCCTGAGCAGGGCTGGACAAGCAAGCCGATTGATGTCGTATTGCTTGGTATCGCACTCGGCAGGACACTCCCCGGAGGCGACCGGGAGCTGTTTGCAGCGGGAGAACAGACCGTTCGTTACTACCATCAGGGGAAAGAGTTGAAGCTGATTGGCGAGGTTGTACTCCAGGGGGCAGCCAGAATCCTTACGATCGACACCGCCGATCTGGACAAGGATGGAGTTCCTGAAATCTATGTGACAATCCTGGACAGGGATACCCTTACGTCTCAGGTTTTTCTGCCGAAAGAGGGAGGACTGGAAAAAATTGCCGGTGATCTCCCCCTGTTTTTCAGGGGTATAGGGAATGATCTTAAGTCTCGAGTCATGCTGGCGCAGAAGATGGCTGTTCGCGGGGATTATTATGGAAATATCCTGGAACTTGTTAAGTCAGGTAACCGTTTTGAAACTATGAGTGCGCAGAAATATCCAAACAATGCATCCATATTTAACGTCAACAGTTTCAGCGATTCGTCCGGTAATTTGCTGCACCTCATCCTTAACGAAGATGGCAAGATAGTTGTCGCATCAAAGGACGGGACGGTGGTCTGGAAGAGCAGCGATACCTACGGGGGCTCCGAAACAGGATTCAGACGTGAAATCGTCGAAGAGAAACGGAACATCATTGACCAGAACAAGTCAACCTTCCTTGAACAACGGATGCTGGTCACCTCCGGAGGAGATATTCTTGTTCCTCTGAACAAGGGAATGATGAACGTGGGGGATTACCGATCTTACGGTAAACACTCCATCTTTGCTCTTCATTGGGACGGATCGGTGCTCCAGGAAAAATGGCATACCAGTGACAATCCTTCCTATCTTGCCGATTTTGGATATGACCCGGCCATGAACGAACTGGTTCTCCTGAAGGTTGTCCAGAAGGAGGGGAGGATCTGGGGCAAAGGAAAGTCAGTAGTCTCAGTCCTCAAACAGGTTGGCTTGAACAGTGAGCGTAAATGACGTGAATCGATAAACAAAGGAGATTGATATGAAGGAACCTGAATCCATCTGTACGCTGTCACGGCTCACCCGACAGATTGCAGTTTCATGCGTTACAACTCTGATGGTTTTTTTCATCTATTCAGCTATGCCGACCGGTTCACTGGCTTCGTATATGCCCGAAGCCGTGGGGACAAGCGGAATGGTCTCGGCTGCGCATTCTCTTGCAACCCAGGCCGGTATGGACATTCTCAAAAAGGGGGGCAACGCCTTTGATGCTGTGGTGGCGGTCTCTGCGACGCTCGGCGTTGTTGAACCTTCCCGCTCTTCCATCAGCGGGGTCGGCTTCATGACCCTGTATGATGCGAAGACCAAGGATGTAGTATCCCTGCAAATGACCGGTGCAGCGCCTTATGCTGCTAAGCCCTCTGCCTTTAAGAATAAACGGGACCAGGAGGTCGGATATCTCTCCGGTGTTGTTCCGGGCAATTTCGGTGGCTGGGTCTTTTTGCTTGAAAAATACGGCACGATGAGCCTCGCGGAGGTGCTGCAAACGGCGATCCATTATGCTGAGAAAGGCTATCCGCTCGATTCCTACGGATACGAAGTTCTGTTAAAAGTGAAGGCGAGTTTGGAGATTTTCCCGACATCCGCCAAAGTGTTTCTACCCACTGGTCAGATACCAAAAGAAGGTGAACTCCTGCTGCAGAAGGATCTTGCCGGCACCATGAAACGCCTGGTCGCGGCTGAACAAAACGCCGTCAAAGCGGGAAAGAACCGGAGTGATGCCCTCATGGCGGCCTACGATCTCTTCTACAAGGGTGACCTTGCCAAGGAGATGGTGGCATTTTACAAAGAGAACGAAGGGCTTTTCACCGCCAAAGACCTTGCCGACTACAAACCTGTCTGGACGAAACCGGTGCATACCAAATACAAGGCGTACGACGTCTACAGCAACAACGCCCCATCCCGAGGCGGCATCCAGACGGTTATGATTCTCAACATACTTGAGTCATTTGATCTGAAGAAAATGGGGCACAACAGCGCCGAATACCTCCATCTGCTGGCCGAAGCAATCAAGTTGGTCAACGCTGATGTGTACAAATATGTCGGAGACGCGAAGTTCGTGAAGGTGCCTCTGGAAGGGATGCTGTCGAAGGAGTATGCTGCTGAGCGGCGCAAACTCATCAGCATGGATAAGGCAATCCCCTTTGCAACGCCGGGAAACCCGAGTGCAT
>Ga0194063_10001044_pt1 | contig 18648 bp, 24 predicted proteins | sample SepL3720m_MetaG_FD_155459 | JGI IMG/M metagenome (GOLD analysis project Ga0194063, IMG submission 155459) | Anoxic zone freshwater microbial communities from boreal shield lake in IISD Experimental Lakes Area, Ontario, Canada - Sep2016-L373-20m | ecosystem: Environmental > Aquatic > Freshwater... | reverse complement strand
TAATAGCGACCATAATCTGGAGAGCATGGGTAAAGCTGGTAGAAACAGATGGAAAGGTATTCGCCCACGTACAAGAGCAGTTGCCATGAACCCAGTAGATCATCCGATGGGTGGTGGTGAAGGTAGGGCAAGTGGAGGTCATCCTCGTAGCCGGACAGGTAAATATGCTAAAGGTGAAATCACACGTACTAGAGGAAAAGGCTCTGATAAAATGATTATCCAACGCAGAAACGGTAAAAAATTACCTAAGAAATAAATTTAATCATTGTTAAAATATCCTGTTCAACAGGAGAATCAACAAAAAATAAAAAAATATGCCACGTTCGTTAAAAAAAGGCCCTTATGTAGAAGCAAAATTGGAAGGCAAAGTTGCTGCTATCAATGAAGGCAAAGGCAAGAAGGGTGTTCTTAAAACATGGAGCAGAAGAAGTACTATCACTCCTGATTTTGTTGGACATACTTTTGCGGTTCACAACGGAAATAAATTTATTCCGGTGTATGTTACAGAATTCATGGTGGGTCATAAATTAGGTGAATTTGCACCTACAAGAAATTTCAGAGGTCACTCAAGTAAAAAAATATCGTAAAGAAATGTTTATGTGATAAACTAAAAAGCTAATCACTTAAACCTCTTAAACATAATTTAAAATGGAAGCAATAGCAAAACTGAATAATTATCCCACCTCTCCCCGTAAGATGCGCTTATTGGCTGATCTAATTCGTGGTATGCAGGTTGAAAAGGCGCTGGCTATTTTGGAAAACAATCCAAAACACCCTGCTGTACCTTTACGCAAATTGGTAGTATCTGCTATCAGTAATTGGAAACAAAAAAACGAAGGTGGTGATGAAACCGGACTGGTAGTAAAAACCATTTTTGTGGATGGCGCAAGGGTTATTAAACGCATGCGTCCTGCACCGCAAGGTCGTGGTTACAGAGTGCGTAAACGCAGCAACCATGTTACAGTAATTGTAGATGCTAAAGAAACTAAAAATTAATATCAAACCGATTTAATAAAAACTAATGGGTCAAAAAACAAATCCGATTGGAGCCAGACTAGGAATCATCCGTGGATGGGATAGCAACTGGTTCGCAAGTAAGAAGGATTACGCAAACAAGCTGGTAGAAGATAACAAAATCAGAAACTACCTAAATGCACGTATCAACAAAGGCGGTATCGCTAAAATTGTAATCGAGCGTACATTGAATAAGCTGATTGTTACCATTCATACATCCAAGCCAGGTATTATCATTGGTAAAGGTGGTGGAGAAGTAGACCGTATTAAAGAAGAATTGAAAAAATTGTGCGGTAAAGATGATGTGCAAATTAACATCCTCGAGATTCGCAGACCTGAGTTGGATGCAGCCATCGTTGCAGATACCATCGCTCGTCAGTTGGAAAACCGTATTAATTATAAAAGAGCTATTAAAATGGCGATTGCTTCAGCACTTCGTATGGGAGCTGAGGGAATTAAAGTAAAAGTAGGCGGTCGTTTGGGTGGTGCTGAAATTGCTCGTAGCGAAGAAATCAAACAAGGTCGTACACCATTGCATACCCTGCGTATGGATATTGACTACGCCAGTGTATTTGCTTTAACTGTTTATGGTAAAATAGGTATTAAAGTTTGGATTTGTAAAGGGGAAGTTTTAGGTAAGAGAGATTTGAATCCAAACATGATTGCCGGTGGTGGTAAAGAAGGTGGCGAAAGACAAGGTGGTTTTGAAAGAAGAGATGACAGAAGAGATGATCGTAGAGGTGGTGGTGGTGGTGATAGAAGAGGTGGTGGTAACCGCGGTGGCGGTGGTGGTGGAAGAAGAAGTTAATTTTTATAACCTTCAAGGGTAAACGAAAAATATTATAATACTGATTAGGAAAATGAATTTGTTCATTGATCCGAAATCTAAAATAGCAACAAGATGTTACAACCAAAAAGAACAAAGCATAGAAAAACGCAGAAAGGCAGAATGAAAGGGGATACCAAACGTGGTGCCACCTTGGCCTTTGGTACGTTTGGTTTAAAAGCATTAGATAGTGTTTGGTTAACCAACAGGCAAATTGAATCAGCCCGTCAGGCAATGACCAGGCATATGAAAAGGGAAGGAAATGTATGGATTCGCATTTTCCCTGATAAGCCTATTACTGCTAAACCAGCTGAAGTGAGGATGGGTAAAGGTAAAGGTAACCCAGAAGGTTGGGCAGCTATTGTACAACCAGGAAGGATTTTATTTGAAGCAGATGGGGTGAGCATGCAAGTAGCAAAAGAAGCTTTTGAACTAGCAGCACAGAAATTGCCGATCTTAACAAAATTTGTGGTACGCCACGATTATACAGCATAAGCTGTAAAGCATTCAACATTTAGAATTTAATAATTTATACGATGTCTAAGAAAATTGATTTTTTACAAAGCCTGAAAGAACTGGATGTGGAAGCATTGCAGGCGAAAATTAAAGAAGACGAATTGCGCATGAAAAAATTAACTTTGCTCATGCCATTGCTCCACTGGAAAATCCACAAAGCATCCGTTCTTTAAGAAAAGATATTGCACGTTTGAAAACCGCATTACGAAAAAAACAATTGGCAGTTTAATCAACGCCATTTAAAAAAATAGCAAAATGTTAGATAGAAATTTGCGTAAGACAAAACTGGGTGTAGTTCTCAGTAACAAAATGGATAAGACCATTACGGTGAATGTGGAAAGAAAAGTAAAGCATCCATTGTATGGTAAGTTCGTAAAAAAATCTACCAAATTCCATGCTCATGATGAAAAGAATGAGTGTAGTATTGGTGATACTGTTAGAATCATGGAAAGTCGTCCCTTGAGTAAAACCAAGAGATGGAGACTAGTAGAAGTGGTAGAAAAAGTAAAATAGTATTTAATACATTGTTTCGGATATCGATATCCGTTACTTTAAAATCAGAATAAGATGATACAGCAAGAAAGCAGGTTAAATGTAGCTGATAACAGCGGAGCCAAAAAAGTGTTGTGCATCCGTGTATTGGGAAACAGCGGGCAGGATTACGCAAAAATTGGTGACAAAATTGTTGTTACTGTCAAAGATGCAATGCCTGCAGGTGGTATTAAAAAAGGTACCGTTAGCAAAGCTGTTATTGTACGTACCACCAACAAATTGCGTAGAAAAGACGGATCTTATATTCGTTTTGATGACAATGCAGTTGTGTTATTGAACAATGCAGACGAACCAAGAGGTACCCGTATTTTCGGGCCCGTGGCTAGAGAATTGAGGGATAAGGGCTACATGAAAATTATTTCATTGGCACCGGAAGTATTATAAGCATTAAAAAAAGAGTTAATCGGCCGGAGGCTAAAAACTAATAAACAATGAGTACAAGATTTAAACCCAAGTTTAACATTAAAAAAGGCGATAACGTTGTTGTTATTACCGGTGAAGATAAGGATACGAAGAAGCCACGCAAAGTGCTGGAAGTTATTTACGAAAAAGCACGTGTATTGGTAGAAGGCGTAAACATTGTTACTAAACATAGCAAACCAACTTCACAAAATACAAAAGGTGGCATCGTTAAAATAGAAGCACCAATTGCTATCAGTAATGTTATGCTTTGGGATGCCAAAGTTGGTGCAGCTACTAAAATTAAGCGTACCAGAGAAAATGGTAAATTAACAAGGGTATCAAAAAAATCAGGGGAGGTAATTAAATAATGGCAACAACAAATACTTCAAGGCTGGCAGATAAGTACAAACAAGAAGTTGTACCTGCCCTAATGAAAAAATTCAGTTACAAAACTGTAATGCAAGCTCCGAAGCTTACCAAGATTTGTTTGAATCGTGGTGTAAACGGCGCTGTAAATGATAAGAAATTAATCGACATTGCTATTGATGAGCTGACTAATATTACTGGTCAGAAAGCAGTAGCTACTTTGTCAAAAAAGGATATTTCCAACTTTAAGTTGCGTAAGAACATGCCGATCGGTACACGCGTTACATTGCGTGGTACTAAGATGTATGAATTCCTAGACAGATTAGTTTCTGTATCCTTACCAAGGGTGCGTGACTTCAAAGGGATCAATGATAAATCATTTGATGGTCGTGGTAACTTTACACTTGGAATAACTGAGCAAATCATTTTCCCTGAAATTGATATCGATAAAGTAAATAAAATTACTGGTCTTGATATCACTTTTGTAACCACTGCAACCAATAATGAGGAAGCATTTGAGTTATTAAAAGAATTGGGAATGCCTTTCAAAAACATTAAGAAGTAATTTAAAAACGAAATTCTAAATTCAAAATAGAACATGGCAAAAAAATCAATCATAGCCAGGCAGCACAAAAGAGAAGTATTATGTGCAAAGTATGCTGAAAAAAGAGCCGCTTTAAAAGCAGCTGGTGATTATGCAGCTTTGGACTTATTACCAAAAAATGCCTCTCCTGTAAGGCTGAAAAATCGTTGTCAACTTACTGGAAGACCTCGTGGATACATGCGTCACTTTGGTGTCTCTAGAAATATGTTCCGCGATATGGCTTTGGAAGGAAAGATTCCAGGCGTTAAAAAAGCCAGCTGGTAAAATTGCTGCACGGTTGTTTTCCATGCATTGCTATGGCAAACAATGAGAATGACAAAAAAATTATTAAACTGAATTAATTAAAATAACATGGTAACTGATCCTATTGCAGATTTTTTAACAAGGATACGTAATGCTCAAATGGCAAATCACAGAATCGTAGAGATTCCTGCTAGTAATTTGAAAAAACGCATTACTGAAATTCTGTACGATAAAGGGTACATCTTGAAATATAAATTTGAAGATGACAGCAAACAAGGCAAAATCAAAATCGCTTTGAAGTATGATGCCACTACTAAATTACCCGTTATCCAAAGTTTGGAAAGAGTAAGTCGTCCAGGTCTACGTACTTATGCTAAACCAGAAGAATTTAAAAGAGTTAAAAATGGTTTAGGTGTTGCTATCATCTCTACTTCTAAAGGCGTAATGACCGATAAAGAAGCGAAAGCACAGAATGTAGGGGGAGAAGTATTGTGTAATATTTATTAATACAATTACGTACAAAATCAAATACATGATTTGATAATTAAGCCTTAGTCGTGGCTGAACACAAATCAACTTTATAATCAAAATAAAAAACCGACTATGAGTAGGATTGGAAAGAAACCGGTAGAAATAATAAATGGTGTAACCATTACCCTTAGCACTGAAAATGTGGTTACAGTAAAAGGCCCAAAGGGTGAATTGAAACAAGCCATTGACCGCGATATTAAAGTAGAAATTAAAGATGGCTTAGTTGAATTTTCAAGACCAACTGATCAAATTCGCCATAGAGCAATGCACGGTTTATACCGTTCATTAATTAACAATATGGTAAAAGGGGTAACTGAAGGTTATATCAAAACCCTGGAATTAGTCGGTGTAGGTTATAAAGCCGCTAATCAAGGAAATATTTTGGATTTAGCATTGGGTTATTCTCATAATATCATTTTTGAGATTCCTTCTGAATTAAAAATTACCACTTCTCAGGAAAAAGGACAAAATCCTATGATTAAACTGGAAAGTATTGATAAACAATTATTGGGTCAGGTTTGTGCGAAAATCCGCAGCTTACGTAAGCCAGAACCATACAAAGGAAAAGGTGTGAAGTTTGCAGGTGAGGTATTAAGAAGAAAAGCAGGTAAGTCAGCGGTAAATAACCAATGACTGTATAAATTATCAAATTATTCTCCGGCAGAATCGGGGAAAAAAAATAAAGAATATGAACAACAAATCAAGTGCAAGGCAAAAAATAAAATACCGTATTCGTAAAAAAATTAGCGGTGAGCCTACTAAACCACGTTTAAGTGTTTTCAGAAGCAATTCTTTCATATATGCTCAATTGATCGATGACACAACCGGTACTACACTGGCTGCTGCTTCTTCAAAAGAAAAGGATATCCTTGCTCAAAAATCGCCTAATATCGAAAAAAGTAAAATGGTGGGCGCTTCCATTGCACGTAAAGCAAGTGAATTAGGTATCACTACGGTTGTCTTTGATCGCGGTGGTTATATCTATCATGGTCGTGTGAAAGCAGTAGCGGAAGGTGCAAGAGAAGGTGGTTTGAAATTTTAATTCATCAATTTCTAATAAGAAAAATAAATGTCAAAGCTAGTTTTAAACAAAGTAAAAGCAGGCGATCTTGAACTGAAAGATAAAGTGGTTGCTATTAATCGTGTGGTAAAAACAACCAAAGGCGGACGTGCTTTTAGTTTTTCTGCCCTGGTAGTAGTAGGCAATGAAGCCGGTGTAGTTGGACATGGTCTTGGTAAAGCCAAAGAAGTACAGGAAGCCATTACTAAAGGCATTGAAGATGCAAAAAAGAACCTGATTAAAGTTCCTGTTATGCACGGAACTATACCTCATGAACAATTGAGTAAAGAAGGTGCTGCTAAAGTATTAATTAAACCAGCTGCTCATGGTACTGGTGTAATTGCCGGAGGTAGTATGAGAGCTGTATTAGAAGCCGCAGGTATTACCGACGTATTGGCTAAATCACTTGGGTCAGCCAATCCTCATAATGTGGTAAAAGCTACATTCAAAGCGTTGGCAACTTTAAGAGAGCCGATTGCTGTTAGCAAATCAAGAAATGTTAGTTTGAAAAAAGTATTTAACGGATAAAAAAGGTTTGTACCTATAAGTGAGTACACTGGAAAAAACAGCAAGCACTCTTCTTTTAAGACAAACAACTTCAGTTATGAAAAAAATAAAAGTTACACAAATCAAAAGCGTAATTGACAGATCAGAACGCCAAAAGCGTACAATGGAAGCATTGGGTTTGAAAAAAATGAACGCTGCTGTTGAAGTGGAAGCAACTCCTCAAATATTAGGTATGGTTAAAAAAGTTAGCCATCTAATTAAAGTAGAAGAAGCCTAATTCAACAAACAATAAAACAGTTTTTATAGCTGCTTTTTTGTTTTAGGTCATACAACAAAATTATTAAGCGAGCCCCGAATGCTTTCGGGGCGAAAGTTCAAAATAAAAGCAAAAATGAAATTACATACCCTCAAGCCTGCAAAAGGCGCAACTCACAAAGAGAAAAGAATTGGTCGTGGTGAAGCCAGCGGTAAAGGTGGCACCTCTACAAAAGGTAACAAAGGTGGTCAAAGCCGTGCCGGTTACAAAAGTAAGAAAGCCCACGAAGGTGGTCAGATGCCTATTCAACGTAGAATTCCTAAACGCGGATTTAAGAATATCAACCGTGTTGAATACAAAGTATTGAACATTGGCCAAATCGATCATTTAGCTGAAAAATACGGCATCACCGAATTTAGTCCACAAAATCTATACATTAATAACCTGATTAGCCAAACCGATAATATCAAAATTCTTGGTAATGGTGAAATCAAAGGAAAATTCTCCTTTAGGGTTAACGCTATCAGCGCAAAAGCCAAGGCCGCTATCGAAGCTGCTGGTGGATCGGTAGAGATAGTAAAATAAATTAACGATATTTGGCAACGCATTCCTTAACAAGGATTATAACATGCGTTTTTGGTTCAGGATAAATTAATAAAACCGATTTAAAGCCGTGAAGAAATTCATTCAAACATTAAAAAATATCTGGAGCATTGAGGAGCTTAGGAATAAGATAACATTTACTTTGTTATTGTTATTCATCTATCGCCTTGGTTCTTTTATTGTATTGCCAGGTATCGACCCCAATAAATTAGCCAACTTGCAAAGTAGCACCAGTGGTGGTATTTTAGGATTGTTGGATGCTTTTGTAGGTGGAGCTTTTTCTAAAGCTTCCATTTTTGCATTGGGTATCATGCCTTATATTTCTGCCTCTATCTTTATGCAATTGATGACCATCTTGGTACCTCAGTTCGCAAAAATTCAAAAAGAAGGAGATAGCGGAAGAAAGAAAATTAATCAATGGACTCGTTATTTAACTGTAGTGGTTACTGCTTTTCAAGCGGCGGCCTATATCGGTTATTTGCGTAGCCCACAAAATGCAGAATCATTAATCGCTGGTTATGGTGTGCAACTATTCTGGTTGTCTACTGTGGTGATTCTTACTGTAGGTACTTTATTCGTAATGTGGTTGGGTGAAAAAATCACTGATAAAGGTTTGGGTAATGGTACTTCTATCATTATCATGATCGGTATCCTTGCTCGTTTGCCTCAATCCTTTTCACAAGAGTGGATTGCGCGTACTACAAAAGGTGCAGGTGGCATCTTAATCCTATTAGTAGAAATAGTTTTACTGATTGCTGTTATCATGGGATTAATCATGTTGGTACAAGGTACTCGTAAAGTACCCGTAAATTACGCCAAGCAAATTGTAGGTAATAGACAATTTGGTGGAGCTAGAAATTTCCTACCCCTGAAAGTAAATGCTTCAGGCGTAATGCCCATCATTTTTGCTCAGGCCATCTTATTTATTCCAACTTTATTTTCCTTAGGAGGGACGGCTTCGTGGACGGTATACTTTACCGACCATAAAAACCTGGGATATATGATTGTGTATTCAATTGCTGTTATTGCCTTTACATTCCTCTATACTGCTTTGATCTTTAATCCAAAGCAAATGGCAGATGAACTCAAAAGAAACAATGGTTTTATTCCGGGTGTTAAACCTGGCCAACCCACTGCAGATTATATCGGTACTATCATGGATCGTATTACATTGCCAGGTGCTGTTTTATTAGCATTTGTTGGTATTCTCCCTGGTATTATTCAATTGGTATTTGGAATGACACAGGGGTTCTCTACTTTCTTTGGCGGTACTTCATTATTGATTATGGTAGGTGTAATTTTAGATACGCTTCAACAAATAGAAACTCAATTGCTCATGCGTCAATATGATGGTTTGATGAGCAGCGGAAGAATACAAGGAAGGCAAGCGACTTCTGGTATTTAATCCTTGTTGTTGATTGATTATAGACTTTTTATAATAACGATACTAATACAATAAACCCCGGCCATGTGTCGGGGTTTGTTATTACTCATATTATTTTATACTTTAGAATACATGATCCTTCGGGAATAACATTATGATACATTATAAATCAAAAGAAGAAATTGAATTAATTAGGGAAAGCAGTTTGTTGGTGGCCGATACCTTAGCAATGATTGCTGCAGCAATCAAGCCGGGTATGACCACCTTGCATTTAGATGCCCTGGCAGAGCAATTTATCTTAGATCATAAAGCCTTGCCTTCTTTCAAAGGATACCACGATTATCCCTTTGCTACCTGTATTTCAGTCAACGAGGCAGTGGTACACGGATTTCCCAATAAAAGAGAAATGAAGGATGGTGATATCATCTCTGTAGATGTAGGTGCATTTAAAAATGGTTTTCATGGCGATAGCGCTTATACTTTTGGGATTGGCCATATCAGTGATGAAATAAAAAAGCTGCTTCGTATCACCAAAGAATCACTTTACAGGGGCATTGACAAAGCTGTTCATGGCGGACGAGTAGGGGATATCGGAAATGCTATTCAACAGTTTACTGAAAAAGAAAATGGATATGGTGTAGTAAGAGACCTTGTAGGACATGGTTTGGGTAGGAACTTACATGAAGATCCTCAAGTACCTAATTATGGCAAAAGAGGTAGTGGGGCCAAATTGAAAGAAGGAATGGTCATTGCCATTGAACCCATGATAAATATGGGAACCAAGGATATTTACCATGCTGAAGATGGGTGGACGATCCTTACACAAGATGGGCAACCCGCTGCACATTATGAGCACAGCATTTGTATACAAAAAGGGAAAGCTGATATATTATCTTCTTTTGTTGATATTGAAAAGGCTGAAAAAGCCAATCAGTACCTCGTAGCTGATTATTAATAAAAAAAGCAGTTATTTTAAATAACTGCTTTTTTTATTATGATTTAAATAGACTTAAGAGCTGTCCTATTTTAGTTTTTAAATCCTTTCGATGAATGATGAAATCTAGAAAACCATGATCCAATAAAAATTCACTTCTTTGAAAGCCTTCAGGCAAATCTTTTTTCATCGTTTCTTTGATTATCCTTGGACCAGCAAATCCTATTAAGGCCCCAGGTTCACCACAGATGATATCACCCAACATGGCGAAACTAGCTGTTGTACCACCAAAAGTAGGATCGGTGCACAAAGAAATATAAGGTACACCCGCATCACTTAGTTGCGATAATTTACCCGAGGTTTTGGCCAATTGCATCAAGGAAAAAGCACTCTCCATCATTCTAGCACCACCGCTTTTATTGATAATCATAAACGGTATTTTGTGCTCAATGCAATAGTCACAGGCCCTCGCTATTTTTTCTCCCATTACACTGCCCAAACTGCCTCCAATAAAATCAAAATCCATACAGGCTACAACTAAATCATGGGTTTCTACTTTCCCATGTGCAACCGTAATAGAATCATGTAAACCAGTTTTGGCATAAGTTTCTTCTAACCTTTTTTTGTATGGTTTTAAATCAACAAAATCCAAGTAATCCTTGCTTTTTACATTTTCAAAAAGTTCGGTATAATGGTTGCTGTCAAAAAGAATTTCGAAATATTCTTCACTACCAATACGGTGGTGATGTTCGCACTTTGGACAAACAAACCCATTTTCCCCTAGCTCAGCAATAGTACAGGTGTATTTACAGGAAGGGCATTTGCACCACAAACCTTCAGGCGCATCCTTTTTGTCTTTTGTAGAAGTAAGGATACCTTTTTTTATTCTCTTAAACCAACTGGGTTTTGTGTTTTCGGCGGAGCCTTCTTCACCACCCAATCTGGCATCGAAATCTTCTTCTCTTAACATGCTTGAAATTTACTTTAACAATACAAATTAAGCATTTCTATTAATGCAATTCAAATCTTCAAATGCTATTTCTAATCTTTTACTAAAGCTTTCTTCTCCTTTGCGCAACCATACACGTGGGTCGTAATATTTTTTATTGGGCTTATCAGCTCCTTCAGGATTTCCTAGTTGACCCTGTAGGTATCCTTCACTTTTCTTATAGTTTTCTAAAATTCCTTCCCAAAATGCCCACTGTAAATCAGTGTCAATATTCATTTTTATTGCACCATAGGAGATGGCTTCCCTGATTTGATGTTGTGGAGATCCACTTCCACCATGGAATACAAAATAAACAGGTTTTGCAGCTGTTTTTAATTCGCGTTCTATATAGTCTTGGCTGTTTTTTAAAATAACCGGTCTTAATTCAACATTACCTGGCTTATACACTCCATGTACATTTCCAAAAGCTGCAGCAATGGTAAACAATTTGCCCACTTTGCTCAACTCTGTATAGGCATAGGCAACATGTTGAGGTTGGGTATACAATTTGTCGTTTTCTACATCGCTATTGTCAACTCCATCCTCTTCTCCACCAGTTACACCCAATTCAATTTCAATGCTCATTCCTAATGGACTCATGCGTTTGTAAAACTCAACTGAAGTGGCAATATTTTCTTCAATAGGCTCTTCCGATAAATCTAGCATGTGAGAGCTAAACAAAGGCTGACCTTTTTCTTTGTAAAATTGTTCACCTGCAGTAACTAAACCACTTATCCAGGGCAACCATTTTTTTGAAGCGTGATCCGTATGTAATACAACTGGTACACCATAATATTTTGCAACATTGTGAATATGTAGGGCCCCAGATATTCCTCCAGCAATATTGGCTTGTAATTGATCGTTTTGCATGCCCTTGCCAGCAATGAATTGGGCACCGCCATTTGAAAATTGTACGATAACAGGAGAGTTTACTTTTGCAGCAGTTTCCAGTGTGGCATTGATGGTATTAGTGCCAATTGTATTCACAGCTGGTAAAGCAAACTGATTGTCTTTTGCATCATTGTATAATGCTTCTAAAGCAGCGCCGTGAAGGACACCAGATCCATATTTACTCATTTGTTTTATTTTTTTTACAAATGTATGAAACTGTCTCCATTTACTGGAAATTCATCCGACTCATCAAGATTTTTTAGTTGATAATCAAATTGGTAACTAAGAATAATGATTTAGCTACTGGCATATGATAATAAAGATATCAGCTTGTTGAAATAGCTTAATGAATGCAACAATCTACTTCCATACCAAATAAAATGAAAAAACTTCCACAATAAACCGACGTATCAGGTAATTGTGGAAGTTAAGAATGTAGAACCAACCAAGCACGGTGGTTTTTTTTTCAGGATTCGATTTTACTTTCTAAGGGGGCTTATGAGTAAAATACTTTTTTGATCATAATGATAGTTTCCTGTGTTTTGATCGGTTCTTCGCCATCATCGCTTTTTACAGCATAGGCTTTTGGGATATTGGATAATTCTTGGTTTTTCGCCATTGTTGCTTTTTACAGCATGGCTTTTGGGATATTGGATAATTCTTGGTTTTTCGCCTTTATACTTTCGTACTGCCGGCTTTTTGGATATTGGTTTTTTTGGATTTCTAAGGATTTTGGATTTGGCTTCAGTATTATTGGATTTTAAAACGCTATTTTAAAGAACTCTTTTAAAAAAATAGAAGTTGACTGATATTGGATTCTTAAGTCTTTCAGGTACGATTCGGATATTAGGACTCAACATTTTGGTTTGTCAGGATATTTGGATAACGATTGATATTTACCATCTCTATCAATCAACTTCTGACACAAAGATGGCAAGTTTTACAACCTCCAACAAGAGCAAGATTGCTCTTTTTTTGTGGTTCAGTAATTACCGGCACTAACGTAAACTATACCTCTTTTTCAACGGACAAATACGAAAAAAAGCATCGTAAAACTACGATGCTTTTTTATATTGACTTTTTTGATAAGTTATAGTAAATCGACAAAACCCTTTACTGTAGGGCGTTTTAACGAAAATGTGTAAGCGGATTGTTATTTCACAAGACCCTGAATGATATCGTATTTAGTTACAATATGATAATTGCCGCTTTCGTCTTTGCTGAGTACGGCGCCATTTTCTTTAGTAATAAATTGACTTAATCTTTCAACGGGTGTTTCAAATGCTACTTCTGGATAAGGCTTTTCCATGATGGATTCAATCGCTTGTTGTTTTATGGAAGCATCATTTAAAATTTTATCAAACAATCCTCCTTCACTGATGGCACCTATATTTTCATTGACATTAAAAACAGGGATATTTTCAATATCATATTTTTTCATCAAGGCAATTGCTTCCTCAACTGTTTGGTTGCTGTTAAGGGTAATCAGTTTTTGGGTACCTCTACCAGCTACTAAATCTTTAAAAGTTTTTACATCTAAGAATCCTCTTTCCATCATCCATTGGTCATTGTATATTTTGCCTACATACCTACTGCCGTGGTCATGAAAAACGCATACTACTAAATCATCTTCTTTAAGACTATCCTTAAGTTGCATTAATCCCTGTAAACAACTACCCGCACTATACCCACAAAACATGCCTTCTTCTTTGGCAATTCTTCTGGCCATAATGGCTCCATCGCGGTCTGTGACTTGTTCAAAATGATCAATTACCGACATGTCGTAATTGAGTGGCACAAAATCTTCTCCAAATCCTTCACTAATATAGGGATGAACAAATCCCATATCTATCTTTCCTGTTTTGAAATAATTGGTGAGCAAACTACCATATACATCAATTGCCCAAATCTTAATGTGGGGATTTTTTTCTTTTAAATATTGAGCTGTACCCGTAATCGTACCGCCTGTACCCGCTGTGCATACAAAATGGGTTATTTTACCTTCTGTTTGTTCCCATATTTCTGGCCCGGTACTTTCATAATGAGCAAGCCTGTTGGCAAGGTTATCATATTGGTTACAATGAAATGAATGGGGAACTTCTTTGGCTAATCTTTTGGCAACACTATAATAACTATTAGGGTCTTCTGGTGCTACATTTGTAGGACATACAATCACTTCTGCACCCACTGCCTTCAGGATATCTGCTTTTTCTTTGGATTGTTTATCCGTGGTTACAAATATGCATTTATAGCCTTTTACACAGGCGGCTAAAGCAAGTCCCATTCCTGTATTGCCACTGGTGCCTTCAATAATAGTACCGCCTGGTTTCAGTTTGCCTTCTTTTTCGGCTACTTCTACCATTTTCAAAGCCATTCGATCTTTGATGCTATTGCCTGGATTGAAATAATCAACTTTGGCTAAAACCGTACAGGGTAAATGTTTGGTTATTTTATTGAGTTGAATCAATGGGGTGTTCCCAATTGTTTCAAGAATATTTTTGTACCACATAGAGAATCGTTGTTTGTGGCGCAAAGTTAATTTTTTAAGTTTTAATGGCCTCGCTTATTTCTTCAATATTTCCAAGGCTTTTTTAATAGCGTTGTCAGTGGTGTTTTGTACTTCGTACAAACCTTCCATTCTCCAGAGCTGTCGAGCCAAGGAGACCTTAATGCTGTTTATAAGTTTGTTTTTTTCTATTGAAGTAATGGAATTCAAAGTGACAGAATCCTTACTGGCGAAATGGGTGAAATATTGCCAATCTAAATCAGAAAAAATAAAGTGGTTATTGAAATCAGTACTATTTTTAAAAGCATTTAGGGTAGACTGATTTTGCAAATAATATTTATAGGCAAAATTGCTGATTGTGCCCTTCGCATAAATCTTGACAGTTGTTGCCGATAGTATTCCTGAATCAAGTGGAACAAAATAATCTGGCGTTATACCTCCACCACCATAAACGGTTTTGCCTGCTTTTGTTTTAAAGATTTGTGTTTTATCAAATTTAACCGAATCGGCATTCAGTGTTTCTCCATCATGGAAACGGTTACTGATTTCGTCAAAATATGCCTTTTCGCCTAGGCCATAGGACCTTTGTATACTTCTTCCTACAGGGGTGTAATAACGTGCAATAGTAAGCCTTAATGCACTGCCATCACTGAGGTTAAATTGCTCCCCTACCAAACCTTTTCCGAAACTTCTACGTCCAATGATAACTGCCCTGTCCCAATCTTGTAAGGCACCCATCAATACCTCACTGGCACTTGCAGATCCTTCATCACATAGTAATACAAGTGAGCCTTTTTCAAATTGCCCCTCTCTGCGACAACGGAATTCTTTTTTGGGGGCATGCTTCCCTTCGGTATAAGTAATTAATTTATCTCCTGATAAAAATTCATCAGCGATTTCAGTTGCCTCATCTAATACGCCTCCACCATTGCCCCTTAGATCCAATATCAATTGTTCTAATCCTTGTTTTTTTAAAGCAGTAAGGGCTTCCATGAATTCACGATAAGTTTGTGATGAAAACTTATTGAGTTTAATAAAGCCAATATGTGCATCAATCATATAACTGGCATCCACACTTTTTAAAGGAATTGCATCCCTAGTAATGCTGATTGATTTCTTTTCAATATTTCTAACAATTTCAATGGTTACCTTAGTTCCCCGATCTCCTCTCAGCAATTTCTTGATTTTATCAGCCGTAATATGATTGCCAGCGACTAGACTATCACCTACTTTTAAAAACTTGTCACCCGTTTTAATTCCTGCTTTATCACCTGGACCATCTTTCAATACATTCAATACATTGATGGTGTCTTCAAAAATGTTGAATTCAACGCCGATACCAAAAAACTTACCCGCTATATCTTCGTTAATGCCTTGTAACTGTTCGGCTGGAATAAAAACGGAATGGGGATCTAATTTATTGAGAATGGATTGTATGGCAGTGTCCATTAAGGCATCCATATTCACATCATCCACATATTTATTCTTAATAAGGTCGGATATCTCTTGGAAAGGGCGTCTTTTTTCCGAATGGAAAAAGCTTTTGGAGGGGTTTGCGTCCCTCATTTTGTAACCCAAAAACATACCAGCTACCATTGTAATACTGAACAATAGGGGTAGCCACACATTTATTTTTTTGTTCATCATGTTGCGAAGATAATTTTTTCTTCGATAGCTTCTTAAAGCCCATTCAGTAATCAAGCTATATTTTATTCCTGATTTGCCTTCATCCGTATTCGTGGGATATAAAAAATACATTAACTTCAAGTTTAATTAAATGCATAACATGCCTATAAAACTCATTGCTGACTGCGGGGCTACTAAGGCTGAATGGTGTCTGTTAGACGGCAAAAAGAAAAAAACCTTATTTACACAGGGGATTAGCCCTTACTTTTTAAGTACAGAACAAATAGTAACCATTGTAGAAAATGAATTAGTTGCCAAACTAAAAAAAACAATCCCAACCGAAGTATATTATTATGGCACCGGGTGTAGTAATCCTGCCAATGTAAAAATCGTCCAGAAAGCACTCAAAAAGATATTCCCCAAGGCCCATATTGAAGTAGGCCATGATTTATTGGCAGCCGCTCGTTCTTTATGTGGTAGAGAGAAGGGGCTTGCTTGTATTTTGGGAACAGGTAGCAATAGTTGTTTTTACAATGGAAAGAAAGTTGTTAAAAACAGTCCTGGCTTAGGTTATGTATTAGGCGACGAGGGGAGTGGTGCTTATTTAGGAAGGAAGGTTATTCAGCATTTTCTCTATCATACATTTGATGAGGACTTGATGGATCGGTTTAATGCCAGATTTAAGGTTACAGCTGATGAAATACTAGATGCGGTTTATAAGAAGCCATTGGCCAATCGCTATATGGCTGGCTTTGCCCTGTTTTTGGCAGAGAATCGGGGGCATTATATGGTAGAGAATATCATCGAAGATAGTTTTAACGATTTTTTCTTTAACCATCTGTATAAGTACAAAGAAAGTTGGCTAATGCCCATCAATTTTGTTGGCAGTGTGGCTTTCGGATTTAAAGATGTAATTAAAGAAATGTGTGCAACCTATGAATTACAACTAGGTAAAGTAATAAAAAATCCGATGGAAGGATTGGTGAAATATCATTTATAAATAATCAATAGTATGGCATTTGAACGGACTACAGAAAAGGAAAGCAACTATCGGCATTTAGAAAAAATGTCTATTGGAGAGGTCCTTACTAACATTAATAAGGAAGATAAATCAGTGCCGCTAGCTATTGAAAAAATAATCCCACAGATTGAAGCATTGGTGCACGTTATCACTGATAAGATGTTGATGGGAAACAGTAGACTTTTTTATATTGGTGCAGGTACAAGTGGGCGGCTGGGAATTGTAGACGCTAGCGAATGTCCTCCAACATATGGTGTTCCCTATGGTTTAGTCATTGGAATTATTGCAGGCGGTACCAAGGCGATTACAGAAGCAGTTGAATTTGCAGAAGATGATCCAGCGCAGGGTTGGAAGGATTTGCAAGCCTTTAATATTAATAGCAACGACGTTGTTATTGGAATAGCAGCCAGTGGTACCACTCCTTATGTGATTGCAGCACTAGAGCAATGCAGGGCGAATAACATAACAACCGGCAGTATCTGTTGTAATCAGGATGCGCCTTTGAGTGCAGCTGCAGACCACCCAATAGAAGTGGTGGTGGGGCCTGAATTTGTTACCGGCAGTACGAGAATGAAAAGTGGAACTGCTCAAAAACTGGTATTAAATATGATTTCAACTGCGGTAATGATTCAGTTGGGACGGGTAGAAGATAATAAAATGGTAAATATGCAATTAACCAACGATAAGTTGGTTGATCGGGGAGTGAAAATGGTCATGGAAAAAACTGGCATGGGCGATTATGAAAAAGCCAAATCCCTTTTATTAGAAAAGGGAAGTGTTAAAAAGCTGTTACAAAGCCTCGATTCATAAAAAATGCTTGTAGGAATTATGTAATTTGATTAATTTTCAAATCAGATAAAATAAAACTTCTCTTATGAACAAAAAACTTTTACTCCCTGCTTTCTTTGTTTTTTCTGGTATGGCAATTTTTGCACAGGATGCAAATAAAACATATGCCATAACGGGTGATGGCAATGGCGATTTTCTTTGGATGAACATTCGGCAAGTAAATATTGGCTCTGGTAAAGTTGAAAAAGCTATTTATACTAGAGATCAGACTGCCTTTGTGTTAAAGGATGTCAATAGTAAAAAAGGGGCTGCTATCAGCAAAGAATTGACAGCGCCCACTAGTTCAATGGTAGCTGCTGCTGCTTATGATAAAAAGCATGGTAAATTATTTTTTACCCCTATGCGCCTGGATGAATTACGTTGGTTAGATATTGCTGCAGGTGGAGAAACAAAACAGTTTTATTCTTTAAATTCTTTTAGCGGTGGAAATCTTGCTGATGAAGCAAATCATATTACCAGAATGGTCATCAATGCAGATGGGTATGGTTATGCCATTACCAATGATGCTAATCACTTGATACGTTTTTCAACGGGCAAAAATATTGTTGTAGAAGATTTAGGTAATATCATTGACGCCGATGTTAGTGCAGGTTATTCTATTCATAATAAATGCACCAGTTGGGGTGGGGATATGGTGGCCGATGCCTATAATAAATTATACATTATTTCTGCCAGTCATCAGGTATTTGTTGTTAATGTGGGTACGCGTGTGGCAACTTATAAAGGGGCCATCACTGAATTACCTGGCAATTTCACTACCAATGGAGCGGCAGTGGATGCAGACGGGAATATTGTTGTAAGTAGCGCCAATAGTTTTAGCGGATATTATAAAGTAAACCTGAATGATTTAAAGGCCATTTATATCGAAGGGTCCGATAAGCTGTATAATGCATCCGATTTAGCCAATGGAAATCTTCTGTTAGAAAAAGAAGCCAATATTGCCAAAAGCATTGGAACTGCATCACTACC
>Ga0194063_10001043_pt1 | contig 18666 bp, 12 predicted proteins | sample SepL3720m_MetaG_FD_155459 | JGI IMG/M metagenome (GOLD analysis project Ga0194063, IMG submission 155459) | Anoxic zone freshwater microbial communities from boreal shield lake in IISD Experimental Lakes Area, Ontario, Canada - Sep2016-L373-20m | ecosystem: Environmental > Aquatic > Freshwater... | reverse complement strand
CTATTATGGTGGCTCACCAAATTCAAATTCATACGGCGGCGGCGGTGGTGGTGGGTGGTATGGTGGCGGCGGTGGAGGATATGCCCCAAATTACATGGGCGGAGGTGGTGGAGGATCAGGGTATATCGGCGGGACCGGAGTCAGCAGCGCCACGACCACTGCCGCAAACGCACGGCTTCAGGCAAACATGAGCGACGCGGACAATGGAGGCGCAGGAGCAGGCGGAATTGCTGATACTAGTGGTAGCCCCGGCAAAGTCGTCATCATCCCTAATGTATCAAACACCGATCTTCCGTATCAGGAAGCGGACACCAGCGGGTCTGGAAATCACGGCACCCTGAACGGCACGACTCTGGTGGATGGCTTGTTTGGCAAGGCAAGGAGCTTCAACGGGACAAGTGATTATATCAGTATTCCATCCAATAATAATTTTGATTTCAAATCGAATGATTTTTCTATAAGTTTTTGGTGGAAAGAAAATGGATCAACAAATGCGAGTGCTATTCTTTCGTATGGGTCAACTGGATCCGGTTATGAATCACTTCTTATTTACATTACTGGAAGCGTGTTGTCATTATATTCATCATCAACGGGATCATCTTGGGATATTGCAAGTGCTATTCCTATGGGGACAACGGATGTCGGAGTATTCAATAATTATGTCGTTACCAGAAACGGAAATACTTTTACTACATACAAAAATGGAATTGTTGCAGGAACAGCAACTTCTTCATTATCGCTAATTAATGGCTCAACTTTTTATATGGGGAGACGCGTTAACTCAGCCACTTTTATTAAAGGAACATTGGATGAAGTGAAAATTTCTAACACCGTTCTTTCAGCCGATCAAATCGCTGAAGCATACCGGCTTGGGCGGGATAAGAGGGTGAGTAAGACGATCACTTCGACGAATTTGACGAATAAAACGAAGCTTCCGTTCTGGTTTGCCGGAGATAGGGCGGGGACGTATGGCGAGATGATTGTGGGAAGCAGTGCCTTTGCCAATTACGAGCCGGATGCCAATACCGTCGGGCTCTGGCATCTGGAAGAAGCGAGCGGCAATGGTGCATACCTCAAAGACAGCGCCGGCGGTAACCACGGCACGCCAACGGGTACGACCGTTACTCAAGGAAAAATCGGGAAAGCAAGGAGTTTTGCTTCGGGAAATGGAATAATCGTTCCCAGTAACGCGAATTTAAATTTGGCAAATAATTTTACTATTGAAGCTTGGGTAAAGATAAGCACATCTGGGGTACAACATATGTTTGCCAGTAAATATCAAGCCTCCACTGGATGGGCGTTTTTCCGTCACAGCGATAATAAATTTTACATGCAGGGAGGAAATGGTTCTACATGGCCAGGAGCGTTTAACTGCTCTACTAGCACTACATATACCGATTCTAATTGGCACCATGTCGCGGCAGTTGTTGGTTCGTCAGTTTCTATTTACATTGACGGTGTAGCTGTGGTATCTGGCTGCACGAGATCTGCTGATGTCGCTTCAAATACTGAGATATTTCTTATTGGAGGATATACAGGAATTGGCCTTTATGTTGGAACGATTGACGAGGTTAGGTATTCAAACATCGCCCGTTCCGCTCCCCAAATCCGTGAGGCGTATGAGGTGGGGAGGCGCAGCCACCCCATCACTGTCGAATTTAAAGCAAGGATTATTAATAGCGGGCTTTTGGGAGATAATCTTTTGGCAAATGCCAACGATCTATGGTTTAGCATTGATGAAACAGCTTATGGGTCGACTGCAAAAGCAAATCATCTCTTTCCAGGAGATAAGCTGATAGTCAAAGAAAACTATGCAGGAACAGAATATATAGCCCAAGGCACGGTAGACACTGTTGTCTCTTCTACTGGAAATATCGCAATGCTCTCATGGGATAGTGGGAGCACATTCCCCACAGGAGGACAAACAGGATTCTCGGTGAATGCCACAGTCTTCAAATGGCAAAAGGAGTATATGGACATAGCTGGGCTGTCTTCAACTGACAAAGATGCTGTTACTCAGCTAACAATGAGAATTACCGATAGTAGCCAAGGCGCCAATATATGGCTTGATGATTTCCGAGGTATCTCCAGCTACTTGAGCAATCAGACGCCAACAAGCTTTAATTTTGCAACAGGGGTCGGGACATATCGCATGCAAGCAGCAGATATTTCATCTACATTAAATAGGTATATTCAGTATCGAGCCATCAATTCGTCTTGGGATACGCGAGTGGCCCCCGCGCTTACTTCGGTTGCGGTTAATTACATATCAAATACACCACCTTCAGATCTTTCCATTACTTTTCCTGAGAACAATACAACAGGACACGCGCTTAAGCCTATTATACAGCTGAGTGCTAAAGATGATAACAATGATAATCTCCAATATAAAATTCAACTAGCAACAGATACTGGATTTACCGCAAATCTTCAAACCTTTGATCAGACAGATTCACAATTAAATCAAGCTGGATGGAGCGCGAGCACTTATGAATCCGGCGCAATTGCGATATACACATATACAGCCCAGGACACAGCACTTACGGGCAATACCATCTATTATATTCGCGCATATGCAAAAGACCCTGGAGGATCTACTTTCTGGTCTTCTGAATCGACAACGGTGAAATTCACCACCAATGCTCGTCCCGGTGCTCCCACTATTTCTGCTCCTTCAAACGGAGCAACAGGACAAGTGCTAAAGCCTGTCATACAACTTAAAGCGGTTGACCCTGAGGGAGATGTTCTTAAATATAAAATTCAACTAGCAACAGATACTGGATTTACCGCAAATCTTCAAACCTTTGATCAGACAGATTCACAATTAAATCAAGCTGGATGGAGCGCGAGCTCTTATGCTTCTGATACAACCGCCACATATACCATACAAACTGCGCTTACGGCCGATACTATATATTACATTCGTGCATCTGCTATCGATCTAGAAGGATCTTTAGTCTCATCTTCCGTATCGTCAACGACACACTTCACAACGGGTACGTTTACGGCTCCTGCCAACTGCCAAGCCATCGCATCCACATCTATTGGACCATCAATCGTTACGTGGACAGACAGCTCAGTCCTTGAAGAAAAATACTATATAGAGACATCGATTGCTGGGATTGCTGAAGGAGCTTTCACACCAACGGCCACACTAAACTCAAATACAACATCTTTCAGTCAAGTTATTCCAAGCGAGGGTGGGGCATATACATATCGTATACGAGCATCCTCACTTGGCCAATATACTGACTATTGCACCACGCAAGCAGTCTTTTATTACCCGCAGGGAAAAATACAACTTGAGGGAGTGGGTCTTGAAGGATTGCAGATTTATTAATCAATCTTTGACTGGGAAGATTTTTTCTTCAAAAGAAAAATGAAAACACCTATCAAAATAATGAGAAGAGCTCCAATTATTTCTATTAGTACTCCCTTCTTCTTTTCCTGAGAAAGATGTGCGGTAAGAGTTGCATTTTCTTTTTTTAGCTCAGTATTTTTTTGTTGACACGAGGCGGAGAGAGCGGTGCAGGAGGCGAGAGACTCTGTATCTACCCCATTATAAGGAGTAGTAGCAACTTCATAATTAAGTTGTCCAGGAAAAGCAGAGGAGGGGGAGGGAAGAAAAAGAAAAAGAGCTAAGAAAAAAGCAAACGCAAGAATAAATTTATTATAAGTAATCATATCACCTTCAATAGTATCAGAAATAGTCGCTATTAGTCGGTTCTCTAACATTAAGTATGGTATAAAACGTATGCTTTAGCTTTCTCCAATAATATACATGCCTTGTAAAACACGTAGCACAGGTATTTTTATGTATATATTTGTCATGCTGAGCGGTTCGGCAGGGCTCACTGTAAACTTGTCGAAGGAGCTTAACGCGCAAAGATTCTTCATATGTAAACCTCGTCATTCAGAATGACTGATAAAGGTGTGCCATCCTGACCTCGTCGAAGGAGTTTATCCTGAGCCTGTCGAAGGATTCAGAATGACTAATGAGTTAACACATGACATACTTATTATCATAGAACCCTATTAGTCTTGTTATTTATTTTTCTTCTTTGTACACTGTAATTGGTAGGAGTTTTTTTTGGAGTATCTCTTATGCTTGTTTACTCACGCTAAGCGGGGGGGAGCAGCAATAGAGATGTTATGAGTTTATTTTTTTTCTTATGTCTTTTACAACTGTTCGGACCTACGTTCTAAGTTTACTCACCCTTGCAGTGGTTATATTTTTCCTGCCTTTTACGCAGGATTATTTCACCACTCCGAAGTGGTATTTAGTGGGATTTATGGCTCTTTTGCTCCTTCTCTCTTCAGTGGGAGAATTTCTTTTTTCAAAGAAGTTAGTATGGAAAAAGAAAGAATTTGATACGCCATTTACTCTCTTTTTGATAGTGGGTGCACTTTCTGTTCTTTTTGGATCGACCAATAAAGTGCAGGCTTTGCTTAATCCCAACTTTGGACTATTAACATTCGTATTTCTCTTTATTCTGTATTATTACATCTCTCGTTTTACCAAGAAGATTCCTCATGGAGATGTGGTTTTGTCTATTTTTGTGGTAATTTTTAGCGGTACTGTTCTTGTAGAGGTGGTGCCGGCCATTACTTCTCGGCTTCCAGCAGCTTTACAGAAATTTCAGAATGTCACGCTCGCTGGGACTCTTATAGACTCGCTATTATTCCTGGGATTTATGTCGGTGATATTTTTGAGTAAACTGCTCAAGAAGGATGTGAGTATTGCAAAGAATATATCATCTTTTGCAGCATTCGTGTTCTCTACCATCACCTCAATCGTACTGATTTTTACTTTGGTAAAAAATAGTTCTACCTTGGTAGTAGCTCCTATTGCAAATTCATGGTATAGCGCTGTAGAAGTGCTTAAGCAGCCAATGACAGCCCTTTTTGGAGCAGGAATAGATAATTTTCAATCGGTGTTTGTAAGCATGAAGGATGTCGCATACAATAGCTCTCCTTTATGGCAGATACCTGCATTCACCGTGTCTCGTACGGCGGTATTTCACACCATGACAGAGATGGGGGTTTTGGGGATTGGGGCATTATTTCTCATCTTTTTCCTTCTCATTAAAAAAGCGTTTTCGCCAGAAGGATCAATAATAGAGAAGCTTGCCACTATCTATTTTGTCATCGTATTTCTCCTTGTTCCTCCGTCATTTTTGCTTTTTTTCCTTTTGTTCGTATGGATTGGATTTGATCAATCTCGCCACAAGGGCAGTGAGCTTTCGTTTAACTTTTCAGAGGTGATGCCCGCCTATGCAACATTCATTTTAGTAGCGATGGTTGCAATTGGGGGAGGAAGCTTTATGCTGGGAAGGCTGTATATGTCCGAATACATATTTCAACAATCACTTACGAATAACAATTTGAAAGATGTGTATGAAAAGATGAGAACGGCCGTTTCCTATAATCCATACAACGAACGAATGAGATCAAATTTTGCACAGGTGCATTTACTTATTGCAAATACAGTGGCAGGAAAAGCAAAGAAGGATGAAAAAGGACAAGCCGTGCTTTCTGAGGCTGATAGAACAACAATAAGCCAAGCAATTCAAGCAGCAATCGATGAAGCAAAGGCTGTGGTATCTCTTAATCCAGGAAAAGCAACCAACTGGGAGCTTTTGGCAACAGTGTATAGAAGTATTGTAGGTGTAGTGCAGGGAGCAGACACATGGACGGTATCTGCATATCAACGAGCAGTAGTGCTTGACCCACAAAATCCTTCCTATCGAGTAGCTCTGGGAGGAGTGCTGTACGGATTTAAGCAATATGACGATGCATCACGGCTATTTGAACAAGCAGTGTCTCTCAAGCCTGATTGGCCAAATGCACAGTACAACTATGCATGGGCTGCATATCAAAAAGGAGAGTATGCAAAAGCTGCAGCAGCAATGCAGACTACAGTATCTCTTCTTGATCCTAAGAAAGATGCAAATGACTATAAGAAAGCAGCTGCAGATCTTGAAGAATTTAAGAAAAAGGTGCCAGTAGAGGCTCAAACAACGCCAGGAGCAGGGGCAGAGACAGCGCCTAAGAAGGAGACATTATCGCTCCCCCCGACGGGAGCTCCTCAAATTGAGCCAAAGATAAACCTTCCCAAAACGGCAAGCCCGGAAGCGAAGTAAGAAGCGGTTGAAATCAGCTGAGACCAGTTAAAATCAGTTGAAATCGGTAGCTTCAAGGGAAAGAAAAGTAAAAAAAAGAAGGGGTGGGGAGAAATCCCCACTCTTTTTTGTTAAACGGGCGACCACAAGGGTCGCCCCTACGCAGTTAATATTATCTCCCCAACTTCTCATCAAAGTCATGGAGCAAGAACAAGCTCACATCATCAAGCGAGGAATCTCCTTCTTGAAATGGCATTTCTAGAGTTCTTATAAGTCGTGTAATATAGAGAAACATGTAGGAAATAAAGCCAAATAACACGAACGATTCGGGAGAACCCTCCGTTTTTATAAATAAGAGAAGAAATATAATAAGCCCCACAATAGACTCAGCCAAAATATAAGCAGAGGGAATAAACTGGGTCCTTTGGATATGAAATACTCGTAATATGCTTTTTCTCAGATTGCCCTGTTCTGTTTTAAGACGTACAAGATAATTAGGGAGTATTCCTGCCTTTTCCATAGCAAGAAAATTATCTGAAAGAGAGTCTACTGCATCCAAGCAGGGTTGTAAATTCATATGATTACTTTCATGACTTATCCCTTTGAAAAAGCTACGCACAATTGCCTGCACTGTTTTTTTTGTCGCTTCGTAATCAAAAGCTGGCTTCGCTTTTTTGAGAAGTAAAGCTTCTTCTAAAATATTTTCAAGAGAAGCGCGTATTTCTGTGGGCATTTTTTCTGCTTCTTTAAAGTCAGAGATAATGCCAGATAATAAAAAGCTGCAGATAAAGGTGCCGCCCCCTATAGCACTTCCTGTAAGGGTATTTATCATGAGAAACTCCATTTTGAGCCAATGAATAAGATATTTTACTCCGATAAGAAGTAACACAAAAAACAACGTCGTGAGAGCGATATTAAAAGGCTTGAGATGTTTATACTTTAATATTTTTTTGAACATATTATTTATTAATAAATTTATATCCTTCAAACCACATAATACTTACCACGCTTAAAAAAAACGTAATAAGGACGTCTTCGATATGAATAGGGGAAAAATAAAAAACATTTCGTAAAAAGGGGACAGAAAGCACAAGGGTGAGTAGCAGTATTGCTGCTGCAATGACCCACGGAAGAGACTCATTCTTTTTTTTGAAGGTATGAATAAGGGAGTCCTTCCACGAAAGATTTGTAAGTATAAGCATAATATTGGAGAATACGAGGGTAGCAAATACAAGCGCTCTTGATTCATTTACCCCCATCCCCATTTTCATACTCACCAGAAGAACAATAAATGCCATAAGGAATGAAAATACTCCTTGGATAAGGCTAAGTACTACAATTTTTTTGGAGAGAATGGGAGTGTGGAGGGCTCTCGGGGGCTTTTTCATTGCATCCGATTCTTCTGGCTCAGATTCAAACACCACCGAACACGCAGGATCAATCACTATTTCCAAAAATGCAATATGAGCAGGGAGCAATATAAGAGGCATATTTAAAAGAATTGGGAAAAAGGACATACCAGCAATGGGAACATGCACAGCTAAAATATACGCCATCGCTTTTTTGAGATTTTCATAAATACGTCTTCCCAGTTGAATCGCATGAATAATAGAGGTAAAGTCATCATTAAGAAGTACTAAATCTGAGGCCTCTCGCGCCACATCTGTGCCGCGTTCTCCCATAGAAATCCCAATATGTGCGGCCTTGAGGGCTGGGGCATCATTTACGCCATCTCCCGTCATAGCGACTATCTCTCCATTTGCTTTTAGCGCATTTACAAGAAGGAGTTTTTGTTCGGGCACCACTCGAGCAAATACTGTAGCAGTTTTTATTTTTTCACGCAGTTCCAGGTGAGTCATTTTGGCAAGTTCCGGTCCTGTAATTACCACGTCATAATTATGAAGTCCAATTTCTTTTGCTATGTAAGAAGCTGTTCCGGGATAATCTCCAGTAATCATAATTACTCGAATCCCCGCTGTATATGCTTTTTTTAAAGCGTCTGGCACCGTGGCACGAACTGGGTCTGCAAATCCGATAAGTCCAACAAAGGTAAAAGGGATGTCATGTTGCTGCCCGGGAAGGCTCCCTTTTTGCATCGTCGCTTGAGCTACCCCCAATACGCGAAGTCCCCGTTCCGACAAACGATGCACCTCAGTCATTATTTTTTTTGTCTGTATTGAATCAATATGGCATAAATCTATTATTGCCTCAGGAGCTCCCTTTGAAGCTATTATATACTCATTTTTATCCGGAGATTCCCAGACATGAGACAGAGCAAGGAGGGATTTGGATAGGGGATATTCTTTGAGTAATTTCCATGTATTATGCATATGTTCGGTACCCAATAAAAAGTCGTTACCGTTTTGTTTGATTTCTTTTTCAATGGGGTCATTAGGATTTTTTTGACTTGCAAGAATTGAGTATTCTAGCGTCTTATGAAACTCTTCAGGAAGCGGATTGTCGCTCTCTCTTGGAATTAAGAATGATGAGGTGCCATTGAATATTTCCTGTAGCTGCATTTTATTTAATGTAAGAGTACCTGTTTTATCCACACAAAGAACTGTAGCGGCACCCAGTGTTTCAATTGCAGCTGTTTTCCGAGTGAGTACTTTATATTTTGACATGCGCCATGCTCCGAGCGAAAGAAAAATAAGAAGAACAACAACAAACTCTTGAGGCAGAAGAGACATACTCAAAGTAAGTCCAGAAAGAAATCCTTTTATCCAGTCTCCGCGCATCAGACCATACATCACCACGACAATAATACAAAGAATAAGCCCAGCTATAGCCACGTTTTTTACTATTTTTCCTGTTTCTTTTTTGAGAAGTGTATCTTCATCCACTATAGTTTGGAGCTCTTTGCCAATATGTCCCATTTGGGTGTGAATACCGATATGAGTGACTTCTGCAATACCATGTCCTTGGATAACCAATGTTCCCGAATAGACAAAGGGAAGATCTTCTCCTCCGGGAGGCTTTATTTCTTCAACTCCGTCCCACTCAGTTTTACGTACTGCAAGCGACTCACCCGTAAGCAAAGATTCATCTGTCTGTAAATGAGAGCACGAGATAATACGCGCATCGGCAGGCACTCTATCTCCTTCTTCCAATACTATTAAGTCACCTTTTACTACTTCGCGCCCTGCAATACGTATCTGTTCTCCGCCCCGAATCACCAGAGCACGCGGACTGGAAAGATTCTTCAACGCCTCAAGAGCGCGTTCTGTCTTTCTAATCTGATAAAACGTCATACTAATCACAGCCCCAGCAAACACGAGAAGCATTGCTGCATCTTTTGGTTCGCCAATCATGAGATAAATAATTCCCGATCCCAAGAGAAGAAGGAGCATAGGTTCTTTTATCACCTCCCAAAGTATTTCGAGAATACCTTGTTTTTTTTGCGAGGGGATTTCATTATATCCATGCATCTTAAGAAGTTCTTGAACCTTTTGCAACGAGAGCCCCTCATACTGCGCGGATTGAGTTTTTTCCATAGATATATAAAAAAAGAGACCGATCAATACTTTTCTAACTGTAAAATATCGATTGGTCTCTTTGAAGGACTGTCTTTGTAGGCTGTCCGCAAAGCGAACTGACTGAGACCACAACTGTCTCTTATCATAGAGGAATAGAGGCGCTATTTCAAGAGTAAGTGAGTAGAGAAATATATTCTTCAGCACTCCTTCAGATTGTGCGTTATTATTTGGTTCCCTAGTACCCATCTACTAATTATGGTGGAAATACGTTGATTTGAATACGATTATGTCCCTGTTTAGATTTTTGTAAGAGGCGAGCCGGGGCATTTTCTGTTGATAAATGGTTCAAGTTATATTAAACTATATGAATATGAATTCATATAGTTGTTGCTCTGCAAAAAGTCCCCAATCAAAGAAAGTCACATCTCTTGCATCACTTTTGCAGGTTGTTTCGGAAGAAAGTCGACTCATCTTACTTTGCATTTTACTGAAGGGGAGTCATTGTGTGTGTGAAATGATGGAGCATGTCAACCTTTCCCAAAGCCTCATATCTCACCATCTCATTATTCTCAAAAAAGCCGGCATTATTCAAGACGAAAAAAAGGGGCTCCGAGTATACTACTCACTCACAAATAAAGGAGAAAAAATTATCAATTCATTGTTCATCTTATGAAAATACAAGTTTTAGGATCTGGTTGTCCAACCTGTAAGAATTTATTTGAAATTGTGCAAAAGGCAGCAACAGAGATGGGCGTTAAGGAAAAAGTAGAGTATCTCACGGGCCCAAAAGGGACACAAGCACTAATTGAGATGGGTATAATACAGTCTCCCGTCCTTGCCATTAACGGAGAACCCGTCATGACAGGCTTTACTCCTGATATTGAGAAGATAAAGAGAATTATTGCGAAAAATGTCAAAGTAACAGCACAAGCCTCAAAGTGTAGTTGTGGGGGAAAATGTTAATTATGGATATATTCAAGCCCATCCAATTCATATCAGATCTGGCCACATATCAGTTGTTTCATATCGCTCCTCATTCCTACTGGGGAGATGCGATTAGCTTTTTTATTTACGACACTATTAAGATTGGGTTGCTCTTGATTGTCATTAATTATGTTATGGCCTGTACTCGCTATTATTTTCCGATGGAGAAGGTGCGCGACCTCCTTCTCAAGAGACGATGGTTTGGATTAGACTATCTATTTGCAGCACTTCTTGGAGTAGTCACCCCTTTCTGTTCTTGTTCTTCAATCCCCTTATTTATCGGATTTATCGGAGCCGGTATTCCTCTTGGAGTCACGTTTGCATTCCTTATCAGTTCTCCGCTGGTTAATGAATCTTCCCTCTATCTGTTTCCCGCATTATTTGGTATGAAAGTAACGATAATTTACAATATGGTAGGGATAGCGATTGCAATAGTGGGAGGACTTCTTATCCAGAAACTCGCAATGGAGAAGTATATTAAACCAGAACTTCTCAAGTTTAAATCGAAAAGACAGGTGGAGCAGGAGAATGGAGGAGAAGCACTTTCACTTCCAAACTTATTGAAGTATTTTTGGGATGATGGGATGAATATCACAAAAAATGTGTTTCCCTATGTTGTATTGGGAGTAAGCATGGGAGCTCTTATTCATGGATTTGTCCCTGCAAGCTTAGTGGAGAAATATCTTTCGGCACGGGCGTGGTGGACTATTCCCCTTGCGACGCTGCTTGGGGCTCCTCTTTATGCAAATTCAGTGAGCGTCATTCCTATTATGGAGGCTCTCGTTCAAAAAGGGGTGCCGCTGGGCACTGCTCTTTCATTTATGACCGCAATCGTGACAGTTTCTATCCCTGAATCCTTGATATTAAAAAAAGTAATGCGATGGCAACTACTTGCTGCATTTTTTGCAATTACCATCATAGGAATAATGATCATGGGCTCCATTTTTAACTGGCTATTTTGATATTTGACTTAGCATTCTTGTATTGTAAATGGTACTATTGATACATATGAAGCGTTATTTTGTAAGGCTCGTTTTTTTTGTAGTGGCCGTTGGATTATTATTAACTCCTCAATCGCTTGCTCAAACCTCAAATGAACATGCGAGTAGAGAAACGATATGTCTGAAAACTCGACCTGCTTCTGCGCTAGATACATGGACTGACACGATAACTACAAAAAATCTATTTGCAGAGTTTGCTTCTGGAAGTACCGTCTATGTTGTTGCCTGTACCGGCACAGGTGCGGGAAGATTATGTAGTACTGGAAATGTCACTATGGATACTGAGCTGTATGGTAAGGCTCCTAGCGCGACACAAGTAGTAAACGTACTTTTTTATCATGCAGGAAATCATGCAGTAGTCAATCCCAAATTTGTACTCAGAGATGGAGAAACGAGAGTTAATGTTGATGCACAAGTTGGAAAAACAAACAATGGAAGCGGGCAATATTCCTTTTTTGGCATAGGGGTTCCTCCACCAGTCCCTCCCACTGCAGCTGCTATTGGAGGTAACGAGACTCTTCAACAATCACTTGTGCCACTCACAACAGAAGAAGGGCAATGTGCAAGTGTTACTATCGCTCCTCCAGCGTCAAACGCGCCAATAATGAGGAAAATACTTAGTAACAACAACAAAGATCCCTATGGTGTTGTATTTGACAGTAAAAGTCTTGAGCCACTTTCAAACGTTACCGTGACCATCAGAAATGAGGCGGGGGTACCATTGGAAAATAATCTCTTATTAAAAAACAATACTGTTACAACAGAGGACGGCGTATATTATTACCTGGTGACACCAGGCGGATATCTTCTCACCTTTACCGTCCCGACAGGCTACGAATTTAAGGCTGCACCCGTTTCAAACCCCAATATGAATCAAGTCTATGACTTTATCGATGAAAATGAGACCAAAAATAGGTGCTCCATCTATAAGCCAGGAGAAGTTATTAATGAAAAAGCGGCAATGCCCGAATGTCGAAACATCCCGCTTGAGCCTGTATCTACATCTCCTACTGTTAAAAAACCAGTAAGCATGTTCTATTCACTTGATAAAAATGAAGGTGATGAAGTATATATTCTCAAAGGAAAAGTATCTCATGCGCTCAGTACCGTTGTTGCTTATCAGAATGTCAAAGGCTCGGGAGGCGCCCCACCCCAAAAACTTGAACTAGGACAAATTGAGTCAAATCATTCTGGGTTCTACACTCTTGAAGTTCCCTTCTCAAAAGTGCTTCCTGAGTATCCTATTGAAGTCGAGTTTGTGAAAAGCAGCTTGTTTGGATCGTCCGTACAGAGTGCTCTTCCATTTATTAACATAAACAAGGTTTTCAGCAATATAGTTAACTCATTGGTAAAAAGCGTGAACGCTCAAACAAGCAGTAAAACATCACTATCTCTTGATCCACCCCCTAGCTATGTAGAAGGATATGCCTATTACGAAGGACAGCAACAGATAATTCCAAATGCACAAGTAGAGGTGAGACTCAAGAATGGAGATGGTATTTTTTCCAAAACAACAGCCGACAAAAACGGTTATTTTTATATTCCTTCAGGAGATCTTCCCCTCATCCTTGAACTTGAATTTTACCTCAATATAGCAAAGCCAGAAGGTGGCAACATACAGTATCGCATTTACCAATTTACCCAGGCAAACAAATATTATTTTGCTCAGGAGAAAATTAACTTATTCACTGGCAAGAAAAATGGGCAAGATGCCACTCCACAAGAGCCAGACAAGACTGGGCGATATGCAACGTCTGCTAGTGGGTCTACGAAAGCAGGAGTACAACAAAATACATCTGGTTCAAGAACGAGTACTACACCCTCAACCAATGATAGAACAACAGAAAATACTTTCATTTCAAACCCTGCGAATAGACAAGTAATACTCATTATTATAGCTCTTGTCGTACTAGGGATTATTGGAGTAGGAGCAGCTGTAGTAATACTTAAGAAAAATACCCCATTACCTCCAGTATAAAATGAGAGAACAACGAAATGGCAAATTGATTCGTTTTTGTAATGACAATTGACTCTCAACTAAACAAAATCCCCACAGAAAAAGACGCTGAACATATATTAGAAAAAGTTCTTCAGGAAAAAGTAAAAAAAATAAAAAGATTTCCTACAGGTACGGAACATTACGTATATGACCTGACTACTCAATCAAATAAAGAGCTTGTTGTACGTATCGGGAGAGAAGATGCAAGGCGGATTTTTTCGGGCGCTCTTTACTGGCACAGCATTCTTAAGCCAAGAGGAGTACCGCTTCCAGAGCTATTATTTTCTGAAATTAATAAAAATCTGTTTGATTTTCCAGTAATGATTATGGAGAGGTTAAAGGGGCACGATTTAGGTAAGGTTTACCCTCAACTTACATCAGATCAAAAAAGAAAACTAGCTCAAGATATATACGCCATTCAAAATAGTGTTGCTTCATTACCAAATGGGAAAGGCTTTGGTTTTGCCACCTCATATGAGGACAACTCACTGAAAAAGTCGTGGCACTCATTATTAGAAAATCAGCTGGAAAGGACAAAAACGAGAATTAGAGAGGCCAACTTATTTGACATAGAATATTACAATAAAATAGCATCGCTTATTGATGAGAATAAAGACTACTTCCTAAAAGTAAAACCTGTCGGGTTTCTTGATGATACGACAACAAAAAATGTCATTATCAATGAGGGGAAGCTAGCGGGAATAGTTGATACCGATTATGTATGTTTTGGCGATCCCTTATTTGTAGTTGCATTAACTCAGATGGGACTACTTTCTGAGGGCTATGATACCGATTATATTTCTAATTGGACTGATTTACTTCGAATAACTCCTCATCAATACAAAGTGTTAACTCTTTATACGATTATGCATTGTGTGGGATTTATGTCAGAGCTAGGGGGTGCTTTTAATAGGATGAAACCAAAAGAGGTAAGTAAACAAGAGACACAGCAATTAATTGATATTTTCGAAAAATTAGTACATAGTTTTGCATGAATATCTATTTAAGAAATTAGATTAATACAACAATCCAAAACACATATTTAATTGTATAATTTACATATGTCAACTCTTAAACAGTGGAATTCTTCAGTAGATTGGTATGATAAAAACATGGGGGAGCATGGAGGCGAATTAAATCACAACACACTATATCCGGTAAAAAAATTTATATCGATAGATCAAATGCGTCATTTTTGGTTTATGACGTAACAAAAAGAATGAAATAATTTCTATTATTGGTAATAATGTATCCATGAGTGAATTTCCTTCTCGAATAATACAATCTCTCAATTTAATAACTGGGGGATTAAAAATAGAAGTTTCACGAATCTCAGCACAATATCGGCCAAAAATTATTCAACGATGTATTCTTTATGGCTTAGAAATATTAATGCCGCAAGAGGTTAACGCATCTTGCATATTACAAGACCACACGAGACAACGAATGGTGGATAATTTATTAAAATATCAAATGAGAATGAATGATCGGATCGACTCTGCACATCTAGAAGGGAATGATAGTGCCGAAATAAAAGCAAAATGCGTAAGTAGGGAAGTCCAGGCAAAAAAATATCTTGATGAATCGCTTACTACTATTAATTCTCCAGAAATAAAAACAGCAATAGAAAGCTCATTTGTAGAAGTTGAAGCAGTTGAACGACATATTCACTCAAAATCAGGCAAGTTGTCGTTTGATGAGGTTGAAAAATATCGTAATTTAGTTAACGCAATATCATATTGTGCCGTGACTATTGCCATGTTAGGGCAACAATCTGGGCTTCTTGAAAGATTGCAACCTTTTGTGCCAGAGGAGTTATCCTGGCAAGGTATTTACAAGAAATATACGTGGGTTTTTGGCAATCAACCTTCAGATACAGCGAATAACGTCGAAAGAACCACTATGATAATGCACAATTTATGTATGGCGGGGCAAATAGATGATGATTGGTATGGGAGACATATCGATCGTGCTTTAGGAATTGATTCGCTAGCAAGTGTCGCAATGGAAGAAAAACATCAAAATGAACAGCAAGCCAAGGAGTTTTTAGACGATATAAAGAATGCGTATCTTGAGAAAGCGGGAAGCTTGGGATTAAATTCTTTAGGAATAACAGTTTTTGATATTATGCAAAATAAATCACAAAAGGCAGCATCTTTTCTTATTCATAACGCCCGTTTTTCCCAGAGCCAGCTTTTGAGAGATTGGATAACAGGCGAAGTGATTCAAAAAATGGGTATGCGAGAACTAGCATTTGTAGAAGGACAGCTAGATAAAAGATCAAACGCAGGGTAACTTTTATAGAATATGAGTTTATCAGGAAGATGAGAAGAGATATATTAGATGTCAAATGGTATCTGACGCATAAATTTAATCAAATTAAATTCTTCCTACATTACTAAGATGTTCTTTAAATTCAGAAAGATTTTTTACATTATGATCTAAAACTGCTGTATAAACATCAATTCCTGAGATTTCCTTGCCTTTTACGAGTCCATCTTTCATTTCATTCTTTATTGTGAGAATAATCTGTTTATTCTTATCTGTTAATTTCGCTTTAATCTCGTTGACTTTTTTATGAGATGAGAAATGATTGTCTGGCAAAAACCAAATATCAATTTTCCAGAATGTCTCCGGAGGAATGAGATATGTTGCCTGTAGATATAATCCTTGAGGTCGGTCTGTATGAATACTTTTTCTAAAATCCTGAATCCAGGGTAACGAATAAATATTGGGCAGTTGGAATAAATATTCAATACTTTTAAAAAGATATTCATTATGAGGACTGCAAGTCACCACAATGTCAATATCTTCCCATGACATTAACTCCAATGCATAGCTCCCAACAATATCAACCTTGCCAAATGTATTTAAAAAGTGAACAATGTCTAGGTCTGTTATAATTTGTTCTGCAGTTTTATGTAACTGATTTTGTTTTATTAAGTAATCTACCATAAAGAAAGTATATCAAGAAGACTATAACATCTGTTACGAGTCCAGAGGGAGGGATTCACCACAAGGGTATTAACTCGCAGTAATTCCTCACTTCGTATCGGAAACTGCGAGTTGAACGAACCCCTAAAGGGGTTCTCCAACCAACTTAATCCATAAAAAAAACCGAGATAAATCTCGGCTTTTTTTAAGGGTCCAGAGTAATTGAGGGCGTTAGAACCTATTGCACACAAATTTAGTATAGTAAATTACTTCTTCTCCATCGTTGAGATTCCATTGATTATTCATACCTAAGTGCATCAATTGGGTTTAAACTTGCAGCCTTTTGGGCAGGATACCATCCAAAGAAAATACCGATACTTACGGTTGTGAAGAAAGAGAGTAAATAACTCCACCAGACAAGTATTACCGATACTTCAAACTTTTTAAGTAAGAAGAATACTCCAAAAGATAGAATACATCCAATGAAAAATCCTACAAGACTTAATATAAATGCTTCAAAAAGGAACTGAAATAATATGTATTCGGATTGTGCTCCAATCGCTTTTCTTATCCCAATCTCCTTAGTTCGTTCTGTAACAGTAACATACATGATATTCATAATTCCTATACCTCCAACCAGTAAAACAACAATTCCAACGGATGCAAGGAGAACCGACATTGTCCGAGATGAATTAACCGCTGCAGATACAGTTGTGCCCATGTCTCGCACTCTGAAATCATCGTTCATGCCCGGCTTTAAACTATGAGTTTCACGGAGAGATTTTGATATTTCATCAACTGCCTGGTTTATTAGTTTCACATCTTTAGCCTGAGCATTCATATTAAATCTTCCGTTTATTCCCAAAATATATCGATATGCTGAAGAGTAGGGAGTAAAGATACTGTCGTCAATTGTTGTTGGTCCTACAGATCCGCCCTTATATTCAAGAAGCCCAATAACTTCGAACTCTTTTTTCCCAACCATTATCGTTTTTCCTATAACATCTGCATAACGGTCCCCAAATAGCTCTTCAGCTACGGTCGCTCCAATAACAGCAACTTTTATATGATTATCATTTTCTTCTGTGGTAAAAAATCTTCCCTTAACAAGAATGAGATTAGCCAATTGTTGAATGTCTGGAGTTGTACCAAGTACTGACAAATTGCTTGATTGGCCACTGTACTGCATTTGTACTCTTCCAGATAATTGCGGAATGGCTGTGGCAATTGATGGGAGTTGTTTGATTGGTTCAACATCTGCGTAGCTAAGTTTTGAAGCAGCTCCGTCCACTGTTGACGGTGCATTTATAAGAATAGTCGTTACACTCATACTTGAGTATTGTTGTTCTATATCTTTTTTAGCTCCTTCGCCGAGTGCCACAACGATGATAATTGTAAGCGAACCAATAATAATTCCAAGGGTTGTTAAGAAAGAACGCAATGGATTTGCCATTAAGGCATTCCATGAAAGCTTCAATAATTTTCTGACAACGGTTATATTATTCATGTACTATTTTTCCATCTTGTAACCGAATAATTCTATGTGCACGTTCTGCGATTTTGGGATCATGTGTAACCATAAGGATTGTTTTACCCTCTTTCTTATTAAGGTTAACAATTAATTCCATTATTTCTTTTCCCGTTTTGCTGTCAAGAGCCCCTGTTGGCTCATCGGCCAAAAGAAATGAGGGATTGTTCATTAATGCTCGAGCAATTGCTACCCGTTGTTTTTGACCACCTGATAGTTCATTTGGTTTAAATGATAATCTTTCTGAAAGTCCCATTGAGGATAATAATTCTTTTGCTCTTTTATGATCTTCTTTTCCCAAATAGAATGAGGGAAGAAGTACATTATCTATAACTGAGAGTGAAGGTATGAGGTTAAAGTTTTGAAATATAAATCCAATATAGGTATTTCGAATTACTGCAAGTTCACGCTGTGAAAGTCTAGAAACGTTTTTGTCTTCGAGAGTGTATGATCCAGAGGACGGGGAATCAAGACATCCGATAATATTGAGAAGGGTTGATTTCCCACTTCCTGATGGGCCCATAATCGCTACAAAGTCACCCTTTTTAATCTCGATATCAAGTCCCTTTAGAATTTCATACGTTTCAGACTTAATTTGATATGACTTAATAATATTTTTGAG
>Ga0194063_10001041_pt1 | contig 18707 bp, 15 predicted proteins | sample SepL3720m_MetaG_FD_155459 | JGI IMG/M metagenome (GOLD analysis project Ga0194063, IMG submission 155459) | Anoxic zone freshwater microbial communities from boreal shield lake in IISD Experimental Lakes Area, Ontario, Canada - Sep2016-L373-20m | ecosystem: Environmental > Aquatic > Freshwater... | reverse complement strand
CGCTCTGCGGCCGCAATCAATTGAGCGGCAGCAGTTCGCAACGTCTCTGCAGCTTCGATGTCCTGATTAGAGTTATCAGCTGAATCCATAGCTCTGAATCTCTCACAGACGGCTCGACGATGCAGGCTTGGTTTGAATATCGCCGACTAACTAGCTGCCCCGAGAGTCCGCTAAGTCACCTGCAGAGACCGAATCAACACTGCCCTAGCGTGTCAGCGGCCAGTTACCTGAACAACATCGAGTCGCAACCGCAGCGATCGGATCTCATCTCGTAACTTAACTGCCTGTTCGAACCTTAATTCCTCTGCGGCAAGCAGCATCTCCTCCTCTAGCTCAATGATCGCCTTCTCGATCTGGCCAGGCGTCATCCCTTCAGACTCAATCTTGCTTCGGCGGCTGAGAGGGACCTTGCTTTCTGCCTGCAGGAATTCACCGATGTCGCTGACACCCTTACTGATCGATTTCGCTTCGATTCCGTGCTCAACGTTGTACGCAAGCTGAATTGCCCTGCGACGGTCGGTCTCTCCGAGCGCAGACCGCATCGAATTGGTCTCACGGTCGGCGTACATGATCACCCTGCCATCGATGTTCCTTGCAGCCCGACCGATCGTTTGAATCAGGGCCGTTTCACCGCGAAGAAAGCCTTCCTTATCCGCGTCGAGAATCGCTACAAGCGATACCTCAGGCAGGTCAAGCCCTTCGCGCAAGAGATTGACGCCGACCAGAACATCAAATTCGCCGAGCCTCAGTTGCCTGATGATCTGAATTCGCTCGAGCGTGTCCACATCGCTGTGCAAGTAGCGAACCTTGATCCCAGCCTCGAGCAGGTAGTCGGTTAAGTCCTCGGCCATCTTCTTCGTTAGCGTCGTAACAAGCGCCCGCTGATCAGCTTCGATCACAAGCTTCAGCTCCGCAATCAGATCATCGATCTGGTTGAGCGTCGGCCGCACAGCTATCGGCGGATCAACGATTCCGGTCGGGCGAACGATCTGTTCAACAATCCGACTCGAGTGGTTCCGTTCGAACTCGCCCGGAGTCGCCGAAACAAAGACGAGCTGACCGGTATGCGCGAGAAACTCGTCGAAGGTTTGCGGTCGGTTATCGAGTGCCGATGGGAGCCTAAATCCGTAGTCAATCAGCGTGCGCTTGCGCGACTGGTCACCGGCGTGCATCCCACCAATCTGGGGAACCGACTGGTGACTCTCATCGATGAAACAGATTGCATCGTCGGGGAAATAGTCGAGAAGGCAGTAAGGACGGTCGCCGGGATTCCGCCCGTCAAGGATTCTTGAGTAGTTCTCCACTCCACTGCAAAAACCGGTTTCACGCAACATTTCCATGTCGTACCGCGTGCGCTGCCTGAGTCGCTGCGACTCGAGGCTCTTTTTCTCAGCCTCTAGCTCGTTGCAACGTTCATTTAGCTCACGCCCAATCTCCTTGACAGCCCGCTCTATTCGCTCGGGATCTACGTTGTAGTGCGTTGCGGGCCAGACAGCAATGTGCCCAAGATCGCCTTCGATTAGCTCGCCGGTCAGGGGATCAAACTGCTGGAGTCGCTCGACCTCTTCACCGAAGAACTCAACGCGGTAGGCACTCTCCATATAGGCAGGCATGACCTCGAGGGTGTCGCCTCGCACGCGGAACCCTCCCCGCTCGAGCACGACATCGTTACGTCTGTACTGGTTGCGTATTAGATGCGCCAGCAACGGATCGCGCTCTACCTGCTCTCCCTTTCGCAGAGTCAAGAGGTTTGCGTCATAGCTCTCTGGTGATCCCATTCCGTAGATGCATGAGACCGACGCAACGATGATCACATCACGCCGGGCAAGCAAGGCGGCTGTAGCAGCGTGTCGGAGCCGATCAATCTCTTCATTGACAGCTGAATCCTTCTCGATGTAGAGGTCCCTGCTCGGCACATATGCCTCTGGCTGGTAGTAGTCGTAGTAGGAGACAAAGAACTCGACCGCGTTATCTGGGAAAAAGGTCCTGAACTCGTTGCAGAGTTGCGCGGCGAGCGTCTTGTTGTGCGCTATTACGAGGGCAGGTCGCTGCACCTCAGCAATGGTTGCCGCCATTGTCATCGTCTTTCCCGTTCCAGTTGCCCCAAGCAGCGTCTGTGCGCGCTCACCAGCCCTCAGGCCCTCTGACAGCGAAGCAATCGCAGCGGGCTGGTCTGCCGCTGGCTCGAAGTCGCTATCTAGTCGAAATGCTGGCATCGCAACTGACGATACCGCCGGCGAGAGCAGCTACTTGAGCAGCCCCTCGGCTGCCAGAGTCTGACGGAGCCCCTCTTCGAGATCGCGAGGTCGATAGCCGAGCTCTCGCTCAGCCTTCTCGCTTGTCGCCCAGAAGGTCACACGGTCACCGCTATCGGCGAGCTCCGCGAGGTTGGGGCCAGTCCCGAGCAACGGACCAACAATCCGCCCTATCGGATTGAGGGCTCGGATAAATCCTGCAGGAATCGTGAGCTTTGGAGCCCGGCGTCCCAGAAGTCGTGCCTCCGTCGAAATTAGACCGCGCATCGTTTGGATTTCACCGCCAAGTACATATGCCTCACCGACCTTGCCCCGGTCAAGAGCTAGAAGGATTCCATCGACGACATCGTCTCGATGAACCAGCGTCATGCCTAAGTCAGGGAACAACATCGCAGGCAACTGATGCTTGGCAAATTTACGGATTACCTCCCCTAGTGCGCTGTGATCTTTCGGCCCGTAGACGCCACCTGGCTGAACAATCACGAGTGGCAGGCCGGCCGCCTGCAGATCGAGCGCTGCACGATGCGCCAGCACCTTCGTCTCCTCATAACACGATGTAAATCCGTCATCAGGATGCTCATACGATTCATCGACCACCTTGCCATGCGTGTTGCCAAAAACGCCGCATGTTGAGACATAAACGGTCTTGCTCACTCCAGCAGCAAGCGCTTCGCTTAGCACCTCAACAGTCCCATCGACATTCGCCGATTGCATCGCCGAGCGCTGATCGCTTGCGATCCCAACCTCATAGATGGCGGCGCAGTGTATTACCGCGTCTGCTCCCTTTACGGCCTTGTGGATTGCCTCCCGGTCACCGAGATCACCAGCCACGATTTCGCATCCAAGTTCGGAAAGGCCAGAAGCGGATGAAGGCGTGCGTACGAGCGCAACCACTTGATCACCCCGTTCAATCAGCCGACTCGCGACACCGCCGCCAATGAACCCTGTTGCACCAGTAAGAAATATCCGCATCGGGAAAGCCTACCTCAGCTAAACGGAATCCAGTGATTCAGAGCCGCCGACGATAACCAACTCAGCGGACTCCGAGCTCGCGCCCATAAGTAGTCCGGTATTCCTTCTCAGCAGCGAGGACCTTCTCAACATAGGCGCGAGTCTCTGGAAAACCAATGTCATTAATGCCGAATTCATGACCAGATGATCTCGCTTCATTGACCCAGCGGTCGACATTGCCCATACCACCGTTATAGGCAGCAATTGCCTTGACCTGATTTCCGTTGTAGCGATCGAGCAGGTAACGCAAGTACCAGCTGCCGTAGCGAATATTCACAGCGGGAGTGGCTAGATCGCTGGGTACAAACGCTGTACCACCGGACTTCCTTGCGATGAACTGGGCGGTCTCGGGCAGTATTTGCATCAGACCCTCGGCTCCTGCGGATGACTGCCTCGGCTCGAACTTGGTCTCCGCATAGATCACTGCAGCAATCAATTCCGGCTTCAGACCCTTGGCTACCGCCTGCTCACGAATCACACTGGCGTGGTTGAGAGGCAGTGAAAGCTGAGGCACGCTCTGGCATCCAGACATCAGTAGGACGCCTGAAACAGCAAGAGCTGGGAGAAAGACCTTCACACGCCAATCTTGGCGAGTAGACCCGACAGCTTTAGGCGCAGGTCAGCGATCGAACCATCATTGACAACACTCCAGGTCGATCGTTCGGCTTTATCCGACTGACTCAACTGGCGAGCCTCCCGCTCAGCCACGGCCTCCTGACCACGTTCAGCGACTCGCTTCTCGCGAAGTGTGTCGTCAGCCGAAACCGCGATCGTTCCATCAAATGCGGCATCCATTCCGCTCTCGAACAGAAGCGGAACTTCGATAACAGCCGCCCTTACCGGATCAACTTGGCCCTCAACCTGCTTGCGCCATTCAGCGATTCGGCTGCCGACAAGTGGCCAGATCAGCGATTCGATCCACTCGCGTTGTTTTGGGTCGGAGAAAACAATGCGCGCGACCGCGGCGCGGTCGATTCCATCTTCGCCGATCACCTCACTGCCAAAGCGTCCGACAAAGGCACCGATAACATCAGGCTTCTGCTGAATTTCATGGACCACCTGGTCGGTGGAGAGAGTGGCGCAACCAAGCTCAGCTAACAAACTAAGCGCGGTTGACTTGCCTGACCCGATTCCCCCGGTCAGACCAAAAAACCTCATTCGATCAGGCTTCTGGTGCCGCCGGCTTATCTTCGCCGTCAGCGGCCGTGCCAGCATCAGCCTCTACAACGGCCTCTTCCACAGCAGATTCAGCTTCAGCCTCAGCCTCTACAACTGCTTCTTCAACGGCCTCTTCGACTTCAGCCTCTACAACGGCTTCTTCAACGGCAGATTCAACCTCAGCTTCTACAGCGACCTCTTCGACAGCGGCGACAATCTCAGCCTCTGCAAGTGCTTCGGCCATTGCTGTATCCACAGCCGGCTCAGGCGCTGATCCAGGCTCACGAGGCGCTGGTGTGAGTGCTTCCGGCTGCTCACCGTCGACTCGCTTCATCGAAAGCGACAGACGACGCCGTTCGTCATCAATCTCAAGGATCTTGACGAGCACGTTCATCCCCGGTTCGACAACCTCACGCGGGTTTTCGACGTGTTCCTCGGAGAGTTCGCTTATATGAACGAGACCTTCGACACCGTCAAGTATCTCGACGAAGGCTCCGAACTGGACGCACTTGGTGACCTTGCCTTCGAGGTCATCGCCAACGTTGTACGTATCGACGACTCGCTGCCAAGGATCGGCTTGAGTCTGCTTGAGGCCAAGGGAGATTCGCTGACGATCACGATCAATATCGAGGACCTTGACAGTTACCGACTGTCCGATCTCAACAACCTCGCTTGGGTGATTCACATGCGACCAAGAGAGTTCAGAAATATGAATCAATCCGTCGATGCCCTCGAGGTCGACGAACGCTCCAAAGTCAACAATGTTGGAGACCACACCGTCGACGATCACGCCGGGCTGAAGACGATCAAGGATTACTTCACGTACCTCCTTGCGCTCCTCCTCCAAGACCGCACGCCGGGAGAGCACAACGTTGTTACGCGAGCGATTCAGTTCAATCACCTTGCACTCAATGTCGGTGCTCATGAACTCATCAAGATTTGCAACTCGCCGGATGTCGACGAGCGAAGCTGGAAGGAATCCGCGGATTCCAAGGTCAATAATCAAACCGCCCTTGACGACTTCAATGACCGAACCGGTGACAGGTGTACCAGCCTCCGCAGCCTCTTCAATCCGCCGCCAAGCCTTTTCGAAGCGAGCCCGCTTCCGCGAGAGGATCAGGCGTCCATCCTGATCTTCCTTCGTAAGCACAAGCGCATCGACGACTTCGCCGATAGCAACCTCTTCATGTGGATCTACTGACTTGCGAATTGACAGTTCGCCGGCGGGGATCACTCCCTCGCTCTTGAATCCAATATCAACAAGCGCCTCGTCGTTGTCAATCCTTACAACTGTTCCTGTTACGACATCGCCCTCTTCAAAAGGCTTGAGTGTCGCGTTGTAGTTCGGGACGATCTTTCCATCAATTTCGAGGAGAAGACCGTCACTGCCGGGAACGGCGTTGTCGGGAGGCATGGGAACTGTAGTGGTTGACATCAGCCGGGGCAGAGTAGCGGGAAAAGCGACCAGAGGGCGCCGCCGTCACGAAATTCAGCCGTATGCCCCGCCTGCACCAGCACCAGATTCGACCCTAGAAAGCACTGTTTGCGGGGAATCGGTGCCATTTACCCGGATTCGCGGCAGTGCAAATGGATCGTCAGTTGGAGCAGCTATTCCAGGGTCTACCGTCGTTGCATTGCTATAACCAGCCGCCTTTACGGCAGCGCGAACCGATGCGTCATTCCTCCCAGCCGGGTAACAGAAAGTGGTTACAGAAACCTTGAATGTTCGTTCCAGAAGAGCGCGTGAGCCAGCAACCTCGCGCTCAAGCTGCGCAGAACTGACAGTTGTTAGATCCGGGTGCGTCATGGAGTGCGCACCTATCTCCCAGCGATCGGAAATCAACCCGTTGACTTGACTGATCGTCAATCCTCCGGGACCGATGTTCTTGCCCTCAAGGTTGAGTACGCCAGGCCAACCGACCTGCTTGAGGATTGGTCGCGCAGTCACGAAATGACTTAGGTAGCCATCATCGAAACTGACGACGATCGGTTTAGCGGGCAGACCATCACCGCCATGCCACGCTGCCCATACTTGAGCCATCGTTACACCCCGGTAGCCCGCCTGAGCAAGGGCAGCGATTGTCGCACGGAATGTCGCTGGCGGCGCCCAAAGCTCGGGGTACGCAACTCCAGGAGCGGGCGCCTTGATCACGTGATACATCAGAATCGGTACCGACCCTCGATAGGAACCTCTTGCCGGAGCTCGCTTCGCAGCGCCGGATTCGGCTCCCGGATTATTGGGCAGCCGCCCTTCAGCGGACGGCCCAGAGCTTTCTTCATTCAAAGCTCCAGAAGACGCAACGACCGCAAATATCGCGAGTGCCGCCCCAACAATCATCAGGGCGGCAATTGCTCGGCGCCTGCGTATTGCTGTCCGCTCTGGCGCCCCGGTCATCGCCTGCTGGTGCGGCGATGGGAGAAAGCAATCATCCGCTGTTCAAGCAACTGCCATGACGCAGTTGCGACGATCAGAGTTACTAGCAGCGCAACCCCAACACCAACTAGCGAAGGAATATGGCCGCTCAGCAGTCCTTCGCTACCACCGATCCACTCTGAAGTGCTGCCAAGCGCCGCCGCACTTCCGATCAAGATGATCAGTATCGATAGATGCCAGAGGTAAAAGCCATACGACACTTGCCCGAGCTGGCGTAGCGGGTTGAAGGCGAGCACTCGCCCAACCACACTACGCCCCGGCGCAGAGACAACGGCGGCGAGCAAAAGACCGCCGGCAAATGCGGCCTTCAGTTCGTGTTCCGCGACTAACTTCCAACCTTCAGAAGTTCCAACCAATGGTGAGCCAAACGGATCGATCCCATAGACCCAGCCGATCAGGACAAAGGCAACCGCCGCAAATGCCACTGGTAGAAGCTGAAACCTGCTGCTGCTGCGAAGCAGTCGCGAAGGCCCGACAGATGAGTCCATAGCAACCAGGAGCACAGCTATTGCCATTCCGACCGCGAACTGATCAAGCGCCGCGGGAAGAACCGTCATCGGCACCAGCAGGCCGCTGAGATCACCAGCAAAGTGGTGAACAACGAGCATTTTCCAAACGAGCGAACAGGCCGCTAGTAGCGCAACTGAACCAAGCAGCGCCCGTAATCTGGCGGTCTGACCACCTGCCCTACGGGCCAATCTGCCGGCGAGCAGCGCAAAAAATGGGAGCACAAGGTAGTAAGTCATTTCAACACAGAGGGTCCATGCTTGCCCGATGCCGCCAGTGAAGGTGCTCAGTCGATAAATCTGTAGGAACCCGAAGTAGGTGATGATTCCCGATGGCGTGAAGACGGAGGCACCTCGCACAAGAAGTATTGCGATCAAAGGCAACGCGAGCCAATAGGCAGGAATGATTCGGAACAGCCTGTGCCGGAAGTACTCGCTGAGGCTCGGCAATGCCTCAGCTGACAAAATCGCTTTAGCAAATGGGCGGAACAGCAGCAAGCCGCTGATTGCATAGAAAAGCGGTACCCCAACATTCAGGTACCAGCCGTAGTCGGCTCTAGAAAGGTTGCCTGTCACATAGAGCGCGTGATAGGCAAAGATCAATAAAGCCGCAACAGCTCGTAGCCCGTCGATCAGCGGCAGACGCGCGGTCCTTCCAATGCCCATCATTTTGGAGGAGGCCCATTCAGTGGTGGAAGCGCTGGCTGCTTTCCCCCGAGCGGTGGAGCGCCCTCGATGCGCAGCACTGTCACGCATCCGCGCTTCCAAACAACCGTCGTGAACTGGCTCACATCCTCGAAAAACTTGGGATTAGCGCGGCAGGTGTCAAGCAGATAGCCGGCACCCGGGCGGACGAGTAGCTGCCGAGCACTGCGGGCGCCAAGCTGGCCGGCAAATAGCTCAGCGAGCAAATCGCGACGCAGGTCAAAGTTCGGGGTCCACGATCCGGCCCCGAGGAAGGTTTGGCGACCGGTGTAAGCAGGAATGACCGTCGCTAAATAGTTCTCCGTCACTACTCCTCCACTGCCTGAACTGGTGTCTAGAAATTCGAGCGCAGCATGTTCGTCATCGGTCAGGAAGAAAGGCTGTACGCCAAAGTTGACAGCGTTCCTGATCTGGTCAACCCGATAGATCGTTCCGGGGACGATAAGAAGAAGCGCGGCGACAATCGCCGATACGACTGGAAGCTTTCGACCCCCTAGCCAAGACCGCCAGCTGATGACAGCCAACACCGCTAGCGGATACTGGACTCCCTGCAAGGCATGGAATGGGAATGTCCCAATCGGGGCAAAGTAAATGACGAGACCGACCAGCGGCCAGACTCGAAGAGCAACGCTCCCAAAGTCACCCCAGTTACCCCGTCGATATGCAAGAGCGGCTGGAGCCGCAAGCGGCAGAATCGTGACGATTAGAATCCAGAGCGGCCAGCGATCAATCTGATTAGCGGTACCGGCCAATTCCCAAGCTGGATCCAACCGCGACAGCAGTAGGTAATAGACGAGCGGGAGAAGCCCTGCTAGAACAATCGGAGCGAGATCACCGACAGCGGCCGCAGCAGTGCGGTCCTTAGATCGTAAGCGCTGTAGTTCAGTAAGGACAACGACGCAGATCAATGTTGCCCCCTGCCAAGGCTGCAGCCAACCTGCAAAAAGCGCGCAGGTCGCAGCGATGACCAGCGATCGCCTGTTCCTCCCGCAGCGCCCCCGTTCATAAGCGAGTAGCCCAACAGGTACAAGCCCGACCGCGATAGCGGTGAACACATAGCCCCAAAGGTAGGAACCGGTCCACAGTTCCCCACCAGCAAAATCGAGGCTGATCTTTGCATTCGAACTGTGGTCCAGTGTCCAACCGCCAATCGCTGCAGTTGGGGCACAAAAGAAGAGAGCTACTGCGAGCGCCAACCTGCGGTCGCTCCGTCTACCTAGGTGGCGATGAACAAGGAGCCCAACTCCAACGAAAAGCGACGCAACAGCAACTGGCTTAAAGAGTGCATAGGAAGCGACGAGGCCCAGCCCTAAACGGTTAGCGATCCCGGCAGCGAGATTGCCCGGATGAACGAAGCTATATCGGAGAGGAGCGAAGTCGTAGAGATTTGCGGCAGCGATGTGGTTGCCACTCTGTCTCAACCAGTTGAGGTACTGCAACGGATCCACGACTAGGAATCCATCGCCACCAGTCACGTACCCGCCCTTGACAATCGTTCGCAACAGCAACCCGGCAAGCACCGATAAAGCTAAGGCCGAGAGGGCCGCAAGCAACACCCATTCGAAGCGATCAACGAGCAGCCGATCTCGGCGGCTAGATGTCACCGGCCCAGCCTCCTCACTGCTCACTTAGCTGAATACCAGTCGTCACCGAAGCCCGAATCGACTACAAGTGGCGGATCGAGATCATAGGCGGCAACCATTGCCGCAGAAGCTAGTTCGGCGGCTCTCTCAGCTTCAGCGATCGGCGCCTCAAGCAAAAGTTCGTCGTGAACCTGCAGAAGCAGCCTCGTCTCGAGCTGCTCAACCTTCAAGGCCTCAGCGCACCTGAGCATCCCAAGCTTCATCAAGTCGGCGGCAGTTCCCTGCACAACCGTGTTCACAGCCAATCGCTCTCCAAGCTGTCGGACCTGGTGATTAGTCGCTCGCAACTCGGGGATCGGCCGGCGGCGACCGAGGATCGTCTCCGCGTACCCCTTACGCTCGGCAATCTCGACAGCTTCTTCCATGAAGCCAGCCAACGCGGGGAACCCTTCGAAATAGCGATCAATGAACTCCTGGGCCTCACCGCGGGGAATCGATAGACGGTCTGCCAACCCAAAGGCTGATAGGCCGTAAACAATTCCGTAGTTGACCATTTTTGCCTTATTGCGAAGCGTCGTATCAACCTCTGCAATTGGGATTCCGAAGATTGATGCAGCTGTAGCCGTATGTACATCGTCGCCCTCGCGGAAAATCCGCTTCATTGCCTCATCATCGGCAAGGTGGGCAAGGATCCGTAACTCAACCTGGGAGTAGTCGCATGAGACGAGCGCGAATCCGGGGGGCGCTACAAAGCAGGCACGGATCCGCTTGCCGAGTTCAGTGCGAACCGGAATGTTCTGAAGATTTGGATCAGTAGATGACAGTCGCCCCGTTGCAGTAGCAGCCTGATTGAAGGTTGTGTGGATGCGCCCATCGGTAGCGTCTACAAGCCGGGGCAACGCGTCAAGATAGGTTGAAATTAGCTTGGTCATCTCCCGCCAGCTTTCGACCAGCGCGACGATCGGGTGCTCATCGCGGATTGATTGGAGAACTCTCGCATCCGTCGAGTATCCAGTCTTACCCTTGCGTTTCTTTGTGAGCCCAAGCTTTTCGAACAGAATTGCGCCGAGCTGTTGCGGGGAGCCAACAGAGAACTCTTCGCCGGCGAGGTTGTGGATCTCCCCTTCCAGACGGGCAGCCTCCTCCCGCACTCCAACAGCAATCTCTTCGAGTCGCGCTGTATCTAGAAGAATTCCAGCTACCTCCATGCTGCGCAGAACCGAGATTGTCGGAAGCTCAACATCGTTCAGCAGATCGATCATTCCGAGTGACTCGAGCTTCGGTCGCTGCACGGCAGCAAGCGCATAAGTCAGAGCGACAGAGGTTGCAGCGGAATCATCGCTACTTGCAGCTATCCCCGCGTCAGCAGCAAGCTCGTTGAGCGGATAGCCACGCCGCGCTGGGTCGAGTAGATGCGCTGCGATCATCGTGTCGTGCGCGAGCAAGGTTGGGACTGTCCCGAGGGACTTAGCATCGTGAGTGCAGATCGGCCGCTGACCAACTGCTGCAATCAGCTCGTCGGTTGATTCGCACTCCCCCACCAGTACCTTGATTCCATCGCAGCTAGCAGCAAATCGCGCTGTCACCTGATCGGCAAATAGAGCTCCCTCAGGCGCCTCTGGAACAACGACTGCTAATGCCAGCTCTCCCTTGCCGAGCAGAGCTGCATCGGAAACCGAGCCGATCTGCAATTCGATTGTCTGCGACTCAGACACCGGCATTACTTCTTCCACTGATAGATCGGAACCGAGTGCCTGCTCGATCCGACGCAACGGTTCCCTCAGCTCCCAGCGTCTGAAGGTTTCCCGCAGCACTGCGCCATCAGGCAGAGCAGTTGGCGCATCCTGCGAACTGATCGTCAGCGGAACGTCACGCTGTGCTGTTGCTAAGTCCCTGCAGAGTCGAGCCGTGTCGGCGTGCTCTCTAAGGTTTTGCTGCCGCTTAGGGCCGCTGATCTCATCGACATGAGCGAGCACCTCCTCCAACGATCCGTAGCGCCCGAGAAGTTCAGCAGCAGTCTTTTCGCCTACTCCTGGCACACCGGGAAGGTTGTCTGAACTGTCCCCCTTCAATCCAATTAGATCCGGAACAAGCTCCGGCTCAACCCCATACCGCTCGATCACAGTTTCACGGTCATAGCGCTTCAGGTCACTAACCCCACGCCCGGTTGCCATAACGCTGACATTGCTGTCAACCAGTTGCAAAGCATCGCGATCACCGGTGACGATCTCGACACTTCGTCCGAGTTTGCTTGCCTCCGCTGCGAGCGTCGCAATCACATCGTCGGCCTCAAAACCCTCGACGGAGCAGTTCAAATATCCAAACGCAGCGCAGAGCGGCTCGAGATGAGGCCACTGCTCCTTTAGCGAGTCCGGACGGCTTATTCGCCCTGCCTTGTATTCCGAATAGATATCCCTCCTGCCCGAATGACCCCGATCCCATGCGACAATTGTCGGCCGGAACCCGCGGTCGCTAACCAGCCGAGTGAGCATCTGTGCGAAGCCAAGGATCGCATTGCTGGGTTCGCCAGCGGACGTTGCAATCGTTTCAGGCAGTGCGTAGAAAGCGCGATACGCGAGTGAACTTCCATCAATCAATACAAGTTGATCGCTCGTCGTCGCCACGGGAGAGAAGCTACCGACGGGCGCGGCCGTGCGCCGCCTAAGCCGAAATCTAGGAAGGGCCGTATTATCAATAGCTACTGGCGGGCCGACCTGGTGCCGCTATAGAAATCCAACCTCCTAAGGCAACAATGGCCTCCACAAGCGCCCAATACACACTCACTATCCGCGTCGAATTACCGCACCAGCCAGGCACCTTGGGAAAGGTAACGACAGCAATTGGTTCTGCCGGCGGAACAATTGGAGCTGTAGACCTTGTCGATGTAACCGGTGAGATCACAATCCGGGACATCAGCGTGGCCGCAGAGGATCGCGCTCACTGGGACCGGATCACATCCGCAATTGAGCAGGTTGACGGTGTTCGCGTAGTTGAGACGACCGATCGGACCTTCCAGATGCATCAGGGTGGAAAAATTGAGATCCGCAATAAGCACGCCGTGCGCACGCGAGATGACCTTTCGATGGCCTACACCCCAGGAGTCGCAAGGGTATGTCAGGCGATCCATGATGATCCAGACCGCGCCTTCGTCTACACGATTAAGCGCAACACGGTTGCTGTCGTCTCTGATGGAACTGCCGTGCTCGGAATGGGAGATATCGGTCCTCGCGCCGCAATGCCGGTGATGGAGGGCAAGGCAATGCTCTTCAAGGAATTTGCTGGCGTAGATGCCTTCCCTATCTGCCTTGACACAAAGGACCCGGATGAGATCGTCCAAGCCGTAAAGGCAATTGCCCCATCCTTCGGTGGTATCAACCTTGAGGACATCTCAGCGCCTCGCTGCTTTGAGATCGAGGACCGGCTGCGCGCCGAACTGGACATTCCGGTCTTTCACGATGATCAGCATGGAACCGCAGTCGTTGTGCTTGCTGCATTGATGAATGCCGCGAAACTGATTGAGAAGGAACTCAGCACGATGAAAGTGCTTGTCGTTGGCCTCGGCGCCGCTGGCATTGCCGTCACCAAGATGCTCCTCGCTGCCGGGATCACAGATGTCATTGGCTGCGACTCACAGGGAGCCGTTTCAACCAGCCGCTCAGACTACGAGGATGGCTCAATGCCACCAATCAAGCGCTGGTTTGCGGAGGCGACTAACCCGGAGAAGCGCACTGGTGCTCCTGCCGATGTGATTGACGACTGCGACCTGTTTATTGGGCTCTCCGGGGCGCGCGTCTTGCCAGCCGAAGCTCTTGCCCGGATGGCCAAGGACCCGATCGTCTTCGCGATGGCTAACCCAGATCCAGAGGTCTCGCCTGAGGAGGCTGCTCCCTACGCCAGAGTTATGGCTACTGGACGCTCCGACTATCCGAACCAGATCAATAATGTCCTCTCTTTCCCTGGAATCTTCCGTGGAGCGCTTGATGTTCGCGCCCGCGACATAACCGAGGGAATGAAGCTCGTCGCAGCTGAAGCGATTGCTGGCATCGTTAAGCCTGAAGAGCTCGCTGAGTGCTACATAATTCCATCGGTATTCAACCGCGACGTCGCGCCAGCCGTAGCAGATGCAGTGGCCCGTGAAGCACGCGAAACCGGTAATGCCGCCGCTGGCAATGAGCATGGCTTCACAGCCGCAGAGGTAGAACGCATCCACTCCGTCTAACGACGGGCTCACACTGAAGGGAACATCGCCATGAGAATTACTGTCACAGGAGCGACCGGGCTAATTGGGACGCGGCTCGTCGAGGAACTTCTTAGCAGGGGCGATCAAGTAACGGTGCTCGCCCGGAATCCTCATGCTGCTCAAGAGAAGCTCGGAAATGTTGAAGCCTTCAGCTGGAATCCGACCACTGAACAGGCTCCCCCTGAGGCTCTAGCCCACCGTGACGCTGTCGTCCACCTCGCGGGCGAACCAGTCTCACAGCGCTGGACGGCTGATGCTAAGAATCAAATTCGCGAGTCGCGAGTGGCAGGAACTTCAAACCTGATTGCGGGATTGCGCCAGGCAGATCCTTCGCCGAAGACGCTTGTAAGTGGTTCAGCAGTTGGCTACTACGGAGCCCAGGGTCCCGAGCCAGTCGATGAGACAGCGGCCCCTGGAGAGGGATTCCTAGCTGATGTATGTGTCGACTGGGAAAAGTCAGCTCTCGAAGCAACTGAGCAAGGTATCCGGACCGTACTGCTGCGAACTGGCGTTGTACTCAGTTCTGAGGGTGGAGCGCTCGCGAAGATGCTTCCGCCGTTCAAGGCTGGCGTCGGTGGACCTGTCGCCGGTGGAGAGCAGTTTGTTCCCTGGATTCACATCGATGACATCGTCGGCCTGATCCTCGCTGCGATCGACGGAGACGACCGCTGGTCGGGGCCATTGAATGCAACCGCGCCTGTGCCGGTTACGAATAAACAGCTCTCCAAATCACTCGGTCGGGCACTCCACCGCCCGTCGATCGCTCCGGTGCCAGCATTCGCAATCAAACTGCTCTACGGCGAGATGTCAGAAATCGTCACGACCGGACAAAACGCAATTCCTAGCAAGGCCCAGTCACTTGGTTATGGGTGGAAGAACCCGGACTTAGATCTGGCATTGCAGGAGATGTTCGCGAGCTAGAGGAGTGTCAGCGTTTGGGCTTCTCGCGCGGTTGGAGCGGCATTTCCAGCGGCCTTAGCAACGCTATCTGCCCGTCGCGAATTACATAAAGCCCGTATCGCTTCCCGGTGGTGTCACCACGAGGGACAACTGAATAAGTCCCTAGCGAAGCACTGTGATGCGTCCGGCCAACTGCCAAACGCACAATCGCCGCACGGTTGCGTGGTCGAGCTCCGATCCGCTTGGTTGCTGCTAGACAGCGAGCGAGCAGTTCAGCGGCCGCGTAGGCTGATGGAGTTGCTGGAGCGACTAGGTCCGAGGGCGAACCAGCGATTCGGCGCATCATCGTGCGGCCAACAGCTGGGTATTGGTCGAGACTGCCAAGCGGAACGGTCAATCTCATTCGCTTCGCGATCGATTGGTCAATCCCTCCGAGAGCGTGATTGGCAAATGACGGCACGGCCAGCGCGTCACTGCCATAAAGCTTTGCGGAGGCGTCGATTCGGCCAACGTCCGTAACTACGCGAGTTGCTGGCCTTCCGGCCTCCCCCGCGTATACAACGCAAGGCTCCCGACGGGCGCGAACCAACCGCCTGTAGCCGGCGGACTCAGGTTTGAGCGTCTGAGCAAATTCCACATCTGTCCCTTGGGCACGTGCTTGGGCCGCGACAAGCTGAGCAAGCCCCAACCCGTAGCTAGTCCCATCATTGAGGATCGCTACTGCGCGGCATTGATCATCCGCCAACTGCTGGCTCAGCAATGCCGCTTGAACAGAGTCCTGAGGAACGAGCCTTACGAGCGTCCGCTTGCCGGACGGGTAATACTGGAACGGTTCCCCTGGCCCCGTTCCTGTGCCGCCGAGCGTTAGTCCCCTCATCGTTGATGCCGGAGTGATCATCAGGACACCAAACTGATTTAGCAATGGAAGCGCTACTGCTGTCGCACCCGAATCAAGCTCGCCGATGTAGCCGACCGTCGTGGGGTTACGGGCTGCCCGGCGAGCATTGGCAACCACAACCGTCGCGTCCCAGCCCTGCGCCTGGGCACTTGAGCTGTCAAGAGCCACATAGCGAATGCGCAAACCGGGGTTCAGGTAGCGGTAGTCGTACAACGCGCCCCTGATGGCGCGCTCGTAGGCTCGCGCCGCACCACGCTGAGGCCCGCGATGTGGAAAGCTCGACCAGATAGTGACGGTCACGCGAGGTTTCGCTGAAATTGGTGAGCTTCGCTTACTGCTTGGTGATTCACCACAGCTGTTAAGCATCAGAGCAGCAGCGAGCGCCGCCGCCAGCGTGAGCGTCCGCCCCATCACTGATTAGAGACCTTCACAAAGGCCAGTCTTCCAGAGTCGACAGCCCATTCGCCTATCTGCCGCGTTCGCGTATCTCCATTCCGAGCAAACCTCAACCTGCCAATAACTGTTTGGACTTCTGGCAATCTGTGCAGCGCAGCCGATACAGCCGCACGCAAGTCGTCACCGCCAAGCTGTGGGCCTTGCGTTCTCTGAGCCAGCGCTATGGCCTCTACAAGAACCTTGATTGATGCGGCTGCTGTCAGCGCTCCCGGCAGCGGCCTGCGCCCTTTCGCAGCAAGGAAGCGACCGGAAGCTGCGACCGCGTCTCTACCGTATTCACGATCCGGAAGGATCGGGCTGAAAAGCGAAGTTCGCGAACCAGTGTTTGCGAGTTGGGCAACCTGAGGGCCAAAGATTCCGGGACCGGCCAACATCTCGAACCGAGCACCGCTCGCAGCCACAGCACTCCAGACGCTCTCAGCGCCGTTTCCGACCGGACTCCCCCACGCAAGAACCTCAGCCCCAGAAGTGCGCACCTCATTCACGAGATCGAGCCAACCGCTTTCATTTCCGGTCACTGTCATATGCCCGACAACAGTGACTCCTAGAAGCTGGGCTTGTCTCGCAATCGCCGAACTAAAGGATCCGCCGTCTGTATCGCCACTGTCAGCTGTGAACACTCGTCTGATTCCCCGACTTTTGAGTGACTGAATCGCAGCCTTGGCTACCTGATCATCATTGGCTACCACGCGAGCAAAGCTACGACCGAAGGTTTCCTCAGCTGGAAAGTACTTACTTGGTGCCCCAGGAAAACTGAGGTCATGACCAGTGAGCGGAATGGCTGTTGCTCCGGGTGACACGGCTATAACCCCATACTGATTCAGTTGCGGGAGAGCAACCGCCGCGCTGTTTGAGTCCCAGTCCCCAAGCCAAGCGATCGTCTGCGGATCATTGGCGGCAATATCAGCCTGCTCAGAGACGACTTCAGCTGCTGATGGCCCGTCCTGACCGCCCTGAGCGAACTCAGGCGCACTGTCGTCAACTGTTCGAAGTTCAATCTGCAGGCCTCCAACACGTGAACCGATCCGCTTCAACTCAAGCTTTGCGGCATCTACAAGGTCCCTACCCAGCGGCGCCTGTGCACCACTCAGCGGAGCAGCGACGCGAATCGTGACACTCGAGAGCGTCGACAGACGATTATCAGCTTGCCCGCAGGCGCCGCAAGAGAGGCCAACGGCGGCTGCCAGAGCTGCTGCTTTATTGAACACGGAAGCAGTTTAGGACTGGCCACGTTCGCCCGTAGGGTACGCTCGTCGCGATGAAACTGTTCAAAGTCATATCACCGCTCGCTCTAGCGCTTGCAATTGCCGGTTGCGGCTCCGACGCGGGCCCAACGCCGGGCGGGCAGCTAAGCGATGCTCAAAGGCAGGCAAGAGTCCAACTGGTTAAGGACAACCCTGCGCTAAATGATCTACAGCTGGCCTATCTCTGTCCTGCTCTATACCCAACTGATCTTCACTCAGACGCTAAGAAGTACAAGCTTGAGAAGCAGAAAGCTACCCCGGTTAAGTGGAGTTCAGCTCAACTCGCTTTGGCAGCTAACGGACGCTGCGGTAAGCCAATTCCATTCCCGCCAGCCGCCAAGCCGGCAAAGGCCGCATCGACGGCTTCCACAACTTCAACCACAACGCAGGGCACTACTCAGTCGAAGTAAGCGCGTCAGTCGCCAGGAGGCGTCTGACGCCCTGGCAGTTGAGGCAGAAGCGCTCGCAGCGTCGCCGCAACGAGCACGATTACCAACGTAAGCAGGAACGCGTCAAGACTCTTGGTCCCGGTCGACCAAAGAATGATCCAGAGCGATACGGCGGCGGTAACGGCGGCAACAAGTCCCATAGAGTGAAGCCTAGCGCAGTGCGCCCGCGAGTTGACTGACAAGCTCTGACACCTCAGCAACAGGGTCTACCGACTCACCTACCGCGCGCACGAGTCTGCTGCCAACGATCACGCCATCGGCACCAGCGTCGGCCATTGCAGCGGCCTGCTCGGGAGTCGAGATCCCGAACCCAATAGCGACGGGGACGCTTGTCGAAGCTTTCGCCCGCGCAATGACGTCACCGACGCCATCAGCTGTAGCGGCTCGCTCGCCGGTCGTGCCCGCGACTGACACTGTGTAGAGGAAGCCACGCGCACGATCGCCAATCGCCTTCAGACGTTCGTCTGGGGTAGTCGGAGCCACTAAGGGGACAAGCGCGAGTCCTTGGGCATCAAGTGCCTCTAAGGCCTCAGGCGCCTCTTCAAGGGGCAGATCGGGGCAGATCAACCCGCAACCACCAGCCTCACGAAGCGCCTCTGCGAACGCGCCCCAACCACGCGCATGCACGAGGTTGGCGTAACACATCAGAACGACCGGAATTCGATCGCTCAACTGGCGGGCAACATCGAGAACAGAGTCGAGTGTCGCTCCAGACTCGAGTGCGGCGGTGGCTGCTGCGTGGATTACCGGACCATCTGCAAGTGGGTCGCTGTAGGGAACTCCTAGCTCCAACAGGTCGGCTCCGGCGTTTGCACAGGCAAGGCCGACAGCGACCGATGTCGCGGCATCCGGGAAGCACCCCATCAGG
>Ga0194063_10001040_pt1 | contig 18745 bp, 34 predicted proteins | sample SepL3720m_MetaG_FD_155459 | JGI IMG/M metagenome (GOLD analysis project Ga0194063, IMG submission 155459) | Anoxic zone freshwater microbial communities from boreal shield lake in IISD Experimental Lakes Area, Ontario, Canada - Sep2016-L373-20m | ecosystem: Environmental > Aquatic > Freshwater... | reverse complement strand
ATGTATATAATAGAGAAAAACATATTATAATAAATAAATAGTAGTGTAGAGAAAAAGAAAGTTTTGTATGTAGTAATTTTGGGTAGTAAATATCTTGAGGGATAAGAGAATGAACAAAGATCTCTAAAATGTGCTTGACTTTCTTCATACTAGGAATTATGATAGAGTAACCAGAAAAAAATTGCAACTTCATCTATTGAAGTGAGATTTTTCTTTATTAATTTATATTATTTTCCTATGGCAGACGGCGTATTTACCAGAAACAAACCTCATTTGAACATTGGCACAATCGGACACGTAGATCATGGAAAAACAACAACAACTTCCGCAATTCATTATGTTCTTTCTAAAAAAGGTCTTGCAAAATTTCTTAAATACGAAGATATTGATAAAGCACCTGAAGAAAGAGCACGTGGCGTCACCATCAACCTTCATCACTCAGAATACGAAACAGAAAAAAGACACTATGCACATATTGATGCTCCAGGACATTCTGATTACATAAAGAACATGATTACAGGAGCTGCTCAAATGGATGGAGCTATTCTTGTTGTCTCAGCACCGGACGGTCCAATGCCCCAAACAAGAGAGCACATCCTTCTTGCAAAACAGGTAAACGTCCCAGGTATTATAGTATTCCTTAATAAGGTTGACATGGTCCAAGATAAAGAAATTCTTGATCTTGTTGAAATGGAAGTGCGAGATCTTCTTACTAAATATGGATTTCCAGGAGACAAGGTCCCTGTCGTTAAAGGATCTGCTCTAAAAGCGCTCCAAGATGATCCAGAAGCAATCAAGCAGATTGAAGAGCTGATGCACCAAGTTGATACTTATTTTCCCGAGCCAGTACGACCAACAGACAAGCCATTCCTTATGCCTATTGAGGATGTCTTCACCATTCCAGGCCGAGGCACAGTAGTAACTGGTCGCGTTGAAAGAGGCGTTCTTAAGATTGGAGAGGAGCTTGAAATAGTAGGATTGAAGGATACAACAAAAACCGTTGTTACGGGAATTGAGATGTTTAGAAAGACATTAGATGAAGCGCGAGCAGGAGATAATACTGGAATTCTTATTCGAGGAATCGAAAAGAAAGATGTACAAAGAGGACAAGTTCTTGCAAAACCAGGAACGATCAAGCCACACACTGAATTTGAAGCTGAAATCATCGTTCTTAAGAAAGAAGAAGGTGGACGACATACTGCATTTTTCAATGGATACAGACCACAATTTTATGTGAGAACAACTGATGTTACCGGAGAAGTAATTCTTCCCGCAGGAGTCGAGATGGTTATGCCAGGAGATAACGTCAAGGTTACCGGAAAACTTATCTACCCTGTCGCCATGGAAGAAGGATTAAAGTTTGCTATCCGCGAGGGTGGCCACACAGTGGGAGCAGGAGTTGTCACCAAAATTATTAAATAATAGTTCGATTTTAGACGTACTTTTACACTATGCCAAAAGGAAGAATTAGGATAAAAATGAGGTCATATGATTATCGTATTATCGATGAGACATGCCAGAAGCTTGTTGATACTGCAGTCAGGACAGGAGCATCAGTAATGGGACCAATCCCCCTTCCCACAAAGGTAGAAGTGTTTGTCGTAAATAAATCCACGTTTATTGATAAGAATTCAAGAGAACATTTTGGACTCAAAACCCACAAGCGCTTGATTGATATTTTGAATCCCACAAATCAGACGATAGATTCCCTAATGCATTTAGAGCTACCTGCTGGAGTAGAGGTAGAAGTAAAAATGTAACATAGGCTTGATAATTGAGGGTAAGTATTATATAATCACAAAGTTCCGGATATTACTAATATGCCTCGAACAGATGGCATATTTTTTTGTCATTGTCCGATAAGTTTTTTAACGCTATGGACAGGTTTATTTTAGGTATCAAAAAAAGTCAGTCACAACGATTTGATGAAACAGGCGCTCGCATAGCCGTTACCACAATCGAAACGGCACCAAATTATCTTCTTGATATTAAATTATCAGATAAAGCAGGCTACTCAGCACTTGTTATTGGATATGGAGAAGGAAAAAATATTCCAAAACCAGTGTTAGGACTTCTTAAAAAAGCAAAGGTAGAAAAGAAACTAAAATATATCCAAGAGTTTCGATTCGATCCAAAAGTACTTCCTGTATCTGAAAAAGATGGAAAAAAAGTTATTACATTTGGAGAAGTGGAAGTTGAAATAGGACAGGAATTAAAACCAACCCAATTATTCGCTCTTGCAGACTCAATTATGGTAACTGCAACAAGCAAAGGAAAAGGTTTTCAAGGAGTAGTAAAAAGACACGCATTTAAAGGTGGATCAAAGACACATGGACAATCAGATAGACAGAGAGCTCCAGGATCTATTGGTATGTCAACAACTCCAGGACGTGTGTTTAAAGGAAAAAGAATGGCAGGAAGAATGGGAAACGAGACAATTACCATTAAAGGACTGAAGGTAGTAGAAACAAACGAAACTGGACTTATCCTTAAGGGGCTAGTTCCAGGCGCAATTGGAGGATTAGTGAGAGTTAAAAGAAATTCATAAGATATGGCAACTACAATAAAAACTAAAGAAAAAAAAGAGCTCTCTATAAAGAAATATGCTGTTGATGGCACAGAATCTGGAACAGTAATAATTAATAAGGAACTTGCTTCATTTGAACCAAATAAAACTCTCTTAGCTCAATATGTTCGCGTGTATCTTGCAAATCAAAGAGAAGGCAATGCATCTGCAAAGACAAGAGCAGAGGTTGCAGGTACCACAAAAAAAGTATATAAACAAAAGGGAACTGGGGGAGCTCGCCACGGATCGAGGAAGGCGCCAATTTATAAGGGTGGTGGTGTAGTGGGAGGACCAAAGCCAGCGGAATATAGACTTCAACTATCAAAAAAACAAAGACAGGGCACTCTTTTGAGTGCAGTTGCATATCAAGTACAGCAAGGGGCAGTCGCGGTTGTCGAATCTGATATTGTCAAACTTCCTCCAAAAACAAAAACAATCGTATCCTTCTTAGAAAAAACGAATACAGCAAATTCAAAGGTGCTATTTATTCTTCCTGATGCAAAATCAATCGGACTGATTAAATCCGTAAGAAATATACCTGGAGTGTCTATCACTAATATGGGATCGTTAAACGCTCATGAGCTTTTACATGCAAAAAAAATACTAGTTGTCGCTGATGCTTTTGAAGCTATACAGCTGATGTTTATTAAATAACAATGGCAACAATAATTTTAAAGTCACCCGTAGTAACAGAAAAGGCAACGGCACTTGCTCAAAAGAACGTATATCTCTTTGTTGTGGGAACATTTGCAACAAAAGATCAAATTCGTCATGCAGTTGAAACCTTTTATAATGTTACCGTTGGCAGCATCAGAGTAAGCATTCGCAAAGGAAAAGTTCAGCGTGTTGGAAAGAAAATGATTCCCAAGGAGATTGCCAATAAAAAAGTAGCATATGTTACCGTTACAAAAGGATCGATAAGCTTGTTTCCAAAAGCATAAATTTGTTATTTACTATGACCAATTCATCAAGTAAACCAGAAAAAAAACTCACAGAACTGCTTAAAAAACACTCTGGACGTAATAATGCTGGAAGAATTACTGTCCGTCATCAGGGAGGAAGACATAAAAGGTTTTATCGTGACATTGATTTTAAACGAGATAAAAGAGATATGGAAGGTGTTGTAAAAGGTATTGAATATGACCCAAATCGAAATTCACTTATCTGCCTTGTTGAATATACGGATGGAGAAAAGAGATATATTTTGCAGCCAAACGATATAAAGGTAGGAGATGCAGTGTATTCTGGAGAAAAATCAGACATTAAACCAGGAAACGCACTTCCTCTACGCTTAATTCCCATTGGAATTGAAATTCATAATCTAGAATTGTTTCCCGGACAAGGAGGAAAACTCATTCGTGGAGCAGGGACTGCAGGATCAGTAGTTGCGAAGGAAGGAATGTACGTACATATTAAGCTTCCTTCAGGACTCGTACGAAAATGTTTTGCAGAATGTTATGCCACCATTGGTATGCTTGGAAATATTGAACATAAAGATAGAATATTAGGAAAAGCAGGAACAGCAAGACATATGGGTATTCGCCCAACTGTCCGCGGAACCGCGCAGAATCCTCGAAGTCATCCCCACGGAGGCGGAGAAGGAAGGACTGGAGAAGGTATGCATCCAAAGACTCCATGGGGTAAGAGTGCCCGAGGTACGAAAACAAGAAATAAGGTTAAATGGAGTAATAAATTCACAGTCAAATAATTATGGAAGCCAAAGCATCAGTAACAGACGTACACACAACACCCAAAAAATTACGCATTCTTTTGACAGATATAAAAAAGATGACACCCGTGAAAGCCATGGACCATCTTTTGTATTCTCCAAAGAAGTCAGCAAATATTTTATACAAAGTAATTAAATCTGCAGTAGACAATGCGAAAGCGACTTTACAGATTGATGCTCATCTGTTAGAATTTAAGCTTTTGAAAGTAGACCAAGGACATGCCCTAAGAAGATACAATCCAGGATCTCGAGGAAATGCAAAGCCATACAGAAAACAATTTTCACATATTGATGTAGTGGTAGGAGTAAAGCAGAGTAAGTCAGTTGAATCGGTTAAACCAGCAGGACAAATAGAAGATGTGAAACCAGTTGAGAAGAAAACATTAAAAGTTGCTAAGAAACCTTCCCTAAAAAAGAAGACCGCAGCACCAGCAAAATAATAGATGGGACAAAAAGTTGATCCAAAAGGATTGCGAATGGGAATATCCCAGACATGGACCTCCCGGTGGTTTTTTAGCAATAAAAAAACATTCAAGGACTCCCTTATTTCTGACATTCGTATTAGAGAAAAGCTCATGCAGAAATTTAAGTTTGCATCTGTTACTCAAATTGATATTGAACGTGCAATAAAGAAGGTTTCGGCAATCATTTACGCGGTAAAACCCGGAATGATTATCGGTCGCGGGGGAAAGGGTCTTGAAGAAGTAAAAAAATATATCGTGGCAGATTTAGATAAAAAATCAAATAAAGAGTTAAAAGTGGAGATTAAAATCGAGCCAGTCAAAAAGCCATATTTAAGTGCTTATTATGTAGCGCAGATGGTGGCAGAAAAGATCATTAAGGGATTTCCCCACAGAGCGATTATCCACCATACCATGGATCGAGTGATGGAAGCGGGTGCAAAAGGTGTGAAAATTCAACTCGGAGGAAGAATTAATGGAGCTGAGATTTCACGCAGAGAGAAGTATTTCTTAGGAAGTATTCCAACCTCAACTATCAGAGAAAATGTTGAGTTTATTCGCTATCCAGCTTTAACAAAATCAGGATACATCGGAGTAAAAGTTTGGCTTTGTAAATAACTATGTTGGCACCCAAAAGACAAAAATTTAGAAAGACGTTTAGAGGAACGTGGAGAAGAATCGCGCTTCGTGGAGCACTTGTATCCTTTGGATCAATTGGATTAAAAACCATGGACAAAGGATGGATAAAAGATAGGGAAATAGAAGCATGTCGAGTTATTTTAGCTCGTGCAACAAGAAAAATGGGCAAGTTTTGGATTCGAATTTTTCCAGATAAACCATTCTCAAAAAAACCACCAGAAGTGACGATGGGTGCAGGAAAAGGGGATATTGCCTATTTCGTCGCATCAGTAGTTCCCGGAAAAGTGATGTTTGAGATAGATGGTTTACCTCTTGAAGAAGCTAGAGCAGTGTTAAAGAGTGTATCGATGAAGTTATCAGTAAAAACGAAAGTAGTTACTAAAGATCTATGAGTACATACATGAAGGAAATAAGCAATAAAACAGTTGTAGAACTTGAGAAAATGATCGCTGATACACAACTTGATATTGCAAAGTTAGTTGTCGAATCATCTGTTTCACAACAGAAAAATACCAACACTATACCAAATAAAAGAAAGCAATTAGCAGTTCTTTTGACAGTCTTGAGACAAAAGAAGAGTTAAAATATACTTATGGCACGAACACTTATTGGAACAGTAATATCGGACAAAATGCAGAAAACAGTGGTGGTATCTGTGGAGCGAAAATTTAGACATGCCAAATACGGTAAAGTCATCGTTAAACATAAGAAGTATAAGGCTCACACAGAAGATAGTAGCTATAAAGTTGGAGATCTTGTTGAGATGCAAGAAATAAGACCAGAATCAAAAGATAAAAGATTTACCGTTATAAAAAAGTTAAAGAAAACAACCTGAAATGATACAATTGAGAACAGTTTTGACAGTAGCAGATAATAGCGGAGCTAAAAAGGCCATAATGATAGGCATGCCCTTTAAGGGAAATAGAAAATATGCATATATCGGTGAAATAGTAAATATCGCAGTAAAAGAAGCTATTCCATTTGGTCAAGTCAAGCAAGGTGAAGTTTTGTCTGCCGTTGTGATACGAACTCATAAGGAATATAGAAGAGAAGATGGAAGCTACATTCGATTTGATGACAACGCCTGTGTCATTTTGCAAGCTAAGGACAATAAAGATCCCAAAGGAACAAGAGTGTTTGGGCCAGTAGCGAAAGAAGTAAAAGACAAAGGATTTAAGAAGATTGCAAGTTTGGCAGAGGAAATGTATTAATATGAAAATCAAAAAAAACGATAAAGTAACCATTCAAACGGGAAAAGACAGAGGAAAACAGGGAGTTGTTGAGAAGATTTATTCAAAACAAAATACAGTTCTTGTTGCTGGACTTAATCTTTATAAGAAACATGTAAGAAAAAGCGAACAAATGCCAAAGGGCGGAATAGTTGAGGTGCCACGACCACTCAATATTGCAAAAGTTGGACTCGTATGTCCTCACTGTAAAAAAACGGTAAAGGTTGGATATAAAATTGAAGGAGAAAAGAAATCACGAGTTTGTAAAAAATGTAAAAGCATTATTTAAGTACTATGGCATCATTTAAAGAATTTTTTCAAACAGAAGTAAAACCAGCCCTTATGAAGGAGCTTGGGCTAAAAAATAGCTTTGCAGTCCCCAACATCGTCAAGGTAGTCTTGAATGTAGGTGCCGGAGAAGCTGTAACAAATAAAAATGTCATTGCAAAAATTCAAGAACAAATAAGCACGATTGCTGGTCAAAAAGCAGTGATTACTAAGGCTCGAAAGTCAGTATCAGCCTTTAAAATTCGAGAAGGTTTAGCAATTGGAGTAAAGGTAACGCTTCGAGGAGATCGCATGTATGAATTTTTGCAAAAATTTATCACTATCGTAATTCCCCGCTTGAGAGATTTTAAAGGAATAGGAGATAATGCAGTTGATGCACATGGCAACTTAAATATTGGTTTTACAGAACAAACATTATTTCCAGAAATTGAATATGATAAGGTTGATAAGTTAAGAGGTCTACAGATTACTGTAGTAACAACGGCAAAAAGCAAGGAAAAAGGGAGATTACTATTTGAGAAATTGGGAGTAGCATTTAAAAAATAATCACCTATGGCAAAAACATCAGATGAAGTAAAATTCAAGAAAGAACAAAAATTCAAAGTGCGTAATCACAATAGATGTCAGATTTGTGGAAGGTCCAGAGGATATATGCGCCGATTTGGCCTATGTCGCATCTGTTTCAGAAGACGTGCGTTAGATGGAGAAATTCCAGGGGTTAGAAAGATTTCTTGGTAAACAATTATGAGTAGATCAATAAAAAAAGGACCATATGTAGATGAAAACCTTATGAAAAAGGTTATGGCTCAAAAAAAAGGAACTGATAGAACTGTTTTGAAGACGTGGGCTCGTGCATCTCAAATTGCCCCTGAGTTTGTAACGCATAAAATCGGGATTCATAACGGAAGAAAGCATATAGAAGTACTTATTACTGAGGGTATGGTTGGGCACAGACTGGGAGAATTTTCCCTTACGAGAACATTTAAGGGACACGGAAAGATTACAAAGAGAACAGCAGATAAAACTTAATAATTGATATATATTTATGAACGATCCAATAATTGATTTGATAATAAGAATAAAAAACGCATATATGACAAAAAATGAGGCACTCAACGTTCCTCATTCTAGTTATAAAGAGGCAGTTCTCAGAAAATTGCAAGATATGAGATATATCAAATCATATTCTGTCGAGGGAGATATCATTAAGACAATTGAAATTGAACTTATTTATACAAAAGGAGTACCTGCACTTACCGATGTAAAAATTATCTCAAAACCAGGAAAGCGAGAATATGTTTCATATAAAGATCTTAAATCGGTAATGAACGGAATGGGTGTTTCTTTTTTATCCACACCAAAAGGTATTTTAACGAATAGAGAGGCACGAAAAGAGAAGCTCGGAGGAGAATTATTATTTTTAATTTGGTAATCGTATGTCAAAAATTGGACAAAAACTACTCACTGTTCCTCAAACTGTAACCTTTACAGTAGAGGGGAACACAGTAACAGTCAAAGGTAAGTTGGGAGTGCTCACAGTCGTATTACCACAGGGAATAACGGTAGAAAAGGGAAAAGAAAATACGTATGCCGTATTACGCAGAAGTGAGTCAAAAGAATTAAAGTCGCTTCATGGCACCTTTAGAACTCTTATAGACAATGCCATTATTGGAGTAGAAAAACCATGGGAAAAGAGACTGGAAGTAGTAGGAACAGGATTTAATGTAAAAATGCAGGGCAAAGACTTGGTTTTTAAAGTGGGGTATTCACATCCTGTTGTTTATAAAGAAACAGAAGGAGTTACATTTGCTGTTGATGGAACGAACAAGGTAATTATTAGTGGAAGAGATAAACAAAAGGTAGGGGAAATCGCTTATAAAGTAAAAATGCTCAAAAAGCCAGATGCATATAAAGGAAAAGGAATTAAATATGAAGGAGAGAAGTTAAGAATTAAGCCAGGTAAGAAGGCTGCAAAAACAGCATAACGAGCCCGTATACTTATGAAAAAATATATCACCACAGAGAGAAAGCTGAGAAGAAAGAAGAGAGTGAGTATGAATATAATTGGAACAGCTGATAAACCAAGAATTTCTGTTTATAGATCAGCAAAATATGTCTATGTTCAAGCAATTGATGATATTGCAGAAAAAACATTATGTGCAGCTCACAGTAAAACTATCCCTAATGCGAAAAAAGCAGAAGAAGCATTTGAAACGGGAAAGAAATTGGGCGTAATTTTAAAGGAAAAAAATATTGCAAAAGCTGTATTTGATCGCGGTCCCTATACCTATTTGGGTCGAGTCAAACGACTTGCAGAAGGACTTCGCGAGGCGGGAATTCAAGTTTAATAATTATTTCTGATAGTATGGTAGATCAATTTCAAGAAAAAAAGTTAGAGGAAAGAATCTTACTCATTAAACGAGTTACAAAAAAGATTACCGGAGGAAGTCATATTACTTTTGTTGCTGTTGTTGCAGTGGGCGATCGCAAAGGAAAAGTGGGTGTTGGTATGGGAAAAGGAAGAGAGGTTCCTCAAGCTATTCGAAAAGCCTTTACAAAAGCACAGAAAAAAATGATTACAATTCCTGTTTACAAAGGTACTATTCCTCATGAGGTTTTTTTAAAGTACAAAGCAGGAGTAGTCTTTTTAAAACCAGCTCCAGAAGGAACAGGTCTTAAAGTGGGGAGTGTCATTCGCACAATATTTGATCTTGCAGGTGTATATAATGTATCAGGCAAGATTATTGGTTCTCGAAATCAAATTGTCAACACACACCTTATTATGAAAGCCATCGGCATGTTAAAAAATAGAGCATCATTATGACATCATTTCTTTCAGATTTACCATCGTTAGTTGAGCGAGCAAAAAAGAGGTTAGGTCGAGGCTTGGGAAGTGGAAAAGGCGCTAAAAGTGGTCGGGGAACAACACGACATCAAAAGGCTAGATCTACTATCCCCCTTCACTTTGAAGGTGGACAGGGACGACTCGTTAAGCGCTTTCCACTTCTCCGTGGAAAGGGAAGAAATTACAGTAGAAAAACATACAAATATACTATTTATTCCGAGCAGCTTAATGTATTTGAAAATGGGAGTGTAGTTGATATTGAAGCCTTATTCAAAGCAAATTTAATCGAAGCAGATGCAAAAAGTCCCATAGTCAAACTTATCAAGAAGGGAGAGGTAACAAAAAAATTGACAGTTGCTTTACCAGTTACTCAATCGGTAAAAGCAATGATTGAGAAAGCGGGCGGCACCGTGAGAGTATGAAAGATTTAAAGGAAAAATTAAGCTTGCTTGCGCGGGACGAAACTCTCAAAAGAAAGATTTATTTCACCCTTGCCATCTTCTTATTTTTTCGTATTTTTGCTTTTCTCCCCGTATCAATCATCAATCTAACAAAGCTTAAGGCTTTATTTGATCAAAGTCAGTTTCTTTCACTTCTTGATATTTTTTCTGGAGGAACCCTTATTAATTTTTCTATTATGGCTCTTGGCCTTAATCCTTACATCAACGCATCCATTATTCTGCAACTTCTCTCGGTTATATTTCCTCAGTTGGAGAAGCTCGCAAAAGAAGGAGAGTATGGACGATTCAAAATGAATCAATATACACGTTTTTTGACTGTACCGCTTACCATAGTTCAGGCAATAGGTATTTATGTTCTCTTAAAAAATCAAAAAATAATCACTAATGTATCTCCCCTAGAATTCTTTTCGTTTATCTTTACGCTTGTTGCAGGCACATTTATCTTGGTTTGGTTTGGTGAACTTATTTCAGAATTTGGAATGGGAAATGGAATTTCTCTTATCATCTTTGCGGGAATTGTGGGGAGGCTTCCTGTTATTCTAGGCAAAACCGCAACAACATTAAACCAAGAGATGATTATTAATTTCCTCGTATTTATCGTTGTATCGGTTGGAGTAATTGCTGCAGTGGTATTTATCAATGAAGCAATTCGGCGCATTCCAGTCTATTATGCAAAACGAATAAAAGGGAATAAAGTATATCAAGGGGCAACTAATTATCTTCCACTTAAGTTAAATCAAGCAGGTGTTGTGCCCATTATCTTTGCAGTTTCATTTGTTTTGTTTCCTCAGTTGGTAGGAAACTTTCTCCAGTATTCTCAGGTTCCTTTGATAGCGGCGATAGCAAAATTTCTCGTTGTAGCTTTCAAGCCATCAGGAGCTATATATAATATTTTATATTTCCTTCTCGTAATCGGATTTACCTTTTTTTACACTATAATTGTTTTCAGTCCACAGAAGATTTCAGAAGAAATTCAAAAACAGGGTGGATTTATCCCTGGCATTCGTCCTGGAATTGCAACTAAACAATATTTAGAACAGGTACTCTACAAGATTACGAGCGTAGGCGCCTTGTTTCTCGGGCTTATCGCAGTAATGCCCACTATTCTTTCAGCAGTTACGGGAATTTCAGGTCTCGTTATTGGGGGGACAAGTATATTGATCGTTGTCTCAGTCATTCTTGAATCTTTTAAAATGATGGAATCTCAGCTTGTCATGAAGAGCTACGATAAATTCGCAAGATAACACGTTATAAACATTATTTAAATACGCTATGGCAAAAAAAGGATCTCGCGTGCTTCTCGGACTTGTCTGCGAAGTATGTGGAAAACAAAACTATGTCACTCAAAAGAATAAGGTAAATACTACTGAACCTCTTAAATTACAGAAATACTGTAATCAGTGTAAAAAGAAAGTAGCCCATAAAGAACGAAAGAAATTAGATTAATTGGTATTTTTATCTCAATTTTCTATGAAGTTTGTACTTATTGGTATACAAGGATCTGGGAAATCAACGCAAGGAAACATTCTTTCAAAGCTATTCAATATCCCATATTTATCCACAGGACATATTTTTCGTGAAATCGCGAAAGAAAAAACCACATTAGGTAGATATATTAAAGAAACAATAAACTCAGGCATTTTAGTGCCAGATGAAAAGACCATCGAAATAGTGAATGGGTATCTTTCCCGTCCTGAATACAAACGAGGATATATCCTTGATGGGTTTCCACGCACTCTTAAGCAGGTAGAAAAATTTAAGAATAATGTCGATAAGGTTATTAATCTTCGTATCCCTGATAAAGAAGCTCTCTGGAGACTTACCAATAGGACTCAACAGAGGGATGATGAGACACTTCCCGCAATTAAAAAGAGAATTGAAATGTTTCATACTTATACCGATCCAGTGATTGACTATTATGACAAAGAAAAAAGACTTATCGATATAGATGGTACGAAGTCTATTGAAGAAGTAAATAAACAGATTCTTGAAGGGCTGGGAAAGCAACTTGTTGAAGATAAAATCGTTGAATGGCAACCAAAAAAAACAGTAATAGCGCTCGTAGGATTGCCGGGAGCCGGAAAAACAGATGCAGGTAGTTTTTTTAGTGAGAAAGGATGCCCTGTTATACATTTTGGAAAAATAATTAATGATATTATTGATGAAAAAGGACTTGAGCACACCGAAGATGTACATAAACAAACAAGAGAAGAGGTACGAGCTAAACTGGGAATAGAAGCTCTAGCTGTTCTTAATATGAAAAAGATAGGGAAAGCATTTACAGTAAATCAGGTAATAGTGATTGATGGTATGAGATCTTGGGAGGAATATCTCTATTTGAAAAAAAACCTACATAAGACTCGAATTTTCATCGTAAATGTATACGCAGATAAAAAAGTACGCTATCACAGAGCTGCTCACCGAGTGGGAAGAAGAAATCAGTTTGGAGAAGAAAGAGATATTAATGAGCTCGTAGGTACTAATATGGGTCCAACAATAGCTTTTGCGGACTTTGTTGTAAAAAATAATTTTTCAAAAGATGATTTTACTGACAAGCTTGAAACTGTCTTTCGTCAAGTATATTTTTCCTAACATACAATGATTATCTATAAGACTGATGCAGAAATAGAGATAATGCGCATTGGTGGAGAAAAACTAAAAACAGTAATGAAAAAGTTAGTTCCCCAGATACACGTGGGGATGACTACAAATGATATCAACACTCTTGCAGAAAAATATCTTTCAGAGCAAGGCGCAGAAATCTCATTTAATAAGGTGGAAGGATATAAATGGGCAGTATGTGTTCCCATTAATGAACAAGTAGTACATACTCCTCCCTCTAAACGAATACTTAAGGAGGGAGATATACTTACCATTGACATTGGAGCGTATTATCAAGGGTTTCATACAGACCACGCAATCACTTTGGTGGTGGGAGGCAAACCTACTCCAAAAATAGACAAATTCCTATTGGTAGGAAGAGAAGCTCTTAACTTAGCAATCGAGCAGGCTCAAGTGGGGAACAGAGTTGGCCACATTTCAGAGGCAATCGAAAAAAAGATTACAGAAGCCGGATATCATATTATGAAACAATTAACAGGGCATGGAGTGGGACGTGATTTGCATGAAGACCCCTTTATTCCTGGACATGTCACAAAAAATATCGAAAAAACAATGAAATTGAAGGCAGGAATGGTTTTGGCCCTTGAGGTTATTTACTCTATGGGAAGTAACGAAATAGCCTATGAGAAGGGCCAAGAATGGTCTATAATCACGGCTAATAAGAGTCTGTCTGCTTGCTTTGAACATACGGTTGCCATTACGGATAAAAACACCTTGGTTTTAACGTAAATGTATGTTACAATATACTTTTTATGAAGGAAGAAGCAGGCGATTTTATTGTTTTGGAAGGAGAGGTGCTCGAAAACCTACCCAATACTCTTTTTAGAGTAAAGGTTAATAGCTCTGAAAAAATAATTTTGTGTTATTTATCAGGGAAAATGAGAAAAAATTATATTAAAATATTACCCGGTGACAAGGTGAGGTTTGAGTTGTCCCGATACGATATGGAAAGAGGAAGGATTATTTATAGAGTTTAACTGTTTCGCAAGATATGAATATACAATCATCAGTAAAAAAAAGATGTGCAAAGTGCAGTATGGTAAAGCGAAATGGCAAGTTATATGTCATTTGTAGTAATCCCAAGCATAAACAGCGTCAGGGATAATTGATTATTATTTATTACTGATTTATTTATGGTTCGTTTATTCGGAGTCATCATACCAGATACAGATAAAGTGCTTTTTGGCTTAACAAAGTTATATGGCATTGGCTGGGTTAACGGGGCCGCTGCTTTAAAAAAAGCGGGACTTACAAACGATAAACGAATGAAAGACCTTACAGAAGAGCAACTTAAAAAATTAACATTAATTATCGAAAAAGATTATCGAGTAGAGGGAGATCTCCGTGAAGAGGTAAGTGAAAATATAAAACGTCTCAAGGAAATCACATCATACAGAGGAATTAGACACATGAGGGGTCTTCCCGTCCGCGGTCAAAGAACAAAATCCAACTCTCGTACAAAGAAAGGAAAAAGAAAGACAGTGGGAGCATTAAAGAAAGAAGTTTGGGCAAAGATGGAGGGTGCAAAAACAGCAGCTCCAGCGGCAGCAGCAAAAAAATAAGCAATTAATATAAATATATGAATACACCAACAACCTCAAACTCAAAGAAATCAAAAAATAGAATCGTCGAGAGCGGAAAGATTTATGTTACCGCGACATTTAACAACACACTCGTTTCGGTAAGTGATGAAAAGGGAGCTGTTATTGCAACGGGTTCCAGTGGTATGCATGGATTCTCCGGCACACGGAAATCAACTCCCTACGCAGCAACCGTTACTACAGAAACAGTCCTCAAAAAAGTATCAAATGATTTTGGTATGAGAAAAGCTGTAGTGTTTATGAAAGGTATTGGACCTGGACGCGAAGCAGCACTTCGCGCAATCAAAGGATCGACAGTGGATATTGACTCAATAATTGACGTGACGCCAGTTCCTCACAATGGGGTACGAGCGCCAAAAGTGAGAAGGGTATAACAGCTATAACAATTATAAATATTATTTAAAATAAATAAATGCGTTACACGGGTCCAAAAAATAGAATTGCACGCAGACAAGGAATTGACCTTGGTTTAAAAACACCAGGATCAAAGTCCCAAGAACGTCTTTTAAAAAAGATTGCTATTCCTCCAGGACAGCATGGACTAAATAAAAGACGAAAAGTATCTGAACGAGGAAACCAGATACGTGAGACTCAAAAGCTTCGCTTTATGTTTGGCGTTACCGCAAAACAACTTAAAAACTACTTTAAAAAGGCTGTATCCACAAAGGGAAACACAGCACTCTATCTTTGTGCCCTCCTTGAAAGCAGATTGGATAATACAGTTTACAGATTAGGATTTACTCCTACTCGAGCAGCTGCTCGCCAATTAACCACACACGGACATATCACAATCAATGGGAAGGTGCTTGATATTGCATCCTACCAAGTAAAACTAGGAGATGTTATTTCATTCAAGACCGAGAAGACTCAAAAAATTCCAGCAGTCTTGAAAATGCTTGAAATAAAAGATTTAATCATTCCACACTGGTTAGAACGACAAGGTACAGTAGGAAAACTTCTCGAAAAACCTAATATGGACGCCTTAAAAGATCAAATAGACCTCCGTTTAGTAATTGAATATTTCTCTAGATAATTATTATTTAATTTATTACAACACTATGCTAACACCACAATTTACAACAAAAACAGGGGAACTTTCAGGAACGTTTGGTATCTTTACATTTGAACCATTGGCCCAGAGCTTTGGTGAAAGTATGGGAAATGCACTTCGTAGAACACTTCTATCCTCACTTGAGGGAACGGCGGTCGTTGCAGTAAAAATCGAAGGGGTCCCTCATTTATTTAGTGTACTAAAAGGGGTTAAAGAAACAGCTCTTGAACTTACTTTAAACTTAAAACAAGTACATTTCAAGAAGGGTGCTGAAGGAGTACACAAAGTAACCTTAAACAAGAAGGGGATTGGAAAAGTAGTAGCAGGAGATTTAGAGGGGGATATAGAGGTTGTAAATAAAGACTTGTATATCGGAGAGATTACAGACACAAAGGCAAAAATCGAATTGGAAGTTCTCGTTGAGACCGGAAGAGGATATGTCCCCGCCAATGAGCAGTCACCAAAGGAATTTGGTTATATTCCAGTAGATTCTGCATTTTCACCAGTAAAAAAAGTTGTCTATACAGTTGAGGAAGCGCGCGTGGGTCGCAAATCAGACTCAGACCGCGTTATTCTTTCCATTTGGACTGATGGGAGCATTTCTCCTAAGGATGCTGTAAAACAGGCATCTGAATTATTAAGCGCTCAGTTTAATCATGTTTTTGCTCAGGTTGATACTCAAGAGGCAAAAGTAGCCATTTCAGCAGAAGCAACAGGAGTTATAGAGATGAATAAAAAATTCAATGATCTTATCATTGATGAGCTTAATTTACCTTCCCGAGTAGTGAATGCCCTCTTAAGAGAAAATATAGAGACCGTAGCGGATTTGGTAAAAATAGGAGAAGAAAAGCTAGTTGCCTATAAAGGATTAGGAAGAAAATCTATTGACTTGATTAAAGATGAGTTAAAAAAGTTGGGATTTGAGTGGAACTAATATGAAGCACAGAATAGCAAAAAGAAAGTTTGGTTGTGGATATGATGCAAATAAAATGCTGATGCGCCAGCTATGTCGAAACTTCTTTTTAGAGCAAAAATCAACAACAACAAAAGAAAGAGCAAAAGCAATGCAGATGGTTATTGAAAAGCTTGTGTCAAAAGCAAAATCAAATACAGAAGCGAGCAAAAATGAAATTTTAAAATATTTTGGTGAACCTACTCTTGTTGATAGACTTTTAAAAACAGTCGGACCTGCTTTTGAAAAAATCAACGGAGGATATACAAGGGTTACTCTTTTAGAGCAGAGACAGTCTGATGGAGCTATGATGGCTCAAATAACATGGGCACATCCTTTAACGAAGGAAGTCGAAGTAAAGAATTCAGAGGTTATAAAAACAAAAGTTACTAAGGAAGTTGAAGCCAAATAATCATGACAACACTCACAAAAATAACCAAACCTATTTCAGAGCCAACTATAAAAAAAGCATGGCATTTGATAGACATGAAAGGTAAAGTATTAGGAAGAGAATTACCTCGTATTTCTACTCTTTTGCAGGGGAAGCACAAAGTAACCTATGTTCCCAATATTGATAGTGGAGATAATGTAGTGGTAATTAACGCATCCCACCTTATTCTTACAGGAGACAAAATGGATACTAAAATATATGATCATTTTTCAGGATACCCAGGGGGATTAAAGAGAACTAAAGCAAGCGACTTATTAAAAAATAATCCTGCTCGTATTGTAATCAATGGAGTCGGCGGAATGCTTCCCAAAAATAAACTACGAGATAAACGATTAGCCCGTTTGTTCGTATTTGCTGACGATAAGCATCCTTATGCAGCTGAATTTGCAGAAAAGGTCTAAATTATTATTTGACAGTATCATATGGTGAAAAAAACAAAAAATATTCTGTTCTACGAAGGTATTGGGAGGAGAAAAACATCTGTTGCATTGGTACGACTTTATATACCAGGTAAGGATAAAACCGTCATGGTCGGAGAAACAAAAATTAAAGAAGGTGAGATGTTTGCAAACAAAAAGAGAATAGAAGAAATGTTTCCAGCGTTGTATCAAAAGGTGCAATATTTAAAACCTCTTAAGCTTGTCAAGGCAGAAGATAGATTTTGTATTTCAATCTCTGTATCAGGGGGAGGTTTAAACGGTCAACTTGATGCCATAGCTCATGGATTATCACGCGCTCTTGAGAAAACAGATAAAGAAATAATGCGACCTATTTTGAAAAAAGAAATGCTTCTCAAAAGAGATCCTCGTGCACGTCAAAGAAGAAAAGTGGGCACAGGAGGAAAGGCGCGAAGAGCAAAACAATCTCCAAAGCGATAACGGAATATTGTATCATTTATACATATGAAGAAAGATATCTCCGTTATTATTCTATCTTATAATACAAAAGATTTAACGCTTCAGTGTATAGAGAAACTGCAAAAATCACTTGCAAAAGGAATACTCAAAAGCGAAATAATAGTAGTAGAAAACAACTCTCATGACGGATCTGTAGAAGCACTCAAGCATGTATCAGAAATGCATCCAAACGTAAAGATTATTTATAATACAGATAATTGTGGATTTGGGAAGGCCAACAATCAAGGACTTATTATTTCTAAAGGGAGATACATTCTGTATCTTAATTCAGATGTTTTTGTTCCAAACGAGCCCTTCTTGGATGAACTTATTAAAGAGATGGATCTTCATATTTTAATTGGGGCACTTACTGCGCGTGTTCAACTTGCTTCAGGAGCACTTGACCCCGCATCTCATAGAGGGTTTCCCACAGTGTGGAGGTCATTTTGTTATTACACAGGCCTTGAAAGACTTACAACGCATATTCCCTATCTTAATAGGGTATTTGGGGGATATCATCTTACCCATCTCTCTCTTTCTACTAAGCATGAAATAGATGCTCCTACAGGGGCGTTTTTCCTTGCGAGAAAGGATATTCTTGATGTGCTTCATGGGTTTGACGAAAACTTCTTTATGTATGGAGAAGATATCGATTTAGCCTTTAGAATAAAAAGGCTTGGTTATTCTATCATCTATGACCCCACATTTACAGTCCTTCATTTCAAAAATCAGAGCGGTATAAAAAGAAAAAATGATACAACAATTCAGAAAAAGACACGTAAATATTTTTATGAATCAATGACAATCTTTTATAAAAAGCACTACGAGAAAGTATACCCTCGATTTATTTCTCAGTTTGTCTATTTAGCCATTAATCAAAAAAAAGAATCCTCATGAAACACATTGGGATAGATGCACGGCTTTTATTTCAAACGGGGGTGGGGACATATATTC
>Ga0194063_10001039_pt1 | contig 18759 bp, 15 predicted proteins | sample SepL3720m_MetaG_FD_155459 | JGI IMG/M metagenome (GOLD analysis project Ga0194063, IMG submission 155459) | Anoxic zone freshwater microbial communities from boreal shield lake in IISD Experimental Lakes Area, Ontario, Canada - Sep2016-L373-20m | ecosystem: Environmental > Aquatic > Freshwater... | reverse complement strand
GCCGGGCTGGGCCGGTGTGCCAGAAAAGCCTTGCAGATAGAGGCCACCCGCCATGCTGATGAAGGACGCGGCACTCATCCAGTCCGCTGCGGTCGCCATACCGTTGTACAGCGCGGGAATATTGCGACCCGCCACGTAGTACTCGGCCGCGTCAGACGTGCGACCATAGATGCCAATGGCAGCGTACAGGCTGACCGTGGCAATCAGAAACGTGGCGCCCACCCAGGACTTCTTCAGCCCCCACCTTTCCGCCAGCGCCAGGGTCGCCAGAAACAGCAACAGACAGACAACGTAAAGCGCAAATTTTCGATGCAATCGCCGCTTGTAAGCCTCGTACTGCGGGTCGGGGCTGGAAGTTTCAGAACCCTCGCGCCTGTTGGCCAGCCACGCGAAGACCGCCACGATGGCGATGAAGACAAAGACGCCGCCTTGAGCCGCAAACCAGTAGCCCAGCGGCCAGCCGTTGACGATCATCTGCAGATCGTTGGCAAAGAACACGACGCCAAAAGACGCCGCGAACCAGATTGCCAGAAGCCCGCCCTGCAGACGAAAACCTGTCGCCATGGCTATTGCGCAGCCAACCTCTTCCAGGTCGTGATCACCGAGTCCGGATTGAGCGAGATGGAAGAAATCCCTTGTGCCATCAACCACTCGGCAAAATCCGGATGGTCGCTCGGACCTTGCCCGCAGATGCCGATGTACTTGCCCTGCGACTTGCAGGCAGAAATGGCCAGCTTGATGAGTGCCGTGACGGCTGGATCGCGTTCGTCAAAATCGGCAGCCAATAATTCCAGACCGGAGTCCCGGTCCAGACCCAGGGTGAGTTGCGTCAGATCATTGGAGCCAATCGAAAATCCGTCAAAGTACTGCAGGAAGTCGTTGGCCAGGATGGCATTGCTGGGTATCTCGCACATCATGATGATGCGCAAACCGTTTTCGCCACGCTTGAGTCCCTGTGCGGCCATCAGTTCTGTGACTTTTTTGGCCTGATTCACGGTGCGGACAAAAGGCACCATGATCTCGACATTGGTCAAGCCCATGTCCAGCCGGACGCGTTTGAGCGCCTCGCACTCCATGGCAAAGGCTGCGCCAAAATCAGCGCTGACATAACGCGCAGCGCCCCGAAAACCCAGCATCGGGTTCTCTTCCTCGGGTTCGTAGCGACTGCCGCCCACCAACTTGCGGTATTCATTGCTCTTGAAGTCAGATAGTCGCACGATCACCGGCTTGGGCCAGAACGCCGCACCAATCGTGGCCACGCCCTCGGCCACCCGGTCAACGAAAAAAGCGCGCGGTGAAGCATGGCCACGAGCCACCGATTCAACCGCCTTCTTCAAGTCGGCATCGACGTTCGGGTAATCCAGAATCGCCTTCGGATGCACGCCAATATTGTTGTTGATGATGAACTCAAGACGTGCCAGGCCGACCCCCGCATTGGGCAACTGGCAGAAGTCAAATGCCAGTTGCGGGTTGCCGACATTCATCATGATCTTGACCCCAATCTCGGGCATCACACCACGCTGCACCTCAGTCACTTCGGTTTCCAGCAAGCCGTCGTAAATGAAACCGGTGTCGCCTTCGGCGCAACTCACCGTCACCAGCATGCCTTCCTTGAGCACATCGGTGGCGTGGCCACAGCCGACCACGGCCGGGATGCCCAGTTCGCGCGCGATGATGGCCGCGTGGCAAGTCCGTCCACCGCGGTTGGTAACAATCGCGGCCGCACGCTTCATCACTGGCTCCCAATTCGGATCCGTCATGTCCGTCACCAGCACATCGCCGACCTGGACCTTGTCCATCTCGCTGATGTTGTGCACGATGCGAACCGGACCGGTGCCAATCTTCTGTCCGATGGCACGACCCTCCACGATCACAGCGCCCTTGCCCTTGATCTTGTAGCGGTACTCCACCTTGCCAGCCGCCTGGCTCTTCACCGTTTCGGGACGCGCCTGCAGAATGTAGAGTTCGCCATCGATGCCATCTTTGCCCCACTCAATATCCATCGGGCGGCCATAGTGCTGCTCGATCACGAGGGCGTAATGGGCCAGTTTTTCAACCTCGGCGTCGGTCAGGGAATAGCGATTGCGCTGCTCGGTCGGAACATCGACGGTTTTCACCAATTCGCCACTGGCGGCCTTTTCTTCGGCAGTCGTGAATCGCATCTGGATCAGTTTGGAGCCCAGAGAGCGGCTGATGACGGCGCGTTTGCCGGCTTTGAGCATAGGCTTGTGAACATGAAACTCGTCCGGATTCACGGCTCCCTGCACCACCGTTTCACCCAGCCCGTAACTCGACGTGATGAAAACAACGTCGGTAAAGCCCGATTCCGTATCGATCGTGAACATGACGCCCGCCGCGCCGATATCGGAGCGCACCATGCGCTGAACACCGGCACTCAGTGCCACATGCTCGTGGGCAAAGCCCTTGTGCACCCGGTAGCTGATGGCACGGTCGTTGTACAGGGAGGCAAATACCTCCCTGATTTTGTGCAGTACCGCCTCAATACCGGTGACGTTCAGAAACGTTTCCTGCTGGCCGGCAAATGACGCGTCCGGCAAATCCTCAGCTGTCGCCGAGGAGCGCACGGCAAACGAGGCCTGCGGGCTGCCGGCGCAGAGTTCATTAAAAGCGGCACGAATCGCCTGCTCCAGATCGGCCGGAAACGGTTGCACCTCAACCAGGGCCCGGATTTCCGCTCCGACTTTGGCCAACTCGCGCACGTCTTCAGTATCCAGGGCATCCAGAAGTTGATTGACCCTGCCAACCAGATCTCCATGCGCGAGAAAGAGGCGGAAGGCGTGGGCCGTAGTGGCAAAACCGGTAGGTACGCGCACACCAGAGGGCAGGTTTGAAATCATTTCGCCGAGGCTGGCGTTCTTGCCGCCAACCGAATCGACGTCTGACATTCTCAGGTTTTCAAATGGTACGACCAGTGCGGCCGAGTCAAAAAGTGCAGACATGAAAAAGCTCCAGAAGTTAAAAACGGTTCCAAGTACCGGACCAAGCGCTCCGGGCCGCCTGCGATGCCCATGCTGGCAGCCTTGCGTTGTCGTTGTTCTGTTGAATCGGCGCCGCGCATGAATGAATTAGGGGGGTCTGCATGGCATTGTAGGTGGCCAGTCGATTCACAATGTCTATTGTTTCCTGCAAAATATTACAGCTCTGTGAAGTCACCAACCCATCATGCCCAATCGAACCGTATTCTTCGTTTCTGACGGTACCGGAATCACGGCCGAGACTTTCGGCACTGCCATCCTTGCGCAGTTCGAAACCAGATTTCGCTACGTCCGACTCCCCTTTGTGGACTCCATCGACATGGCGCTGCGCGCCGTCAATGAAATCAATCACGCCGGACTGATCGACGGTAACAAACCCATCGTCTTTACGACACTGGTCAACGCTGAAGTGCTCAAAGTCATTACCGATGGCTGTCAGGGCCTGTTGCTTGACATGTTTGGCACCTTCATCATGCCGCTTGAAGCGGAGCTGAATCTCAAGTCGAGCCACCATGTCGGCCGCTTCAGTGACGCCAGCAAGAGCAAGGAATACCAGGCGCGCATCGAAGCGATCAACTTTTCACTGGCGCATGACGACGGGCAATCACACCGCGACCTGGCCGAGTCGGATGTCATTCTGGTCGGCGTCAGTCGCAGCGGCAAGACCCCCACGTCGCTGTACCTGGCGATGCAGTACGGGCTCAAAGCCTCCAATTACCCACTGATCCCGGAAGACTTTGAGCGGCGCCATTTGCCGCCAGCCCTGCTGCAGCACCAAAGCAAGCTTTTCGGTCTAACGATTCAACCCAAACGTCTGAGCGAAATACGCAACGAGCGCCGACCCAATTCCAAGTACGCCTCGCTTGAGAACTGTCTGATCGAAGTTGCCGAAGCCGAAGCCATGATGCGTCGATCAGGTATCAGGTGGCTCTCAACCACCACCAAATCAATCGAAGAGATCGCCACCATCATCCTGCAGGAAATCAAGCCCCAGCGGCTCGGCTATTGACAGTTCGCCTCACAGCGCCAGGGCAGCAATTCCGGCACGGGCAACCTGGGCGTCTTCGCTGGATTTGACACCGCTCACCCCAACTGCGCCAATGCATTGGCCGTCCTTCATGACCGGAACCCCGCCTTCGAGCATGCCCTGTATCACAGGTGCGCTCAGGAACGAGGTGCGTCCGCCGTTGATGACATCCTCATAGACCTTGCTTTCGCGCCGTCCCAGCGCCGCCGTGTGCGCCTTGGCAGGGGCAATATGGGCCGATATGGCAGGCGCACCGTCGAGTCGGCGCAAGCCCAGCAAATGCCCACCGTCGTCAACAATGGCAATGGTCACAGCCCAGTTGTTTTTCAGCGCTTCGTCCTGGGCCGCAGCCAGCATGGCGTTGACGTCGCAGAGTTCGAGATAGGATTTTTGCTTCATGACCAGCCTTTTTTGCGGGAAAAAGGCAAGCATAGCTTGATTCCCCTAGAATGCGCACCATCTTCAGCCTGCAAAGCGAGGATACTTTGCCGGACAGTTCGCGTTTGCCAGACGGCATACCTTGTTCGCCAATGACTTTAGGAGTTTTGACCATGACTGACAACGTTCAATCGATCGACCGCAGCTACGGCCTGGGTTCCGCCACCGAGCAGCGCAACAAGGTGCTGCGCAATACCTACTGGCTACTGGCTTTGAGCCTGATACCCACTGTGCTGGGTGCCTGGCTGGGCGTAGCCACCGGCGTGACACGCGCCATGGGCGGTGGCATGGGCCTGATCGTCTTTCTGGGCGGAGCTTTCGGTTTCATGTACGCAATCGAGAAGACCAAGAATTCAGCCATGGGCGTTCCCGTGCTGCTCGGCTTTACCTTCTTCATGGGCTTGATGCTCTCGCGCATGATCGCCATGGTGCTGGGTTTCAAGAACGGCCCCGATCTGATCATGACGGCCTTTGGCGGCACAGCGGGCGTGTTCTTTGTCATGGCCAGTCTGTCGAGCGTCATCAAGCGCGACCTCAGCGGCATGGGCAAGTGGCTGTTTGTAGGCGCCATCGCTCTGATGATTGGCGGCATCATCAATATTTTTGTTGGATCCAGCGCCGGCATGATGGTGATCTCGGTGCTGGCGATCGGTATCTTCAGCGCCTACATGCTTTATGACCTGAAGCAAATCGTCGATGGCGGCGAAACCAACTACATCAGCGCCACCCTGGCACTCTATCTGGACATCGTCAACGTGTTCCAGAGCCTGCTCGCCCTGCTCGGCATCTTTGGCGGCGAACGCGACTGAAATTTGCGGCCATGCTGCGGCGAAAGAAAAGGCCCTGCGGGGCCTTCTTTTTTGCCCGATTAGCTGATCACTGAGTTTCTTGCGGCCGCCATGACGCTCAACTCCGTTCGTGTCCCCCGGCCTTCGGCCTCCTCCTTGACCTCACTGCGCTGAGCGCCACGCCGTCAGTATGAAAGACCGCTTGCGCTGCACCCGCTATCAACATCGCTGCTTCAATTCAAGACTGCAGGTCAAACACCGCCATGCTCTCCACATGCGCAGTGTGCGGAAACATGTTCACTACCCCCGCGGCAGAGCAACGATAGCCGGCTCGGTTCATCAGCAGCCCGGCGTCACGCGCCAGGGTGGACGGATTGCAGCTGACATACACAATGCGCTTGGGCGCGTGCCAATGCTCAGCCCCTTGCGTCATCGGATTGTTGTCAGGGTCGACTTTCTGCTGATGCAAATCAGCCAGCGCCTGCACCAGCGCAAAAGCGCCCTCACGCGGTGGGTCAATCAGCCACTTATCAGCCACGCCATCACCGATCAAGATATCAGGCGTGATTTCAAACAGATTCCTGGCCACAAACTCGGTCTTGGCCAGCGTCCTGAGGCTGCCGGCGATGCCCTGGTTGAGTCTATAGTTTTCACGCGAACGCGCGACCAGGGTCTCGCTGCCTTCAATACCCAGCACCTCGCGCGCTTGCGTGGCAATTGGCAGCGTGAAGTTGCCCAGTCCGCAGAACCAGTCAATCACCCGCTCTTCCCTGCCGGCATCCAGCAGGCGCAGTGCACGCAACACCAGCACCCGGTTGATGTGGGGATTGACCTGCGTAAAGTCGACCGGTTTGAAGGGCATGCAGATGCCGAACTCCGGCAAGCTGTAGTTCAACTCCTGCGTGGCCGCATCGAGCAAATGCGCGGTCTCCGGCCCTTTCGGTTGCAGCCACCACTGCACCGCACTGTGCGCCGCGGCAAAATCGCGCAAACGCCCAAGATCAGCCCGGCTCAACGCTTCCAGATGCCGCAGCACCAGGGCGATGACGGCGTCGCCGCAGGCCAGCTCAATCTGCGGACAGGTCTCCCTGGCGTCCATGGACTCGATCAGCGAGCGCAAAGGCAGCAGCAAATCACTGACCGAAGCGGGCAGCACGTGACACTCCTTCATGTCGGCAACATAGCGGCTCTTGCGCTCATGAAAACCGATGAGCACTGCGCCCTTCTTGCGCACATAACGCACTGACAGGCGCGCGCGATAGCGGTAGCCCCAGGCCGGACCCTCGATGGGTCGCAGAATCATGTCAGCCTTGACCTTGCCCAGATGCCACAGGTTGTCTTCCATGACACGCTGCTTGACCGCCACCTGTGCCGCCACATGCAGATGCTGCATCTTGCAGCCACCACAAGCACCCGAATGCAGACCGAAATGCGGGCAGCCTGGCTGCACGCGCTGCGCCGACTCCCGCGCAATCGCCGTGACCACGCCCTGCTCCCAATTGTTCTTCTGGCGACCGACCTGGACCGTCACGCGTTCGAACGGCAGGGCACCCTCAACAAAGACGACCTTGCCGTCGGCCCGGTGCGCCACCCCCTGCGCCTCCAGGTCCAGCGACTCCACCAGCAGCCACTCGGGCGTCGTGCTCATCGAGCGGCAACTTCCAGCTACCTGGCAGGCAGGTACTTGGCCGGATCAACCGGCTTGCCCTGACGGCGCACCTCAAAGTGCAGTTTCACCCGGTCCGCATCGCTGCTGCCCATTTCGGCAATCTTCTGCCCCTTGCGCACCGACTGATCTTCCTTGACCAGCAAGCTCTGGTTGTGAGCGTAGGCCGTCAGATAAGTGTTGTTGTGCTTCAGGATGATCAGATTGCCGTAACCGCGCAGGCCGGCGCCAACGTAAACCACCCGGCCATCTGCGGCTGCCAGGACTGCTTCGCCAGCAGCGCCTGCAATGTCCAGCCCCTTGTTTTTGACCTCATCAAAGCCGGCGAGCACGGCGCCGGCGGCGGGCCAGATCCAGCCGAGTTCATCGTCAGGCGCAGCCGCCGCGGTCGGCGCAGAACCCGCCGGCGCCGTTGCCGGCGCCTTCTCAATTCCGGCAGCTCGCGCAGGCACTGCAGCGGGCGCTGCAGCAGGCGCAACCGGTGTTGCACTGGCCGCCAGCACGGGCTTGCTGATCACAGCGCTGCCAACGGGTGGCTCAACGCGCAAGACCTGCCCGACTTCAATCCGATTCGGGTTTTCAACCCCGCTCCAGCGTGCGATGTCTTTGGCGCCCTGGCCGTGGTCCAGTCCTATGCGAATCAGCGTATCGCCTGGCTTGACGGTGTAATAACCAGGCTTGCCTGCATTCTCCCAGCCCGGCAACTGCTTGACCTGGGACGGCGCTGGCGCCGGATCAGGCACTACCACCACCGGTTTGCTCGGCGCAATGACCACGCCACGGTCTTCCACCGGTGCGCGGTTGATCACTTTAGAGCCGCAGCCGCCCAGCAAGCTGGCCAGCAAGGCCAGCGCCAGCAACGAACCGAGACGAAAACGTGAACCAGACATAGAACCTTCCTTCATGCAACGCCCGATTTTAAGGGGACAAAGTTAACACTTTCGAGAACCGACTGGCGCACTCCCTGCGCCGTTTTGTCCAGCACCAACAAGGCTTGCTGCGCACCATGACCAGCGCCCTTCAACACCGGCGCTACCAGACGTCCGCCGACGGCAAGCTGATCAATCCAGGCCTGCGGTACGGCCTCACCGCCCGCCGCAGCGATGATGGCTGCGTAGGGCGCGCCCTTGGCATAACCCAGCATGCCATCACCAAACAGCAGGTGCAGGTTGGCCACACGCAAATACCGCAGGTTCTCCCGCGCTTTTTCATGCAGACCACGCAAGCGCTCGATGCTGTAGACCTCATCGGCGAGCCGGCTCAATACGGCTGCCTGGTAACCGCACCCGGTCCCGATCTCCAGAACGCGTCCGAGCTTGCCGCTGACGCCGTGGCACAGCAGTTCAGCCATGCGCGCCACCACACTGGGTTTGGAGATGGTCTGGCCCAGGCCAATCGGCAGACTGGTGTCCTCGTAAGCCTGATTCACGAGCGCACTGTCAACAAAGCGGTGGCGCTCAATTTGCTGCAGCGCGTCCAGAACCCGTGCATCTGTGAGTCCCTGCTTTGACAACCTGGCCACCATATTCATGCGCACCGCGCTGGAATCGAGTCCGACTCCGTGCGAAACCGTCTTGGCGGCCGGTGCTGTCTGTACCTTGGGCCGGGCACTCGAACGATTCAGCTGCGCCGGAAAGGAGGGCCGTTCTTTCATGCAGAAACCAGAGTCGTCAGGCGCGCCGCCGTCTGAGCCCAGTAACTCAGATGATCATGGTCGGTCAGGTCCACTTTCAGCGGCGTCATCGAAATGTGGCCCTGCGTTGTGGCGTGAAAGTCCGTACCATCTGCATCATCCTTGACGGCACCAGCGGCGCCGATCCAGTACATGGTCTCGCCACGCGGGTTGGCCTGCGTGATGACCGGCTCGGCCGCATGCCGGCGACCCAACCGGCACAGTTTGAGATGGCCGAGCTTGTCCAGTGGCAGGTTTGGAATATTGACATTGAGCAGCCAGGCATTGCTGCCAATCAACTTGTGATTCGACATCTGCAGCACCAGTTCCCGCGCTTTCTGCGCAGCGGCGTCCAGATGCGCCCAATTCTTCTCGACCTGGGAAAAGGCAATCGCCGGCACCCCAAAGAGATAACCTTCCATGGCCGCACCCACCGTGCCGGAGTAAATCGTGTCGTCGCCCATATTCGCGCCGTTGTTGATGCCTGAGACCACCACATCGGGTCGATAGCCCAGCAGCCCGGTCAGCGCAATATGCATGCAGTCAGCCGGCGTACCGTTGACGTAGCGAAAGCCATTGCTGGCGCGTTGCACGTAGAGCGGGCTGTGCAGTGTCAACGCGTTCGATTTGGCGCTGTTGTTTTGTTCAGGCGCAATGACCTCAACCTCGGCCACGTCTTTCAGCGCTTCATAGAGCGCCACAATGCCGGGCGCCTGATAACCGTCGTCATTCGAAATGAGAATTTTCATGGTCAAGGGAGTTGTTCTTCATTGTAGGGGGCCATCTCGTCACGCCTGAGACAATAACAGCAAGCGTCAACCCCTATCATCGACGCAACTTCTTTGGAGACATCCCCATGCATGCCTGGCTTTGTGAAAACCCTGTGGGCGCCGACGCCCTGACCTGGAAAGAGCTTCCGACGCCACAACCCAAGGCCGGCCAGGTGCTGCTCGAAATCAAGGCCGCCAGCCTGAATTTTCCGGACCTGCTGATCGTCCAGAACAAGTACCAGATGAAACCCGCCCTGCCCTTTGTGCCAGGCTCCGAATACGCCGGCATCGTGCAGGCGGTGGGCGAAGGTGTCACACACCTGAAGGTCGGCCAGCATGTTGCCTGCCTGTCAGGTACCGGCGGCTTTGGCACGCACACGCTGGCACCGGCCGCTCTGTGCATGCCGCTGCCCGACGCCTTTCCGTTTGTAGACGCAGCGGCCTTCATCATGATCTACGCCACCTCGCATCACGCGCTGGTGGACCGGGCACAGCTCAAGGCGGGTGAGACCGTGCTGGTGCTGGGCGCGGCCGGCGGCGTGGGCACTTCGGCCATCCAGATTGCCAAGGCCTTCGGCGCCAAGGTGATTGCCGCCGCTTCCACCGATGAAAAATGCGCGCTCTGCAAATCCATAGGGGCCGACGCCACCATCAACTACAGCACCGAAAACCTGCGCGATGCGGTCAAGGCACTCACTGACGGCAAAGGCCCTGACATCATTTACGACCCGGTGGGGGGCGACCTCGCTGAGCCAGCCTTTCGCACCATTGCCCGGCGCGGCCGCTACCTGGTCATCGGCTTCGCTGCCGGCGGAGCTATTCCTGCGCTGCCACTGAACCTGCCGCTGCTTAAAGGGGCATCCATCGTCGGCGTCTTCTGGGGTGACTTTGCCAAACACGAACCGAAGGCGAACGCCGTATTGATGCAGGAAATTGCCAAGATGTACGCTCAGGGCAAGATCAAACCGGTGATTGACCGCACCATGCCGATGGCTGACCTGAAGGCCGCTTTCGCCCACATGGGTTCACGCGGCGTCATGGGCAAGTTGGTGATGGTCAACTGATCGACTCACCCCGAGCGCCGCAAAGCGCTCTGGCGCCGCTCCTCTTCCCTCGAATTGTTTTCGATGCTCTGACGCACGAACTCGATGTGGTCACGCGCCGCCGCCGCAGCTTCCTTTGGTCGGTGTTCGCGAATCGCCTGCCAGATTGCGCGGTGCTGCGACTGCAACTGGTTCCAGCGCTCGGGCCGTGTATGCAAATGCTCCAGGTTGCCTGAAACATGACCGTGAATGACGCGCATCAGACTGGCCGTCAGATGCCCTATCAGCACGTTGTGCGACGCTTCCGCAATCGCCTGGTGAAACACCACATCGGCATCAACACAAAGCGTCATGTCATCACTGCTGTAGCTTGCCTCCAGCGCTGAGTGCACAGCGTCGAGCCGGCCAATGTCGACATCGGTCGCGCGCTCGGCCGCCAGCGCCGCCGCCTGGCTTTCCAGCATTTGCCGAAATTCCAGCAGGTCCCGGTGCAGCAGGGGATGACCCTTAAGCATATCCTGCCAGGGATCGACAAAGTGTGCCTCCAGCCGATCCGTTACATGGGTTCCACCGCCGTGGCGCGTGCTCAGCAGGCCCTTGGACACCAGCTTCTGAATCGCCTCGCGCAAAGAAGGTCGCGAAACACCCAGATCCAGTGCCAATGTGCGCTCGGGTGGCAGACGGTCGCCCGGCTTGAGTGAACCTTCAAGAATTCGCTTTTCGAGTTCGGCGGCGACGGTGTCAGACAAACGTGAAGCAACAGGGCGAAGGAGCGGCATATTGATCTGAATTAATTGGTAATACCAATTTTACGGTATTTCATTTTTCACCGATCGATTTTGGGCAATATTCGGGTAAACCCCTGTTGACCGTTGGTTGGCAGCCATTTATATTCTCCATTTATTGGTCTTACCACTTTACCACTTAACAGAAGCCAGAAACTGATGACCACGACCCACGCCCCCGGCAATCGGCAATATCCGTCCAAACCGGCCGACGTCTATCTGTTCGCCACCTGTCTGGTCGATCAGTTCGTGCCGCAGGCCGGGCTGGACACGGTTCGGCTGCTGGAACGCGAGGGCATCCGCGTGCATTACCTGGAGCAGCAGACCTGCTGCGGCCAGCCGGCCCACAGCAGTGGTTTCCCGGACGAGGCACGCAAGGTCGCCCTGCAACAACTCAAACTATTCACCGAGCCCTGGCCGCTGGTGGTGCCCTCCGGCTCCTGCGCCGGCATGCTGCATCAGCACTATCCGGCCCTCTTCGCCAACGACCCTGAACTCCACGCAGCAGCCAAAGCGTTGGCAGCGCGAACCTACGAGCTGACCGAGTTTCTGGTGCATGTCATCCACTTCAACCGGCCCGACCAGGGTCCGGCCAGCACCGTGGCCCTTCACACCTCGTGCCACGCGCGACGCGAGATGGGTTCACACGAAACCAGCGCTGCCCTGCTCGACAGCCTCTCCCATGTGACCGTTGTGACCCAGGCCCGGATTGAAGAGTGCTGCGGCTTTGGCGGTACCTTTGCCATGCGTTACCCAGACATTTCTGAAGCCATCGTCACCGACAAGGTGGCCGCCATCCGCGACAGCGGCGCCCGGCGCGTGGTCAGTGCCGATTGCGGCTGCCTGCTCAACATCACGGGTCGAGCTGCCAAACAGGACGAACTTGCCAGTGTGCCTGAGCCAACATTGCCGGGCGAGCACATCGCCAGTTTCCTGTGGCAGCGTACCAACGAAGCAGCGGCATGAGCACCACGGTCATGGCGCGCAACAATATTCTGGGCCGGCTGCGCTCGGCGCCGGTGGCGACCTTGCCGTCCCTGCCCGATGTCAAGGCCTGGTTTGACTCGCAGCGGCGCAACGAAGACCTCGCTCAACGCGTCCTGCGTCTGCGCGCTGCGATGCAGGCCGTCAAGACCGAGTTCCATGATGTCACGCCAACCGACTGGCCGGACGTGCTGCTGGGCATCGCCGCTGCCAAGGGCATTGGCAACCTGCTCCTTGGCAGCAACACGCCACACGGTAATGCGCTGAAGGCGCGAGCCTTGGGTGCACTTCAACTGGTGCATTACGAGCAGCCCATCGAAGCCTGGCGCGACCGTTTGTTTGACGGTATTGACGCATCGCTGACCTCAGCGCGCAGTGCCGTCGCCGAAATCGGCAGCATCATCCTGTGGCCCACGCCATCGGAGCCGCGCCTGATGTCACTGGTACCGCACATCCACTTCGTGCTGCTGGAAGCCTCAAGCATCCATTCCGATCTGCACTCGGCCATCACAGCGGAGGGCTGGAGCAGCGGATTGCCAACCAATGCACTGCTGATTGGTGGCCCTTCCAAGACCGCCGACATCCAGCAGACACTGGCTTACGGGGCGCATGGGCCTAAGGAACTGATCGTCCTGCTGCGCCACGCAAGCGGAGCAGCGTCATGAGCAAAGTGATTTCGATTCACCCGATGGACGACTTCAAGGAGCGCAGCCGCAGCGTGCTCAACAACCCCGGGCAGCGCAAGAATTTTCGCAGCGCCATGGACTTTTTGCAGGCAAAACGCAAGAGCCAGTTCCCGGATCAAACGGAGCTCGAAGGCCTGCGCGAGCTCGGCGCCGAGATTCGCCGCTACAGCCTGGCCCATTTGCCACGACTGTTGGAACAACTGGAAACCAATCTACGCGCCAATGGCATAAAGGTGCACTGGGCCGAGACACCCGAGCAGGCCAACGCCATTGCCCTGGAGATCGCGCAGCGCGTCAAGGCTCGCCACATCATCAAGGGCAAGTCCATGGTGAGCGAGGAGATCGAGTTCAACCACGCCATGCAGGCCGCCGGCATCGAAGCCTTCGAGTCCGACATGGGTGAGTACATCGTGCAGCTCGCAGGTGAGAAGCCCTCCCACATCATCATGCCGGCGATTCACAAGACCAAACAGGAAATCGCCGAACTGTTTGCCAGAGAAGTGCCGGGCGTCAGCTACACAGAAGATGTCGACGCCCTGATCCAGATCGGCCGACGCGTTTTGCGGCGCAAGTTTGCCGACGCCGACATTGGGCTTTCAGGCGTGAATTTCATGGTGGCCGAAACCGGCACGCTGTGCCTGGTCGAGAACGAAGGCAACGGCCGCATGTGCACCACCGTGCCGCGCGTCCACATCGCCATCACCGGCATCGAGAAGGTGGTGGAAAAGCTCGAACACGTACCCCCGCTCTACAGCCTGCTGGCGCGCTCGGCCACGGGTCAGTCCGTCACCACCTACTTCAACCTGATCAGCGGACCGCGCAAGCCCGGTGAACTCGACGGCCCTGAAGAAGTGCACCTGATCCTGCTCGACAACGGCCGCACTCAGGCCTATGCCGACGAGCAGTTGCGCGCCACGCTGCAATGCATACGCTGCGGCGCCTGCATGAACCACTGCCCGGTTTACGCGCGCATTGGCGGCCACGCTTACGGCACGACCTACCCGGGGCCGATCGGCGCCATCATCTCGCCGCACCTGCTGGGCCTGCAAAGCACCTACCCGCTGACTTTTGCCTCGACGCTTTGTGGCGCCTGCTCGGAAGTCTGCCCGGTCAAGATTCCGATTCCAGACATTCTGGTGCGCCTGCGTAATGAGGCCATGGCCCAGCCTGACAGCGAAGAAGCCAGCCTGCGCGGCAGCGGTGCCGCACGCACCGTCTCCGGCAGTGCAGTCTGGTCGGTCTGGTCGCAGGTTTACAGCCGGCTCGGCCTGTACCAACTGGCCTCCTGGTTCATGAGCCGCGGACGCGCGCTCTCACCTAGCGAGCAGGGTGCCTGGACCCGCAGCCGCACGCCGCTGGTGCCGGCGCCCAAGCGCCTGCGCGATCTGCTGAAGGAAAGAAAACCATGACCCCCCTGATCCGGGCGCTCTCAGTCCTCCTGCCAGCCAAACAGGTGATCACCGAAAAGCTGCGGCTGCTGGCTTATGGCACCGATGCGAGTTTCTATCGCCTGACGCCCGAAGTGGTCGCCGTTGTCGAGTCCGAGGAAGAAGTTAAGGCGCTGCTGCAAGCGGCCCGCAGCCACGGCAAGGCGGTGACCTTCCGCGCTGGGGGCACCAGCCTGTCGGGCCAGGCCGTCACAGACAGCGTGCTGGCCTTGATTGGCGAGGGCCTTGCCGGATGCCAGATCACACCGGACGCCCACACGGTTCGCGTCGGGCCGGGCATCATCGGTGGCGTGGTCAACGAGCGTCTGGCACCCTTCGGTCGCAAGATCGGGCCCGACCCGGCGTCCATCAATGCCTGCAAGATCGGCGGCATTGCCGCCAACAACGCCTCCGGCATGTGCTGCGGCACCTCACAGAACAGTTACCAGACGCTTGCAGGCATGCGCGTCATTCTGGCCGACGGCTGCCTGCTCGACACCGAAGATCCGGTCTCGGTTGCACAGTTCCGCCAGAGTCACGCCACCCTGGTCAACGGGCTGGAAACTCTGGGTGCAGCGACCCGCGCTGACACCGCACTGGCCGCGCGGATTCGCCACAAGTACCAGATCAAAAACACTACCGGCTACAGCCTGAACGCCCTGATCGATTTTGAAGACGCCATCGACATTCTGGCGCACCTGATGATCGGCTCCGAAGGCACGCTCGGTTTCATCTCGCGCATCACTTACCAAACCGTCGTCGAGGACCCGTACAAGGCCAGCGCGCTGGTGTTCTTTGCGGACATCGAGCGCGCCTGCCAGGCGGTCATCCGGCTCAAGAAGGAGCCGGTTTCCGCGGTTGAGTTGCTGGACCGCCCTGCCCTGCGTTCGGTTGAAGACAAGCCCGGCCTGCCGCCCGTCATGCGCACGCTCGGAAACGATGCCGCCGCACTGCTGATCGAAGTGCGCGCCCAGACCGAGGCGGCTCTGCAGTTGAAGATCGACGTAGCGCTCGGCGCCCTGCAAGGCATCGCCACGATCGAGCCACCTGAATTCTCGACCGATCCCAGCATCTGCGAGATGTACTGGAAAGTACGCAAGGGCACCTTCCCCTCGGTTGGCGCCATGCGCCGCACTGGCACCACCGTCATCATTGAGGACGTCGCTTTTCCGATCGAATCGCTGGCAGCGGCCACACTGGATCTGCAGGCCCTGCTGCGCAAGCATGGATATGCCGAGGGCATCATCTTTGGCCACGCGCTCGAAGGCAATCTGCACTTCGTCTTCACGCAGGATTTCTCCGACGTCGCCGAGGTCGAGCGCTACGCGCGCTTCATGGACGATGTCTGCACCTTGGTGGTTGACAAATACGACGGTTCGCTCAAGGCCGAGCATGGTACCGGTCGCAACATGGCGCCCTTTGTCGAGAAAGAGTGGGGCAAACAGGCCACTGACCTGATGCGCCGCATCAAGCAGTTGTTCGATCCGGAGCAGTTATTGAACCCCGGCGTCATTCTGAACGACGATGCGCAAGCCCATCTGAAGAACCTGAAGCACATGCCGGCCGCCGAGGCCATCGTCGACCGCTGCATCGAGTGTGGCTTTTGCGAACCGCTGTGCCCCTCGCACCTGCTCACTCTCTCACCGCGCCAGCGCATCGTCAGCTGGCGCGAACTGTCGCGCCGAAAAGCCGACGGCGAAAGCAGCGCCGATGTCGAAGCAGACTTTGCCTACTACGGTCTGGACACCTGCGCCGGTTGCGGCCTGTGTTCGACCGCCTGCCCGGTGGGCATAGACACCGGCGAACTGACGCGTCTGCTCCGTGGCCGTGCCATGGGCGCCACACCGCACCAGGTGGCGCAATGGACTGCGGACAACTTTGGCAAGGTAGCCAGCCTGTCGCGCATCGGTCTCACGCTGGGTCACGCAGCCACCGCGGTGGTGGGCGAGAGCCTGGTAGCTCGCCTCTCAGGGGGCAGCTGGAAACGCGGCATGCCGCTGGCCGGCAAGGCCCCCGCTCCGTACCGCGGTGCGGGCGATCCGGTGGTCTATTTCCCTGCCTGCGGTGGGCGCATTTTTGGCGCCAACAGCAAAAATGAAGCGACGCTGCCCGAGGTCATCATGACCTTGCTGGTGCGTGCCGGTTACGCGCCACGCCTGCCCGAAGGTTTTGACAAACTGTGCTGCGGCCAGATGATGGCCAGCAAAGGCATGGCCAAAGAAGCCGATGAGATGTCCGACCTTGTCATCGCGGCCTTGCTGAAAGCGGCCGACGACGGCCAGGGCGGCTACTACCCGGTCATCATGGACGCCAGCACCTGCTCGGTGCGCATGCAAAAAGTCCTGGCGGGACGCTTGCCCTTGTACGACTTTCATGAATTCGCGCACGACGCTCTGCTGCCGCGCCTGCGTCTGACCCGCAAGACGGAACCGGTGGCACTGCACATCAACTGCAGTGTGCGGCGCACGGGGTCGGACGCCAAGCTGCGCAAGGTCCTACAGGCCTGTGCCGAGCAGATCGCCGAGCCCGCCGGTGTCACCTGCTGCGGCTTTGGCGGCGACCGTGGTTTTGTCGTGCCGGAACTCAATTCGCACGCCTTGCGCAAGCTGCACGGCGCCCTGCCAGCCAATTGCTGCGAGGGTGTCTCCACCAACCGCACCTGCGAGATCGGACTCACTGCCGAGGCCGGTCGCCCCTATCGTTCCATTGCCTATCTGTTGGAGGAGTGCAGCCGTCAGGAACTGGCTGCGCTTTGCTGATTTTCGTTCAGGGATTTGTTCATTTTTTTTAGAGGAGACTTACATGGTTTGGCAACAAGTTTATGACCCGTTTCACAGCATGGCGCTGTCGACGCTGGCAGCGGCGATACCCGTCGCCGTGATGCTGATAGGGCTTGGTTTTTTACATCTGAAGGCGCACATCGCCGCCGCTGCCGGTCTGGCCGCGGCGCTGCTCATCGCCATCATCGGCTACGGCATGCCGCCCGAGATGGCGGCCAAGGCGGCCATTTTGGGTGGCATGACGGGTCTGATGCCGATCGGCTGGATCGTGCTCAACATCATCTTCCTGCATCAGCTCACGGAACAAAGCGGCTCGTTCAAGGTGTTGCAGGATTCGATTGCCGGCATCACCGAAGACCGGCGTTTGCAACTGTTGCTGATTGCCTTTGCCTTTGGCGCCTTCTTTGAAGGTGCAGCCGGCTTCGGCACGCCGGTTGCCGTGACGGCAGCGATCCTGATCGGTCTGGGCTTCTCGCCGCTCGCCGCATCCGGCCTGAGCCTGATCGCCAACACCGCGCCGGTGGCTTATGGCGCCCTCGGCACGCCGGTCATCACACTGGCCAAGGTGCATGGTTACGACCTGATGGCGGTGTCGGCCATGATCGGCCGTCAACTGCCCTTCTTCTCGCTGCTGGTGCCATTCTGGCTGATCTGGGCCTTTGCCGGCCGCAAGGGCATGATGCAAATCTGGCCAGCGATTCTGGTAACAGGCCTGAGTTTTGCCATTCCGCAGTTCCTGGTCTCCAACTACATGGGGCCGGAACTGGTGGACGTGATCGCAGCGCTGGTCTCGATGACCTGCCTGGTGCTCTTTCTGCGCGTCTGGCAACCCAAGGAAATCTGGCGCTCGGTCTCGCTCAAGGGTCATGAAGCTGACGGTGGCACGGCACAGGCTCCGGTGGCCATCAAGCAACATCCGCGCGCCGATGTGATCCGCGCCTGGGTGCCCTGGATCATTCTTACCGTGTTCGTCTTTGCCTGGGGCCTGCCATCGGTCAAGACCTTCTTCAACGGCATCTTTGCACCAGCCTTCCCGATGGACGGCCTGCACCAGATGGTGGAAAAAGTGGCACCCGTGGTTTCCAAACCGACCAAGGAAGGTGCGATCTATGTCTTTGGCCTGCTCTCAGCCACCGGCACCGGCATCCTGCTGGCGGCACTCGTCGGCGGACTGACGCTGAAGTTCAGCATCGGCCAACTGATCGGCGCCTATGGCCGCACGCTGTGGCTGGTCCGCTACTCGCTGCTGACCATCGTCCTGATGCTGGGCCTGGGCACACTCACACGTTACTCGGGTCTGGACACGACGCTCGGTCTGGCCTTTGCCACCACCGGCTTCCTCTATCCCTTCTTCGGCACCTTGATGGGCTGGCTTGGCGTCGCGCTGACCGGATCCGACACTGCCAGCAACGTGCTGTTTGGTGGCATGCAAAAAGTCGCAGCCGAACAGCTCGGTCTGTCACCCAACCTGATGGGTGCAGCCAACAGTTCGGGCGGGGTCATGGGCAAGATGATCGACGCACAGTCGATTGTGGTGGCCTCTACGGCGACACGCTGGTTTGACCACGAAGGCGACATCCTGCGCTACGTGTTCTTCCACTCGATCGCTCTGGCCAGCCTCGTTGGCATTTTTGTCACCCTGCAGGCTTACGTCTGGCCCTTCACGGCCATGGTCGTCAAATAACGACTGTCAGAGC
>Ga0194063_10001037_pt1 | contig 18779 bp, 21 predicted proteins | sample SepL3720m_MetaG_FD_155459 | JGI IMG/M metagenome (GOLD analysis project Ga0194063, IMG submission 155459) | Anoxic zone freshwater microbial communities from boreal shield lake in IISD Experimental Lakes Area, Ontario, Canada - Sep2016-L373-20m | ecosystem: Environmental > Aquatic > Freshwater... | reverse complement strand
ACATTATCTCTATGGTGCTTAGCCCATACTCAGTCACCAAGCGGTTGCGATGGGCCTTGAGTCCATCCCAGATCACCAACAGCGGCAGCTTTAAGTGGGCCTTGAGTGCCGTCAGGAACTCGACGATCTCTTCCTTCTTGATGCTGCCTTCGTGCAAGCGGAACAAGCAGTTGGTTCGTGTCAGCCCGGCTATCACCGAGAAATGATTCCAGTTGAAGTGGAACTGGATCACGGGTTTCTGGCCCTTGGGTGCCCAAGTGCGTACCCGGGTAGGTCGCTCACTGATCCCGGACTCGTCTAAGAAGACAATTTGGCGACCTTCTCGCTGGGCTTTTCTTTAGCAGCTGGCCAAGTGCTGCGCTTCCAGGTTGGCTAAATGTGCCCATCCATTCGAAAAAAACAAATGACGGATTTTTCCGGTCTGGAGGGTGGGATCTTTGGCAGTGTCCGGCTGGGTTAGTTATTCAATGGGTCTCCCAGTGCGAGCACTAGGCACCGCAACCGACTTAACCTCTTTGCCGTTTTGAGGGGATGGGCTAAATTTCGATGACCATCTGCTTGGACACAAACATCTCAAGTTTAGACCTCGCCGAAAAGCTCAAAGCTGGGGTTCGCGCCACAGCCTCGCTGTATCAATCCATCTTGCTCGGAATTCGCACGTCGCACACGCTAAAGTCCGCACCTATCTCTTCGCGTGTCTGAGCAATCATCTTACTCATCGCCGTATCGGACGGAACTTTGATAGCCGGGCGCGACGATTCTGGAATGTCCGCCATGATTCTCACTGTTTGCATCACGTCGGGGTGCGCTGGCGGCTCGCCATGTTGAAGGGATAAAAGCACATCCATCCCGCTCACGACACGACCAAATACCGTGTAGTCCCGATCAAGCGGACGATAGGCATCGAGCATGAAATACAGCTCACTGTTTGCGGAGTCCCGAGCTTCGTCTCTACCCATGCCAGCAACGCCAGGGCAATGCGCACCCCAACTACGCAATGCTGCCTGACCATTCTTATTGGCATCTTTCAGCGGCAGTGATTGAATCGGTACGGTGCCGATAAATCCTGATGAGCTATCACTGCTTTGTGTTGCCCATGCACCGATGTTGGTGTAGGAGGTCCTGAATACCATTTCAGGCGGCAAATCGGGATGGCTGCTGGTACCGCCATTTTTGTTATTCGGGTTGCCGGTCTGGGCTACAAATTTGGCAATGACCCGGTGGAACTGTAAACCGTCATAGATTTTTTCGCGGGTGAGTAATTTGATCCGCTCAATAGCCTTGGGGGCCAATTCTGGACGCATTTCAATGATCAATCGACCCTTACTCGAATCGATGATCAGGGTGTTTTCAGGATCGAGATTTCGCCAAGCACCGGTTTCGAATGCGAAGCTACTGCAACTGATGCTGCCGGCCAATCCGACGAACAATCTTAATGAGGCGTTGAGCGCTAATTTCTTCATGTGTTTGTCTCAACTAGGCAATATGGGGGTGGCTGCGGAGCAACCATTGAGTTTCTGATTTGTACCCCACTCAGGAACTGAATTGAAGCCAACTTTCCCTCCGTACTGTATTTGGGTCAAAATTTCGGACTTTCGAAGAATCTGGACAATGTACGTCATTTGTACTAACAATCTTCGGATTGTCAATAAATCGAGTTTTCCTCAATGTCCGCAGTCACTTCACCGTCAAGATCAGCCCGCTTGGGATTGCGTGCGACCCAGGAACAAGAGGCCGTCTTGCGTCGTGCTGCCGATGTGGCGCATAAGTCCCTTACAGATTTCATTCTCGACAGCGCATGTCTTGCTGCGGAACAAACATTGCTGGATCAGCGTCTGTTCATGGTGTCTGGCGGTCAGTATCAGGCTCTATTGAACCTTTTGGACCAACCAGAGCAAACCAATGAAGGTTTGCGAGACTTGTTCTCACGTGAAGCCCCTTGGGATCCATCGTGATTTTGCGCAGGCCTGAGTCTTTAAGCGCTCAGCACCGACTAGAAGAATTCGATTGCGGCAAACCAGCTCTAAACGATTGGTTAACCCGTCAGGCCAGACAGGCCCAAGGAAGTGGTCCGGCCAAAACATTTGCCGCTGCGGACAATGACAACGTTGTCGGATATTTCAGCCTGACCGTCGGACAAATTGACACTTTAGAGGCGACAGAACGTATTCGAAAAGGAATGGGTCAGTACCCTTTGCCGGTCATTATCTTGGCGCGCTTAGCGGTCTCGAAACTCGACCAGGGAAGGGGAATCGGACTTGGTCTGTTGCGTGACGCAATTAGGCGCACATTCTTGATTGGTGAACAGGCAGGAATTCGCGCCATGTTGACTCACCCAATCGATCTCAAAGCGGCAAAGTTTTACACCCGATTCGGATTCATTCAATCACCGTTGCGTGAACAGCAATTGCTGTTGCTCCTGAAAGATGCACGGCGCTGGGTGGAGTAGGGGGTTAGTCGAGTTTCAGTGCCAAGTCTGATGCCTTGGGGTGGTAGTAGCGTGCAAGCATAGCAATCGATTTGTGACCTGTAACCTTCATCAACTCATGGATCTGGAATTTCTCAGCGAGGCGTGAAGTACCTTCGTGGCGCAAGTCGTGGAAGCGAAAATCAACCAACATCTCGTCGTCAGCGCTGATCTGCTTGAGCATAGAAACCGATGATTTAAGTGGCACTTTCTTGTGATATCGGATTGCGCTGATCTCACGTTTTGCATCGGTAGGGGACATCCCTTTGCTTTGAAGCTTTGTAGATAGTTCATCGTAGAGATGAAGTGATCGGGCACGGGCAAGGCCATGCTTCCAACTCTTTTGCAAAGCGGCTTGAGAAATCGAAAAGACAAGGTCAGTCTTATTTGAGGTCGTCCCTGGCTTCATCAAACTAGAAATGACTGCAATCGCTCGGCGACTGAGTGGAACATCACGATAGATGTCGTCGTTCTTTGTGCTTCTTCCACCGATACCCTTAAGCCGTGCTGTGCGCTTTTTCAAGTCTACATGTTGCCAAGTAAGGGACATGATCTCGCTTTGCCTTGCGGCAGTTTCGATGGCAAATTCGACCACGGCCAAAGGGTAGGGTGATTCACACATTGACAATGAGTTTTTTAACAGGTCCCATTCGCCATCTTCCAAGCGTCTGTCGCGTGCACCGTTAACCCGTGGCTTTCGGACTAGAGCCGTTGGAATCCCTTGAGGTAGCGAAATCCCCCAATCGATGGAGGCGGCTTTGAAGATTCGTGTCAAGATGTTGATGTCATGGACTACGGTTTGCGCTGACACCGTCTCAAGCCGCTTCGCGCAATATGCGGAAATGGCCGCTGGCGTAACGTTGGCCAAAGCGTATTCGCCGAATTGCTCGATCAACAGTTTGATCGCCGACTCAACCTGTTGAATGCTTTTCTTTCCAGGCAAGATCTCTTTGACGTAGCGATTCGCGGCCTTCTCGAATGTCGTTGTCTCGGCTACATCGTTTGGGATGAATTTTCCGATGTCCATATCCCGCTCAATGGCACGCGCCCATTGCTGCGCGGCTTCCTTGGTTTGGAAATCCTTCGACTGCTCCGGATGCCCCGCTCGGCGTATCCTCGCCTGCCACTTTCCGCTGCTTTTTCGCTGTTCAATACTTGCCATTTTTAGCCCAATTGCCGTTTGCAACTGCCTCAAATTTGCCTCAAACACACCTTTTTGTCAATGTATAATCGGTCGCAACCAGCATGGTTATTGGGTTTCAGGACTTTATGTATACTTGCCTTGTAAGCGGTAGGTCATCAGTTCGAATCCGATAATCGACGTGATAAAACATAGGCCTCCGGTTAGCGATAGCCAGAGGCCTTAATCGTTGGCAAGTCGGATGGGCGACTTTTATTTGAAAAAGACCTGAACGCCTGTCATCGACACTACCGGAGTAGCTAATGGCAACCAAGAAGATGGCACTGATCGCCAGCAAAGGCGCGCTGGATATGGCTTACCCGCCTTTTATTCTCGCGTCAACCGCTGCGGCACTGGGTTGGGACGTGCAGATTTTCTTTACTTTTTATGGGTTGCAGCTTCTGCGGCATGATCTGGATGACATAAAGATCAGCCCTCTGGCCAATCCGGCAATGCCAATGCCCGTGCCCATGCCAGTCATGATGCAGATGCTGCCAGGCATGGAGTCGATGGCCACCATGATGATGAAGAACAAGATGAAGTCCAAGGGAGTCGCTTCATTGAAAGAACTGCGCGATCTCTGTCTGGAGGCTGAGGTGAAGTATGTGGCGTGCCAGATGACGGTGGATCTTTTCGAATTTAAGCATACCGACTTCATTAAGGAGGTGACTTACGGGGGTGCGGCCACCTTTATGCAGTTTGCCGGCGAGTCCGACGTTTGCCTTTTCATTTGAAACAGTGCAACGCCATCGCGATGGTCACTCACTGCTGTAGCACCACTCCAGCGACGGCATGACACCCGCGCCCGTGTCTGGTAAGGTTTACCTCGTTGGGGCCGGACCCGGCGACCCGGAATTGCTGACGCTGCGCGCTGCGCGCCTGTTAGAAATCGCGAATGTGGTGGTCTACGACCATTTGGTGTCCAAGGCGATCATGGAACTTATTGCCCCAGCCGCGCTGCGGATTTGTGTCGGCAAACACCGCAACAACCATACTTTGCCCCAGGCGGAAATCAATAGTTTATTGGTGCAGCTGGCCAGTGAACATCAGCGTGTGGTTCGTCTCAAAGGCGGTGATCCCTTTGTTTTTGGGCGTGGTGGCGAAGAGTTGCAGTCCCTGGTGGCCAGCGCCATTGCGTTTGAGGTAGTGCCCGGAGTCACAGCAGCGTCGGGCGTATCGAGCTACGCAGGTATTCCGTTGACCCACCGTGACTATGCGCAGCGCTGCACGTTTGTGACCGGCCATTTGGAGGATGGATCTACCAATTTGGACTTCGAGGGGTTGGTCAGACCCCACCAAACCGTGGTAATTTACATGGGTCTGGGCGGGCTCGCCCAAATCGCTCAGGAAATGATGCGCTACGGTGCCAGTCGCGATCTCAGCGTGGCAGTCGTGCAGGACGGTACGATGGCCTCACAGAAAGTGGTTATTGGCACATTGGCTGATATTGCGCAACGTGTAGCCCAAGCCGGTTTGAGTTCGCCGTGTCTGACCATTGTAGGAGATGTGGTGCGATTGCATCGCGAACTGCATTGGTTTTCGGATGTGTCCCCGGCAACCACTTCTGGTTCAGCACAAATTTAGTGGATACTGTCCGACCGCGTCTCGGAGGCGCTCGCTTGTGGATACTGGCCAAAGGAATTAGGAAATGATCGAAGACAGTCCCTATTACGAAACCATCGACTTTAGCTTTCCCAACATTGCGAAGAAGATCAAGGTCTTCTGGGGTCACCCAGAGTTCACCAAATTGCTGCAGGACTTGCAGACCGATTCCAGCGACAAGCCGCGTGCTGGATTTCCAGGGGATGTGTTGCTCGCATTGTCTGAGTTGCAGACCATCCATGATTTGGTTTACCCGCAGCACGCGCCCAAAGACAACAGTATTTGGAACATCTGAATTCGGTACCCAACCCGACCGCGTTTTGAGTAACAAATCGTAAGTTGCGGTATTCACACTTTTCAAGTTACTGAAATTGGTCTGGTGACCATTGGCGCTTCTGCCTCATTGCAGCGGCGTCAATCAAAATAGTTGTCGAGGTCGCTCTGGGAGAGATTGCCGCCGCCTTCAGGCGAAGCCGGCTCTGCATCAAGCAGAGGGCTTGCGTGATCGGAGGGATTTGGGCAAGCGTCGGCGCCGGGCGGGGGTAAGGCTTCCGGCGGGCTCTCAACTAGTTCAAGGTGGCGAGGGTCTACACGAAACAATCGAAGCTCCGGTTTGTCGCCTGTGGCCGGAAAATAGACTGTAGGTTTGACGACAAATTTGCTATCGGTTTGCGCCACACCGATGCGCCCCGCAAGACCTTGCCTATCCCGTGGTGTCAACACGGATAGACGCTCCTGCGTGAAACGTAGCTTCGAGTTCACCGGCCAATCAGTGCTCATAGGGTGTTCTTAGGGTGTGAATAGGTTTCTTGCGCAGATGAGGGACTGTATCCCAATGATCAGCAACCGGTTTCTCCCATGACAAGTCATCAAAACGCAAGCTATAGGTGCAAGCCTCCAAGTGATTTTGTGGGTTTTGGAAATCAATCAGCTCAGTCGGGTTATCCAGAGCGCGAACGTCTCCATGACTCTCAAGGGTTGCTTGCTGTGCCAGAACACCGAGCTTCGCGAAAACGACCTTTTGGGGTTGACGATGATTTCAATTGCTGACTCCCGTGCAGTTTGCGGTGAGTTTACGCTGACCACAGATAACCATAGCGATCTGGCGTGTCTTATGCGAAGCAACGCCGAGATCCAGTAACTTGCCGAGTTGGGAGGTGGATTTGGCAAGGTAGACGATGGCTGGCCCACCAGCAACAATTTCTTGGTTCGCACATCCAGGATGTGGGCTACACAGGGCTTTAACCTGGCAATCTTTGGTCGCCCCAATGACTCCGAAGAACTTGGTTATGACGATCGCATATCTGACACTCATATGCAAGATGTGCGCTCTGCTGTGGAATGGGTGAAGAAGCGGACCAATACGCCAATCTGGATTATGGGGACAAGTCGTGGAACGGTCAGCACCGCAGCGACACTGATCAACATTCAAGATCAACAAATAGCCGGGGGTGTCGTGACTTCCAGTGTCGTTGAGTACAAGTACAAAGGCGCACTGCCGAGGCAAGAACTCAAGAAGATATTCGTTCCTATGCTGGTATATCACCATGAAAGAGATTCATGCCATGCGTGCCGACCGTATGAAGTTCCTGGAATCATCAGCGGGTTGAAGAATAGGGCCACAAAGAAGTTGATGATGGCCTCTGGTGGAGCGAACCCAACTGGGAACCCTTGCGAAGGAAACCACTGGCATGGTTTTATCGGTATGGAACAACAGGCTGTTATTGACATCAGCACTTGGATTAAGAAACCCACAGCTGACTAGATATTGCTTCTTTGGGAGTTACAGAGCGACTGATCCGCGAGTCTTATATACCTCGCAACCCGTTGAACTTGGCCCAATGACCAAGTACCATTTCTAGGCGTCTTGCGGTCCAGAACTTAAAACAATGCTGAGTTCGTTACGGTGCGGCTATTCCAAAGCGATAGCGCGAGCGACGTTGCTGCGGACCCATGAGGTCAATCCAGATGCCGTTGTCTCTGCACCCCATGCGTGAAATGCTGGATCAGCAGTTACAGCGTCATAGCACGTGCCGTACGCCGCAAAACTCTCGAATCGGCAAGCAAACACAAGGTTGCCGATTTCACCTGCGGAGACGGTCCAAAAGGACACATCCGCACCATGGCGTTTCCAGATTGTCGCGGCCAATTTGACTTGGGCCATGACTTTGCTCATGTCAGCGCCGGGGTTGGGTTTGAAGACGTATTGGGCGATACATTGGGACATGACTTCTCCTTAATTTGTGAAGTGACTCAAGCGCCGGAACTGGCATCTTGAGATCGCATTTGGCGCAAGTGCCTGCTAGTTGGCGAGGTGCAAGGTGAATAACCCTACTGAGTCATCCGGACACAATTGACCCGTGGTGGCTGAGGTGCCGTGTTGATCTGTCTTAACCACGACTTGACCTGGTCATAATACTTTGTTGGTTCGGCAAACAAGCACCATTCACACAGGCTAGGACGTCCCGCCGACCAGCTCAAATCGCTACAACTTGCCAAGCACCGCGAAAGTATCAATCGCTTGGGCTTTGCCCTTAAGCTCTAGCGCCCCGATAGATTTCAATCGATACCCTCCAGCAATATTTCTTCGGGTTGAGTCGCTTATCAAGATTTGTCCAGGTTCCGCACGACTCTCAAGACGCGCTGCGGTGTTAACAGCATCGCCCAGTACGGTGTACTGCATACGCTCATCGGTTCCAAGGCATCCAGCCACAGCCTTACCAGTATTTATGCCTATCCGAATCTCCATTGGTAAGTCCAGGGAGTGGGTACGATTCAATTCGACAATGCGCTGTCGAATGGCCAGAGAACAGTCAACCGCACGCTGTGCGTGATCGGTCTGATCCATTGGGGCGCCAAAGATCGCAAGGACAGCATCGCCGATGAATTTGTCAATGGTTCCTTCGTGTGTCAATACGGCATCGACGATGTCAGTGAAGTAGAGGTTCAACTCATGAAAGAGTTGCTGTGGCTCGCGCTTCTCGGCGCGTGGCGTGAAGTCACACAAATCGCAGAAAAGGCACGTAACTACTCGGGATTCCCCGGTAATTATTGTGTCCGTCAACTTCTCGTCCATCAATCGCTGCTTCACCGATGGCGCAACGAACTTGTCGAACAATTTCCCGAGCTTTGTTGAGTGCGCCTTTTCCCGATCGATCAGATTTGCTGATCGCAGCAATGGGTTTCTTAGGATCATGTCCCGGTAAGTGCCGACACCAAGTGTTCCAATCTCTAGCAGTCGGCGAGCCTCAGATGCCATTTGGACATTATTGCGGGGATCGGAGTCCTGAGTTGAGCCGCTGAGTAACGATGCCCTAAAGTGCCGCCTGCTTGTGTCGTCAATGAAAGTCACATCGCAAAGAACGTCCCTGCCAGCGGAGCCGGTCCAATCGCACTTCTCACAGCCGACCTCCCGCCGAAGTTTGGTGACCGGATTTCCAAGAGGGAAGAAGTGCCGCAAGTCTTCATCCGGCAACTCAAATTCTTCAGAACACTGTGAGCACAGCTTTGAAACAAGAGTCTGCGACCAAATGCATACGGCAACGTCCGAAAATTCCTCATAACTGACTCGCATTCCACGCAGGGCATACGCAATATCCTGCCCAATAAGGGGAGTGTCTATGGTGCCAAGGACAAGTTTGCTTCGCGCAAGTGCCACCGCCGCACGGGCGTTGACGTCATTGAGCTGGGTCGAAACGACAATCGTGTCGTCGCCAGGAATGCTTGCAAACATGGCATCTGTCTGTTCACGACCAGATTCAACCGTCACCGACCAGTTCTCGGGAAGCGGTTTTAGCAACTCCACAAACAGCTCATGGTCCGTCTGGTCCGTCACGATACGCACTTGGCGGTTATCGGCGGCGATGAACTGCGCCAGCGCCACCAATGTCGTAGACTTTCCGGTTCCCATCTGCCCAGAGGTGATGACCAAGCCGCGTTCAAGTCCATTCAACCTTCGGGCAATCTCCATCAGACTCTCATGTTTTCCGACTAAGCGGTCCAGTGGGATCAGAGGCATGATGATTCTTTCCTGAGTGGGGACTCATTATGCTTAAGCATTCGCGATGGCGTTACCTCAAGCACCGACAGGCCATCTCCGCAGAGATTGTCAAGACTGAAGAGTGCGAGGTCAACGATCGTCAGATCGACTCAGGTGACGGGATGAAATCCGGCAAAGTGCGCTGGGCAGTTTGTCCGGACGGGCCTCGAGAGAACGAAAGAATGCGGCTGGGCAGCCCAGACTGGCAAGGGATGGTACGTCATGCTTGGCGTTGAGGATAAATCAAATCCCATCGACTCATTGTCCACCAGCGGCGTGCGACCGCCAAGACACCTCTGTGAGCTTTCCAGATAGTCGTAGGGTCAGATCATGACGAGTAACAAATCGTAAGGGCAAGCGTTACCGAGAAGTATTTCACGCCATAGCGATTGCTTCGCAAACGTAGATCAAAGACTATTGAGGGTAAGAGTCATGAACCTGTTCTTGAGAGGTACTGTGAAATGCGATTGCGAAATAGCTTCTGGGCGCTGCTGGGGCGCAACCGCGATGAGGCGCCGGAGGGCTTGGTGGAAGAAGTGCGTCACTCGATGCTTGCAGTTCTCGATCTGCTTTGTGGCTCAGGTTACCTCGAACTCGATGATCGCATCAATAATGCCCGTGACCTTAATGAGCTGTGGTACTTGCGGTCACCATTGATGATCGCGATTGCCGCAAATCATGGGGAGGTTCTCGCTCGTGACCGTATGACTCAGATCACCAGGATGTTTGCTGGCTACCAGCCGGGAGCAAAGTGAGGCAAACTGTCAAAACTGATGAAAGCAGTTTTCAAGTTTCTGAAGATTGGGCTTGCCACAATCGGCGCCTTGCTGATTGGTGGCGTCGCCACGTCCATTGGCTTCGGCATGAATCCATTCGCCATAACTGACAAGTCGTATTGCGTCGTTGTGCAGGAAACAAGGGACTTCACAGGAAAGTACCTCAAGCACCGGCAGGCCATTTCCGCAGAGATTGTCAAGTCCGAAGAGTGCGAGGCCAAGGATCGTCATATCGACTTAGGCGATGGGATGAAATCCGGCAAGGTGCGGTGGGCAGTTTGTCCACGAGGACCAGACTGTAATGAAGCAGGGCAGTTTTGAAGGGCTTTTCCGATCGAAGCCGGAGCCAACCGATTGCATCCAAGCGACAAATCCTTCACTTACGTTGTCAGATGTGCCAGGCGACCGCCTATATGGTTTTCCCCATTGACTACTGTGCGTGGAGTGAGCGTCAATCGGCAAGCTGCCTACTCCATTTGTTTCAAGGAATCCAATTATGAAATCACTGAAGATTTCCACCCGTCTCGGTCTGGTGTTCTTTGTGGTCACGTTGGCATTTTCCCTGCTGGCGGCGTTTGCCGCTATGCAGATGCAGTCCGTAGCGTCGTCCGTTGACAAAATGCAGGAGGAAACTGAGCTGCTGCATCTGGCCGAACGCTGGCAGGCTAACGTTCGACAGAACTCAGCCCGGTCGGTTGCAATAGCGTATTCCGATGGGAACGCAATGTTGGAGCTATTTAAGCAGCCAATTGTTGAGGTTACCAACAACACCACTGAGACTCAAAAGGCTTTTCTTGCAGCGGTCAAGGACGAAGAGGCAAAGAAGCGAGTAGAGGCCGTCGGTGAAGTTCGCAAGACCTGGGTGGCAACACGCGATCAGGCCAATGCTATGAAAGGCTCAGGGGATGAAGCTGGCGCGAAGGCCATAGTTCAGGCTAAGTTGGTTCCGGGAACAGTGGATTACATTCGCGTGACACAAGCATTGGTGGACGGGCAGTTGGAGTCCGTCCGTGCCACAAGCAGGGACATTCACGAAAAGTTCAGCAAACTCTTTTTGTGGGGCGCATCCTTGCTCGTCGTATGCATCGTCCTTGCGGTGTATGCAAGTTGGAGTTTGTCACGGAGCGTAAGTGACGGCATTGAGAAGAACAGAGCTATTGTTGAGCGCATTGGGGCCGGTGACCTCAGTCAAGTCGTGGAGGTCGAAGGTAAGGACGAACTTGCCGCTATGGCGTCAACCCTCGGGCGTATGCAAGACAACCTCGTCAAAGTGGTATCCAGCGTGAGGCATGGTTCTGAAGGAGTCGCCGCCGCCAGTGCTGAGATTGCGCAAGGCAACAACGATCTGTCATCAAGAACGGAAAACCAGGCGAGTGCTTTAGAGCAAACTGCGGCCAGCATGGAAGAACTGAGTTCAACAGTGAATCAAAACGCTGATTCGGCACGCCAGGCAAACCAACTGGCCATGAGCGCATCAACTGTGGCAATGCAAGGTGGCGAGGTGGTCAACCAGGTTGTCGAAACGATGAAAGGCATCAACGACTCCAGTCGAAAGATTGCAGACATCATCAGCGTGATTGACGGCATTGCGTTCCAGACCAACATTCTTGCTCTAAACGCGGCGGTTGAAGCGGCACGCGCCGGAGAGCAAGGAAGGGGCTTTGCTGTTGTTGCCTCTGAGGTTCGCTCGCTTGCGGGTCGCTCGGCAGAGGCGGCAAAAGAAATTAAGAGCTTGATCAATGCAAGCGTTGAGCGTGTTGAGCAGGGGACTGCACTTGTTGATCGAGCTGGTGAAACCATGACAGAAGTTGTCAGCTCTATTCGCCGAGTGACAGACATCATGGGCGAGATTAGCTCCGCCAGCAGCGAACAGGCAGCAGGCGTTGCCCAGGTGGGTGAGGCCGTAAATCAGATGGATCAGGTGACCCAGCAGAATGCTGCGCTGGTGGAGCAGATGGCTGCGGCCGCCAGCAGCCTGAAGAGTCAAGCGCACGATTTGGTGCAAGTGGTCGCTGCATTCAAGTTGGATGCGAGTAGCGAGATAGGTATGCCGCGTCGGGCAGATGTGCGCTCTCAAACATCTAGACCGCTTTTGAACCCTCTGTCCGAGCGTCGAACCAATCAAGTCAAATCAGCCACGAAGTCTGCGCCGACACCCCCAAAGAGAACTGTGCCGACGTTGCAGTTGGCGAAGAACACTCCCAAAGTGTTTGCCAAGGCTAAGTCCGGAGGTGACGACGATTGGGAAACCTTCTAGTCGCACGATAGATGGCCTTTGCCAGTTGCGTCTAATCGATTGAAAATGCCGAAAACGATGCATTCAGTATTTGGAGCTGTCATGCTTTCATTCCTTCGGCAAACCTCAATTGGCCTCGGCGTTGTTGCCGTATTGGGCCAGTCAGCGTGGGCGCAATCCGTGAGTATTTGCGCTGACCCCGACCCCCCACCATGGACGTACTGGATGCGCGACGCACAGGGCAAGCCGACAGACGTTTTTGTAGGAGCCTCAGTAGACATTGTCAGCGCCGTCTTTCAGAGGATCGGAGTCAAGGTCGATTTTCGCGGTCAATATCCGTGGGCACGATGTTTAGTGATGGTTGAGAGAGGTGAGATTGACTTTGCCATGGATGGGTACTTCGATGCTGATCGCGCAAAGCGTTTTGCATATTCAGAACACTACAACACGCTTACGCCACAAGTCTTTTATCGTCAGGAAAGACCCGTGTTCGCAAATACTCTCAGTGATTTGAAAAGGTTTAGAGGCTGCGGAATGGTGGGTGCAAGCTACGAACATTACGGCCTTGCCCCCAGCGATCTTGATCTTGGAACGGGGTATGAACCCATGATCCAAAAACTTCAGGCAAAAAGATGTGACTATTTTGTAGAGGAACTAGAAGTCATTGCTGGGTACAGACTCAGAGGCAAGGACTATCTTGCTGACTCTGGAATCAAGCATGGGCAAGTTCCCTGGGGCAAAGCCCCAGCTAAGCACTTGCTCACGGCAGTTGGTGGACCGAATGCAAAGCTCATTCCCAAGATTAACAAGGCTCTTGCCGATGTGATCAAGTCCGGCGAAGCCTCCAAGGCGTGGAAGAAGCACGCGGGTAATGATTTGCCCTATTCACCGTAGTCCTTCCGTTTTAGTACGAAGGTGACCAGCCCAAGTCATTTCAACTTCGACTCCACACTGGACTAAATGCTACGGCAGACCAAGTTTTGGGTGACAAGCACGAAATGACAAGTTCGATGGTGAGCAGCGTCAAGGCGACTGGGGGTATGGTGGTGCTTGACCTGATCGCCATCGCAATAGAAAAGCCCAGCGTGTTGCCGGGCCACTCTGTTCTGACCGTGTAGCTGACAGTTATTTCTTCTTGATCGGATGTGCCGCAGTTTTGTCGGCCTTGAGCTTAGCAACGTCATTTTGCAACGCAGTCTTGTCAGCAACGATCGTGTCCTTTGGGGCATGAGCAGCCTTGTCTGACTGCAGCTTTGCCTTATCTGTCTGAATAGCAGCTTTGTCTGCCAGTATCGTTGGGTTGGGGGTGTGCGCTGGCGTCGTCGCAGGGGCTTCGGCAAACGAAGCCACCGAAGCGGTTGCAAGTATGGCTGCAAGCAAGAGGTTGGTCGATTTCATGGTTCAGTAACTCCTTTGGGTTGATCGGGAGCATTTGCTCCGCCCACCTACAACGAAAGCCCACCCAGCACGTTGACGGCTTTAACTTTCTTTACCGAGGGGTTTCCTCAGGTTGCGAGGCAACAGATACCAGAGCCATTGGGCTGCATCCAAGCTACCCACCCATGACCTCGCCTGCCAGCCTTGCCAAACGACCGGATAGACTACTTGGCATTGGTCCGGCACCGCGTAGAAGCCGCACCAGCTCCGCACGATGGTGGCCTAGTCTTTCCGACCAGCGGCCCCATAGCCGGCTTCCTATTGATCTGGTGCAAGCGGTCCTGGACTGAAATGGACTACGATGGAAACTCGTTGGTTCCGTCTTAACGACAGTCAAGAGGGTGAAAGATCATGAATGACATGAAGGTTGCAAGCCGCCTGTTTTTAAACGTGGGCGCGGCCGTGATCACGATGGTGATATTGGCGCTCATCAACTGGGTAACACTGAGCCGTTTAGCCCAACTGCAAGACCAGGGTGTTACCAAGGCTCAGGTCGCCGGTCAGGTTAAACATGACGCCAATCTCGGTGCTCAGGCTTACCGAGTGGTGGCCGATACGTTCATCAACCGTGAATTTGATGTGGTGCAAAAGAAGTGGGGAGAAATCAATACTGAAATTGACCACGCCATTGCATTTGCGACCAGGGTTGCCGATACCGACCAGAAGAAGAGCGCCATTCAGCCCGGCATTGTGGCAATGCAAGAATTCCGCAAGCTGTACAACGAGAAGTATCTGCCGCTATGCAAGAAAGACGCTTCGCGCGACGAGATTGCTGGTGTCGATGACGCGATCGACAAACAGATTGACAAGTTTGATAGCGCATTTATGAACTTGGAAAAGCTGCTCACCGCCGAAGCCACGGCTTCGGATGAGGCGTTTGACTCGGAAGTTAAGTCATCCCGTCTACTCATGGTGGTATCCATTCTGGTCGGTGGCCTTGTGCTGGTGGTGCTGACGCTGACCATCTCCCGCAGCATTACCCGCCAGCTTGGCATGGAGCTGAGGGAGGCGACCGAGTTGGCACACAAGATCGCCGGCGGCGACCTGACACACGACTTTACCCACGACGACAACAATTCAGACAGTTTGGCCAGCGCACTGAGTGAAATGCTGGGAACGCTCAAGTCCATCGTTTCCAACGTGCGTCAGAGTTCGCAGGGCGTTGCCACGTCCAGCGCAGAAATTGCACAAGGCAACAATGACCTGAGTGCCAGAACAGAGCAACAAGCCAGTGCGCTGGAAGAAACCGCATCTTCAATGGAAGAACTCAGCTCACAGGTCAAACACAATGCCGACAATGCTCGTCAGGCCAGCCAGCTTGCTTCCAATGCCTCCTTGGTGGCAGCTCGTGGCGGGGAGGTTGTGGGCCGCGTGGTCGAAACCATGAAGGAAATCAATGATTCCAGCCGGAAGATTTCCGACATCATCAGCGTGATTGACGGTATCGCTTTCCAGACGAACATTCTGGCGTTAAACGCCGCGGTAGAAGCTGCACGTGCTGGGGAGCAGGGAAGAGGATTCGCGGTTGTTGCAAGTGAAGTGCGTTCACTTGCTGGTCGAAGTGCTGAAGCCGCCAAGGAAATCAAAAGCCTTATCAATGCCAGCGTTGAACGTGTTGAACAAGGCACGACCTTGGTTGATGAGGCTGGTGTGACAATGTCGGAGGTGGTGAGCGCCATCCGTCAGGTGAACGACCTGGTTGGCGGAATCAGTTCTGCCAGCAGCGAGCAGGCGGCAGGCGTGGCGCAGGTTGGCGAGGCGGTCAGCCACATGGACCAAGCAACCCAACAAAATGCCGCGTTGGTGGAGCAAATGGCAGCGGCAGCAAGTAGCCTAAAGACTCAATCAGAAGACCTTGTCCATGTGGTTGCTACTTTCAAGCTCGATGAGAGTAATTCTTCGATGGTGTCGTTACGGGCAAATGTCCGCTCACCATCTGCAAAACCACTTGCGAACCCTCTGTCCGAGCGTCGAAACAATCCACTCAAGTCAGCCAAGAAGTCTGCGCCGACATCACCGAAGGGAGTTGTTCCGACATTGCAGTTGGCAAAGAACACTTCCAAAGCGCCTGCCAAAGCAAAGTCGGGTGGCGATGACGATTGGGAAACCTTTTAGTCGCGCGATCGATGGCTGCCCGCTTGTTATGCCTTATCGTGATTGATGGCGAGCGCAATGCCGAGGGAACATCGGAATGACAGAAGATCATTCAGAGACTTCGCCGGTTAATCCAATGCAGCAACTGCATGGTGCGCTGGTAGCTTTGCGCGATGTACTGACCGAGCTTTCTCTGTGTCTCAGCGATTTCTTAGCTGAGAGTCCATCACCGGAGAATACCGCGTTAATGTTGGAGGTCAAACAGCAACTTTCGCGCATAAGCCACTTGAAAGTCAGGTCGCGTGAATGATTATGGCTACCACACCATAACCTCGCTTGCGAGCCACGCCAGGCGACCGTCTAGACGGCTTGGCGAGCGTCTGCCATAAGACCAACCAACGCTTCCTGTATCGCCACCAACCCACCAGCGACATCCGCCTCACTCAACCCCACATAGTGCCGGTGAAGAACATCAGTTTTGGGCGCGGTGTGGTTCAGAATCCGACGCAGGACAGCGTCACTCAGCCCCAGCTTCTCCCCCACGGTAGCCACCAGCTTTCGTAAGTCGTGCAGCATGAACCGAGGTGATCCCAGCCGCATAGCCATGCTGTGAATGTGTTCCGCCGAAACCCCTTTGAATAGCTGATTTCCGTGTTTCAACCCCGCACACCGACGCTCCAAAATCTCCCGCATCATCGGCGTAATGGGCAACGAGTGAGGCTTGCCATTCTTGGTCATAGGAACGTTCAGGACGCCCGTGCCAAGGTCAATCTGCTGGCGCTGTAGTTCCCTACACTCATTGCGTCGCAAGGCCGTGACCAGCCAGAATGTGTATGGAGGCGTAAACTAACTTCACAAGACCAACCTTTGGGGAGTTTGGCATGACGCTAATTTCGCGATGGCTGAAGCCACCTGTGTTTGAAGGCGATGAGGACAAGACGCGCAGGGCGGACTTGATCAACAAGATCGCTATCGGCTTTCTTGCCTTTGCTTTCGCCGTGTTTATCGGAAACTTGATCGGAGGCAAGACACCGCTTGTTGCGGTTGTCGTCAACGTCATTGCATTCTGTATGCTGTTGCCGGTCCTCGTCTGGTTGCGCGATGGGCGGGTTGCGCTGGCGCAAGGATGGCTTCTAGTGGTAGCTTTTGTGTGCGTTACGGCTGGTATTGCTAGTCTTGGAACCATTCGGGCGCCGGTTACATCACTGTACCTTTCGGGAGTGATCGTGTCAGGTTTGCTATTTGATCGGCGCGGCATCTTGTATTCCACAGCAGCTTGTTCGGCTTCCGTATTTGGGCTGATCCTGGCCGAGAATGCCGGACTACTCCCCGTACCAGATCACAGGGTTGGAGTTCCGCAATGGGTTACCTATACCGCCCTTTGTGGGTTTACTGGGAGTTTGATTTACTCCCTGAGCCGTGTGACGAAAGATGCACTCGCTCGAGCCGAGTCCGAGCTGAAGCAGCGCAAGCTGACGGAGGAGGCCCTAAACGACGTCAATCAACGATTGAGACAGCGAATGGATGAAGTGGAGTACCTGCATCAAGAACTGCGAGAACAAGCACTTCGCGACGGATTGACTGGGCTTTACAACCGACGATACTTGAATGATGTACTAAACCGCGAAACCGTGCGAACCGACCGCGATCAAAGTTCGATGAGCTTCGTCATGCTTGACGTGGACAATTTTAAGACAGTCAATGACACCTTTGGCCATCAAGTTGGTGACCAAATCCTTGTGCAATTGGCAAACCTATTTTCGACCCAAGCTCGCGGTTCAGACATAGTGTGTCGTTATGGGGGTGAAGAGTTCCTATTGCTGTTGCCCAGCACGAGTTTAGAAGCTGCTGGCAGTCGCGCGGAGGAAATTCGCAAAAAGGCTGAGTTGCTAATTGGTCAAATAGATGGGCAAAACGTTCGTGTGACGCTTTCTTTTGGCATTGCCGCATATCCAGACCACGGGTCACACTGGGAACAAGTCGTCAGCAATGCCGACAAAGCCCTCTATCAATCAAAGCACAACGGTCGAAACCGAGTTACGGTCTGGCAAGGTGGTTCGACAAGCAGTTGACAGGCGCTTCCTGCCTGACTAGGTCGATCCGTGAGCGCCTCCCAACAGAGCAGCCAGCTCGGTCTGAATCTTCACCAACCCATCAGCGACATCCCCTCACTCAGTCCAACATAGTGCCGGTGAAGAACATCAGTTTTGGGCGCGGTGTGGTTCAGAATCCGACGCAGCACAGCGTCACTCAGCCCCAGCTTCTCCCCCACGGTTGCCACCAGCTTGCGAAGATCATGCAGCATAAACCGAGGTGACCCCAGCCGCATGGCCATGCTGTGAATGTGTTCCGCACTGACGCCCTTGAACAGTTGATCTTAAGCCTTCAACCCATCACACCGACGCTCCAGAATCTCCCGCATCATCGGAGTCACAGGCAGCGAATGAGGCTTCCCATTCTTGGTCATAGGAACGCGCAGGACGCCCGTGGCAAGGTCAATCTGCTGGCGCTGTAGTTCCTGCATTCATTGCGCCGCAAGCCCGTGTAGAGCGTCAGAAGCAGGAAGTCCCGCTGCTTCTCGCCCAACTGATCAACAGCCAACTTCCATGCCGGAAGTTCACTGATCTGCAGAACCCTGGCTCTTGGTTGGGAATGTGCTGGCATCAACCCTGCGGCTGCCAGCTTGGTGAAGGGCGAGTCCATTGACAAGCCATGCACGGCATTGATGTACTTGATCAGTGCAGTCACCACACCGCGACCTACATCAACAAGTGCATTGCCCCTGGATGAGGCAAAAGCGAGGCAATGTTCGGCGAACTCCCCAGACCCAAGATCAGCCACAGACCGATCGAGCCAATCATTGAAGTGAGTACGGATTAACGAGTCGTACCGCTTGCGGCTGGAATCCTTGATTCCCTTCGCAGCAGAGTAGGCTTCCAGTGCAGCAC
>Ga0194063_10001035_pt1 | contig 18795 bp, 12 predicted proteins | sample SepL3720m_MetaG_FD_155459 | JGI IMG/M metagenome (GOLD analysis project Ga0194063, IMG submission 155459) | Anoxic zone freshwater microbial communities from boreal shield lake in IISD Experimental Lakes Area, Ontario, Canada - Sep2016-L373-20m | ecosystem: Environmental > Aquatic > Freshwater... | reverse complement strand
GAACAGCCCCTGGGTGACCGGATACTCCCGATACCACATGTCGAAATAGTTCTTCCCGTAGGGGACGTAGTTCACAGCCAGCAGGTGCTCGATGCGGCCTGCGGTTTTTAAATCGAGCAGCCGCTTGGCGTGCTGGCAGACCAGCGATGCCCGCAGGGGAAAGCTCACCAGCACCGGGCACGGGTTGCTCCGGAACGCCTCCTCCAATGCCAGGGCATCTTCCATCCGCGTCGCCACCGGCTTTTCCAAAAAAAGCGGGAGCCCGAAGGCTGATGCCTCGATCGCGAGCCGGGCATGGCTGTCGCAGCGGGTGCCGATCGCCAGAGCGTCCGGCCGCGTGGCCCCGACCATCTCCCCGATCGTTTGAAAAACTCCCACGGACGCGCGATCCTTCTCCGGAACCCGCGCCAGGGCAGCCTCCGGGACGGGATCCACCACGCCCACGATCGCAAGTTGCGGTTCTGCTTTGAGCAGGGTGTTGACCATGCTGTTCATCCTGCCCCCGAATCCAATGATGCCGAGTCTCATAAAGTTTTTAACATACGGTTTGAGCGGAGTTTCATCAAGTTGCGAAGCATCAGGAAAGGTAAGCCGCCTGTGAGCCGCTAACAAGAAAAAACGCGATATTCGCACAGCCGCGCGTTTAACGCACTTTCAGATTCGTCCACCACTTCGTGCAGGCGGGGATGGATGCGTGCCGCACCAGAACGGGTGAGACAGCGCGTGACAGCCCGGCGCTCACGCATGCCCGAAAGTTGCAAAAGCGGAAAAAGTGGCGGGCGATCCGCGACCACGCCCCAGCAGAGTGGGGCGGCTACATCTGTCGCAAGGCGTGTAGCGACGCTTTGCGTCTGTAGCAACGGCACTCTGCTGCCGTGTTCGTTCTCCTCCGCACGAAGTGCGCTCGCTGGATCCGGAATGTTGCAACTATCGCAGATGCACGCACGCGCTGTCTTGGCATTCACCTTGACATCTGCGAAAAAAAAGATCCAAGCTGTTCGCGGATTCGCAACAAGTGCGCTCCGAGCACAACTCTTCAGCGCTTATGAAATATTTCTTTACCACGCTCCCCGGTCGGCTGTTCGCCTCGCTCCTGATTTTTGTCACACTCGGGGGTGCCGTCGTGCGGTCGGCTGATGTTGTGGACAACTGGAGTTTTCTTGAGCCGGGCGTGCTGCCGAAGGTCCGGAATTTTGGTCCGGCCGGCGTTCCGATCTGTTTCGTCGGGTTGAATGCGGGCGGGGTTGTTGATGCCGGCTCCACCCCGGCCAATCCGTTTGAGGGCACTTCCCGCGCGCTCTATCTGGAGCCGGGTCCGGAAAACGCCGCGCTGCGAATCTTCACCCGGCCATTTCCCGAAAAGACCCCTGCGCGTGGCTGGTATGAATTCACGTTTCGCATCGTCGAAGGCACCTTCAATTTTAATCCGGAGCTGTTCACGAACGCCTGGGATCCGAAGGGCGATTGGTTTAAAACGCAAGCCGACGGGATCTTCGGGTTTAACCTCACCCCCGGACGGCCCATTGTCTTCGGTCGTCCCCAGCAGTATTTGAAGACGGAAGATCTCAAAGTCCTCGTCACCGAAGAAAACTACACCTTCCGGGTCGAGTGGGAACCGGCCGGCGACACGTTGGAATTCCACTTCCTCCTCAACGGCATGCCGCTGACCACGCAAAAAGGCGAGCCGTTTTCCGTTCCGGTGCCTCAGAGCAAAATCGCCGATGCCGTTCTGGGCTTCAGGCTGGCCTCCGGCTCGGCCAACGCCCAGTGCTTCAGGGCGTTTATCGGCAGCATCCAGGCCGAGGCGCTTGCGCCCTGAGCCTCAGGGCCGAAACCTCAAGCATCCAAACCTCCCATGCAGAGATACTTGATGACCAGATAGTCATCCATCCCGTATTTGGAACCTTCCCGTCCAAGTCCGGATTGCTTGACGCCGCCAAATGGCGCGACCTCATTGGAGATCAGGCCGGTATTGATGCCGACCATCCCGCTCTCCAGACCTTCCGCGATGCGCCAGATGCGGCCGATGTCGCGCGAGTAGAAATAGCTGGCGAGTCCGAACTCGGTGTCGTTGGCCAGCCCGATCGCTTCGGCGTCGGTCTTGAAGCGGAACAGCGGGGCCAGCGGGCCGAAGGTTTCCTCGCGCGCGACCAGCATGTCGGGGCTGGCGTCGGCGATCACGGTCGGCTCGAAGAAACCATGTCCGAGCGCGTGGCGCTTGCCGCCGGCGAGCAGGCGTCCGCCTTTCGCGATGGCATCGGCGACATGCTGCTCCACCTTCTGGATTGCCGCGTCGTCGATCAGCGGTCCTTGCGTCACTCCGGGATCGACGCCGTTGCCGACCTTGAGCTTTTCCACCGCAGCCACCAGCTTCTTCGCGAACGCGTCGTAAACGCCGTCCTGCACGTAGAATCGGTTGGAGCACACGCATGTCTGGCCCGCGTTGCGGTATTTGGAAATGATCGCCCCTTGGACCGCGGCATCCAGGTCGGCATCGTCGAACACAAGGAACGGCGCGTTGCCGCCCAGCTCGAGCGAGAGCTTCTTGATCGTCTGCGCGCACTGCTGCATCAGCACGCGTCCCACCTCGGTCGAGCCGGTGAAGGTGAGCTTGCGCACGGTCGGGTTGGATGTCATCTCGCCGCCGATGGCGCGCGACGCTCCGGTCAAAACGCTGAAGATGCCGGGCGGCACCCCGGCGCGCTCGGCCAGCACCGCCAAGGCCAGCGCCGAGTAGGGAGTGGCCAGCGCCGGCTTCAAAACCATCGGGCAGCCGGCAGCCAGCGCAGGTCCGGCCTTGCGGGCGATCATCGCCGACGGGAAATTCCACGGCGTAATCGCCGCGCAGACGCCGATGGGCTGCTTGATGACGACGAGGCGCCGATCCGGCCATGGCGACTGCAGCATGTCGCCGTTGACGCGCTTGGCCTCTTCGGCAAACCATTCGATAAAGGAGGCGGCATAAGCAATTTCCCCCATGGCTTCCGCCAGCGGCTTGCCTTGCTCGACGGTCATGATCTTGGCCAAATCCCCCGCGTTGGCCAGGAGCAGATCGTTCCATCGGCGCAGAACCGCGCTGCGTTCCTTGCCGGTTTTGGCGCGCCAACTACCCCAGGCGCTGTCGGCCGCAGCGATCGCCCGCCGGGTTTCCGCCGCCCCCATTTTCGGTACGGTTCCGATCGCCTCGCCGGTGGCCGGATTCGTGACCTCACAGGTTTCCCCGTTGTCCGCATCGCACCACTGGCCGTTCAAGTAAGCTTGCTGCCGCAGCAGCGAGGGGTCATTCAGTTTCATCATGAGTCGATTTCAAGTGGAGGGTTGAAGGAAGGAGAATTCCAGGTTTCCGCTTCACAAAGACAATAGTCATTTGGGCGGCGATGGATGCCGCGAGGCCGGCGGCGCAAACCAGATACATGTCGGTCGGGGACCCGCTGTGCCGCATCCAGGCGTCGCCGAGAACGATCCCGACGATCGATCCCAGCCCGACCAGGGCTTCATTGACGCCGATGTTGAAGGAACGGCGGCCCGAATTGCTGGAATAATAGATGGCGGAGTAATACGCAAAGCCGGCATAGATCCCCAGCACGCACAGCATGGAAAAGCAAACCCAGTAGGACGGCCAGAACCACATGCCGCAAAGGGCGGCCACCGCTCCGCCTTGGATGACAAAGAAAGGAGTCCTCCGGTAAAGGAAATCGCGGAACCGGAACATGGCGAAAGCGAAAACCGCCGAAACCGCCATGTGCATGAAAAGCGGAAGGCTGGCCCAGAGCGAGCTGATGTGATCCTTCGCAAACAGGGGCGGCAGAAACGTAAACAGCGGGCGCTGGACAAACGTGACGGTAAAGATCATCAGCCAGCCGATGAGGATATAGTGGTTTGCGACCGGGTATTTCTGGCGCGACCCGGATTCTTCCGGTTCGTCAGCCGGGGGCCCGTTCTCCGTGTGCTTGCGAGCGAGCAGAAAGAGGATCGTCCCCGTGGCAAAAACGACTGCCAGGATCAACGCGGGCACCCCCCATTGATAAAGCCAGCCCGCCGTGATGTTGCCGATGGCCGCTCCAAAACACCACGACAAGTTGTAGAGGGCGACAGAGGATTTGAGGCTGCCCACCGAGGCTGCGCCCCGCATAAACGCCTGAAACGAGTTGAAGAACCAGGCGGCCGAGCCACCGAACACGACCAGGCCGGCCGCCAGCAGCCCAAACACGCCAGAACACAGAATGCCCACGCTGGAAATCCCGCAAACCAGAGTGCTCAACAACAAAACCCTTCGCGCATTGCGATGGGTAATAAAATGTCCGGACGCAAAGCTGCTCGTCATGTAGGCCGCCTGAAAAAGAATGCCGAGCCAGGCGCATTCGGCCATGCCAACCCCTCGGGCCCCCGCCGCATAAAACACGGCGAAGGCTACAAAAAACACCAGCCAGTCCATGAGTGCCGGACTCAGATACAAAAGCGCCAGCCTCCACCTCATATTCACTGCCCCATGCCCCAGCCACCGGATATCGAAAATGCCTCTCCCGTGATGGTTGAGATTTTGATGATCCCAAGTCCGATCCCGCTCGATCCGCCGGTCACAATTGCCGTTTTCAAATCCTGCGATCAAAAGTAGCGGACCTTCACCAGGCTGTCCATCCGCCATCGACGACGAGGCTGTGCCCGGTGACGAATGATGCGCTGTCGGTGAGAAGAAAAAGCGTGGGGCCGACGATTTCGGTGTTGGTTCCTACCCGCCGCAGGGCGGTTTTTCCCGCCAGGTCGCTGACAAATTCCGGATGGGCTTTGCCCACGCTTGGATTGGGAAACGGCCCCGGGGTCACGCAGTTGAACCGGATCCCATCCGGCCCGTAGTGGACGGCGAGGTAGCGGGCGAGCTGGAGAACTGCCGCCTTGGCCGCACCGTAGTCGATGGGGTTCGGGGTCATCGGATCCTTATAGACGCGGGGATCCGGAGCGACGACGCCATACATGCTCGAGAACAGAACGATGCTGCCGGAGCCGCGTTCCTTCATGCGTCCGGCAAGCGCGCGGCAGAGCACGAACGTCGGAGTGAGGGTGAGGTCGAAGGTTCTTTGAAATTCCTCCGGCGCGATCTCCTCGAGCCGCTTTCCCGCAGATGAGGCGAACGTGAGGTGCGCGACCCCGTCGGGCAAACCGTGCTCCGCGGCCATCGCATCAACAAACCCGGGCAGCGCGGCGGTGTCGTTGAAATCAAAATCGAGCCCGGTCGTGTGCCGGAGGTTTTTCTCGCGCACGAGCGCCGCAGCGCGTCCGGCGAGATCAAAGCAGAGGACCTTCGCCCCGGCCGCGTCGAGCGCTTCCGTGATGGCCGAGCCGAGGTAGCCGGCGCCGCCGGTGACCCAGATGGTTTTTCCTTCGAGTGAGCTCCATGTTTTCATTTTGCGGTATATCCTCCGTCAACAGGCAGGTTGACTCCGGTGATGTAGGTCGATGCATCGCTCAGCAGAAATACGACCGCCCCGCCGATCTCGCGGGCTTCGGCCATCCGTCCGAGCATGGTCGTCTTTGCGTAGCGTTCAAGAAACTCAGGGGCCTGCGGTTTTTCCGGGTTGTAGATCCCGCCGGGCGAGACAACATTCACGCGCACGCCCTGCGGTCCGTAGTGCGAGGCGAGGTAGCGGGTCAGGTTGATCATCCCGCCCTTGTGGAAAAAATAATCCGGGGGCGCGGTCATCGCGGTCCCCTCGTAAAGCCAGGGGTTCATGCCGACCATGCCCTGCATCGAGGCGATGTTGACGATGCTCCCGGACCCTTTGGCGGCCATGGCGTCGCCAAAGGCGCGCACCGTGGCAAAAAATCCCGTGGCGTTGGTCTCCATCGAGGCCTTCCAGGCGGCGAGGTCGTCGCCCATTTTCGCCATCGGGCGGCTGACCGCGTTGAAGACGATCCCATCCACCCGCCCGTGCTGCGCGAGCACGCGATCGCGGAGCGCATGGAGCGAGGCCTCGTCGCCGATGTCCACCTCATCGACATGCACGGTGCGTCCGGCGGAACATTCCGAGGCAGCCAGGGCCCCCAGAGAGGAGCGGTTGCGCGAGGCGATAACCAGCGTCGCACCGGAGCCGCCCAGCGAGGCGACAAGCGCCCGGCCGAGCAGGCCGGTGCCGCCGAATTGGACGATCACTTTGTCGTGGAGCAGGGCGGGTTCAGACATAGGGTGAGCGGGCGGCGGGTTTGATGTCGTCCGGCAGAGAGTCGATCTGCCCCTGCACAAGTTCGAGCCGCTGTTTGACGTAGGCTCCGAGCGCGATCACGTCCGCTCCGATATTGATGACCCGGTAGCCTTCCGCGACCAGTTCGGCCAGCGGCGCGATGAGGCCGGCGGTCATGGCAAACTTGCCGTGCTTGAGGCAGGCGGCGGCGACGCGCTTGCGGGCGGCCACCACCTGCGGATCGTCGAGCTGGCCGACCTTCCCGATCCGGTGGCTGAAGTCTCCGGGACCGAAAAGAATCCCGTTGAACCCGGGGACGGCCGCAATTTTTTCCACGTTTTCCAAGGCCTCGGGAGATTCGATCTGGAGGATCACGACGCGTTCGCGGTTCGAGTGTTCGAGATACTGATCAAGCGGCACCATGCAGAACTGGCCATCGGCGTTTCCTCCATCCAGGGGGCGCTTTCCCTCCGGATAGCACCTCACCCACTCGACAATCTGCCGAGCCTCTTCCTCGCTGGCCACATGGGGGACGATAATCCCGGTGGCATCGGCCTCGAACGGGCGGATGTAGTCGCTGTAGCTGCCCCGTGCGACACGCACAAACGAATCCATGTCATGCACCCGGGCGGCCCGGACCTGGTTCTCGATGCCGATCCAGTCGTTCGGCACATGCTCGGTACAAAGCCAGACGGCATCAGCCCCGGAAAGCCCGGCGATTTCCATGACGCGGGGATCGGACAGGTTGCATTTGAAGACCGTCGGGAGTTGGCCTTCGCGGAGGAGTTTCAGCACGCGGCTGAAGCGGAGTTTCATATGGTTTTACTTGTTGAGAAAATCAGGTGACGACGATTTCTTCGAGGACCACCTCGCGCCCGCCCTGCTCGCGGCTGAGGATGCCCGCGATCACGAGCTGCATGAGCTCGACGGTCTCAGAAAACGGGAACGGATGCACGCCCGTGCGCAGGAATTCGATAAAGGCCGCCAGCTGGGCCTTGAAGGCGAAGAACGTGTCGCCGAATGCGACCTGCGCATGGCCGGCCGTGCCGCAAAGCTGCAGGCAGCCAAAGGCCCCATACATGTCGGACGTGGCGACCACGACCGCGTCGGCTCCGCTCCGGTGCTTGAGATGGACGATATTCCGCTCCGCCGTGCCGGTGTTGCGGACGCTCAGAAACCCCGGGCCAAGGATCGGATAAATGCTCTCCAGCGCATGGATCCCATAGACCTCCCAGCTCTTCGGCGTCGTGATGCTGGCAAACCTCAGCTCCCCGAGTTCGTGCGTCGAGAGCCGGTAGGGCAGGAACTCCTTGGCGTAGCGCATCGCGCTCGACGACATGATCGGCTTGCCCGCAGCCACCCAATTCGAAAAAACCCGCAGGTCGCCCGCGTTGTCGGCAAGCGGCTTGTCGATGAAGACCGGCAGACCGGCCTCCACAAACGGACGCGCGCGCTCCACATGCTCGCCCCCGATGTCGGTCGCGATGATCACCGCATCCACCTGCCCGATGACGTCGGTCGGATTTTCAACCGCATTCGGAATGCCGGCACATTTCGCCACATGCCCGGCCGTAAATCCCCCGTCGCCCGTGCAGCAGATGTGCGTCACCGTCGCCCCCGGAATCCTCAGCGTGCCGGACGGCTCCTTGTTGAGGTAGGCGGGAATTCCCGCAAAGGGACACTCCTTCGTCATGGCCTCGCGGTCGTATCCGTTGAACATGGCACTCCACGAGTAGGGATGCCCGTTCCCAGCACTGCAGCCCACCATCGCGAGACGGATCTCGTTGGGGTTCTCGATCAGAGCCATCGGCTCGGACTTCATCGCACGCGAAAATTCATTTCATACGCTTAAATCTCCCACTTGGCACAAACAAGAAGATATTTCGATATTCGCACAGATATTCGTCTATCGCACTTGTTGACTTCCAGCCCGTCACTGGTTTCTTATAGGCCACATCCGCTTTCCCATGATCATCGACCTTCTCCACAACTCAGACCAGCTCTCCCTTCTTTCCCCGCGATTCGCCGCGGGTCTTGCGTTCCTCAAGGAACTGGATTTCGGGGCTCTCCAGCCCGGACGCAACGACATCGACGGCGATTCGCTCTACGCCATGTGCCAGGAATATGAAACCCGGCCGATGGAGAAAGGAGTCTGGGAATCGCACCGCGCGTATGCCGACATCCAATTTGTCGTCGAGGGAGAGGAGCTGATCGGCTACGCGCCGCTGGGGTCGATGCTCGTCAAGGACGCTTACAGGACGGATGGCGATTGCGCGCTTTACGAAGGCTCGGGAGATTTCATCCGTCTTCGCGCGGGCCAGTTCGGAATCTTTTTCCCCCAGGACGTCCACATGCCGGGGATCGCCGTCACCCAACCGTCTCCGGTGAAAAAAGTTGTTGTGAAAGTCCTGCTCTAGAGCGGTTTTAAAAAATTGTTTAAACCGCTCTAGCCACAGGGCGCCACGCTCGGAAGCGCGAACCACCTCGACAGGCTCCGCGAATTTGCTTGCCTCTGTGTTTTACCAGCCCGTAATATGCCCGCCCCTTGCAACGATAGAGGCATGATCCAATCTTTTTCCAATCCGGTTCTGTTTACCCGCTTTTCTGCGCCGCAGTCATGCGCACAGCCTATCGGGTGACAAGGATAAAAAACAGATTCGTTGAAATCGTTGTAATTGGTTTAATATCATTAGTATTCGGGTTGGTAGCTCAATGGTAGAGCAGCGCCCTTTTAAGGCGTTGGTTGAGGGTTCGAGTCCCTCCCAACCCAAACCTGTTTCCCCTCGGGAAACCGCATCAATAGTGGGGTTGCTGTCGATTTCTGGCCTGTACTGCTGGAGCGGACGTACTATAAGTCATGCTTCATGGACACGTTCCAATCCACCGTTGACTGAGTTTTTCCCTTGAGCTTGAGGTTGCCGGGCGTTGGCCGTGGCAGCAGCGCAGCGGCTTAAAAGCTAAGGGTTAGCGCTGTTATCGAGTTTGACCGGCTGGACGGAGAGGAAGCGCTCGGGCTACCGCTTCGCGGAGCTTGTCCTTTTTGCTCTTGCGCCTGCCTTTGATGCCGTCGCCGGACGGCGCCGGCACTTCCGTTTCGACGGGCTCGAACCCCTCGACCTGCTCGCGCGGCAGGTTGAGCCGATGGCGTTTTTCAATCAGTCGAAAATGGGCGTGGGTGCTGGCGCTGACAAAGCTGATGGCCAGCCCCGTCTCGCCGGCGCGGCCGGTGCGGCCGATGCGATGCGTGTAATCCACGGCGGAACGCGGCAGGTCGAAGTTCACCACGACCGGAAGCCGGACGATATCAATCCCGCGGGCGGCGAGGTCGGTGGCGAGAAGCACCCGCACGGTGCCGGCCTGGAAATCCGCGAGCGCCCGGCTGCGGGCGCCCTGGCTGAGATCGCCGTGCAGGGCGGTGGCCACAAGGCCGGCCTGGCGCAGTTTTTCCGCGACATGCTCGGTGGCGTATTTGGTGGCAACAAACACGAGGACGCCAGACCATTGGTTTTCCTGAATGAGATGGCGGAGCAGCTGGGTGCGGCGGGGCGCATCTACTTCGATGACGCGCTGGGAAATGTCCGGCCCGGCAGCAGCGGGGGAGGGGGCCTCGATCCGCACCGGATCCCGCAGCAGGGCCGTGGCGAGGCTTTGCACCGCCGGGGGAAATGTCGCGGAGAAAAGCAGGCTTTGCCGGCGCGCCGGCAGCAGGCGGACGATCCTGCCGAGTTCGTCGATGAACCCTTCCTCAAGCAGGCGATCGGCTTCATCCAGAACGAGAATCGATACGGCGGAAAGCGATACGGCATTGTGTTCGAGCAAATCCAGCAGGCGGCCGGGCGTGGCCACCAGGATGTCCGTCCCGCGGCCCAGCGCCATCATCTGCGGGTTGATCGACACGCCGCCGAAGACGGTCAGCGTTTTGAGCGAATACGGCAGATGCGCGCTGGAGCGACCGATGGCCTCACCAATCTGCCCGGCGAGTTCGCGGGTGGGGACGAGGATTAAAGCGCGGGCAAAACGCCCGCCCGGACGCGGGCCCGCCCCGAGTAATTGCAAAATGGGCAGAGAAAAAGCAGCAGTCTTGCCCGAACCGGTCTGCGCCGAGGCCCAGACATCTCTTCCACTCAGGATTTCCGGGATGGCGGCGCTCTGAATGGGAGTCGGGGTGGAATAAGCCCGAGCGGCAACCGCACGCAGCAGAGGTTCGGAGAGACCGAGTGAGGAAAAGTCCATGGATGGCGGCGTTTCGGGTTGGGATTATATCGTCGTCGCTTCGATCAGGTAGCTCCACGAATGACGCCCTGCCGGGATGCGGTAAGCTTCCCCGGTATCCGGGCCGCAGCTTGCGGTCCCCAGCCCGCGCTGGCGGTAATCCAGATTGAGGATGGTTTCCGGCCTCGGCTTCAGGTCGCAGGTGTGGGTAGCGACAAAGAGATCCCCGGCGGTGAAGTGGCTGGCGGAGAACTCCAACAGTCCGGGCGCGGAGATGCGGACCGATGTGCGTCCGTTGTCGAGAGAGAGCCACCTGATATCGGTGTGGTTGCCATGTTCCTGCGGGACAATGTAAGGGACGTATTGGTCGGCCACGCTGCCGGAATAGCGACCGATCATCGCGGCGCGCTTCCGGTCGCTGTAGTTTTCGAATGGCCCCCTCCCGAACCACGCGAGGTTTTCGAATCCCGGCGCTAAGATCAGCCGGACTCCCAGCCGGGGGAGATCCGCAGCTTTTCTGTCAACGATGAAGAGATTCTCCACCAGGATCGTGCCGTCGGGGCCGATCGTATAGACGTGTCTGAGCCGGACAGCGGATTGGGAAATGAGGCATGCGGCGACGTGCCCGCACGCGACCCTCACGTCGCCGGATTTTGTCCGGCTCACGCGGACCGGTTCCGGCTTGATGACCGCATTGGGAATTCCAGCGTCCAGCCAACGTCCGAGCGGCTTGTGCTCCTGCCCCGACCAGCCCTTGATGCCATCATTGTCGGTAGCCGCGCGCCAGATCTGCAACTCGGGCCCCGAGACAAGGATGTCATCGCCACCGCAGCGGAATTTCTCAAGCCGCGAAAAACCTTCGGAAAACCCGAGTTCGAACCCGCGCCCGCTGATCCGCAGGCTCATCCGGTCGCGATCCACCATGAGGCCCTCCGCTTTCCGGCGAATCACGGCGGGAACAGAAACCGATCGCGAACCACCGAGCGGCACCTGATCCCAGCCGAGGACATGACCTTTTTCGCACCAGGCGGTCCGGCGGGAGGCCTTGTAAGAAAGGTTGAGAAAGGCTTCTTCGCCTTTGGCAATTGGAATCGCGGGCAAGGGAACGGCCAGCTTCCAGGTCTGACCGGGGGCGATTTTCATGGAAGGCAGAACTCCCCGCGCCGAGGGCTTTCCAGAAATCGTGAGATCCCAGGAAATTTCGATCCAGCCGGAATCACAAAAAAACTGACGGTTTTTGATTTCGACGGCCGATTTTTTCCGGTCAAAAGAAACCGCTTTGAGCGGCTGGGCGAGATGCTTGAACTCCGCGAGGCCGGGGTGCGGGGTGCGGTCGGGCCAGACAAGTCCGTCGCAGCAGAAATTCAGGTCGTTCGGGGTATCGCCGAAGTCGCCGCCGTAGGCCCAATACGGCTGGCCATCAGGCCCCTTTTGTAAAATCCCGTGGTCGATCCATTCCCAGATGAAGCCGCCCTGGAGCCCGGGATATTTTTCAAAGAGATCGTAGTAGTCGGCCAGGCCCCCGTTGCTGTTGCCCATGGCGTGGGAATACTCGCACATGATCAGCGGTCGGCGGCGGTCGGGATGGTTTTTGTCGGCGGCCCATTCGATGAGCGTCTTCAGTTGCGGATACATGGGACACGCAATGTCCGTAACCTGATCGCCGCCTTCGTAGATAAACTTCCCCGGCTGGTTCCTCTCGCTGAGGCCCTGGACCCATATTCCGGGCTCGTAGTGTAGCGGGCGGCTGCCATCCCTTCCGCGGACCCAGGCGGCCATGGCGTCCTGATTGGCGCCGCAGCCGGTCTCATTTCCAAGCGACCAGAGGATGATCGAAGGATGGTTCTTGTCGCGCTCGACCATGCGGACAGCGCGCTCGAGGAATGCTGCGGCCCATGCGGGCTCGTGCCCGAGCGTGTGGTAGTAGGCATGGGCTTCGAGGTTCGCCTCGTCGATGACATAGAGCCCGAGTTCATCGCACACATCCAGCCAGTAAGGATCGTTAGGATAGTGAGAGCATCGGACCGCATTGAAATTGAAGCGCTTCATCGTCAGCGCGTCCAGGCGCATGGTTTCGCGGTCCAGGGCCTTGCCTCTCGTTTCATGATGATCGTGGCGGTTGACGCCGTGGATCATCACCGGCTTGCCGTTGACCAGAAGCTGGCGGTCGCGGATCTCGATCGAACGGAACCCGACGCGCGTCGCCGTGGACTCGACGGCGCGCCCATTTTTATCCCTGAGCGTGACGACCATTTTGTAGAGGGACGGTGATTCCGCCGACCAGAGCAAGGGTTTCTTGACCGGCTCGTCGAAGCGGGCCTGGAGCCGGAAGCGCGAAAAGGGCGAGCCCGCCTGCACCGGGCAAACGAGAGGCTTCTTGAAAACGGCTTTCCCAGCCGGATCAAACAGCTGGGCCGCGACGCTCCACCCCTCTTCGGGTTGGCCGGGGAACCCGATATTCACGGTCAGCCTCAGCCGTCCGTCGCGGCAGTCGTTCTCGAGGTTGCCGACCGCGAACAGATCGGAAAGATGCACCGGAGACGGCGAGTAAAGAAAGACCTCCCGATGCAGTCCGCCCATCCACCACTGATCCTGGTCCTCGATGAACGTGGCGTCGGACCATTTGATGACTACGGCACAGACCAAGTTCTTCCGGCCGACGCGCGCATGGCCGGTGATGTCGAATTCCGACGGGAGGCGGCAGTCTTTGCCCATGCCAACGAAGTGTCCGTTGACATAAACGCAAAGCACGCTTTCCGCTCCGCCGAAGTGGATGATGATGCGGCGGCCGTTCCAGTCTTTCGGGATATCAACCTCCCGGGAATAGATGCCGGTCGGGTTGAGCTTCGGCACGGACGGAGGCTCCTCCGCGAACGGCATATTCACATTCGTGTAATGCGGGCTCCCGTAGCCTTGGAGCGTCCAGTTGCCGGGGACTGCAACCTGATCCCACGCAGAACGGTCCGTGTCCACCGCCACATCGGCGACATGGGCATCTTCGGGTTTTTGAAGGATGCGAAATTTCCAGTCGCCATTGAGCAGTTGGAACCAGGGGGATCTGGTGCGCTCGAGGGATTTTGCGCTTCCGGCATCCGGGAACGGATACAGAGTCGAGCGCATCGGCAGGCGGTTGACGGCTGTGAGGGCGGGATCTTCCCAGATGCGGGAAGAAAAAAGATTGCCGTATAGCGAGGAAGTCATTGGGGGATACTCTCAATTGGATGCCCCCCGTCAAGGAGCAGCTCATCTGCGTCATTCAAGCCGTCGTTCGAGTTGAAAATCAAAGGACACCTGATCCCAGAATCCGCCGCCGAGGCCCCGGGTGCTTCCACGTCATTGTGAAGAGGACTTGGCTGCTGCCGGATATTTGTGCGCGACGGCCAGTTGCCTCTCGAGCGCAGCCGGGTCGGTGACCGGGAGGTTGCAGACGAAATCTTTGCAGACATAGGCCGTGGATTTTTCATCGACAGGCTGCAGGCCGCCATAGAAATCCGCCTGCCTTGCAAAAAAGCCGTGGCTGTCCTCGTCGCCGATGAGTGCCCAGACCGCACCGGGAAGGAACTTCCGCCAGATGGAGGCCACCATCTCGCGTGTCCCGGGCGCATTGTTCTTCCCGACGATGACGATTTGCTCCGCCGGGGAAAGCCAGGAGTCAAGCGCGACGAGTCCCATCGGGGTCGCGAGCGGCGACTGGCGCATCTGTCGCGCGAGGGTTTTGAGCGTGCGTTCGGCTTTGTCGGCCCATGCCTGATTGCCGAGCAGATGAGCCAGGCGAAGCAGGTTGAGCGCGGAGAGGGTGTTGGGGGAAGGCTCCGCGCCATCGTAGTCTTCCTTCATGCGCAGGAGGACGCTGGGATCATCGCCGTTTGAACTGAAGTAGCCGCCGTCTTTGTCGTCGAAGAAAAGTTCATCCTGCATTTTCTGAATGGCGACGGCCCATTCGAGCCTGGCGGTGTCGAATCCGGATTCATAGAGGTCAATCAGGCCGCGGATAAGAAACGCATAATCCTCCGCAAAGCCTCCTGTGGTGCCTGCGCCATCACGCCACGCCCGGAGAAGCGTCCGGTTTTTTTTGTTAAGGAGATTTTTGTGGATGAAGTCCGCCGAACGGTTGGCGGCGTCGAGATACTTCTCGTCGCCAAGCACCTGGTAGCCTTTGGCAAGAGCCGTAATCATCAGCCCGTTCCATGCCGTAATCACCTTGTCGTCGAGGTGCGGACGCGGGCGATCCGCACGAACCGCGAGCAGTTTTTCGCGACTGGCTGCGAGCCGGGTTTTCATTTCCTCCGCGCTCACCCCGAACTTCCCGGCGGCTTCGGGAATGTCATGCCGCTGGATCAGGACATTTTTGCCGTGAAGTTCACCGTGCGGATCGCTTTCCCCGGAGGTGTTCCCCCTTGGTTCGACTCCATGGACATAATCGAACTCAGCGGCGCAGTCCCTGCCGAGCACGGTCTCGATTTCGTCGGCCGTCCAGACGTAGAAGACGCCTTCCGCCTTTTCCTGCGATCCGGAACCCATGGCGCTGTCGGCATCCTCGGCGGAAAAAAATCCGCCCTCGGCAGAGGTCATGTTGCGCAGGACATAATCGAGGGTATCGCGGGCTGTATCGGCGAACACCGCGCGTCCGGTGATCTGGTGGGCGATGAGATACGCTTCTGCAAGCTGGGCCTGGTCGTAGAGCATTTTCTCGAAATGCGGGACATGCCATTGGGCGTCCGTGGAGTAGCGGTGGAACCCCCCGCCGAGGTGGTCGTGAATGCCGCCGGCTGCCATCTTTTCGAGCGAGAACGCCGCCATCTCGATCGCGCGTTTTCCCGCCTTCGAGTCCGGCCCGACACGATAAGCCTCGTGAAACAGGAAGAGCAGTTCGGAGGGACGCGGAAACTTGGGGGCTGATCCGAACCCGCCCGCCGTGTTGTCGAAGCGCCGTTCCATTTCCTTCAACCCTTCTGAAAGAACCTCTGCGGAGAGAGCCGTGTTGGGGTCGGAGCGCGCGTTTGCGACATCCCGGAGTTGGCCGAGGATCCGGTCGGCCTGGGTGCGAACCTGATCTTCCGCCTTCTCCCATGCACCCGCGATTTGCTGGAGCATCGAAAGAAACCCGGTGCGGCCAAAGGCGTTGTCCGGCGGGAAATACGTGCCGCCGACGAAGGGCTTGAGATCTGGCGTGAGCCAGACGCTCATCGGCCAGCCGCCTCGCCCGGTGGTCGCCTGCACGAATGTCATATAGACACGGTCCACGTCGGGACGTTCTTCGCGGTCCACCTTGATGCTCACGAAATGCCTGTTCAGAAACGCGGCGATTTCCGGGTTCTCAAATGATTCGCGCTCCATCACATGGCACCAGTGGCAGGTGGAATAGCCGACCGAGAGAAAGACCGTCTTATTTTCCCTGCGGGCTTTCGCAAACGCTTCCTCTCCCCATGGATACCAATCCACCGGGTTGTGGGCGTGCTGGAGGAGGTAAGGGGACTTCTCGTTCGCGAGACGGTTGGTGTGTTTTTCCATGGCGGTTTCGGCGGCCGTGCTGTCAGCCTGCGCGACGGGCCGCGCCGCGCCTCGCCGTCGATACCGCATGCGTCGGAGGCCGCACGTCGGCTCCCCAGAGAATCCTTGTTAACGCCGAAAAAAATCCCCGGTGGAGAGCGACCCCGGTATAGGCGGACTCCGCCAGGCGCGCGAAAACCGGCACCCTCCGATAAACCGCCAGCGCCATCCGTCCCAGCCGTGTCGCCGTGGCCAGCGCCGAAAACACCGCCTCCGCGCCCGAGCAGATGGAGCCGTCCACATCAACCCACTGCACGGAACGCATGAAATCTTCCGGTGCGATTTGAGGGAACCGCTGTCCCGCGGTTTGCGAGCGTTCGTAGCTCACTCTGTCCCCGGTCACCGCCTTCCCTGCCTCAATCCACCGGCAGCAGAACCGGCACTCGCCGTCGTAGATCAGCAGAGGCTTCGCAGACATATGGCAGTTTCCTCCACTTCCGGGGTGGGTTCAACCTGGAAATCCCCGCCTTCAAGGTTTTGCCGGAAGACGGCCGCATTCGGGCGCAAGTCTGCTCTTGCCTAAATGGCCCCGGAGGTCTCACCATCGACTTGGGGGTTAGCATGAATAATCTGCCGACAGATCCAGGGGGATATCTTCGCGCTGAGCGTGTGCCCGCTGCCGGGCGGTTCGCCGGAGCGTTGGCGGTGCTGGTCGGCGGCACGGTCCTGCTCGGCTGGGCGCTGGATGTTGCCGCGCTGAAGAGCATCCTGCCGGGCTGGGTGTCCATGAAACCGAACACGGCGGTCGCCTTCATCCTGACGGGGGTTGCACTCCTGCTCTTTCGCCCACCTTCATCCTTCGGCCTTCATCCTTCAGCCTTGGTCTCCCTCCTCTCCCGGTTCTGCGCCCTGTTCGCCGGGCTGATCGGCCTGCTTTCGTTGAGTGAATACGTCTTCGGATGGAATCCCGGCTTTGATCAGTGGTTGTTTTGCAAGCCGGCCGGGACGGTGGGGACTTCGTATCCGGGCCGGATGGCACCGGACACGGCGCTGTGTTTCATGATGCTGGCGGCCGGTCTGGAAACCGCCCGCGCCATGCGCCATCGGAGCTGGATGTTGGGTTGCATCATGGTTCTCGGCGGGCTGGTGTTGGCCCTGTCGCTGGCGGCCATGCTGAATTACTTCACGCCAGCCCTCGGAGCGTTTGGGTGGGGTGGGTTGACGCTCATGGCCGTTCCAACTGCGATTGTGTTTGCGGTTCTGGGCGTGGCGCTGTTCCTGGTTGTGTGGCCGGAAATCGCTGCGTTCTGCTCGCTCGGCAGAAAAACCACGGCGGCGTATGTTCTCGGCCTGGTGCTTGTGGTGTTCATCGGCCTCACCAGCAGCCGGAGCGTGCTCTGGCTGGACGAGACCGCCCATCGTGTCAGCCATGCCGAACAGGTGTTGGGCGCAATCGCGGACGTCATGAGCGAAATCGCCAAAGCGCAATCCCACACCCGCGGCTACGTCATCACCGGCGGAGAACGGTATCTCCAAGCCGAGCAGACGGCATCCGCCCGTTGCCGGGAAGCACTGGCAGGGCTGCGGCCACTCATTTCCGATCCGGCCCAAAAGGCGCGCGTCGTCCGGCTCGAAGCGCAGGCCGACGAGTTGATCGGGTGGTTTTCGCAGGTCATCGCGGCCCGCCGCACCGGCAGTGCGGGCACGGCCGGGTTGGTTGATCATGGGGAAGATCTGATGGACAGCCTGCGGGCGCTGGTCGCGCAGATGAATGACGCCCAGATGCTGTTGCTCCAACAGTGGCAGCGGGACACGTCCAACGTGTCCCGGTTCACGCACCTGGTCATCATCACCGGCACGGCCTTCGGCTTGATCATTTTCCTGTCCGTGCTGTTCGGATTGAACCGCGCCGAGACGGAAGGCCGGCAGGCGCAGGCGACGATCGCTGCATCGGAAGTCCGGTATCGCCGGCTGTTCGAGGCGGCGCGTGACGGCGTTTTGATCCTCGATGCGGAGACGGGGATGGTCGTGGATGTGAATCCCTACTTGATCGAGCTGTTGGGGGTCACCCGCGCGGTGTTCCTCGGCAGGAAGGTGTGGGAGCTGGGATTCTTCAAGGACATCGTCGCCAACGAGGCCAACTTCGTGGAGTTGCAGCAGAAACAATACATCCGCTACGAAAACATGGCGCTGGAAGGTCACGACGGAAAGCGTCACGAGGTGGAGTTCGTCAGCAACGTCTATCTGGTCAACGATCAGAAGGTGATCCAATGCAACATCCGCGACATCTCCGAGCGCAAGAAGGCGGATGACCAACTGGCAGTTCTCAACCAGCAAAATAAACTCCTCCTGAATTCGGCGGCGGAAGGAATTCTTGGGTTGGATCTTCAGGGGAATCACACGTTCGTCAACCCGGCGGCGACAAAGATACTGGGCTACGAAGCCGAAGAGCTTCTCGGCCGTCACAGCCACAGCCTCTGGCACCATACCAAACCTGACGGAAGTCACTATCCCAATGAAGAGTGTCCAATCTACGCCACATATCGGGACGGAACGGTGCACAGCTCGTCTACCGAGGTGTTCTGGCGAAAGGATGGCACCAGCTTCCCTGTCGAGTATTCGAGCACGCCTCTCTACGAACAGGAGCAGCTGGCGGGTGCTGTGTTGACTTTCGCAGACATCACCGAGCGCAAGGCCTTGGAATCCCGCCTGGCCGAAGCCCTTCTCCAAGCCAACGCAGCCAACAACGCGAAAAGCGAGTTCCTCGGCATCATGGCTCACGAGCTGCGCAACCCGCTCAGCGGCGTGCTCGGATTCGCGCAACTGCTCTCCGACACGGCCCTCGACGACGAGCAAAAGGGCTATGTCCGCACGATCAGTTCCAGCGGCGAGCACCTCCTTGCCGTCGTCAACGACA
>Ga0194063_10001034_pt1 | contig 18798 bp, 17 predicted proteins | sample SepL3720m_MetaG_FD_155459 | JGI IMG/M metagenome (GOLD analysis project Ga0194063, IMG submission 155459) | Anoxic zone freshwater microbial communities from boreal shield lake in IISD Experimental Lakes Area, Ontario, Canada - Sep2016-L373-20m | ecosystem: Environmental > Aquatic > Freshwater... | reverse complement strand
CACCCACCCCAACCCAACTGACAACGCTGCCAACGTTGCGCTCAATGCGACGCTGGGCTGGACGGCGGGAAGCAATGCCATTTCGCACCGGGTCTATTTCGGGGTAAACTCGAATGCCGTGGCGAATGCTACTACCGACGCGCCAGAGTTCCGGGCCGTTTTGTCAGGCATAACTTATACCCCAGGCATGCTCGCTTCCAGCGGCCGGTTCTACTGGCGCGTGGATGAGATGTCGGAAATCTACGCGACCACCGGACCGGTCTGGACGTTTGCAACCACGATCGATCCGACCGCCACTTTCCCATTGGTTGGCGCCCTCGGTAGCGGCGGCGGTTTCGTGATCACTTTCCCCAGCCTGCCAGGCCGGACCTACCGGGTCGAGAGGACGGACAGCTTGAGCCCGGCATCCTGGTCAACGATTGCCGACAACGTGCCCGGCACCGGTGACGCAATCCCGATCACTGAGACCGGGATGCCGCTTCAAACGCAACGGTTCTACCGCGTGATCATCCTCCCGCCCTGAACGCGGCAGCGGGTTCGCAACGGCCCGTTCTGAGACAAGAAAGCCCACCCGACGGTATTGCTTCAGTTCAGAATGTCCGTAATTTTGATGACATGCAGGGCGGGCCAGATGGAGTATAAATTGGAGATGATGGCTTCCTTATGATCGCGATTTTTATGCGGATAGCGTCCCCAGCCTGGCTGGGCTTGTTTCCTCCCGAGTGCGGCAAGCGGAGGGCAAACCCATGAGCAACCGACGTTGTTCGCTTCTGTGGTCGGTACTGCTGGCCGCTGGGATGACCCTGGGATGCAAGAAACAAGGGTCTGCCTCGAACGCCAGCGCCGCAACCAACGGGCTGACGGCGGACCAGCCGGTCTCGGCAGAAACCGCGCCGCCTTCGCCTCGAGGCCCAGGCCCCATGCCAGCCGCCCCCCCGCCGGCGGTAATCCAGCAGCAGACCGACCCTGGCGCCACTCTGGACCAATTATCGGCAGAGCTGCGCAAATACGTCGTCCGCACCCGAAGCGTGCCTAAGAACTTCGAGGACTTTCTGGCCAAGTCCCAGGTGCAAACGCCCGCCCCGCCTGCCGGAAAGAAATATGCGATCCAGAATCAGGCGGTGGTGTTGATAAACCGTTGACCGGCCCAACGTAAAATGTACTCGCAACGCATGCGCATGAAGAAATCCCAACGGCCCCTGGCGGGTGTCGCCGCTCGCGGCTTCACATTGATCGAGCTTCTGGTGGTCATCGCGATTATTGCCATATTGGCCGCGCTGCTGCTGCCCGCGCTGGCCAGCGCCAAAGCCAGAGCGTGGAGAATTCAATGCGCTTCCCAAATGCGGCAGCTTGGAGTTGGCTTTCATGTTTTTGTCGGCGATAACGATGACCGGTTCCCGCCCGCAGGCTATGGAACCGGTGCTGGTCAACTGGCTTGGGACACTTGGATTCACCGCAACCTGGCGGGAACGGCTCCCGAAGCCGAGTTGATCACCGGCGAGGTGTCAACGAAGTATTGTCCCAAAATAGAAAAATGCCCCGGAGATCGCATCCCCACACTCGAAAACGACCCCCAGTGGGGTTGGGTCAAGTACGGAATGCGACGAACCTATGCGATGAACAGCGTAGGCCCTAACTGGGGCACGGATTATCAAGTGTCCACCGCAAACCAGAGATACCCTTTGCCGAACTTAAACCAGATCGGACGCCACGGCGTGGGGATTTACTGGATGGATGGCGGAGTGGCCCCCTCGGGCCTGCCCGACTGGGGTGCCAAGGGCTACAAAACCCCGGTAGTAACAGATCCGGCGGGAACAATCATCCTCGTCGAAGAACCCAATATCCAGAATGTGGTCGGCAACATCTGGCCTTGCATCTCCAATGGTCCCAGGGGTGCCGGAGACCTTTACCAGGTGGACCCCGCACCAGATGCCAAGAACTTCGGCAACGACCAGTACGGCATCCACGGCAAACGGTTTAATTACCTCTTCCACGACAACCACGTTCAAGCCCTCAGAATCGAGCAGACTGTGGGAACCGGAACCCTGGATGCGCCAAAGGGAATGTGGACTGTGAAGACGGGAGATTAGTTCGGCTGGGTTGAGGCTGCCGACTCTCCATTCGGCTAATCCGCTGGGGTTCTGGAGAAATGACAGTGCTGGTGGTTTCAGCGCAAGAGGCAGCGGAAAAGACTCCACAGCGCCTTGCTTTCCGAAGGAAAATCGAGGAAGCTCCACGATGTGTTCCTGCCAACCGCACGCTGGAATTGCATGAGTCGCGCCGGGTTTCTCCTCGGGTGCTTATGCTTTTTGGGGCAGACTGGCGACATCTGGTTGCTGGCTGCTGAAGCCAAAGCGACTTCAAATTTCCCTTTCGATGTATGGCAGGTCGAGCAGGGCCTGGAACAAAACCCGGTTACCGCCGTCGTGCAATCGCGCGACGGTTACCTGTGGCTGGGAACCTACACGGGCCTGATGCGGTTTGATGGCGTGCGCGTGACGGTGTTCGACTCGGCGACGACCGATGGGCTGCAAAACAGTCGCATCACCAGTTTGTACGAGGATCCCGACGGAGTGCTCTGGATTGGGCATGAGACCGGGGAACTTTCACGCCTGAGCGGCCATGAGTTTCGGTCTGCCGGCCGGGTGGCCGGGTGGCCGGGCGGTGCCGTCGAGTCGATCAGCACGGACGAGAATGGGGATTTGTGGTTGCTGAATGATACCGGGCTCTTGTTCCGGATGCGGGATGGGCGCACGGTGGAACCGCCCGGTGGCGTGTCACCAAATCGGAAGATCTCTCTCAGCCGCGAGCGGAGCGGGAAGCTGTGGCTGGTCGAGAATGGCCAGGTGAATACTTTTGATCGCGGCGAACTTGTCCCCTTCGGGTTCGATGGAGCCAGCGGCACTAACTTTTTCGAGCGAGTGGTTCCGGCTCAGGATGGGGGCCTGTGGGTGATGGCCAACGGCCGGGTGAGGAAATGGCGGGAAGGCCGCTGGGGGATGGACCTCGGACAATGCCCTTGTCAGAATGGCTTCATCACGGAATTGTTGGAAACCCGTTCCGGCACGCTGCTGGCCGGCACGGTTCAGGATGGGCTGTACCTGCTCAGCCCAGGCGTTGAACCAATACATTTCGCCCGAACCAACGGCCTCTCGCATGACTGGGTTCGAGCGCTCTGCGAGGATCACGAGGGAAACATCTGGGTCGGGACCGGGGCCGGTCTGAACGTGCTGCGGTCGCGCAAGGTTCAAATGCTCAACCCGCCAGATGGCTGGCAGGGACGGGCGGTGCTCTCATTCGCCGTGCGGCGCGAAGGGGATGCCTGGATTGGCACCGAAGGAGCCGGATTGTACCACTACCACGGGGACAGGTGGGACTGTCTGACTGAATCCAGCGGCTTGACGAATCTCTTCGTGTGGTCGGTTTTGGAAACGCGGCGGGGCGAACTGTATGTCGGCACTTGGGGCGGCGGATTAATGGTGAGGAACGGAGACCGGTTTGAATCGCCAGGCGACTTGAGCCGGGTGACGGCGCCAGTGGTGGCGTTATGTGAAGGGAAACAGGGTGAGCTGTGGATTGGCACCACGCTCGGTTTGCACCGCTACGAGGCCGGAAAACTGACATGGTTCGCCGGAAAAGAGAAACTGGTCTCGCCCGACGTTCGGGCAATCGCCGAATCAGAGGACGGCGCGATCTGGTTTGGCATGTTGGGTGGCGGCCTGGGTCGTTTGCAGCAGGGCAAATTGAAACAATTCCTCAAGCAGGACGGGCTCAGCAGTGATTTTGTGCTGGCGCTTCATGCCGAGCCAAACGGCACCCTGTGGATTGGCACCTCGGGCAACGGCCTCTGCCGGTTGAAACAGGGCAAGTTCGCCACCATCAGCCTTCCGCAAGGGCTGTTGGCCAGTATGATCAGTCAAATTGCCGACGACGGCGCCGGCAACCTCTGGGTGGGTTCCCATCATGGGATACTGCGGGCCAGCAAGGCCGACCTGAACCGTTGCGCGGACGGGGATGTGCCCACGGTGCGCTGCCTTGGTTACGGCAAGGCGGAAGGCCTGGCTTCGCAGAAATGCTCCGGCGGCTTCCAGCCCGCCGTCTGCAAGACCGCTGACGGACGGCTCTGGTTTCCGACAGCGAAGGGTCTGGCAATCATTGATCCGCGCAGCTCTAACACCAATATAGTTCCGCCGCCGGTCGTCATTGAGGAACTGCTGGTGGAGGACCAGCCAATGAAGATTCCGACACCAAAAACCGGCGACTACGCCACCAGCACGCGGTCCGGACTGCAAATCCCGGCCGGCAAACAACGGCTCGAATTGCGTTACACAGCATTGAGCTTCGCCGGGCCTGACAAGGTTCGCTTCAAGTACAAACTCGAAGGATTGGAGGTCGCGTGGGTGGATGCGGGGACGAAACGCCTGGCCCAGTACAGCTATCTGCGGCCGGGCACCTACACCTTCCGGGTGATCGCCTGCAACAATGACGAGGTGTGGAATGACGCGGGGGCTGCCTTAACTTTCACAGTCCTGCCGAAAGTCTGGCAAACGGGGTGGTTTAGGGCTGTTGTTTTGGTCCTGGGAGCGGGCGCCGTAGCGGCGGGAGCGATGTGGCCGGCGCGGCAACGGGTGCGCCGGAGGTTGGAACAGTTGGAGCGGCAGCGGGCGCTCGAACGTGAGCGGTCCCGCATCGCCCGGGACATCCATGATGATCTGGGAGCGAGTCTGACGCGAATCACCTTGCTCAGCCAAAGCGCGCGGGCCGAACTCGATGACCGGCAGGCCGCCGCGGCGGACGTGGACCAAATCTACAGCACCGCGCGCGAACTAACGCGCGCGATGGATGAAATCGTCTGGGCCGTCAACCCGCAGCACGATACGCTCGACAGCCTGGTGGCGTATCTCGGGCGCTTCGCGCAAAGCTTCTTGAGCACCGCCGGCATTCGCTGCCGCCTGGATGTGCCGTTGCAACTGCCGGCCTGGGCGCTGACGGCCGAGATACGGCACAACGTCTTCCTGGCCTTTAAAGAGGCCCTGAACAATGTGGCCAAACACGCACAGGCTTCCGAGGTCCGGATTTCCCTCGAGTTGCGACCAGACGGATTCATGCTGGTGGTGACCGACAACGGGCGAGGCTTTAAGTGGAACCCGCGGAAAGGCCAGCCAACTCCCGCGGCAGACGACTCGCGTTCGGCTGCGGGCAATGGGTTGGTGAACATGCAGAAACGTCTCGAGGAGGTCGGGGGCTGCTGCGGATGGGACACAGCGCCGGGAGAAGGAACGCGAGCCAAGCTGGTGGTCGTGGTCAAGTCGTGAGTGTCATCAAAAGACACGACACCCCATTCTTCGACCATCGGTGTATAGCTATAGCATAAGCATGGCGATAGCCGTATCCATAGTCGAGGACGACGCCCAGGCGCGAAGAATCTTTGCGAGCTGGATTACCGGCGCGTCCGGATTCCGCCTGGCAGGCGATTGGGGGGACGCGGAAAAGGCGATCGAGGCGCTGCCGGCGAAAAAGCCGAACGTCGTCTTGATGGACATCAACCTACCCGGCATGAGCGGCGTGGACGCCGTCAAACGGTTGAAGCCCCTGTTGCCAGAAACTCAATTTGTGATGCTGACGGTCTATGAAGACGCCGATCACATCTACAATGCGCTGGCGGCGGGTGCCACCGGCTATCTGCTCAAACAAACGCCGAAAGCGGAGTTGCTCAGCGCGGTGGAGGATGTGTACAAAGGCGGCTCGCCGATGACCAGCAACATTGCCCGCAAGGTCGTCCAGTCGTTTAAACGAGCCCCCGCGTCGAGCGGCCACGAGCTGTCGCCGCGCGAACAGGAAGTTCTGGACTTGCTGGCCCGCGGCTATCTCTACAAGGAAATTGCCGAGCGGCTCAACATCAGCGTGCCCACCGTCAATACCTATGTGCGCCGCATGTATGAAAAGCTGCAAGTGCAGTCGCGCGCTCAAGCGGTGGCCAAATACGCCCACCTTTCGGACAGCGAACAAAGACCGTCCGCCGCCTCCCGAGCCCGCCAACCAGGTTAATCCCCGATGTCATCTGTTTTAATGACATGCCATTCTTCCCGTTCCTGTTAGCATCACCATCAGTTGACCGTTTGCCATTATGAAATCGCAACCCACCGGGCGAGAAACTCTCGCCGCAAATTGGTTCGTCGAGGCTGGCAGCCTGCCTCAGGAAGAAACCTCCGCGAACCGCGCAGGTGACGGATGTCGCTTGCGAAACCAGCAATAACCGTAACCTCCTCAACTCAATAGAAAACAAATATGAAATCAAACAAAACACTACAGCAATGGATACCATCAGTCTTATGTGGCTTGATGTTGGCCTGCTCGACCAGCGTCGGCTTGGCTCAGACCACCGATTGGATGCAAACCTTCGACACTTCCACCAGCACCGGCCCCTGGGTCGTTTGGTGGGGCACGGCAACTATAACACAGGATGCAACCCAGAACTGCACCACCAACGTCCCGGATTCGGGTGCCATGAAATACGTGGCACCGTTCGTGGGTGCTAGCGGCGAGCAATTCATGACCTTTGCCGGATTCCATTATGGATGGCAGTGGGATGGCACCACGGTGCTTGATGGCTCCAAATACACCAACCTGATCTTTGATATCAAGATAGATCCAAGCACAGCCCCAGCAGTGAATGGCGCAGACTTAGGGCAGCTAGCGCTCGGTTTCACAGCGCCGGGATGGCCATCCACGGGAGTGCCGTTTCTGGCGAACTACAACATCCCGCTAACGGCCACCAATTGGACGCATGTCGTCCTGCCGATTAACCCAACCGAGGCTGGCATTCAAAGTATCAACGGCATTTACATCAAGATGTGGTCCGGCGGCCACTTGACCAACACTTGGACCGCCTACATCGACAACCTGGAGCTGCAAGCGATCCCTTCAGACATCCCGCCGCCGCCGCCTCCGACGATGGCCCTGCAGTCAACGACCTCCGGCCTTCAGTTGATCTCCACGACCAAGGGCGGGGCCAGCGCCCGATATAGCATCCACCCTGCCACTGCTGGTTACTCTTGGATGAATTCGCCCATCTCCACGACCTATGCCGTCACCATTAAGCAGTACCCGACCTACGCTTCTTACGCGAACTTCCAGACACATATGTTTCTCATTCCGTCCAGCAGTCTGCCCTATGGCCCTGGTGATACTTCTTGCGATTGGAACTCGACGAACTTGATTTTCGTCCAGATCGCCGACAATGGGGATGGCAGTGCTTACTCGCGCTGGATGTACAAGACCAACGTGAGCAACCCAAATAACCGTTGGGACGGTCAGATTTTTGGGAGCAACACACTTGCCACCTTGGGCAGCTCTACAATCCTGGGCACATGGAAGGTGACTTTCAACCAGAATACCAACGTCACATTTACCGCTCCGGACGGCAGTTCAACCAACTTCGTTTTCCCCGCGGAGTCGGCGGCCTATTTTGCTGATCCCAACGGCCTTTATGCCTACATTGGAATGCAGCCCAATTCTGCGGGCAATGTCGGCCAATCTTCCGTCATCAGCGAAATAAAGATGACGGGCGCTGTGGATGGCAATGGCAATCCCTCTCCGGATATCGACGACACCTTTGCCACAGCCCCGCTGGACACCGCCATTTGGGGAACGACCGCAAGTGACCCCAAAGGTGTCCAAGTTGTTACTGAAGACACACCGTTCTGGCTCCTCTGGACAGTTCCCGACTCCAACTTCACCCTCCAATATGCTGACGATATTACTGCTCCTTCCGGTAACTGGGGAGATCCCTATGGCCTAATGGCCAACGTCATCCAGATTGGTTCCGTCAAGCGGGTCTTGGTACCCAAGTCTCTGTCCTTGACGAACCAGCTCTATTTCCGGCTGAACAATCCCTCGTATCCTTGAGCACTGAAACACGATAAGCCCTCGGGGGTGCCGGGTGTCCGGCACCCTTTTTGTTAGAGTCGGCACTCCTCAGATCGGATGTTAACTCGGATGACATCGTCCACTCTCAGGTTGGTCTTGTTTCCAAGCCTCCCTGCTCTGCCGGGCTTTTTGGCGCTGCTGCTCCCGGCTTTTGCGGCCCGAGCGCAGGTGCCGCTGCCGGTTTATACGGACTACCTGGTCAACGGGTTCCAGGATTGGGGTTGGGCGCCACACGACTATGCCAACACGTCGCCTGCCCACTCCGGCACCGCCTCGGTGGCGGTGACCATGATGGCGGGCTGGCAAGGGCTCCAGGTTTATCATCCTGACATTGACAGCAGCCGATGGTGAATGGCCTCACAAATCGGCATCCAGCTTTCTACGCCGCCAAGCTCATGCAACACTTCGCGCCGCCTGGCGACACCATCCTCAGCGCCTCGAGCGATTACTCGTTGCTCGCGGCCTATGCCGCCCGTCGCACCAGCGGTGCGCTCTCGCTACTGGTTCTCAACAAGGACACGACCACCGCCTTCAATGCCCAGATTGCTTTGACCGGCTTTAACCCCAGCGACATGGCGACCATTCGTTCCTATGGAATCCCGCAGGACGAAGCCACCCGCACCAACGCGCCGGCAGCGTCGCAGGACATCGCGACCAATAGCTTTGCCGGTGCCAGCGGCAGTTTCACTTACAGTTTTCCTGCGTTGTCACTGACGCTCTTCACACTTGTGCCGGCCGCTCCCAGCCTGGTGATCCTGCCGCCAGCCCCCCAACCCGGTGGTCAATTTGTCTTCCAACTCCAGGGCCAGCCGGGTGTGCGCTACATCATTCAAAACTCCACAAACCTGACAGCATGGAGCACGGTCTCGACCAACGTGCTCGCCGGCAACACCGTTAACGTCACGAACCCCGTGCCGACAGGAGCCGCGAAACACTTCTGGCGCGCCGTGTGGCAGCCATGAGAGGCTTGGCTGGATGCCATACAAACCCGAAAATCACTGGTTGACGCACCGGAGGCCTTTGGCTGGTTGGCCTGTATTGAGCCTCGTCCTGCTGGTATGTTGTGCCGCGACGCTTTTTCCAGCCTGGGCGGCTGATCCTCAAACGGCAGCTCCCCTCGGTGCTGTCAGAGGAACGTCCCTGCGCGAGACCTTCGCGGGGAGGTTCATAATGGGTGTGGCGCTGGATGGCTATCTGCCGGCGGAATACAACCCGGCTGAGTTGAAGCTGGTCCGCACACAATTCGCTGCCATCACCCCCGCGAACTGCATGAAGATGATGCACCTCCAGCGGGAGGAAGGGCATTTCGATTTTCGGATGGCCGATGCCATGGCCGCCTTTGCTGCCAGCAATCAGCTCAAGGTTTGCGGCCATTGCCTGGTCTGGGCCAAAGACGAGCGGACACCTGAATGGGTCTTCCGCGATGGCGATAAGTCCGTCAGCCGCGACATGCTCTTGGAGCGCATGCGGAAGCACATTGAGACCGTAGCAGGCCGCTACCGGGGCAAGGTTGTTTCCTGGGATGTGGTCAACGAAGCGTTGGATGATGGCACCAACTTCATTCGGCCCTCGCAATGGGTCGGCACCCTCGGCGAGGAGTTCATCGTGAAAGCGTTCCAGTTCGCGCGCCAAGCCGACCCGGAAGCGGTGCTTATCTATAACGACTATAATGTCGAACTGCCGGCCAAGCGCGCCAAACTTTTTCGCCTGTTGCGATTGCTTCGGGAAAATCAGGCGCCGATCCAGGCGGTCGGCATCCAGGGCCATTACGAACTGGATGCGGTGCCCTATCAAAACCTCGAGGACACGATTTCCGCCATCCACAGTCTGGGGTTAAAGGTGATGATGACGGAATTCGACCTGGACGCCATCCCCCGAGCCAGGTGGTGGGCGGACGATGGGAAACACCGCGAGGAGATGGCCCGGCTCAATCCTTACACCAATGGCTGCCCGGCGGACGTGCTGCAACGGCAGGCCGACCAATACCGCAAGCTCTTCAACATCTTTCGCCAGCACTCGGATGCGATCGCGCGCATCACATTCTGGGACTTGCACGACGGGCGGAGCTGGCTGAATCATTTTCCGTGGGAACGAGTCAACCACCCGCTGCTCTTTGACCGGGATGCCAAACCCAAACCGGCATTCGGCGCTGCACTATCGGAGCCGTGACAATTGAAAACTCCGGACTGCCCCTACTGGTATTCGATCTCCACGCGTGAGATCTGCGTTTCCTTCTGAAACCGGATGGTCACCGCCGAGCTGTCTCCGGGCACGGCACCGAGCGTGTAAAGCCGCGGCCAGTGGAAGTTGTACATCTCCTTGCCGGCATAGAAATCTTGCGCTCGCGCGGGCAGCGCATCGCCTTTTCCGCCGTCGCTGCCGACCAGGAACTCGAGCGCGGGTTCGCCTTGCTTCGAGCGCCGGGGCGGGCTGGTCTTGAATGCGCCATGCCTTTTCCCTGACGATGCGCATGAAACGCGCCTCGTCGTAGGGCTCGTCTGCCGGACCGCCGGGCCAGTGGTAGGCCTTGAAGAAATCGCCGCCATAAGGCTCGTGATGCCAATAGTAGCCGCCATCGTTGTTATGGAAACGCAAGGACCAGATCAAACCTCCGCAAATGGCAGGCTCCTGGATAATCGTGTCCATGATGGCGCGCATGCCTTCGGTCGTGATGAAGCCGAATTCGCCGACCATATAGGCTTTGCGGCCGGCCGCACGTTTCACGCTGGCCTGAATCTGTTGAATCATTGGGACCGGGTCGCCCTGGTAGAGGTGGTCCTGAACGATGTCCACGCCGGGATTATCCGGGTCCGTGAAATAGCTTTCGGCCACCAGATGTTTGGAGTCGATCTGCTTTATATACGGGGCCATTTCGCGCACCCATGCCGTGGGCGCCTTCAATTCGTTGCCGAGTTCCCAGGCCAGCACCGCCTTGTCGTCCATGTAACGCGCGCCAGTGAGCGTGTTCACCCGGTGCAGGACCATGCTGACCAGGCGCTTGTAGTCCTCCTTCACCTGCGGGTCAGTGTAAAACTCGTCCTTGGACTTCCCGCGGTAACCGGCGAACTCTTCGATCCCGCCCCACCAACTCGACTGGTCGATGAACGGAATGATCAGTCGCACACCCCGACGATTAGCGGTCGCCAGAACCTGGTCGAGCACCACCATCGCTCCCTCGTCGAGTTTGGTGGCGCCCAGTATGTGCCGGGGCAGGTCGGCCGGATCATTGGTCTTATGCACGGACAGGACGTAGGTGCGCGCAACACGACCGCCCATTTGCTGGATGGTGGCCAGGACGTCGTCGATCTCGAAAGCCGTCGGCAACCGGAAGCCACTCAACCGCTCAAACTGCATGTCGTCCTCGGTGTAGGTCAGGTTCGGGATATTGAAAGAGATGAAACGGAACGGCTTATCGCCTTCCATCAACTGGCTGCCGCGGACAGTGATGAAGTCGCGAAAAGCGGTTGCGGCGTGGGCTTGAGCGAAGGAAAGAATCGCGGCGAATGCAGCGGATATTAGCGAGAGCGTTTTCATTATAGCGTGGTAGGCTGGACCGGCAACGGCTGCTCGCGACGGACAATCCCGCCGGGAGCCTTTTCGAGTTTGTCGTACCAGTTGAATTTGATGATGAGTGACGTGACACCGAGCGTGGCGGCGATTGCCCCCACCCATGACCATTGGCGCAATACCAGATAGATCGGCAAAGCCGTGAGGCAGAGCTGCCACACGATCCCGACCATGACGTTGGCACAGTCCCGGCCGAAGTTCGGATTCGGCTCGAATGCCGGGTCTTCCCGCATGACCTTCTCGCGAATGGGGCCCCAGGCACCCCACGGATTCACGGTCTTGTAGAACTGCTTGAGAATTCCGTCATCCTCCGGCTTGGTCAAAAGTGTGCCAAGGAGGCAGCCCGCCACCGATAGGCTGAAGATCACCGGAAAGGTATAAAGCGGGTTGATGTCGTGGCCAACGAGCCTCGCCGTCAGCTCGGGCACGAACATGGCGCTGATGATGCCGGTCCATCATGCCGCAGAAATAGCCGTAGCCGTTGAACCGCCACGGCAACATCACCACGGCAAACTTGCCGATCCCCTTGAACGCGTAGGCGAGCATGCCGATGACGTTGACCAGCGCAAAAAACACCACGCTCAAATGGGCCAGGCTGGCGCCGGTATCTCGACCGAACCGGGTCTGAATCCACTCCGCGCCCGTGAGCACGTTCGAGCGCCTTAACCAGCCGCTCAGGAACATCATCAGAAAGATTTGGTTGAATACCGGCCAAAGAAACGGCAGCCAGATGCTCTTCAACCCATAAACAAACAGGATATAGACCATCCACATCGTTCCGCTAATGTCGAACATCCCCGAAGCGTCGGAAATCCCCAGCAGGTACCACGGCAGCGACTTGCTCCCTAGGAAGTATGAGTCCAAATCCTTCGCCCCGCGCCGCGAAACCCAAAGGCCGATCAGAATAACGGTCAGGAAATAGGCCAGGATGATGGCGATATTTACCGCGTGTAAATGCACCAGCCCAGATTGCCAACCGCGCCCCCGCTTTTAGAGAGAAAACTGCGTCGTGAGATTGGTTGCAGGAGGGCTGGCGATCTCCGCCACCATAATGGTGGCCAGTCCGACCCGCTGAACGGCCTGCCAGATACCGACAGTAGCAGCCGTAGCCGCATTCAGCCGCGTCCAGAGTTTGCTGAATTGACGCGATTCTGCATTAAGCCTAGCTTTGTCCCATGAGCACCGTTGCTGAGATCAAGAGGGCGATTGAAAAGCTCTCACCGCAAGAGCGTTGCGAGCTGGATGCGTTGCTTCATCCCTGGCCGGACGACGATTGGGACCACCAGATGCAAGCGGACGCCGAGCCGGGCGGCAAGCTGCACGACATAATGTCGGCTTCCCGCAAGGACGCCCAAGCCGGCAAACTCATGGACTTTCCCCCTCGCGGGCAGAAATGAAGTCAAAGGTTGACCCCGCGTTCTGGCGGCGGTTCAACGGGCTGCCGCTGCAGGCCCAACAACTCGCCCGCAATGCTTTCGCGCTGTGGCTGAAGGACCCATTCTATTCTTCACTCCGGTTCAAGAAACTCAAAGGTGATTTGTGGTCTGTCCGTATCGGCGACCACTACCGCGCCACGGGTTGCTTCCTAACTTCCGACACATTTGTCTGGAACTGGATTGGCACGCATGAAGAATACAACAAACTGTGACTCTTGCCGCAGACTGCAGTGGTCTGTGCTGGCAGCCGTGGCCGCAGCTGCCCTGGGCTGGTATGAATGACGCCCTTGCCGTCTCCCACCTTCCACTTCTGCTCGACCTTGAGAAACGGCACCCCAACCCCAGCCCAAGTTGTCGGCGAGAGACTTATGTGCGAGGTTTGCCTCAACTGATGAAGCGAATCGTGTTATTGTCCCTGGCCTGGCTGCTGAGCAGCGGAGCGGCTGGGTTTGCCCAAACGAAAAATATGAACAACCCGACCAACCATGTTGAAATCGCCACGCTCGGCGGCGGCTGTTTCTGGTGTACCGAAGCGATGTTTCAAATGCTGCCCGGCGTGAAGACGGTGGCCAGCGGCTATGCAGGCGGGACCAAAGAGAACCCGACTTACAAAGAGGTTTGCGGCGGCGACACCGGCCACGCCGAGGTCATCCAGATCGAGTTTGACCCGAAAGTGATTTCTTATGAAAAGCTGCTGGCGACCTTTTGGGAGGCGCATGACCCGACCACGTTGAACCGCCAGGGCGCAGACCACGGCACTCAATACCGCTCGATCATTCTCTACCGCAGCGAAACGCAGAAAGCGGCTGCCGAAAAATCAAAGGCCGAAGCGCAGAAACATTTTAAGCAGCCAATCGTCACCGAAATCGTGCCGTTGAAGACATTCTACAAAGGGGAGGACTATCATCAGGATTATTACCGCAGCAATCCCAACCAGCCTTACTGCCGCGCCGTCATCCAACCCAAGGTGGAGAAGTTCGAGAAAAAACTGCGCGCGGAAAAGCAATAATCCGGAAACCTCACTCAGTCTTGACCGCTCGATTCCCATTAACTCCCGGCGCTAAAGCAGGGTGTTAATGGCATGGGTCTCGATCGGGCGCGGTCTCGTGAACTATCCAGACTGCCAAAGCAAAAACGGCGGCCCGCTTCCGGACCGCCGTTCCCAACCAACTCAACCAACTCAACCAAGAATCTAAATCCCTTTTCCGATCATGAACTTCACCAGGTCCGCCACGCGGCAGCTATAGCCCCACTCGTTGTCGTACCAGCTCACCAGCTTGAAAAAGCGCTTGTTCAGCTCGATGCCGGAGCCCTGATCGAAAACCGACGACGACTTCGAGTGGATGAAGTCCGAGCTGACCACCTCGTCTTCGGTGTATTCGAGAATGCCCTTGAGGTAAGTCTCGCTGGCCTTCTTCATCGCCGCGCTAATCTCGGCGTAACTGGTCTCTTTGACGGTGCGGACGGTGAGGTCCACAACCGAGACGGTGGGTGTCGGCACGCGAAAGGCCATGCCGGTGAGCTTGCCTTTGACTTCCGGCAACACCAAACCCACAGCCTTGGCCGCCCCGGTCGTCGAGGGAATCAGGTTCAGCGCCGCGGTCCGGCCGCCTTTCCAGTCCTTCTTGCTCGGGCCATCAACCGTCTTCTGCGTCGCGGTGTAGGAATGGATGGTGGTCATGAGGCCCTCTTCCACCCCGAAACCTTCCTTCAGCAGCACATGCACAATCGGTGCCAGGCAATTGGTCGTGCAGGACGCGTTCGAGATGACATGGTGGGCCTTCGGATCGTATTTGCCTTCGTTGACACCCATGACGATCGTCGGGCAATCGCCTTTGGCCGGTGCCGTGATAATAACCTTCTTCGCGCCCGCAGCCAGGTGGCCTTTGGCCTTCTCGACATCCGTGAACAACCCGGTCGATTCGATGACAATATCGACCCCCAATTCCTTCCAAGGCAATTGCGACGGGTCTTTGGCGCTGACCACCAGCATCTTCTCGCCATTGACGATGAGCACATCGGCGTCCGGCTTGTCCGCCGCGGACTTCTCCGATCCAACGGTGCCGGTGAAACGGCCCTGAATGGAATCATATTTCAGGAGATACGCCAGGTTGTCGGCCGGCACAATATCACCGACTGCGACCACTTGGACATCTTTCCCGACCAGACCTTGTTCGACCATCGCCCGGAATACCAGACGACCAATGCGGCCGAACCCGTTAATTGCAACTTTGACTGCCATAGTTCGATTTCAAACTAAAATAAATGTAAAATCAGAGCGCATAAATTAACCCGCCACGCGCTCGGGGTCAACGAGGAATTTGTTGGCGTTTTGACCGGGTGCGCATCTCAGCAAAACCACCACCTTGGCTAATAGATGTGGATAGAGAACGGCTTTTGGCCGTCGCCCTCCACCCAAACCGGACAGGCGGTTCTCCCGCATCCGGCTTTCCAGTTCATGGTCTAGATGGACTGGCTCAGGCACTCGACTCAAGGTTTTGGAAGAGTCGCACCAGCCGCGCAGGCTTGCAGCCCCGCTCATCCCGCTACCAGGACTCTGACCCCGACTGGCCCTTTCCCCACCAGCCGTGGTTCCCTGATTTACGTCACTTGAACTTCCAAACATTCCATCTCCAACCATCTGCGGTTCTCGACCAGACGCGATCCACTCCCTCAGCGCTGGCCGCACTATTTGGTTCGGGCTTCGCCGTTGCGCTCGCAGGCTCGCCAAAACCGCCGACCGAATCGAGTTCACCTGTCTCTGTGTATCGAGACGTGTTACGGACTGCTCGTTCACTTCCAGTTGCTTTCCACCCGGGGGTATCGCCCCGGCGCAGTTACTTTCAGTTACTGGCCCTAAAGTGATGGCCAGGTCAGGGACTTTCACCCTGCGGTTCAAGTGCGCTCTCAGGCGCACGAGCGCGGACATTTTGTCCAATCTCCTTCCCGTCTTCCCGCCTTCCCGCCTTTCCTGTTCATCTCCTGCAACCGTAAATGTAACAGCGAAGACGCCAAGACGCGAAGAAATCAGGAACAACGGACCGCCAAGTCCTCTTGCTTTGAATTTGCCGGCCTGTTCGGTCTGAGGCCCTCGGGGACTCAGGCTGTACTTTCGGACGGGGGCGCTGCCCTATTGCGTTCTATTGGTGCTAACTCAACCAAAAGAGATTCGGGTGTTTGACAGCGTAGAAAGTGCTGCTGAAAAAACCCCCGCCTTTCTCCAGAATCATTCTCATTCACTGACCCCTTTACGGCCACAGCGGAGCGCCATATCAACGGTTGGAGGATTTACAGGAATCGAACCACGTGGCCCTGTGGGGGGTTGCGCCTTGGTCTGCTTCCCTCCGGCTTCGCTCGTGAGTTTCTGGAAGCCGGGAGCGGAGCGGAAGCGTTTGCCCTGCCCGCCCGCGTAGGGCATAGGGTCGCGGATTAGCGGGCAGGACAAAAAGCGCAGTAGAGCGGCGGCGAAAGAAAGCTCATCGAGGGAGCCTCGGCAGGAGGGCGCAGTCATCGGCCTTGCCCGGCGGAGTCCGCCTCGCGGGGGAAGGGCTGGGCCGATGTCTGCGCGACGGGGACTGTTCCGGTCGAGGGAACGGCGCAGTTACGCCACGCACCCCGTTATCGTGCTCGTGAAAGCACTTTCAGTAGCTGGTCCTTTTGTGGCTGTGAGTTAAGGGCCGCTGCAGTCAGGACCTCAGCATTGGTCTTGGCTCCAGCGTCCACCAGCATTTTCACTATAGCCAAGTCCGAATCAGGTCCGGTGACAGCCAGTGAAAGCGCTGTATCCCCGTGCCTGTCCTTGGCCTCCAAATCGACCCTCTGGGTCAAGAGGTAGGCGACAATGTTGGAGTTGTTGGCGGAGACTGCGGCTATCAGCGGCGTCCAATCAAACTTGATCGGGTCGTGGTAGTTCAAGCTCATACCCTTCGCTTGAAAGGTTTGTAACCGTTGGAGATTTCCTGCCTCGGCCGCAGTCACTATGGTGGGCCGCGTGGCCCGCCAATGGACTGTCCAGGCCACCAGACCACACAGCGCCAGGGCACCAATGGCCACCACAATTAGTCGCCTCATGGTCTCCCTTCGCTTTAATTGATTTTTGTGACGGGGCCGGCCTTTAGCTCGGTAGTCACCGAACTCGTGCTGTTCTTATAGACCGACTCGGGCGGGAACGAAATCGTCAGGTCATAGAAGAGAACCTGCTTGCCTTCGCCGGACAAGAAGCCAGAGGGCGGAAGGTCCGCTTCGGTGACGAGCAGCTCCGTCTTCTTGTAGTGAACCGCTCGCGCAACGAATCGCTTCCTAAAGATCGTCCGCCCGTTGGCGTCGATTACCTTGAGATTGGCATTGCCCCGAGGACCGGTCGTCAGGATCTCATAGGTCAGGGAGAAGAACATTCTGTATCGTCCTCCGCACTTATCGCGGGCGAACACGAGGATGGACCCGGCATCGCCCTTGGCATCCCTGAACCACACCGTGTTGCAGCTACCGTGTTCTGTCGGTCCAGACCACACCTTTTCATAGGTGTCGGCGGATGTCGAGGTGGCTGAGGCCGAGCCATCAGCGTAGGTGAGAGGTTGACCCCAGCGGCCTGCGCCGACGGGGAGTCCTCCTCCCGCTTCCCCAACAACTGGTCTAAACCTGTAATCAACTAAGCCGAGAGCATCGAACGAGTTGACCGGGTTGTTTTGAACGAAGCAGTAGAGATTCGGACCGCTAATCTCCTCGCTAGAGGCGATGCCTTCGCTGGAATCAGCACCAGGGCCACCAAACCCGTAGAGCAGGGACGCGCCCGGCTCGCCAATCGGGTCCCGAGTTAGAAAACGACCAGCCCCGTAGGGGCGGTGTGGGAACATCACGAGGTCCGTCTCATCATCCTGGTATTTGGTGGAGAACCGGAAGGGATTGGCCTTGGCCAGGGGTCCGGTGGCGCGAATGACTTCACCGAAGGGGCCGTACTCATACCGGGCGGGCAAGGTCCCGTCGCTGGCGTTGACCAGCGCTGACACGTTGCCATTCCCGTCGAACGCGACCAAGCAGTTAGTCGTTTGCGCTCCGCAGTACGAGACCTCTAATAGGCCGCCGACACCCCCCTGCATCGTGCCCGACAAATCGCTACCCCACATAAACGATCGGATCACGGCGTTGTTCGTACCGTTTAGCTCTGCCAGAAGATTCCAGCCGTCATAGACGAACTTCACGTCGTTCGTGGGGCCTCCGCTCCAATTCGTGTTAGCCCACACTTGCTTGCGAATCCGTCGCCCTTGCCGATCATACTCGAATCTGATGGAGTTTCGTGGTCCGGCCGACGTGTTGGGATCTAGCTTCACCAGGCGATTGTCCGCATCCCAGGTGTAAGTCCAGCGGCCGTCGTTGGTCAGGTTGCCGTCGGCATCGTAGTAGAATTGCTCCTGGGTCTTGGGAACAAACACGTTGCCGGATATCGTGGCTTGGTTGGTGGCGACAGCGGTCACCGACAGCCAAACCGAGGTTGAGCCGTTGCTGACCGGAACCTCGGCGCGGAAGTACTCGCCCTTGCGATAGGCCGCTTGGTTATTGACGGTCACCGCGTTGGTCGCGAAGCTCAGGCCCATGGTGTCAATGGCGCCTGGAACGTCGCGGCTAGTGTACTGATTGAGGTTGTTGGCGGAGTACCCCGCAGACCGCAAGTTGGCCCCGTTCTGGTCGCCGCCGGCTTTCGTTTGCGTGCGGTTGCCGATGTCGTCGAAGCCATACTGGAACTGCTGGCCGGCCACAGGAGTCTGATCAGACCAGTATTTGCGGCCGCTGCGCACTTGGCCCAGGGAGTCGTATTCGTAGAGCCAGTAACTTACGTCGGCCAGCGTGGAGCGGATGCGCTGGTTGGCGT